>FLNX01002778.1_pt1 | contig 12538 bp, 13 predicted proteins | sample 1140341 | NCBI WGS metagenome assembly FLNX01 (sample SAMEA3878208, study PRJEB12797) | bioreactor metagenome | biome: Moose rumen | place: Sweden | collected 2011-10
CACGTTCCACTCGTCGGCCGTAGCGGCACCGTTCTTCTTGTTCTGCAAGGTCGGCTTGAAGGTGCCCAGGCCGTCCAGCTTCACGGGCTGACCCTCGGAGATGAGCTCCACGATGCAGTCGCGCAGCCGGATGACAACTCCCGTCACCACGTCGCGGGTGTACGGCGTTCCGTGGGTCATGATGTGTTCCACCAGTCCGCGCAGGTTCAGTGCCTCCACCGCGTGAATGCGGCCGTAGTACTTGCCGAACTGATCACTCTTCTCGTTGTTGTTCTTCACAACGTCCAACTCAATGGTCTTCTTTACGTTTGCCATAGTTTTTTACTTTGATTTAAGGGTTGATAAATAAAGGTTGATTAACTTAGTTTTAACGTTACAAAGGTACAAAAAATATTTGGAACTACCAAACTTTTAACCAATTATTTTACAAATATTTTACGTGTAACTATTAAAGTAAAAGTTTAGTTACTTCAAACCGCTATTTTCATTACGGGAAAGTGTCATTTTCATTACGGCAAACCTTGCAACCTTGCAACCTTGCAACCTTGCATAAGGTGCTGTTGAAAGGAAGAAGATGCAGTAGTATATATAGTATTATATATATATTATTATAATAATATATATATAATAACATTACAATCACCCCCACTACCCTACTTCAAAACTACCTTATGCAAGGTTGCAAGGTTGCAAGGTTTTGCCTGTGAAAAAAATTGTCCGATATTCTTTTTTGTTCAGAAACTTTTTGTATCTTTGTAGGCGAAAAAATAAGGAACCTATGAACAGTACACAGGTGTTGACACAGCAGATAGCCGAATACTTCAAGACGCAACCCGTCCTGAATTCAAACAAGGTAACCCAATCAGAATTATAAAAATCAAAAGAATAAAATAGCTTATGTACAAGACAGAAGGATTTTGGAACGTGACACCACGCATCAAGCGGCTGTCGTTCCCTCGCAGAGGCAAGTTTCAGGTTGACCTGCAAGATGGTCGCTCCATCGTGATGCCAATTTCTGCTTTCCCCTCGTTGAAACGTGTACCCGTCAAAGAGCGCGAGCATTGGTATCTGATGGGTGGTGGCGTGACTTGGGACAGTTGCCCTGAGGTGATTCACATTGAGCAGATTCTGGGCAATTACCTGAACTATGCTCATGAGAGACCAGAAGAGGGGTGTATGGGGTGAAGCTCAACAAACTCTATTACTTTATGCCTTATATTAAGGGTAAGGGCATTCGTGACCTGTATCAAATTATCGACAAATGGAACACATAATAAACTAAAAATCCTTTCAATTCATGGAGAGTTATCGACTATATAAATTTGTATTAGGTCCGAGTCACACGAAAGAGGGAGATTGGACGCAGTCAGGTGTTGTTGAGGCAACAGACTTGTCGAAAGCCCAAGAATCATTTGAAAGAATACTGAAAGACGTTTTCAAGAATGACAGGCGTTTGCCAATTGGCAAGGAGCCTGAGACAGGTAACAAAGTGTTACCAAACAGCATTTTAAGAAACAATAATAATGTAACCTTGCTCAAATTGCATAATCCGGGGATTGTCAATATATGGGAGTTAAGTGGGGCCAAAATCCCCAAAGATACTTTCCCGTATTCCTATATCGTAATAGACAATCGTCTTGGTATCGGACAATTAGCTATACAGAAGAATACTGACGCATGGACCGATCCTGATACTGTGGCAAAGCTACTTCAAGATAATCTGAATAGGATACTTAAAGACCAAGGAACGGGTTTGGAAATTGAAATACGGTATAAATATCTTCCAACGGAATTTTTTGATTACGTGAAACAGAAGGGGAACTGATAAACGATAAAGCCTATGGGCTGAGAGGAATAAAGAATTTAAACCATACATTGAACAATATTTCCCGATATTCTTTGTGAGTATCGGGATTTTTTTGTATCTTTGCCGTCGGTTCGGGGAGAAATCCGGACTATAATGAAGCATTCGCTATTATTTCGCGCATAGCCAAAAAGCCTCGCAAACTTTAAATGGTATAATAAGTAACGAAATAATATGTGACAGGTAGCTCGTTAGGGCTTCTGGTCCAGCTGTTAATAGTGGTGCACACGCTTTGGCGTGATGCATATACAGCTGGACAGGGGTACCAATGCGAGGCTTGCCTCTTGCTATGCGCAAAGTGCATCACGCTCTTTTTGTGCTATAGCGTGATTGATAGTTGATGCATAGAACCTAAAATTATCAATTGCTTATGGCAACATCTATTAAACTATCAAAGATTACAAAAGTTGACCTGCGTTCGTGTTGGCAAAACGAGGCCAGCGACTTCACGCCTTGGCTGGCTTCAGAAGAAAATATCGCACTTTTGGCTGATGCTCTTGGAATGAATGAACTGGAAGTGAAGTCTCAGGAGGAGCATGTTGGCCCATTCCGTGCAGACATACTATGTGTTGACCCTGGAACAGACAAATATGTGCTTATTGAGAACCAGCTGGAGAAGACCGACCACAATCACCTTGGACAAATACTGACTTATGCAGCAGGTTTGGATGCTGTTACAATCATCTGGATTGCTGAACATTTCACGGAAGAACATAGAGCAGCGATTGACTGGCTGAACCGTATTACTGATAAAGAGTTTAACTTCTTCGGTGTCGAGATAGAACTAATCAAGATTGGTGATAGCGCAGCCGCTCCCATGTTCAACGTGATAGCCAAGCCTAACGGATGGTCGAAGGATGTTCGAAGTTCATCGCAGAAATCGAATGAAGGACGTTCGGATTTGGAGAATTACCGCTATGAATTTTGGACAGCCTTCTGCGAGTATATGCGTAACCATCCTTCGAAGTTGTTCAAGACGCAATCGCCCACCTACAACCATTGGACGAACATTGCTATCGGAAGGAGCGGTATTCACATCAGCCTTCTGCTGAATACAGTTGAGAAGAAAATCACCATTCAACTCTACATGAAGGAGGATATTAACAAGGAGTTCTTCGATGAACTATATAAGCATAAGGAGGATGCGGAAACGGCTATTGGCCAACAGCTTGACTGGCGCAGACTTGATGGCAAGAAGGCTTCAAGCATAGACCTTTACAAGTATTGCAATCTATCAGACTCACACGAAGAACTATTTGCATGGTACAGGGAATATACTGAGAAGTTTATCAACTTCTTCAAACCCATCATCAAAAAACTGTAGGACACTATGGCAAATACTAATCTTGCAAATGCAAAGACTGCTAAGAATGACGAGTTCTACACACAGTACTCAGACATTCAGAAGGAGATGAATGCCTATCTAGAGTTTAATCCTGATGTATTTCGAGGAAAGACTGTTCTTCTGCCTTGTGATGATCCAGAGTGGAGCAACTTCACTAAGTTCTTTGCACAAAACTTTGAGTCGTTTGGGTTGAAGAAACTCATCTCTACAAGTTATGCTGTGGAGTCAAAGAGGATAAAGGACTGGCATCCTACGCTCTTTGAAACTGAAAGTCCTTACTATGATGCTGATAAGAGCAGAACTAATGGTAAAATATTCGTGTTAGATGAGGACATCAACGGTGACGGTCGATTCAATATTAATGACCTGCAATGGTCATATCTAAAGGGTGATGGCGATTTCCGTAGTGATGAGGTGAAAGCTCTGCGTGATGAAGCAGACATCATTATCACTAACCCTCCATTTTCATTGTTCAGAGAGTTTTTCGCATGGATAATGGAAGCAGGAAAACGATTCGTGTTAATATGTAACAAGAATTGTATTTCTTACAAAGAGGTTTTCCCATATATAAAAAACAATCTCATTTGGGTTGGGAGTACTCCTATGTCCAAGGATTTGTTATTTGAAGTGCCGAAAAGCATGGAAGAGGAATATAAAAAAAATGGAAAGGAGGGAAGTAATTATAAAATAGTCGATGGGAAGGTGTTTGGACGTTCGACAAGTATATGGATAACCAATATAGATCATGGTCGCCGTCACGAACCATTACCATTAATGACTATGGAGGACAACATCCTTTATTCTAAACATAAAGAGATACGTGGAAAAGGCTACAAGCATTACGAGAATTACGATGCTATTGATGTGCCATTTTATGATGCTATCCCTTCAGATTATAACGGAATGATTGGAGTTCCTCGTTCATTTCTCGATAAGTTCTGCCCAGACCAGTTTGAGATTATTGGTAATGCTGAAGGAGATTTGGGAAAAGAACTTGGCTTTAGGCCGTATCCACGTGAATTGAGAAAACTAAACAAAAGTCTTAGGGATGGTCAGCCTTATTTTTTTGATGAAAATGGTGTTCCCCAAAAGCCTTTTGGTAGAATTATTATCCGCAAAAAACAATAGCTATGCAAACAACGTTACTGACAGACCTAACGGTCAAAGAAATATGCGAAGGCTTTGTCTATAATCAGTTGGAAGGCAAAGGCCTGTTTGGGTGGTCTGGCAAGCTAACCATCCAGCCAGAGTATCAGCGCAACTATCTCTATGCAGAGAACGATGGTAAGAAGGAAGCGGCGGTTATTGATAGTATGTTGAAAGGTTATCCCATAGGACTTATCTATTTCAATGAGCCAGAACCAGGCAGATACGAGATTCTCGACGGCCAACAGCGCATAACCAGTATTGGCCGCTTTGTCACGGAAAAATTCGCCATCAAGGACAAGTTCGGAATGGAGCAATATTTCACAGGTTTAACAGATGAGGAAAAAGAAAAGATACTCTCTTACAAGTTACTCATCTACGTGTGCAATGGCCCAGAGAAAGAAATCAAGGAATGGTTTGAGACAATTAATATTGCCGGTGTGCCACTGAACAAACAGGAATTACTCAATGCCACTTATTCAGGGCCATTCGTTACTGAAGCAAAACGAGTATTTAGCAATTCACGTAGTCCACAACTACAAAAGTGGAGTAGTTACATCAAAGGTAGCGCAAACCGTCAGGACATCCTACACACAGCATTAGCATGGGTAGCAAAAGGCGAGGACAACATTGGAGGCTATATGAGCCTACACCGTCAGGATGACGACATTGAGGAACTGAAGACTTATTTCGACACCGTGATAGAATGGGCAAAGACTCTCTTCGGAGAAACAAAGGATGAAATGCGTGGTTTGGAATGGGGAGCTTTCTATGAGCAATACCATACTAATTCATATAGCCCTCTCATGCTTCAACAACGGGTTAACGACCTATATGCTGACGAGTACGTGACCAACAAGCGAGGCATCTTCGAATATTTGCTTGGTGGAGAAACCGACCAGCGTTTGCTGAACATTCGCATATTCGAGGATAGTGTAAAGAAAACGGTGTATGCCCGTCAGACTAACGAAGCACAAGCGCAGGGCATTTCTAACTGTCCTGAGTGCGCCAAAGGTCACGACAACGTACGCACAAAGATCTACAAGTTCAACGAAATGGACGCAGACCATGTATCTGCCTGGAGCAAAGGTGGCGCAACGGACATAAGCAATTGCCAGATGTTATGCAGGTCTCATAACAGGATGAAAGGAAACAAGTAGTTCGACAAGCATACTATACCCCCTGTTTCTTATTAGGAGCAGGGGGATATTTTTTTCTATAGAGTTCTATCCATCTCTGTAAATCTTCTTTCCTTTCAGGAGTTAACAAGCCAGCTCCCGACATATGATTTTCAACCTTGAAAGCAAATTCAGTTAGTGAGATACCAAGTCGATTACAAATAACGACTAATTCTATGATACTTAACCTTCCCTTACCGTTTTCTATTCTAGAATACTGTTCCTGACTTAGGCCTATACATTGGGAAATACATTCTTGTGATATTTTCCACTTCTTATTATGACGTTCATTTTTAAGAACGTCACCTACGACTTTCATTATTTTTTTATTTGCTACTTTGTTCATTTCGGTTACAAAGATAAAGATTTTTATTTAATTTTATGCATATAGCGCATAATTTTGAACGCGGTAAACCTGAGACAGCCTATTGCCCTTGATTTGAAGAAGCATAAAAGCGACCTTCAAATCATATGACAAAGAAAAAAACAAAGAAACAGCGCAGTGGCAAACGCGAAAAGCAGCGCCACCCATTCCGCAAGGAAACAAGAATGATTGAGCTGTTACAAAGTAACAGCTACAGAGATCTCAAGTCTCTTCTTCAGCAATTAAAACCTTACTTGCTGGATAAGAACATTAATTACTTGAACGTCAATCGACTATACTTTGATTTACAGAAGATAGTCGGAGTACGGGAATATATATACGCGGAGCTCAGGTTATTCTTCAAAAGAGTCAGGGAGAAGGATGGATTGAGATGCAGACAATCATACTTCTTTCGCTATCTGGCAGATCCCGAACATTGTAATTTAGGGGTCAAGGAAAGCTCTATAAAAGCAATTCTGAATCAATAAGTTACAGTCATTATTTAACATATATTTAGTAAGATGGTTTAGTTCCAACCAATTGGGTAGTTTGGGAAAGTATGATACCTTTGCACCGAGCAATTCAGAAATGTATTAAACTCATGCGATCTTTGATGTTCTTCATTTTGATTTGTTGGCGTGACGACGCCAAAAGACCAGCGGTTTCTGTTTGTGAAAATCGAAACCTATCTCTCTTAACTATGAAGGAGGTTCGGCCGAACTTCTAGACCTCCTTCTTTCCTTAAAGCGAATAAACCAACTATATACATATTTATTATATGGATATGTTTTTTCATAGGTCTGCGACCCAACACTATGGGGAGCGACCTGACTCTCTTGAAGAGCTAAGAAACACCATGATAGATGGTGTAAGTGTTGAACCGCGCAAAAGTGTAAAGACGAAAGTCAATACACATATTGCCAACCAGATTGACAGAATCGAGATTGACTCTTTCGCGCTCAGTCTGCTGGAGGATACTTTCCCAATCTGGATGCCCAAAGGTCTCCAAAGAGAACTGAAGGAAAGTTTGCGTGGTTATAGTGAGGACGCTGCCCTCTGGGTTGCTGAAAGCCTCATGGACTGCTACAACGGTCAGGCCCTCGCCACAACTGGCATCAAGCATATTGATGATATGTTGTGGGTACTCTACTCGAAGATTCTAAAGGTCGCCCGTGAAAAAGGCGTTAGAATTGCTAATCACTATTAAGTTTAAACCGGTGGGGATGCAAGACAATCTCCTGTGTCCCCACCTTAAAACTAAAACAAAAAGATTATATTTTATGGACAAAACAATATTTGTAGATGGCCACGCTGCCATCACCATCAACGAGTCAAAAAAAGTACTTAACGCTCAGTTCCTTCCCGACAACCAAGATGCCCTCATTTTGGAACAGTCTGGCGTAACCCACGGGCAGATGCAACTGTTTCGTAACGGGAGCATGGACTACGTTGCCTGCAAGCCCAGGCGTCGTGCTAACTCCACGTTGCTCCGCAAGGTGGCTCACGGCCGATTGTCGGCAACCAAAGACGGCGCGACCCAGCTGACGCTGAAGGTGTTTGCCTCGGAGGGCATCGACTGGCAGCGCGTCTTCGTGACCGAGCCTATTGAGACGCTCACGCCGCTGATAGGCAAGGGCCGCATGCGCGAGATACTGCAGGGACTGTTGAACCGTTTGGATGCCGATGACTATGCAACAGTTTGAGATGTCGTATTTCTGCCCGCCCATCACCAACAAGGTACCGTCGCGCACGGTCACCTTGCTGGAGGTGGCAAGGCTCATCAGCAGCGAGGCGCTAAGGCCGCAGACCGAGACGCTGCGCAGCATCAGCGACAAGGCCGAGGCGCGCGCCTACAAGGGCCGCTGCCTGCCCTACGTGACGCCCAGCGGCGTGTTCACCTATTGCAACGACCAGTCGCTGGTGAGCCACTCTAACGCCCTCTGCATCGACCTGGACCATGTGAAGGACGTGGCACTCATCCGGCAGCTGCTCGTCGCTGACCGCCACTTCGTGACGCTGCTCAGCTTCCGCTCACCAAGCGGCGACGGGCTGAAGTGGTTCCTGCTGATGGACCTTTCAGCAGCTGACCACCGCACGTGGTTCCAGGCTGTGAGGAACTACCTGCTGGCCACCTACAAGGACCTGACCAAGGAGAATGTCGATTCGCACGTCGGCAACCTGTCAAGGGCCTGCTTCCTGTGTTACGACCCTGAGGTCTATGTGGGTACGGCTGAAATCCACGTCATGCCAGCGTTCGACCCCGTAGCGTGGGCAGCCAAGACGGCCGAACCGGCGAAGAAGCCAGCAGCCGCCAAGCGTCAGACAGGCGTGACGGGCCAGCCGCTGCACCCTGTGGAGGAACTGGCCAAGGCGAAGGCAGTAGTGCGCGAACTGCTGCAACGTGGAGCCAACATTGCCGACGCGTATGGCGACTACCTGAAGCTGGGCTTCAGCCTGGCCAGCGGCCTGGGCAGCGAGGGACACGACCTGTACCACCAGCTGTGCAGCCAGAGCCCGAAGTACAACGAGGCCGACTGCGAACGCAAGTGGCAGGAGTGCATCAGCAAGTCAGACGGGCGCACCACGCTGGCCACGTTCTACAGCATGGCCAAGCAGGCGGGCATCGACCTGAGCCGCATTTCAAGAGAGTTTAAACCAGAAACCATTTATCATTTTTAGCACTATGAACACTATGGCAAACAAGACAAAGACAAATGCCGTCAAGGCCAGCAACGTGTCAGTAGATTACCGTCTGCTGCCACCTGCGCTGAAGGCTACGCTGAAGCCCTACCCCGAGGACTTCCACATGCCCATACTGGCGGGACTGATGCCTGCGCTGGCTGCGCTGGCCGACGGGGTGACCTACGAGTATTGTAACGGAAAGCTGCACCACATGGCGCTCTTCGCCTTCATACTGGGTGAGCAGAGCGACAACAAGAGCGTCATAGACGACGTGGTGGGACTCTGGATCAAGCCGTTGCGCGAGGAGGACCAGCTGGTCAGGGAGCAGGAAGAGGCTGCCATGCGCCAGAACCGCACGCGCAAGGCCAACGAGCGCGGACAGGAGGCTCCCAGCGGCTGCGTGCGCACCGTGCCCATCACCATCTCGGTGGCCAAGCTGCTGCAACGTCAGATTAACGCCAAGGGCCACAGCCTGTACAGCGTGGAACCCGAGGCCGACACGCTGCTCAAGACCAACGGAGCCGGCAGCTGGAGTGCCAAGTACGACATCTACCGTAAGGCATGGGACCACTCACTCTTCGGCCAGGACTACATGTCGCTCAACTCGCAGTCGGGCAACGTAGAGGCCTTCTATTCGTGGACCATCTGCGGACAGGCCTGCTCGTTCCTGAAGATGTTCGGCAGCGAGAACGCCACCAACGGGCTGTCGTCGAGAACCATCCCCGCCGAAATGCCCGACAACTCGTTCCGCAAGATGCCCAAGTTCAAGAAGGTGACCGACGCGGACCTGCAGCAGATTGAGCAGGGCATCAGGACGCTGCGTGAGGCCACAGGCTTCAAGGCTACTCCGCGGCTGAACAGGGCCATTGACCTATGGGTGGAGCAGAAACGGTTGGAGGCAGCTCCCCGTCTGGACAAGATCAAGGACATCTTCCGCCGCCGTGCTGCCGTCATCGGCTTCCGTTGTGGGGTGATTTTCATGCTCCTGGTGGGCAAGGAGTCGAACGCCTGCATAGACTTTGCGCTGGCGATGGCCGAGTTTACGCTCCAGAACCAGTGCCGCCTCTTCGGGCCGCTGCTGAAGGTGCAGAACGACAAGGTGCGCGACCGCATGCCTGTGGCTACACCTAACGAGAACGTGCTACAGCAGCTGCCCTCACCCTTCACCATTGAAGACCTCCGTAAGCTGAAGGGCAACGACTATGCCGACAGTTCGCTCTACTCCATCATCAGCCGCTGGAAGGCGGAGGGCTGGGTAGAGAAAAGGGATAAGGGCAGTTGGGTGAAGACCTCGCAGACCTAAAGACCTCGCAGACCTAAAAACCTTGCAACCTTGCAACCTTGCAACCTTGCATAAGGCCTTTTTCAGAAAAACCTCCTCTGTTCAGGGGAGGCTTTTTTTGTCACCCGAACAGAGGTCTGACGAGTGCGTAGGCGTAGGTCAGCACGAGCACAACGAGGGGCACCCAGATGGTGCGGTGCTCGTAGCCGGACGAGGTGTAGCGGTCGGAGGTGTTACGGCGTACGGGGCTCATTCGGGCCTGCACGCGGCAGTAGAGCTGATAGACGGCCACAGCCACCAGCGCTCCCCAAAGGAGCCCTACGGTGATGTCGCCCGGATAATGCACACCTAAGTAGAGGCGCGTCCAGCAGTTGACCAGCGAGTAGAACACCACGAGGGCTACCGTCAGCTGGCGGCTGCGGACGAGCTGGCTGAAGAAGAGGGCTATGCTGAACGTGTTGGAGGCGTGGGCAGAGAAGAAACCGTAATTGCCGCCACGATAGCCGTCAACCACATCGACCAGCGAGCCTATCTGCGGGTCGTGGGTGGGACGCCAGCGGGCCACGAGGGGCTTGACAATCTCGTCGTCAACCGTTCCGGCCAGCAGCACGCAGAGGGCGGCACAGCCGACGATGAGCAGCACGCTCTTCCAGTTGACGTTGTTCTTGATGACGACGAAGAGCAGCGCCAGGTAGAGCGGCACCCAGGTAAAGGCATTAGTGAGCGTCAGCACCACCCCGTCCAGATATACCGAGTCGCTGCCGTTCAGCATCAAGAGCAGCTGCTTGTCGAATTGTATCAGTTCTTCCATAGTCTTCTTTTTTTTAATGAGTAATTAGTAATGAGTAATTAGTAATTATGATTTCCGGGCAAGCCATTGCCTGCCTTAGTTCCCGCCTTTATGTGGTAATCATAATTACTCATTACTCATTACTCATTACTAATTACTAATTATTCAAATAACTTCCAGCGCCTTCACGTCCATCCAGCCCTCCTTGCCGTCGGGCAGCCGTACGGCCTTCCAGTCGGTCATGGAGTCGTCGGTTATCTCCACCTTCGTGCCCTCGTGCAGACGGAAGAGGTCGGTACCGTTAGCGGCGGGCGTGCTCTTGACGCTGGTCTCTGAGGCTATGACGACAGCCGCCGTACGACGGGTGAGCGTCTGCTTCTGCTGCCACGCAAAGAGGTTGGCGGCGAGGAAGAAGAACACCATGAAGAGGGCTCCGAAGAAACCGAGCTTCTGCAGCGCCACACGCTGTGAGAACAGATAGACCAGGAAGAGCACCACGCCCAAGGTGAGTGCCACGAGAGCCAGCCAGGCCCAGGCATCAACGCCCATCATGTTGACTAACGAGCGGTACCAGCTGACCAGGAAGAAGTCGGCTGATGGCGACAGCTTGTCGGTGGTCTTCTGGCGGGCCAGCTGCAGGTTGTGGCGAATGTCGGCATCGCCGGGTGAGAGCAGCAGGGCACGCTCGTAGTTGATGATGGCGCGCGTGTAATTATCAGAGCGGTAGTAGGCGTTGCCCAGGTTATAGTAGAGGTCGGCACTCACGCCATCCTTCAGCAGTCCCTCATACTGCCTGACAGCCTCCTGATAGTGCTGCTGCGCGTAGGCGCTGTCGGCCTCGGCCTTGCTAAAGGCGTGGGCAGCCAGAGGCATGAGCAGGGCCAGTAGCAGTATGCTGAGGGTCTTGGCTGTGTGTTGATGTTTTCCTTTCATAGTCTCGTCAATTCGTGTAATGGCCGTCATAGCAGCCTCGAAGGTCTTGCCCATGTTGCCCTTGGCGTCGCCGGGAGCATAGCGCTCAAACTCGCACTCGTCGAGGGCGCTGATGAAGAGGCCTACCGTCTGTTCGTCAACGTGGCGCTCAGAGAGCAGCTGGCTGACATTTTCGCGCGAGAGCTGCTCGACGGGAATGTTGAGCTTGTCGCCCACATAGCCCCACAGGGCGCGCAGCACCTCATCGTAGAACTCGCCCGAGCGTCCGGTCTGCATGAGCTTGTTGGCCTGCTTCAGGCGGCGCGTAGCCACCTTGTTGGCCTTCTTGCCGCGCATCTTGCCGATGTTGGCATTATCGATGGCCCGCTGGCGGAAGACCACGAAGAGCGTGACGAACGTCAGGGCGAGCAGCACAAGGGCCACCCAGTAGGCCGTTGAGCCGAAGAAGTAGTCGCCCAGCTGGCGCAGGCGGGTGTCGCCCGTCTTAATGTAGCGTATGTCGTTGTTGAGTTGCTCAATGTCCTGCTGGTTCGAGTAGTTGCTCATGCTGCCTTGTCCGCTGCCCTTGGCTACGTTCAGGCGGAAGCCTTCGGTCTTGAGCGTCTTGTAGGCGTTGTCGCGCGTGTCGTAGTACGTGAACTCAACGGGCGGTATGTCGTAGGTGCCCTGATGGCGCGGAACGGCCAGGTACTCCCACGTAATGCTGCCCTCAATGCCGTTGGAGGTCAGCTTCGTCTTGTCGTTCTGCTTGGCGTCGTACTTGTCGAAGTCCTGCGGGAACTGCACGACGGGCTCCTTGAGCAGCTTCATGTTACCGGCTCCGCTGACGGTAATGCGCAGGGTGACGGGGTCGTTGGCCTTCACGTCGGTATTGTCGATGGTGGCCTTCACGGAGTACTGCCCCACTCCACCCGAGAAGTTGGCGGGTCGCTCGGGCAGCGGCAGCACCTCGAC
>FLNX01004451.1_pt1 | contig 12518 bp, 7 predicted proteins | sample 1140341 | NCBI WGS metagenome assembly FLNX01 (sample SAMEA3878208, study PRJEB12797) | bioreactor metagenome | biome: Moose rumen | place: Sweden | collected 2011-10
GCAAAAGTACGCATTTTATCCGAATGCGCCAAATAGTTCATCGTATTTTACCTTCCTTGTTGTGCAATTTATGACTTCTTGTGATTGGCAAAGGTTAGATTTACGCACCCCATACATATTCACAATTCCTTTTAAATCAATCATTTACATTTTTACAAAGTTTGATTTTAATTTGTCGTACTTTGTACCTGGAAGGGTTTAACTTATCTTTGCATTGCAAAACGGATATTTGCACTATTAATAACTAAAAACGTGAGACATCTATGATAAAGAACTTTTTAAGGTTAGTAGTTAGTTTTAGTTTAATAACAGCCTTCGCCTCGTTGGGGAACGCGGCGGAGCACGTGACTTCACCCGACGGTCGGATTTCGTTGACCGTCGGACTGAAGTCGGGTAAACCCTACTACACAGTCAATTATAACCAAACCCCAATCATCGCCCCGTCACACCTGGGCTTCCAACTCGACAAAGGAATACTGGGTGAGAACATGAGTATGACGGGCAAGCGTACCGACTCCAAGGACGAGACATGGCAGCAGCCATGGGGTGAGGACGAGACCATCCGCAACCATTATAATGAACTCACGGTTGACTTACAGGAGAAAACTGGAGCGAAGAGACGGATGAGTGTCATCTTCCGTGTTTTCAACGACGGAATTGGATTCAGATATGTGATTCATACTAATAATAATGAGAAGTATTGTATTCTGGAGGAGTTGACCGAAATGACCTTGGCACACGATGCCAAGGCTTGGTCGATTCCCACTAACCGCACTGAGTATTTCGAAGGTATCTATACCTCTGACCTACTGAGCAAGAAGGATACGGTATGCACCCCATTGACCATTGAGTATGATAAGGATCTTTATCTCGCTCTTCATGAGGCAGCATTAGAGGACTATGCCAGCATCAACCTGACCCCACGGAGCAACAGCGACGGCAGTGTACGCCTGCTGACGGCACTGACTCCCTGGCAGAACGGAGTAAAGGTCTATTGCGAGGGAACAAAGAAGACCCCTTGGCGTACTATTATAATAGGTACACACGCAGGAGACTTGATGACTTCCCGTCTGATGCTGAACCTCAACGAGCCGTCTAAGATAGAGGACACGTCATGGATAGAGCCAGGACGCTATATCGGGATATGGTGGAGCATCCACAAGAAACAGAACACCTGGGAGATGGGACCCACTCACGGAGCAACCACACAAAACGTCAAAAGATATATCGATTTCGCCGCCCGTCACGGATTCAGTGGCGTGCTGGCTGAAGGCTGGAACTTAGGCTGGGGAAAGGGTGAGCGGATCAGTTACCTGAAGGCTTATCCCGACTTCGACATCGAAGAGGTTTGCCGCTATGCCCTCTCAAAAGGGGTCCGTTTCATCGGACATACTGAGACATGGGGTAATACGAGACTATTGGAGGAACAGATGGACGAGGCATTCGCCTGGTACAATCGTCTGGGCATCCGTGCCGTGAAGACAGGTTATGTAGGACACTACTTCGATGGTAAGGAACTTGCCAAGTCACAATACGGCATCCGCCACTATCGCAAGGTGATAGAGTGTGCCGCCAAGCACCAGATCATGATTGACAACCATGAGCCTGCCATGCCTACCGGCATCCAGCGTACCCTTCCCAACCTGATGACACAGGAAGGTGTTCGTGGACAGGAATACAATGCCTGGGACGTGAGAGGCGGTAACCCACCAGCACATACCGTTACCCTGCCATTCACTCGCTGTCTCGCAGGACCGACCGACTTCACCCCTGCCATCTTCAATTTCTCGGAAGTGGTAAAGGGTACTCATCCCCACTCCACCCTCGCCAAGCAACTCGGTGAGTTCGTAGTAATCTACAGTCCGTTGCAGATGGCTGCCGACGCTATCGAGAACTACGAGGGGCAGCCCGCACTGACCTTTATCGAGAGTTGTCCAACTACTTGGAGCCAGACACTGGTACCAAACGGTGAGATTGGCAAGTATGTCACTGTGGCACGTAAAGAGCGGGGCGGTGACCGCTGGTTCGTAGGCAGTATCACCAATGAGGAGGCGCGCCAGATCGACCTGTCCCTTGACTTCCTTGACAAAGGGACGACCTACCGCGCCGTCATCTATGAGGACGGACCGGATGCCGACTACGAGAAGAACCCCTACCCCATGACCATCCGTCAGGAGGAAGTGACGAGCGAGAGCACGTTGCACCTGAGCCTTGCCCGTAGTGGTGGTGCGGCGATCAGGATTGAGAAGTAATGATATTACTAAATAACTCTAATTATTTTAACTTAAAACAACAACAAAATGAAAAGATCAAAAAATCAACTAAGCCGTCTACTCATGCTGTTGGCGGTAGTATTTTTTGCCTTGGATGTTTCGGCACAGACCACCATTAATGGTCATGTGAAGGATGACACGGGTGAAGGAGTCATCGGAGCCAGTGTCATTGTAAAAGGAACTACCAACGGTACTGTTACCGACTTCGATGGTAACTTTCAACTGAAATGTGATGCCGGTGCTACATTGGTATTCACCTATATCGGCTTCACGCCCCAAGAGGTGAAGGCTAAGGACGGCATGGAAGTTACCTTAAGTGAGGATGTCGCCCAACTGAACGAAGTTGTAGTAGTGGGTTACGGTTCCCTCGCCAAGAAAGAGATCTCCAGTTCTGTCGTGCAAATCAGCAAAGACCAGTTCAACCAAGGTGCTGCCAGCGACCCGATGGCACTGATTGCCGGTAAGGTAACCGGACTGAACGTCGCTGCCACAGCCGATGCCAACCCGAATGCGATGACAGACATTCAGGTGCGTGGTGCTGGTTCTCTGACAGCCTCCAACGGTCCGCTGATTGTCATTGACGGTATCGCAGGTGGTGACCTGCGTAACATTGCCACTCAGGATGTCGAGAGCATCACCGTACTGAAGGATGCCGGCTCTGCCGCCATCTATGGTACCCGCGGTGCCAACGGTGTTATCTTGGTAACCACAAAGAAAGGCTCAGGCACGGCTGGTGTGACGAATGTCACCTACGACAGTTATATCGCCCTGAACTTTGCCAAGTCTAAACCTGACATCCTGACTCCTGACGAGTTCCGTCGCTCACGCCGTGGCACTGACTATGGCGCAAGCACTGACTGGTGGGACGAGATCACCCGCTCGACCAGTTACAGTCTGAACCAGTACATCTCTATTGACAGTTCGACGAAGAACGGCTATTTCGGAGCCTCACTGAACTACAAGAGCGGTAACGGTCTGGACATCGTCTCCAAGCGTGAGGAGTATGGTGGACGCTTCGTCATGGAGCAACGCGTACTGCGAAACTACCTGCAGTTCAATGCGTCAGTATCTGCTCGTAAGGTGCATGAGGACTGGGGCGATGACGGTCTGTTTGACACGGCGCTGACCATGAACCCCACCATCCCTGTGAAAGGAGCCAACGGTAACTACTATCAGCCCAGTTCACCTTCAGGAATCCACAATCCTGTCAACGACCTGCTGAACAACGTCAACGAGGGTGACCGTACCTATATCTTAGGTAATGCTGATGTGAAACTGAACATCCTGCAGACTGAGAAGCATGTACTGAATACCTCACTGAGTTATGCACTGCAGTATAACGACCTGAAATCGAACTTCTACACACCGACGACATCCAGTGAGAGTTACTGGACAGGCTTCGAAGGTCGTGCCAACGTCAACTACCAGAAGTGGTGGACCAACCGTTTAGAGTGGCTCATCAACTACACTCTGACACTACAGAAGCATCAACTGAAAGCTGTGCTGGGTTACTCATGGGAACGCTCAAAATGGGAGCAGAGTGGTAATGAGAACATGAACTTTGTCTATGACTCCATGTCATGGTATGGTATCGGCAACGGTACGGCTCTAAAAGACGGTAAGGCTAATCTCTGGGGTGGCTCATCAGAATCGACACTGATTGGTTTCTTCGGTCGTCTGAACTACAACTTCAATGACATGTTATATGCCTCAGCATCACTGCGCCATGAGGGTTCCACCAAGTTCGGTAAGAACAAGAAATGGGGTACCTTCCCCTCTGTCTCATTGGCATGGGAAGTCACAAACACTCCTGGTCTGAAGGACACCTTCAAGATGTTCCAGAGTTTGAAGCCCCGCATCTCCTATGGTGTAACAGGTCGTTCGGATTTCGATGCTTATAAGTCACTCTCAACCTATAGCAGTTACAGTTCTTACTATTTGAACAACCAGTGGGTGATCGGTTATGCACCCTCATTGAATGCCAACCCAGACTTGGCATGGGAGAAATCGACAGCCTTCAATGTCGGTATTGACTTCGTTACGCTGAACAGTCATTTACGCGGTAGCATTGAGTATTTCGACCGCCGCTCGCAGGATCTGCTCTACAACTACACCGCTCCACAGCCTCCATTCATCTACGACAATATCCTGGTGAATGTAGGTACGACCAAAAACACTGGTGTGGAGATCTCACTCGACTACGACGTGCTTTCCAAGACTGCCGTAAAGTGGACAACTGGTGTGAACTGGAGTATGGGATCAACCAAACTGACAAAGTTGTCGAGCGATGTCTATAAGGCTGCCTATCTGGATCTCTACCAGAAACCAGGTCTGGGCACCTCTGAATATTTCTTCCGTGTAGAGGAAGGTGGAAAGATTGGTCAGTTCTATGGCTATGAGCATGCTGGTATTGACGAGACCGGTCAGTTACTGATCTACGATAACGAGGGAGAGGCAAGACCTGTGGCTCAGGCAGATCCCGCTTGGAAGCGCAACATCGGCAATGGCGCCCCGAAACACTTCCTGTCGTGGAGCAACTCTTTCCGCTACAAGAACTTCGACCTGAGCATGCTATTCCGCAGTGCTTTGGGCTATAAGATATTCAATATGCGCAAATATGGTATGGGACTGAAGGGTTGCGGTACTGACAACGTACTGCGTACTGCCTATACCGACTATAATGATATCACCTCTGGTGGTGGTGTTATCAGCAGTTACTTCCTGGAGAACGGTAACTACTTCAAACTCGACAACGTGACAGTGGGTTACACCTTCACACCAAAGAAGCGTGAACTGATTGAGAGTCTGCGTGTCTATCTGACGGCAAAAAATCTCTTTACTCTGACAGCCTACGAAGGAAATGACCCCTCTATCGTGACCTCTAATGGTATTACCCCTGGTATTGACACCAATAGCGCCTATCCACAGGCTACGCAGGTAAGCCTCGGTGTAACACTGAGATTCCACTAATATATAATTGAAGAACTGAATAATTAAAGATAAGAAAGTTATGAAAGCAATCAAATATAGCATCATAGCAATGGTTGTTGGACTGGGACTGACGGCTTGTACCGACTTGGATGAAAAGGTGTACGACCGTATTAATTCCAGTGTTTACTACCAGAATGAGGAAAGTGTGAAAGGTGCCGTGGCTGCCATCTACGGTCAGACTTCCAGCACACTGGCTGGTGAGAATTTCTTCCACCTTTCAGAATATCCTTCCGACCAACTGACCTGGCGTGTGTGGAACGGTGGGCTGTGGGGCTGGGACGAAGCCATGAAGACGGTCCTTTCGTGGCACAACTGGAACTCTGAATCGACCATCATTGAGAACGCCTGGAAGGGTGCATGGACAGCCATCGGACTCTCCAACCTGTTGTTGAGCGATCTGGAAGGTCTGAATGCAGTTGGTCTTGGTATGACAGAGGCTGCTTTGGAACAGTATATAGCAGAGGTACGTACACTCCGTGCATGGAACTACTATTGCATCTTCGAACTCTGGGGTGGCGCACTGCCTTTGAACACGTCGGCTGGCAGTGAGGTGCCTGGAACGGCTGACCCTGACTTCAACACCTCATGCAAACTGATTTACGATTTCATCGCTACAGAACTGGACGAGACAGTCAATAGTCTGGCACAAGACGATGCTAACCACTCGATGGTAAACCGTGCCAATCAGGGTATGAACCGCCTTCTGAAAGCCCGTCTACTGCTCAATGCCGAGGTATTCATCGGTGAGAAGCACTATGACGAATGTGAGGCACTGTCGAAGGAGATTATCAGTGGCAAATACGGTACCTATGGATTAACCGACAACTACCGTGACCTGTATAGTATGGATAATGTGAAATGTCCAGAGGTGATCTTCGCATTGGCTGCCGAAGACGGACAGGGTGCCGCCAACGCTATCTCGAACGTACGTACCATGGTTGGTATGCACTACTGCTATCCTGCCATCTACGGACAGACTTACGACGGCATAGGGGCTTGGAACTGTGTATGTCTTGTTCCATCCTTTGACAACTCAGGTAACGTAGACCCACTGGGAGGCACTGACAACCCAAAATGTTTCTTAAGTGCTCCCTATAATGACAAACTGGGTGCTCCCTACGAACGCTTTGACGACCGTGATATCCGCAAACAGAACTATGTATATGACAATATTACCAAGACACACGGTCCGGGAATGTTCCTGGAAGGACTGACGAAGGCAAACTATCACTTCGAACAGGATGGTAAGGTGTTCGAGCCAGATGATGTCCTGACGGCAGATGCTGACCGTGATGGTCAGAGCCTGAAGTATGTAGACCAAATTGGTTCCTTCCAGAACATAGGGCGTGACCTCGAGACGGTCATGAGTCCTCGCTGGGGCGAGACTAACTCTGGTATCCGTCTGGTGAAATATCCCCTCTATCCGAACGATGACAATGGTGGTTTCAAGTCAATCGACGACGTACAGTTCCGTCTTGCGGAGGCTTATCTGAACGTTGCTGAGTGTGAGATGCGTAAGGGTAATGCCACAGAGGCAAAGAAATATGTTGACGAGATCCGCAAGCGTTATTTCACCAGCGGTGACCGCACCAATGCACTGAGCATCCCCGGTCCTGGCTTCAACGACTTTGACATGGACTGGATCCTCTCTGAGTGGGGTAAGGAATACTTAGGTGAGGGCAATCGCCGTCGTACCGACTTGCGCCGCTTCGACAAATTCACACAGGGTCAATGGTGGTTCTGGGGACGCGCTACAGAGCCAGGACTCGACCTTCCCTCAAAACGTGACCGCAAATACGAGTGGTACCCCTTGCCACAATCTGCTTTGAGTGTAAATCCTGGATTGGTTCAGAATCCGAACTATTAAATATCATAAGGTAAAAAAGTAAACAAGTAAAACTATGAATAAGAGATTATATAGTCTGTTGCTGGCTGTACTCACCCTGACGGGATTGATGACGGGCTGCAAGAGCAACGACGACATTGTATTCGATCATGAGCGTCAGCAATTCGAGACGCGCGCTGACCGCATCCTCTTGGAGTTCATCGCTCCATTTGGTACTACTCCTAATGAGGAAATCTACATTCTGGGTGCTTTCAACGGTGAGGAGGAGGCTATTGGTCAGGAGGAATACAAACTCATGGCAGCCCCCACCAGCACTGCCAAATGGGGCATCTATCTTGATCCCTCAACCTTTGTCAGCGGTAAGTCACTTGCCGATGGGTTCTACTTCTACTCAGTAAGTCAGGGCAAGGAATTCGATCTCAACGGTGAACTGGCTCATCATACTGACAACCCTGGGGTAGGTACTTTCACTAACATCTGGGGACAGCACTGGGAGAGTTACTACTGGGAAGGTGGCGAGTCACCAGAACCAGAGCACGACGGTTTCTGTGTTTATGTGGATGACCAGACGGGATGGGACGCACTGACCCTCTATATGTGGGGTGACGTGAACGACCTGAACGGCGGATGGCCTGGCATGGAAGTAACCGGCACATGGAATCACGGTGGTGTGACATGGAAATACTTTGACTTCGGTGAGGCTAATTCGGGTTTGAACGAGAACCTCATCTTCAACAACGGCGGTGCCGGTGCACAGTTGAAGGACTTCAACTTTACCATTGACCATAACGTCTATCTGCGCATCACTGCCGACGGTGTAGAGGAAATCAGTGAGCCAGAAGCCGTAGCACATGACGGCTATGCACTCTTCGTACTCAATCAGTCGAGCCAGACAGAACTTGCCCTCTATGCATGGGGCGACGCTGAGGCATTCGGCGGATGGCCTGGCATGGCTCCTACGGGCACACAGGTCATTAATGGGAATGAATATATCTATTTTGACATGGGCGAGGCTAACACAGGACTGAACCTCAACCTCATTCCTAACAATAACAATAATGGTGTGCAATGGGAAGGTGGCGATTTGAACTTCACGATTGACCACGATATCTACATCCGCATCTTCGACGGTGGTTATGAGATTATTGACAAGGACTATCAAGGTGGTGGGGACACGCCAACCCCAGACCCAGAACCTGCTGATGAGAAAGTCTTTCTTGCTGTAAAGAACACCATCGGTTATGCAGATCCTCATCTCTACGTATGGGGTGATAGTGAGGCATGTGGCGGATGGCCTGGTGCGGCACCTGTCAAGGTAACCGACAATGGCTGGTATCTCTTCGAATTGCCTGCGGGTGGCAACTTCAACCCTATCCTGAATGACAACGGTAATGGTTCTCAGATTGATGGACCTGCCATCACGACTACAGGTATGATGTTCTTCGACGTGAATACCTCTTGGGAGCAATCCACCAATACGGTGACTATCCAGAACGAGGCTGGCTATACAGACCCACGACTTTACGCCTGGGGATCTGGCGAGATCTATGGTGGTTGGCGTGGTATCAAACCTACCAGCAACACAAACGGGACTTTGGTATTCCCACTTCCTAATGACAGCGGCGAGTATAACCTTATCCTAAATGGTGAAGGTGACGGCATACAGCAGGATATTGCCACAGTGATTGCCAATCAGAGTTACACTTTTACCGCTAACTAATCCATATGAGAAAAATACGCTTATTTACGCTCCTATCCCTCGGTGCAGTGCTGTTTCTAACAGCCTGCAACCCTGGGAAAGAAGCCTTCTCGATGGACAACACGGTGCCCGTTGGCAGGGAAAACCGTGTCATCTACCAACTGAACATCGGTGCCTTTACCCCTGAGGGGACCTTCAAGGCGGCACAGGAGCAGTTGGGACGACTTGACACGCTGGGTATAGACATCCTGTGGCTCATGCCTATCTACCCTCGTGGAGAGACGATGCACAGTCCATATGCCTCCATGAATTTCAGAGCCGTTAATCCCGCTTATGGCACGATAGCCGACTTGAAGGAATTTGTTGACGCTGCCCACGACAAAGGAATGAAAGTGTGGCTCGATTGGGTACCTAACCATGTCGCCGTGGAGAATCCTTGGGTAAAGGAACATCCTGAGTATTTCACGAAAGATGCCAAAGGGCAGATGATACATCCACATGGATGGGGTGATGTCTATGAACTGAACTACCAAGACGAAGGGTTGGTCAACGAGATGAATGATGCCTTGAAGTTCTGGGTGGAGCAATGCCATGTGGACGGTTTCCGCTGCGACTATGTTAGCAGTCCCACCATTCCTGTGAAGTACTGGCAGAACATCATTGCCGAACTGAAAAGCAAAGGTGTGGGCATCGAGATGCTCAGCGAGACAGACATCAGCAATAAGGAGAATATTCGTATTGACTCCTGCGGTTTCGATTATGATTATGCGTGGGATCTGCAAAGTGCGTTGGCATGGAAATTCAAAGACAGCGAGAGGGCTGATACACTGAAGACTATCCTGGACACATTCCTCAATGCCTCAAAGGCAATCAAGAATCGCCGTATGGTGTATCTGACCAATCACGACCAGAACTACAACGACGGAGGACATACGCTGAAGGACTTCTATGGTGACAACCGTTATCTGTTAACTGTACTGGAGTTCACATTCTACGGCATGCCACTGCTCTATCAAGGTCAGGAAATCGGTGACCCAGATACCCTGAACTATTTTACAGATGCCAAGGTAAAGTGGAACAAAGTGGATCGTAAGATGCAGAACACCGTACGCACACTGATCGCATTACATCATACCCAGCCCTCGCTTGCCGCTGACGCTCCCGTGGAGTTTCTGGTAACCGACAACCCGCAGGTGCTTGCCTATCACCGTGGTAATGTGGTAGTGGTATTGAACTTAGGGAAAACAGACGTTAACGTGAAGGTGAAGGACATAGAAGCCGGAACATACACTCAGTGGCTTGATGACAAGACTATCGAACATGGTCCGTCTGCCACAGAGCGCTCTCTTAGCACCGCATCCGAGATCACCTTGTCGGCTAAAGGATATGCGGTATACGTAAAACAGTTATGACCTGCTTCATCATAAAGGTACAACTGTTTAATTAGAGTTAAAATTTTAACCACGGGCGGACTGCTCTGGGAAGAACGGACCGCCCTTTTTTACAACTAAAAGACAAAAAATAAAGATTATGAGAAAAATATTCGCATTCCTAATGGCATTATTGCCTTTGCAGATGATGGCGGCAGACTTCATTGACGACATCAACTCCGCTACAGCAAAATATGAAGCAGGGCATCAAGTGATTTATGAGATGAATGTGGGTGCGTTTACGTCAGCAGGTACATTCAACGCTGCCAAAGAAAAACTAGGAGACCTGAAAACACTCGGTGTGGATATTGTGTGGCTAATGCCAATCTACCCCCGAGGGGGTGGTATCAACAGCCCTTATGCTGCCACTAATTTCCAAAAAGTGAATCCTGCTTATGGAACCATTAATGACCTAAAGAACTTTGTCAGCCGTGCCCATGAATTGAAGATGGAGGTATGGCTCGATTGGGTACCAAATCACACAGCAACAGACGCAGACTGGGTAACCTCACACCCTGAGTATTATAGCAAGAGCGGCAGTAACTTCATTCATCCAAACGGCTATAGTGATGTTTATCAGTTGAATTACAATAATAGCGGCCTTGTCACTGCGATGAATGACTGTCTGAAGTTCTGGATTGACCAAGCAGACATTGACGGCTACCGTTGTGACTTTGTCAGCAGTAATGCTATTCCCGCCTCATACTGGCAGACAACCATTCCACTCATCAAATCCTATAAGAGTGGAAAGACGATTACTTTCCTTGGTGAGGCTGACATTGCTAATGATGCTACGAAACTGAAAACTGTCGGCTTCGATTATGACTATGCATGGCAGTATCAGACATCACTTGTCAATTACGGATCATCGGGTGTTTATGCTGCCTCACTTAAAACAAACGCCAATAAATTGATTGACGGTCAGAATAGCATTAGTTTTGGGCGTATGGTGTATCTGACAAACCACGACCAGAACTACAATGAGGACAAAAAGACACTGAGCCAGAAATATGGAAACAACCGTTATCCCCTAACCGTCTTAGCACATACCGTATGGGGCATGCCTCTTATTTATAACGGTCAGGAGATTGGCGGTAACCAAGCCTTGAATTATTTTACAGACCAGAAAATTGACTGGAATAGCACCGATAAGAAGATGCTCAATACCATCCGTACCTTGAATGCTTTGAAGCATAGTATTGACGCATTCAAAGACGGAAAGACTGCCTCAACGCATCATACCACGACTTGGCTGACCAGCAGTTCTAACAACGTGCTCGCCTATAGTTGTAAATACGGTAGTAGCGAGGCTGTCGTAGTACTGAATTTTGGAACAGCAGCGGTAAATACCACCATCTCTGGTATTACCGCAGGAGCGTATAGTCTTTGGCTCAACAGCGAGACCATTAGCAACGGAACCAGCCGTAAACAAGTAAACCTCTCTGCCTCACAAGACATCTCATTAGAGGCAAAAGGGTACAGGGTTTATGTAAAGGGCAACTACTCAGAAGAAGACATACCCGCACCAGAAGTTTACACTCCTACTATTGAGAGTGCTGATGAAATCAGTCTGTTCTTTGAGACTGCCACAGAAGCCAATTATCAGGTATGGGCATGGGGAGACGGAGTAACCGAGCAACAACTGCTTGGAATCACTGGAGGTTGGAGTGACCGTCCTTCAATGACACTAATGGGAACTGCCGAAAACGGACATTATATATACAAGTTCACTTTCAAAGCAACAAAGGCACCCTCTAATTTCATCATCACGAAGAATGGTGATAACCCACGTCCTTACGATGGCGCAGTATATGTTGTTAACGGATACTACGTAGAAGGAACGGATACTCCCACGAAAATAATCAGTCAGTTGACAGGTATTCACACCATCACCGCACAACGTCCTGTTGACAAGCGCATATTTACTCTCAGCGGTCATCAAGTGAAAGCCAAAGACTCCTTACGCCCTGGTATTTATATCCAGAACGGAAAGAAGTATATAATCAAGTAAACAGAACAAGACTATGGCAACTATCAAGAAGCGTGTCATCGGAGTAGACATCAGTAACGAAAAGACCAGCTACGGCATCGTAGATATACGCGGCAACATCATTGCCCGCAACAGTTTCCCTACTTGGGACTATCCTGACATCAACGCATTTGTACAGAAACTCACCTCCTCACTGGTTAGCCTTGTCGAGGCTAACGGTGGCTACGAGACCATACGGTCGATTGGCATCAGCTGCCCCAGTGCCAGTCAAATGTCCGGCTGCATAGAG
>FLNX01003881.1_pt1 | contig 12497 bp, 9 predicted proteins | sample 1140341 | NCBI WGS metagenome assembly FLNX01 (sample SAMEA3878208, study PRJEB12797) | bioreactor metagenome | biome: Moose rumen | place: Sweden | collected 2011-10
AGCTGCCCGGGGTGGTGGTAGTTCCTAAGTGGAAGAATCCGAACACGCCGAATGAAGTGTTCGCCGGAAGGGTGGAACTGCCGCTGTCAACAAAGTTGCCGGTCTTGGCCTTCGTGGCCCTCGCCTGATAGGACCCGAAGCTGATTTCCACTTCCGGGTCGTCCAGGATCACGTCCTTTGTGCAGGCTGCCAATGCGAAGGCTCCTGCACCTATTAACAATATGACGGGCAGGCGTTTCATTAGTCGGTGATGCTTACGATGGATTCAGTGTCCCAGTCGGAGACCGCAGCGCTGAATTCGATGCGGTCGAGTGAGAGTTGGAGCGTGTAGACGTAGCGCTTGCCGGTTTCCCAGACAGTGATGGCGGTGTTGGAAGCATCCTCTATCGTATTGAGCTTCAGTCCGGTAACGGTGAAGGGGTAGACGAGGTCGGCGCTGCGGTTGTCGGGGTCGTCCTCGGCCCGGAATTTCAGCTCCATGGTGGCATCAAGCGTGATTCCGTCGCCCAGGGTGGTGGGAAGAAGGATGAAGTTGTCGGTACGGCCGGTGGACGGGTTGTAGACGGTTGAACTTGCATCGAAGCTACCGGAGGTGGTCCAGCTGACGGTCGCGGCCGAAACGTCCGTGCATATTCCCTCCCGGGGCAGGCCGTTGATGGTAAGGTCGGTGAAAGTGAAGCTGTAGTCGTGAACGTAGCTGCCACCCTCTTTCAGGCTAAGGTCTCCCTGGGAGCCCGCGCCGGAGGGCATCTCCACGGCGAACTGCACAGCGCAGAGCACATGGCGGAAGTTCAGGGGCACCACTCCCTCGGTGGGGCTGCAGTTGGCGTAGGTCTTGTCTTTGTTGTTGAAGGACTCGAAGAGGATGTCGCTCTGATTGGCGGGATCGGCCGGAACGGTGTACTCTACTACCGGGAGACCCGTGGAAGAGGCGGTGTAGGCGCTGGTGCAGGCGGCGTCGGAGTAGAACTTCAGTGTGCCGGTGTTGTCGGTGCTGTAGGCGCCGTAGGGGTAGTAGGCCCAGAAGCTGATGGTGTTCTCCTCGTTGGCGGGCCAGTAGCGGATGGGGGAGTAGGAGTAGGCGGCGCCGTCGAAGGAGACTTGCTGGGCGAACATGAAGTCGGGGGTGCGGCCGCCATCGGTCCAATGGGCGGTGGAAGTGCCCACGACGCCTTCCTGGTAGTATGCGAACACGCCGAAGCTGCTGCCGGAGGGGAGGGTGGTCACTCCGGGGGCCACGTAGCTGTCGTCGGCCTTGGTGGCTTCGGCGCTCCGGGCCGAATACACGCCGAACTGCATGGGTATGCTGCTTTCCCCGTCGTCCAGGATGATGCTCTTGGCGCAGCCGGCAAGGCACAGTGCCGCGAGCAGCGCAGCGAAGAATCTGCTTCCCGTATGTCCGTTGTAAGTCATTCTTTCGTTCATTTGGCACCCCTGCGGGCGGTCAGGCCCGCAGAGATAAGGGGGAATTAGTTGACGGTTAAGGAACCGGTAGTTTCGGTATCCCAGCCATCAACAGTAGCGGTGAACCTGATGGGCTTGGGACCAATGGTTATGGTATAAGATACCTGCTTGTTCTTTTCCCAGTCAATGTGTGTGCCGCCAGCAGTGATGTCATAAAGGTCAATCGTCTTTACGTTGGTAGTTGTGACATCAGAAGTGGTCACTGTCCAGGTAAGAGTAATCTTCTGCTGACTTGCGGCAATAGTCTGCGGAACCATCAGGAACACATCTCCATTAGCGCAAGCTGTTGCTGTAGTAGAAAGAACTACATTAGAAGATGAGGGCGTAGTACCGTTAATGGTTACATCAAAACTGTCTGCGTCAGAAGCTGACGAACTCCAATCTAATGCAGTGGTACCACTATTTGCAGAAGCACCAGCAGTATAGCCTGTAGTCAGCGTATTGGTTTTGTAGATACCCTGAAGTCGTGCGTTGGTAAGGGTGACGGTGGTGTTTTCATCGCTGTTATCGGTCACGAAATAGAACCGAACCTTGGTGAGCAGATGATGGAAAGTCAAATCTACCGTACCGGCATGGCTATTACTGCTGTTGGTGTGTCCATACCACTGGTCAGCGACTACGTTGGATACCATAAAGTCAATTTGGTCAGCGGCGGCAGCAGCTACAGTGAAGGTCTTAGCCCCGAAGGAGCCATTACCGAGAGGGCTTGTTGCGTTATAGGGATAATATGCAATGAAGGACAGTCCGTCAGGGGTGTCACCGGCAGGCCAGTAACGGGTAGGCGAATAGGTATTCGCAGTGCCTTCTGTCCCCGCCTCATTACCACCAAAGGTGACATCAACATTACTCATAAAGCCAGGAACGCCAGGAGTACTTGCTCCAAAGAAAGGTCCCGCAGTCCAAGGCGCGGTAGATGTAGTGGTAACAGCCCAGGCGTATACGCCAAAATGGCCATTTGTACCTGTAGGAAGGGCAGACCCGTCTGCTACATAGTTCGAATTTGCCTTAGTGTCTGTAGACCTGGGAACATAGTTCGAGAACCCGATGGGGATGCTCTCCGGAACACGGCTGGGGTTCTCGGTGATTTCGTTCTTGGAGCATCCGGCCAGAACGAGGGCGGCAGCGGCCGCGAGAATCATAACTTTTTTCATAATCTATAACTGTTTAATTTGTTTTTCTGTTCGTCTGGTACCCAAGCGGGCGGTCAGGCCCGCCTGGATAAAGGAATTTAGATGTTGAGGGTTCCGGTTCCACCATTAACCCAGTCGGCCACATTGCCGGTGAACTTGATTTCGTTCAGGCCAATGATGAAGGAATAGGTGTAGAACTTGTTGATTTCCCAGGCTGTAAGAGCAGATCCACCAAACTCTATTGCATTCAGTTTCTTGGTTACAGTGTTGTTTGTGGTTGTGCCATTCTGAATGATGTCGTAATTGATGGTGATAGTTACATCATCGCTGAGGCTCTGGGGAATAAACAGGAAGTCGGTATCGGCAGATGTGGCAGTACCGTCAGAACCATTATTTATGGTAGGGGTATCTTTGAGCAGCGTCTGTCCACCGTCGCCAGCGTTGAAGATAGGAACTGTGACGGCAGCAGGGGTGGCTGCAGAAGTTCCCCAGGAGAAGCTGGTCGTTCCAAGAGTACCCGGTGTGGCAGGTGCCGTATAAGAAGGGGTAAGGGTACCGGTAGTCTTAACGGCAGCTAAACTTACACCGGTCACGACGATCTTGTCTCCAGAAGCAAGAGCAACATTATGGCTGAACTTGAAGTTAACCTTCGAGAGCATGTGGTTGAAGGTCAGGGGAACTACACCGTTGTTTGCTTTGACCGCGCTGGGATTTTCGGCATATCCATCAGTGCCATCCGTATAATAGTACTGGTCATTTGCCACATTGGAAACCATGAAGTCTACCATATCGGCAACAGCCGCAGGCTGAGTAAAGCTGAAAGTGCCAAGTCCGGCATTTCCCGATGAAGGTTTCGCGGTAATGGCGTCGTTGTCGTACGGATAGTATCCGTAGAAAGAAAGGACGTTGGTGGTAGTCCTGGGCCAGTAACGGACAGGGTCGGAAGCCGTCGCGGTGGCGGAAGTGGAAGCGTAGGTTACGAGGGCATTGTTCATGAATTCCGGCTTTACTCCGGCTGCGTTGCCTGGAAGTGCGGTAGTGCCATTGGAATAACCGTAGATACCGATTTTAGAGCCCGCAGGAAGGGCACCGTTATCCACAAGGGTGCCGTTCGCCTTGGTGAGCGCGCGCGGAGCGTAGTTTGAGAAGCCGATGGGGATCTCCTCATTGGCTCCGACGGTGGAGACAACCTCATTCTTGGCACATCCGGCCAGGACGAGTGCGGCAGCAGCCGCGAAAATCAAAACTTTTTTCATAATGCATTAATGAATTTATTGTTGTTTGTTGTTTGTGTCGTTATATCGGTATATCGGCCTTAATTTCGTCGTCCCAGTCGGTGACATCGGCGGTGAAGCCGCCGCCGCTTTCCACGGGCGTCACGTCCGGGAGCTGGATGGCGGGATCGTCCACCGAGCCGAAAATAAGGCGGTAAAGGTTCCTGTAGCCGCGGTTCGGAGTGAGTTCCTGGATCTTGTCACCCACGTTGAACACATAGTCGGCCACAGTCTCGTTGTCTATCAGCAGGGCGCTCACGTTCAGGGTGGAGTCCCTCATGGTGCTGGGGGTTTCTCCCTCCGGCAGGCCGAAGGTGGTGATGAGCCCGTCCACGTGACCCACGCGTCGGTCTTCATCGTCCATGTTCAGCGTCCAGTAGCGGATGATCTGCGTGGCCTTTTCCACGTCCGTCACGTTCTGGGTGAGGTCGAAGGTACGGGCCATACCCGTGGTGGAGGCGCGCACGCTCTGCAGCACGTCGGCATTGCCGGCATAGATGGTTACCCAGAACTGCGACACCACATTCCTAGGGTACAGCGGGATGCGCACGGTGCGGTACTGGACCTGCTCTTCCAGGTAGGCCAGGTCTTCGATGTCCGACTTGGTTGCAGCCTCCGCCTCAGCTGCGGCCATAGCCTGCTTCTTGTTGTACCAGTCGCGGTAGTACGTCTGGTAATCCCTTGTCATGTCCTCCGTTATCTCGAACTCCTCCGTCACGCCGGAGAGCAGCACTTCCGGATCCTGCACCACAAGCTCTCCGGGACCCCGGGAGGCCCAGTCGGCCGGGGCGGCCTCCAGCACGGAACTGGCCTTCTGGAAATTGGACATGTCGTGGAACTCCATGGAACCGTACTCGTCCACCGACTGCGAAATCATGTACAGGGCATAGCGGCCCCGCTCCAGCTCCACTTCGCAGGAATCCACATTGGAGGTGGTGATGGAGTTGAAGAAAGCTCCGTCCTTGAAGAAATACAGCGTCATGCCCGTGGGCTTCTCTCCCTCCGGGTAGGCGTCCGCTTCCCAGATGCACTTCACCACTACGCGGATGGTCTGGCGGTACATGTACTCCAGGGGACGGCGTTCGCATCCCATCACCACTGCGGCCAGCAGCAGCACGGCGGCCCATATGCTACCCATTCCCTTTCTCATTTCCGCTTCCTCCTGTCCGTATGGGTGAACAGATACTTGATGCTTACGCCCGCCTTGGTGGGGCCCAGCCAGTTGAACCGGCCGGTGTATTTGTACAGCAGGTGGGCGTCGGCTTCGTCGGCTTCGTAATAGCGGTACTCGGTGCCCATCCAGCCTGCGCCCAGGTAGGCGTCTATGCGCCAGTTCTTGCCCAGGCGCCAGGCATAGCCGTACTCCAGCGTGGCGGCCACACCTTCTCCCTGCCAGCCCGTGTGGCGCGGCTCTATGTCGTAGTACCCCGCGCTCAGGTCCAGCCCCAGGAAGTGGCCGGTGAGAACATCTGCGGAGCTGCGGCGGCGGGACATCCAGTAGCGGGCGCCGAGGTCCCACTTGAGGATTTCCCAGGCGCGGTCGTTCCCCTTCGTGACCCACCACGGGAAGGTGTACTCCCCATAGAGGCTCCAGCGCTTGCCCAGCGGCACTTCCAGCGCGATGTTGGGGGTGAGGGCCAGGTCGTACAGCACATTGGTGGAAACGGCGAACAGGGGCTTCACTATGATGTGGGACCCCGGCTCCACATGGGGGACGGTGACTTCCAGCGGCTCGAACACGGGGGTGATGAGCTCCTGCTGGGCCAGCTCGATGTCTGTGTCTATATCCGGGAGAACGGGCTCCGGAATGGTGTACGCCAAATACAGGAAAGCGTAACGCAGGACCGGATAGTATTTGTCGGCCAGCGCCTTGTAGCCGGGAACGGCGTTGAGGCGGTTCTTTTTGGTGGCGACGGGGACGTCACTGTCTATGATGTTCAGGATGCGGGTGCGGACTGCTTCGCCGATGGAAGCGTCGGCGGCGATCAGGCGGCGGAGCCCTTCCCAATCCTCACCGTTGTACTTGACGGTGGTTTTGCCCTCGAGGAGATTGCCGGGGATGTTGGCTTCCAGGAAACGGCCCAGGGCTTCCCCACGCTCGATGGACAGGCGGGAGTTGAGCGCCTCCGAACCTTCCGGGGATGCACCGGACTCTATGACCAGATACTCCAGGTTGGAGAGGTCCGTGGTGTTAAGGATGTGGCGGATTTGCGCCATGGTGGCTTCGTTGGTCATGTAGCTGCTGTCCATGACCGCTTTGCCCTGTTTGTAGAAGAATTTTTGCGATTCCGCACGCTCCTGCGCGCGACAAAATAGAGTATCAGCGCACAACACGAGCAGCAAGACCGCCACCCTGGTGAGGACGGTTTTGAACCCGGTGTTGTTCTTAATGCACTGATTCATAATAATTTACGTTATTTTTGGATGGGCCGGTGACCTTTCGTCTGGGTGCAAAGATATAACGCTTTTTTCTAAATTCAAAATATAAATTGACTTTTTTTAGAAAAAATTGCGGATTTGGAAATTCAAAGCCTGAAAAATTTTTCCGAATGAGCATAAAATGCTGCAAGTTTAGCTTTTGTAAAAGCCTGCTTAAAACTATATATAATAGGTATTGGGGGGGGGTAAATGCGGACATTTCCCTTTCTGCGTGCTCAATGATGCCGTTTTATTCTTCAATAATGCCGTTTTTTCTATTTCCGAAAAAATTTCCAGATTTTGAAAAATAATTTTGCGTATTAAAAAATTATGTTTATCTTTGCAAGCGGAATGGTTTGAAAACTGTTGATAATAGTTAAATTTGCCATATGAAAAAGTATTTTCTGAACGGAACCGCCTTTTTGCTGGCTATGGGTGCGGCACTGTCCTGCTCCGGCAAGCTGGACACGCCGGATGTACCGGAGCCGCAGGCGATGGAAACCCAGAAATCCATTTCCTTCCCCGTGTCGGTCATGCGTGACGGGAAAGAGATTCCCAAGGAAGCCATCGCCACCAAAAGCGGCGGCCCTTCCACCAAGGGGGACGTCGCTGAAAGCGGAGACATGATCGCCACCATGGACAAAAGCCTTTCTTTCGGCATCATCGGCATAGAGCAGGAGTCCCATTCCCTGCTGGTGAACAACATGCCTGTAAGAAGCAATTCAGGCGGATATGCCGGCCTGTTCGACAGCGGGCTTTGGGACATCCCCAGCACCATCCTGTTCAGCGCCTATTATCCGTACGTGCGCACGGTGTCGTACGACAACGACAACACCTCCTACAACATTCCCTATTCGGTGAATGAGACGGAGGCCGGTCCGCTCGTCTCCAAGACGGTGGAGCGGGCAGTGAACCAGCTGAACATGATTCCGCTGGAGTTCCAGCACATCACCAACGACATAGGCTACAAGATTTGCGATGTAACCGCGGATCCGCAGCTTCAGGGGCTCATCCACCTCAGGAAGGTGACGGCCACCAATGTGGCCTCGGCCGGCGTGTTCGTGAACGACGTCCTCCTGAGCCGCGGCGTGTGGCATCGTCAGGGCTATTACCGCGACGTGAAGGTGTTCGAGGGAGACGCCCTCGTGGGCGTGGGCATGGAGAATGAGAAGTTCGTGGGCGAATCCTCTCTGGTGGACCACATGGTGGACAGCTACCGCTACTACTCCATTCCGGACGAAATCCTGATGGGGAAGCAGTGCGTGGAAGTCATTTACGATGTAGACAGTTTCACCATCGGCGGCTATACGTACGAAGCGCTCCCGGGCCAGGTGGCCCGCTACATGCTGTACGGCCTGCTCCCGGACAATGTGTTCGAATATGGCAAACAGTATACCTTCCACCTGGGGCTGGATACGGGAAAACTTTATAACCAAATTGCCTTCTCCGCAACTGTGGGGGAATGGGAAACCAAAATCTACGAGAACAACGACGACTTTTAGATGACAACCTATCATACGCTACTGTTCCTCCCCACTATAGCGTGCTTTTGCTGGGCCCTCGTCCATTGGATGCTGGCGTTCAAGGAAAGCACGTTCCGCACGCTTTTTACGTTGCTGCTCACTGCGGGCTTTGCCATGCTCACAGGCAGCGGCGATTTCCTTTATGCCGACATGCACGGATCTTCGGCCGCGTCCCGGATCGCCCTCCAGCTGCTTACTCCGTCCATCATCCCCCTCATGATCCTGTATCTGGACCATCTGGGCCATGACAGCCGGCTTCATCCGGCCCAGTTGCTGTGGATTGTAATACCCGCGGTGCTGTTCTCGGCGGCCATCGTCCTCACCAGCCTCATAAACGGTGAAGAACTGAAAGCTTTCCTTTCCGTACTCTATTCGCAGGGCTTTTCCGCTTTGGACGCCTACAAGGGAAGCCAGCTTTATGTCTATTTCCTGTTCACGGAGATGGCGCTCAGGATAGCCCTTGCGGCGGAGTTCCTGTTTTTCGTCTTCTTCATCATCCGCAAAAGCCGGAAAGAGCATCTCAGGTACAAGACGCTCTTCGCTTTCCTCAAGAAAGGGGAAACAGGTGTAAAAGAGATACAGATGGCCCTGGGGTCCCTCATCCTCGTTACGGCGGCCGTCAAAATACTTGTTCCGGATGCTTTTTTCGTCCATCAGGAATGGGCGAATCTGATATGGTCCTTCATCCTGGCCATCCTTATCTTCGTTTTCTGTTACTTCGCCCTGTTCAGTTCCCAGCCCACCGTCACGCTGGAAAAACTGAAGTCGGCCTTCCGCTTCAATTACTCGGCCGGCAATAAGGCCGACGTGGTGGAGGCCATGATTGGCAACATGGTGGAAGAGGCCGATGCGGAATCGCTGGAACGCATACTGGGCAGGATAGGAACCGTCTCCAATCCGGAATCCCTCAAGGGGGCGGAGGATCATCCGGGGGCCCAGCAGGGGCTGGCCGCCGCCATTTTCTCGGCCGTCTCCAAGTCCTGGGACGACCAAAGCCTGATGTCCCGCTTCCAGCACCTGATGCTGGACGAGCAGCTGTTCCTGCAGTCCGGCCTCACCCTCACGGATGTGGCCGACCGGCTCCACTCCAACAAGACCTACGTGTCCAAGATGGTGAACCAGACGTACAACATCAGCTTCCCCGAAATGCTCAACATTCTCAGGATCGACTACGCAGAGCAGTACATCACCTCCCACAGGGACGCCAACCAGGAGGAGATTGCCAAGGCCTGCGGGTTCCTGAGCGCCTCTTCGTTCAACAGTACCTTCAAGCGCATAACGGGGTTCACGCCCCGGGTTTGGGCCGCGCGGAAGAACATGGAGGCCTAAACGCTTTCCGCTGCGCCCACGTGTGAGCCCGCTCCGGCGGCCGACAGACACGGAAAGGGCGGTTTTGGTGCTCGGCGAGCGGTTTTTGCGGCCGACAGACACGGAAAGGGCGGTTTTGGTGCTCGGCGAACGGTTTTGGGGCCCGACAGACACGGAAAGGGCGGTTTTGGTGCTCGGCGAGCGGCTGGAAGGTTTGGAATAAGGCCGGGAAATGCCTATATTTGTGGGTTACAAACCCATTCAAATTATGCAAATCGTCAAAGACCAATATTTTGAGGGAGAACGTCCTTTCTACACCTGCAGGGACGGCCTCTATCTGGAGAATGTGGTGATCGGCCCGGGGGAGTCTGCCATCAAGGAAGGCGCCAACATCGAGGCGGTCCACTGCGAATTCAAAGGGAAATATCCATTCTGGGAGTGCGACAACTTCACGGTAAGGAACTGCATCTTCCGGGAAGGCGCCAGGGCCGCACTTTGGTACACCCGGGGCTGCAAGATGTACGATACCCTGGTGGAGGCCCCCAAGATGTTCCGCCGCATAGACGACGTGTATCTGGAGAACGTGCAGATGCCCATGGCCCAGGAAACCTTCTGGGACTGCAAGGATATCAAGCTCCGCAACGTGTACACGGCCGATGCCAACTACATCTTCATGCACTGCGAGAACATAGACATAGACGGCTACGAGCTGCACGGCAACTACTCGTTCCAGTACGTGAAGAACGCAGTGATCCGCAACGCCAACCTCCAGACCAAGGACGCCTTCTGGGAAAGCGAGAACATGACCATCTACGACTCCGTGATCAACGGGGAGTTCCTGGCCTGGTATTCCAAGAACCTGCGCCTGGTGCGCTGCCACATCGGCGGCACCCAGCCCCTCTGCTACTGCGAGAACCTGATGCTGGAAGACTGCACCTTCGAGCCGGACGCAGACCTCGCCTTCGAATACAGCAGCGTAACGGCCAAGGTGAACGGGCACATCCATTCCGTGAAGAACCCCCGCTCCGGCCGCATCGAGGCCGACAGCATCGGCGAACTTATCCTGGACGCCAACATCAAGGCCCCCGGCAACTGTGAAATCATAACCAGAGAACAACTATGACCTACGACTTCGACCGGATTATAGACCGCAGGAACACAGAGAGCGTGAAGTGGGACAAATTCCCCGGCAAGCTGCCCATGTGGGTGGCCGACATGGACTTCCAGGCCGCCCCGGAAATCCTGGAAGCCCTCCGGAAACGCCTGGACCACGGCGTCTTTGGCTACGAGCTGGTGCCGGATGGCTACTATGAGGCCGTAGCCCGCTGGTTCCGGGAAAGGCATGGCTGGGAAGGGATTGGCAAGGAGCATATCGTGTACACCACCGGCGTAATTGCAGCCTATTCGGCCGCCATCAAGGCCATGACCGTCCCGGGCGAAAAAGTGATGGTCCAGACCCCTTGCTACAACGCCTTCTTCCCCGCCATCCGCAACAACAAGTGCATCCAGCTGGACGCCCCGCTGCACTACGAAAACGGAACTTATACCATAGACTGGGAAGACTTCGAGGCCAAGGCCGCCGAGGCAAGGGTGTTCCTCCTGTGCAATCCCCACAACCCCGCGGGCCGCGTCTGGACCCGGGAAGAGCTGCAGCGGATGGGAGAGATTTGCCTCAGGCACAATGTATTCGTGGTGGCCGATGAAATCCACTGCGAACTCACTTACCCCGGCCACGACTACACCCCCTGGGCCACCCTGCCGGAAGCCCTGGTGCGCAATTCCGTGTCCTGTATCTCGCCCACCAAGGCCTTCAACATCGCCGGCATCCAGATTGCCAACATCTTCGCCAAAGACCCGGAGGTGCTCTGGAAGATGGACCGCGCCATCAACGACAACGAGTGCTGCGACGTGAACGTATTCGGCGTAGCAGCCCTGCAGGCCGCCTACAACGAGGGCGGGGAGTGGCTGGACCAGCTCCGCAGCTACCTCTGGCACAACGCCCGCACCGTGTACTGCTTCCTGGAGGATGAGCTTCCGGGCGTGGTAGCCCTGCCGTTGGAAGGCACTTACCTCATGTGGCTGGACTGCCGAGCCGCCCTGCGCGAAGGGGAGCCCCTGGAAGGCTTCAGCGAGCGTTTTTCCGCCCATCTGCAGGAAAACGGCCTGGTCCTTAGCACCGGCACCCTCTACGGTGCGGCAGGGGAGGGCTTCGAGCGCCTGAACATCGCCTGCCCCCGCACCACCCTCCTGGAAGGCCTCAAGCGCTTCAAGGCGGCCTTCGACAGCTATCGGCAAATGAAATACAACTAAACCTCAGCTCCATATGCTTACCAATCCCATGCACCGCGCATTCGGGCTGGCGGCTGCTTTCCTGATGCTGCTGGCGGTCTCCTGCGCCCCCAGGCAGAAAAGCGCAGCCCAGAGCCCGGATACGGCCTTTGCCCAGTACATCAAGGCCTACACGGGCGGCATTGTGGCCGACGACGCCGTAATCCGCGTAGATTTCACCGGCGACATCCCCGAGACCGCCCGGCTGACGGACGGCCTGTTCTCCTTCAACCCCGCCGTGAAGGGAACCCTCCTGTGGAATTCCCCCTCGTCCGTGAGTTTCATTCCTGAAGAAGGCGCCCTCAAGGTAGGGCAGGACTACGCCGTGAGCGTGGCCCTGGACAAGCTGGCCGACATCCCCGAGGCCGACCTGAAGCAGTTCCGCTTCGGCTTCACCGTGAAGGGCCGCGATGCCTCCCCCGTCCGGGAAGAGCCCCTGGAGCCGGACAACGGCCGGGCTTTCCGTGTGGTGAAAGTGAAAGAGGTGACGGGCGATACGCCCAGCATAGACGTGGTCTTCAGCAAGGCGCCCGCCAACGCCACCCGCAGGGGTCTGGTAGAGCTGGAAGGCGCCCGCCGCAGCTACGTCCAGGTGCAGGATACCCTCCTGCGCGTCTTTTTCGAGGGCCGCGGAGAGAACCTCACCCTCACCCTGGACCGTTCCCTGAAAAGTGCCGAAGGGGAAACCCTGGGAGACGATTTTGTGCGCAGCTTCGCCCGCACGGAGGAATTCCCCGCCGTGGAGATTCCCCTGAAGGGCAACATCCTGCCGGACAAGTCCAAGCTCATCCTGCCCTTCAAGGCCGTGAACCTGAGCGCCGTGGAGGTGCGTGTGGTGAAGATTTACGAGAAAAACGTGCTCATGTACCTGCAAGACAACGAACTGGGCGAGGAAAGCAGCCTGCGCCGCAGCGGCCGTCTGGTGTACCGGGGCGACATCCCCCTGGACGCCTCCAAGAACCTGCACCAGTGGAACACGCACAGCATCGACCTCAGCAACCTGATCAAGAAGGAGCCCGGTGCCATCTACCGCATCCGCCTGAGTTTCCGCC
>FLNX01000238.1_pt1 | contig 12456 bp, 12 predicted proteins | sample 1140341 | NCBI WGS metagenome assembly FLNX01 (sample SAMEA3878208, study PRJEB12797) | bioreactor metagenome | biome: Moose rumen | place: Sweden | collected 2011-10
TGAGCGGGCGAGAATCGAGGCTTTCGAACAGCGCATCCCCATACTCACCGAACGTCGGCTGACACAGGAGAAGCATCGGCTGGAGATCATCGAGGAGAAGACCCGTATGCTCGACCCCACCCTACTACTTAAGCGCGGCTACAGCATCACCCTCTACAACGGCAAGGCCGTCAAGGATGCTCAATCCCTGAAGACCGGCGACGAAATAGAGACAAGACTATCAGAAGGAACCATCAAATCGATTATAACATGAAACAGGAACAGAAATACGAGGCAGCCTTTGCCGAACTGCAGTCCATCGTACGCAAGATGGAGAACGACGAACTGGACATCGACCAGATGTCTGAACAGTTGAAGCGTGCACAGGAACTTATCAAACTCTGCAAGGACAAACTGACCAAGACCGACGAGGAAATCAAGAAAATCCTCGCTGAAACATAAATAAAAGGTGCATTTTTGTTTCTATTTGAAATAAAATGTGTACTTTTGCAGTCAAATTAGTCAATTCAAAACAGAAAGGTATATGAAGAATCTAGATTGGGCAAGTCTGTCTTTCGGTTATATGAAGACCGACTACAACGTACGCTGTTACTATCGTGACGGCAAATGGGGCGAGATTGAAGTCTGCTCCGACGAGTATCTGAACCTGCACATGGCTGCCACCTGTCTGCACTACGGTCAGGAGGCTTTCGAGGGTCTGAAGGCCTATCGCTGTCCTGACGGCAAGGTGCGCATCTTCCGTGTCGATGAGAATGCAGCCCGCCTGCAGTCGACCTGCCGCGGCATTATGATGCCGGAGGTGAGCACAGAACTCTTCACGGAGATGGTGAAGAAGGTGGTTCGCTTGAATCAGGAGTGGATTCCGACCTACGAGAGCGGTGCTACACTCTATATCCGTCCGTTGCTGATCGGCACAAGCGCTCAGGTAGGCGTTCATCCTGCCAAGGAGTACTGCTTCCTGATTTTCGTCACACCCGTAGGCCCGTACTTCAAGGGTGGCTTCGCCGCTAATCCCTACGTGATTATCCGCGACTACGACCGTTCGGCTCCGCTCGGCACAGGTAAGTATAAGGTGGGCGGTAACTACGCTGCCTCTCTCTTTGCCAACAATCTGGCTCATGAGAAGGGCTACGCCTGTGAGTTCTACCTCGATGCCAAGGAAAAGAAATACATGGACGAGTGTGGTGCAGCCAACTTCTTCGGCATCAAGAACAACACCTACGTCACTCCGAAGTCGACCTCTATCCTGCCCTCCATCACCAACAAGTCGCTGATGCAGGTGGCTGAGGATCTTGGGCTGAAGGTGGAGCGTCGCCCGATTCCCGAGGAGGAACTCGAGACTTTCGAGGAAGCAGGTGCCTGCGGAACAGCCGCCGTGATCAGTCCGATCTCTTATATCGACGACCTCGACACCGGCAAACGTTACTCTTTCGGTGACAAGCCCGGTCCTATCTCCAAGAAACTCTTCGACACCCTGCGCGGCATCCAGTATGGTGAGATTGAGGACAAGCACGGTTGGACGACCGTAGTTATCGACTAATCAACCAATAAAACGATACGATTATGGATAACAATCAAGGTTACAAGAACAGAGCCCTTGCTAACTTGGAGGGCAAGTGGGGAACAGCGGCTATTGCAGCACTTATCTTCTTCGCTATCTCTGAAGGCATCAGTTTCTTAGTCACGACCCCGATGGGCAACAACGTGACGATGAGTTACAGCACTCAGGGTATCTGGGAGTTGCTCTGCCTGCCGCTCGGATGGGGCTTCACGGTCTACTTTCTGAATCTGATCCGCAACGAGGACATCCGCTATGAGCGCCTGTTCGACGGTTACAAGGACTTCGTGCGCATCTTCCTGGCCGAATTCCTGATTCTGCTGGCCGTATTTATCGGCACCATCCTCCTCATCGTGCCTGGTATCATCGCCGCGCTGATGTTCTCTCAGACAGAGTTCATCCTGAAAGATGACAAGGAGATCAGTGCTGCCGATGCGATGAAAAAGAGTATGAAGATGATGGAAGGCCACAAGGCAGAACTGTTCTGGCTGACCCTCAGTTTCATCGGCTGGTTTATCCTGGCATGTCTTACCCTCGGTATCGGATTCCTCTTCCTTGGCCCGTACTTCTCTACTACGATGGCCCACTACTATGAGGATCTGAAAGCAGAAAGCGCAGCGTAAATGGGCAAAGGCAAACTGGCGAAATTCGCCGATATGGCATCTTATGAGAACGTGTTTCAGTACCCCTATTCGGTGGTGGAACACGTTCCATTCGATATGCAAGGCCATTGGCGCGAGCAGTACTTCCACAACGACCATCCCATCGTACTCGAACTGGGGTGCGGCAAGGGGGAGTACACCGTCGAACTGGCCAAACTCTACCCGCAGATGAACTTCATCGGCGTAGATATCAAGGGAGCCCGTATGTGGACAGGGGCCACCCAAGCCCTCAACGAGGGGCTGAAGAACGTGGCCTTCCTCCGCACGAACATCGAGATCATCGAGCGGTTCTTCGCAGAGGACGAGGTGCAGGAAATCTGGCTCACGTTCAGCGACCCGCAGATGAAGAATCCCCGCAAGCGGCTCACCTCCACCTATTTTATGGAGCGCTATCGCAAGTTCCTCGTCGACGGCGGTATCATCCACCTCAAGACCGACTCCAACTTCCTCTTCACCTATACGACCTATATGGTGGAGAAGAATCAGTTGCCTGTCCTCGAACGGACAGAAGACCTCTATCACACCTCTCACCTCTCACCGCTCACCGCTCACCTCTTGAATATCCAGACCTACTACGAGTCGATGTGGATCGCCCGCGGCCTGAACATCAAGTATATGAAGTGGCAACTGCCCCGCACGGGCACCCTCGAGGAGCCAGACGTCGAGATCGAACTCGATGACTACCGCAGTTACCACCGTTCCAAGCGCAGTTCATTAGACAAAGCAAAATAACAGCAAAAATGAAGAAACTACTAAGCATCCTACTGGCAGCCCTTCCCCTGCTGGGTATGGCACAGAGCCAGATAACCGTCACCGTTGACTCCGTAGGACAACTCTCCAAGAAGATCGACGACAAGACGAAGTTCCAGATTTCAGAACTTACCATCAGCGGCCCCATCAACGGCGCTGACCTGAAACTCATCCAGCAGATCGTCAACCGCTCCAAACCCAAGGAGAAACTCGGTGAGTGCCTCGTCACCACGATCGACCTCTCCGGCGCCTCCATCACAGAAGGCAAGGAAGGCATGAAGACTAAGGCCAACGAACTGCCCGCAGGACTCTTCTCCGGTGCCAAGGGTCTGACAAAAGCCTGTCTGCCTAAAGACATTACTGCCATCAGCAAGAACTGCTTTTACGGCTGCAGCAACCTCGTTACTATACCCATCCCCGACGGCGTGAAGGAGATCGGCAACGCGGCCTTCAAGAACTGCGAGGCCCTGGTGGCCATCAGCCTACCCGCCGACCTCACCACCATTGGCAGTGAGGCTTTCGAGGGCTGCAAGTCACTGAAAGCCATCGAGGTGCCCGCCAGTGTCTCGAAGATGGGCTCGCAGACCTTCAACGGCTGCAAGGCCCTGACCACCGCCAACATCCTTGCCACGGTGAGCGAGATTCCCAGCGAGGCCTTCAACAACTGCACAAGCCTTTCCACCATCAATCTGCCTGCCGGCGTCAACAAGATCGGGAGTGATGCCTTCTCCAACTGCGAAGCACTTGCCAACGTTACGCTTCCGGAATCTGTCAGTGAACTGGGCAACGGTGCCTTTGAGGATTGCAAGAACCTGAGCACTATCCAGATGGCCTCCGTCGCAAAACTTGGCAACAATGCCTTCGAAGGCTGTAAGAGTCTTAAGTCAGTCACTTTCGGCAATCTCACTTCACTCGGCAGCGATGCCTTCAAGGACTGCCTGTCACTGGCCGAGGCCAACGTGCCCGGCACTTACAAGACCGTTGGCGACGAGGCGTTTGCCGGTTGTACAAGTCTGAAGAAGATTGTTCTCCCCGCCACCGTGAAGCAGATTGCGGATGAGGCCTTCAAGAACTGCCAGAGCCTGGCTGACTTCCAGATGCCCGAGGCTATCGAGAAGATAGGAAGCAATGCTTTCGAGAACTGCACCACGCTCCGTGAAGCCATCCTGCCAAACACGCTGAAGAAACTGGGCAGTGCTGCTTATATGGGTTGCACGATGCTCGACAGCGTGGTTGTCAACGGCCTCATCACCGAACTGGACAAGGATGTGTTCCGTAGTTGTCGTAGCCTGCGCAGCGTCAGCCTCCCCACCACACTGAAGAAGATTGGAGCGCACGCTTTCCAGGAGTGCTCCGCCTTGCAGGAGATCACGCTGCCCCTCGCCCTCCAGGTCATCGATGACGATGCGTTCGAGAAGTGCATCTCGCTGAAGACCATCACCATCCCCGTAGGCGTTACAACCATCGGCAGCGATGCTTTCTTCGAGTGTACGTCGCTGGCTTCAGCCGAACTGCCTACGGCCCTGAAGAAGATCGGCGGCTCTGCCTTCGCCAAGTGCCCGTCACTGCGGGTCGTGAAGTGCAACTCCCCTGCCGCCCCGTCGGTCTCCAACAGCACGTTCAAGAACAGCCCCTGCATCATCTACGTACCCAAGGGTTGCAGTAGCATCTACCGCGCCCACAAGGACTGGAAGAAAATCACTAACATCAGAGAGCAATGACACTATACCCTAAACTGATTATGGACGCGCTGGCCACGGTGACCTATGCCGGCACGAAGAAGAGCCTCGTGGAGAGCGGGATGGTAGCCGATACACCCAACATCAACGGCCAGAAAGTGCGCGTCGTACTGGAATTTCCCCGTGATACCGATCCGTTTCTCAAGTCGACGGTGAAGGCTGCCGAGGCCGCCATCAAGTACCACTGCGGCAAGGACGTGGAGGTAACTATCGAGACTGAGTTTAAGTCGAAGCCTCGTCCCGAGGTGGAGCAGTTGCTGCCAGGTGTCAAGAACATCATCGCCGTCAGCAGCGGCAAGGGCGGTGTAGGCAAGAGCACCGTCTCTGCCAACCTCGCCATCGCTCTGGCACGCCTGGACTATAAGGTGGGCCTGCTCGATACTGACATCTTCGGCCCCTCGATGCCCAAGATGTTCAACGTGGAGGATGAGAAGCCCTACGCCGTCAACGTCGACGGGCGCGACCTCATCTGCCCCATCGAGCAATACGGCGTGAAACTGCTCAGCATCGGTTTCTTCGTCTCGCCCACCACAGCGACGCTCTGGCGTGGCGGTATGGCTACCAGCGCCCTGAAGCAACTCATCGCTGATGCTGATTGGGGAGAACTTGACTACTTCATCCTCGACACGCCGCCAGGCACCTCCGACATACACCTGACGCTGCTGCAGACCCTCCCCATCACGGGAGCCGTCATCGTCTCCACGCCGCAACAGGTGGCACTGGCTGATGCCCGCAAAGGCATCGATATGTACCGCAACGACAAGGTGAACGTGCCCATCCTCGGCCTCGTCGAGAATATGGCTTGGTTCACTCCTGCTGAACTGCCGCAGAACCGTTACTATATCTTTGGTAAGGAAGGCTGTAAGCAACTGGCTCAGGAGATGAACCTGCCCCTTCTGGCCCAGATCCCGCTCGTACAGAGCATCTGCGACAATGGCGATGCCGGCACCCCCGCTGCCCTCAACGTCGATACTGCCACGGGCCAGGCCTTCATCAACCTCGCCCAGGCCGTCGTCACTGTCGTCAACCGCCGCAACAAGGAACAGCCCAAGACGAAGATCGTCGGCGTGAAATAAGATAAGGCAAACCTCAAAGAAACAAGCCAGTCTGGTATTCAGGACTGGCTTGATTTTTCTTTCAGGCGTTTTCTGACTTCGCGTTTCTTCCGCAGATACTCTAAGCGTTCCTGGGCATGCCGCTTGGAGACGCGCACCTGATGACCATAGACAAGACAGGTAGCGCCGAAATAGACAGCGACCTGGATCCAGAGGTAGCGGAGTTCGGGCAGCACGTCGTTGAGGGTGCCGCCGAGCGTGTTCATCCGCACGAAGGCACGTACGCCGAAGGTGCTGGGGAAGAGCCAGGAGATGCCCTGCCAGGCACCAGGAATGTTGGACTGCGGCCACGACACGCCGCTCAGGAAGAGCAGCGGCACGCTGACAAAGACCATCAGCAGCATCACGTTCTCACGGTAGCGCACAAGGCACGAGACAGTCATACCGAAGAAGACGCAGGCCAGGAGATAGGGTATCATCATCAGCAGCAGGTCCTGCCAATGGACGAGCGTAAGGAAGGAGAAGAGCCGTGGCACCACCATCGTCAGGTAGGCACCCATCACGGCGTAGACCATCAGATAGCAGAAGGCCTTGCCCCAGACGATGCGGTAGATGCCGGAATAGGCAGGATGGATGGGGATAAGATCACCGTAGCGACTGCGCTCACGGGCCGTACCCGCCGAGAGGCCGATGCCTAATACGAGTGTCTGCTGCAGGATGAGCATCAGCACGCCGGGGATGATGAAGTTGCCATAGCCTCCGCCGGGATTGAAGATGGGCACATCCTCAAAGGCCAGCGGGCGTGTGGTGATGACATCCTCGCGGTCGATATAGTTGCCGGAGAGTTTCTTCTGGATCTCCGCCCCCATCGACTGGGTGACGGCCACGGCAGTCTGGTAGATGGCCTTATAGGTAAGCATCAGCGACATATCGCAGTAGACACTGATCACGGCCTGCTGCATCCGGTTCAGCGAGGTGGCAAAATCCTCGGGAATCAGGTAGACGCCCTTCACCACCTGACGGCTGATGAGCGACTTGGCCTCGTCGAGGTCGTCGGCATAGTAGGCAATCCGAACGTCGGGTGAGGCGTCGGCCTCACGGATAAACTGACGCGAAAGTTGCGAGTGCGACCGATCGACCACCACCACGGGTACCTCGTGGATCACCTCGTTGTTGTAGATCCACGAGTAGAGCAGCGGGTAGACCAGCGGCACGATGATGAAGAAGATGAGCACGCCCTCGTCGCGGAACACCTGCTTCATCTCCTGCCGCCAGATGTAGGCGGCATCCTCTATGGCCTGTATGATGTTATGGAATGTAGACATAAGTGAGCATAGCGTTTTTAATCTTACTCAGCACGAACCAAGGCAGCAGGGTGAAGGCGATAAGCGCCACGAGGTGGAACCAGGCGTCGATGAGCGGGAAGCCGTTGAACACCGTGATCTGATAGAGCATATAGTAGTGACGTAGCGGGAAGAGCCACGTCAGTGCCTGTATCGGCGTGTCCATACCCATCACGGGGAAGGCGGAGCCTGCCAGCGAGAAACTGAGCACGGCCCAGAGCGAGCAGACACTCATCGACATACGCAGCGAGGGCATCAGGCCGAAGGCAAAGATACCGAAGCCGATAGAGCCGAACACCTCGAGCACGGCCAGGAGGATGATCATCCAGACTCCGCCGGCGCGCGGGAAGTGGAGCACCCCGTAGACGTAGAACTCATAGAAGAAGATGAGGGCAAGGAAGACCAGGGCCTGCGGCAGATACTTGCCGAAGATGGCCACTACGATGTTGCCGTCGGCCTTGGCCAGCCACTCCTTGCCGCGGTCAAACTTCAGTTCCATACCCAGTGAGTAGGCGGAGATAAGGAACATAAAGAGCATCATCACGCCCGGCACGAGCACGGTAGAGAGGTAGACGTTGTAGTTGGTCCACGGATTGGCTATCTGGTGCAGGTCTATGCGGATGGGTTGCAGGAAGGCCTGTATCTGCTGAGGGGTATAGCCCTTGGCCCGCATCGTGGCCTGTTCCACGGCGGCAGAGCCGAGGTTGGAGATGGTCTTGAGATCCTTCATCAGCAGTGAGCCCGACATCACCGAGGCCATATTGTAATAATAGGATATCTTAGGCTGACGGCTGGCAAGCAGTTCGTCAGTCGTGCCCTTGGGGATATAGAGGAAAGCGTAGATCTGGTTCTCCTGGATGGCACGGCGGGCCTCAGCCACACTCGGATAGTGGGCCACGACACGCGAACTCTGGAAGGCATCGAGACGGCGGATGAGTCCACGCGAGGTGGAGGTATTGTCGAGATCGACCACACCCACGGGCATATCCTCAGGCAGGCCCTCATCCATCAGCGAGGTGAAGAACACCATCGCCAGCAGCGGGAACACCACCATACAGAAGCCGTAGATGCGATTCGCATAGAGAATCTTCAACTCACGCTTCGCAATTGTCCAGATGTTCAGCAGGTATCTCACTTCTTCAGTATCAACGACATTCCAGGGCGCAGGCCCTCGAGTTTATCTATCGGACGGGCCTTCACCTCGAAGGTCTTCAGGTCGTACTGGCCGTTGGCCTTCGTAGCCTTCCACACGGCGTAGGAACCCTGATCCTTCAGATAGTAGACCTTCATACGGATCTCCTTGTTGAAGGCGGGCACGAAGGCGGTGAACTCCGAGCCTACCTGCATACCGTTGAGTTGATCTTCGCGCACATTGAACGTGCCCCACAGATCATCCATCATCGAGATCGACATAATCGGCGAGCCGGTACCAACGAGTTCTCCCACCTTGGGATAGATATCGCTCACCTCGCCGTCCATCTGGGCGATCTGCATCGTCTCGTGGATGTAGGCGTTCACCTCCTGCACGGCCCCCTTTGCGCGGCCCACCTGGGCCGAGGCGGCCAGTTTGTCTTCCATCCTGGCACCGTTGACAGCCATGTCATACTGGCTCTGGGCGGCTTTCATCTGGGCCTCCATCGCCTTGTAGTTGGCATAGACCTCATCGCGCTTCTGGGCACTCATCACGCCCTCGTCGTAAAGACGCTGGATGCGCTGGTACGACTTCTCGGCAATCTCGAAGCCTGCCTTAGCCTGCTGTAGCACGCTGTAGGCTCCCTGTATCTGTTCCTTGCGGGCACCGTTCTGGGCCTTCAGTTCGAGGGCCGATGCGGCACTCTCGGCACTGCGGGCCTGTTCCATCTTGGCGCGCACCTCTGGGGCATCGAGGATGGCGAGGGTATCACCGGCTTTCACGAAGTCACCCTCCTTGACACGGATTTCCAGTATACGGCCGGGCACCTTGCTCGACACGCGATATTCACTCACTTCCACCTGTCCCTGGATGATGTCCGGATCGCGGTCAAGAGCCAGGAAGCCGATAACGGCCACTATGATTACCACTGCCACGAATCCGAGGATGGCAAACAGGATGTTCGTATGTTGGGTTTTTGCTGACATAATATTAATGCATAATTAATAATTCATAATTCATAATTATCTAAGCGTGCCAAGTGACTTCTGCAGGTCCACCTGACTGAGTTTCACGTCGATTTCGGCATCGATCTTCTGCGACTGGGCCTGGAGCCAGGCGGTCTGGGCCTCCATCACGGTGGTGGGGGTGATGACACCCTCGCGGAAGCCGAGGTTGGCAGTGCGCAGGTTCTCGTTGGCACGCTCGATGCTGGCCTGGGCCATCGCGAGTTTCTTGTTGGCCTCGTCCACGCGATAGGTGTTCTGGTTCACCTGCAGTTCTATCTTCTCGCGGGCCTCCTCCAGTTCGAGATTGGCGATGGAGGTGGCACCCTTCGACGCACGCACCTTATACATCACGTCGCCCCAGTTCCAGATGGGCACGCGCACCAACACTCCCACATTCCAAAAGCCGCCGAACTTCTTCTCGAAGCCGTTGAACACGTTGGGGTTGCTCACCACGTAGCCGCCCGTCAGTGCCACCTGCGGCAGATTGCCGGCCTTCAGAAGGTTGGTGGCCTGCTTCGAGAGGTCTACGGTGTTCTGCAGCATCTTCAGTTCGGGCCGGTTCTCCACGGCCTGTTCCACATCGAGTTGTGGCGTCAGTTGCACCACGGCGATATTCTCGGCACTCTCGTCGGCCAGTGTGATGGGTTCGTTCACGGGCAGTCCGCAGAGTTGGCAGAGCAGCATCTTCGAGAGCACCAGGCCGTCGTTGACCTTGGTGACGGTCATCTCGGCCTCGTTCACCTTGACGCTGACGCTGAGACCGTCGCTGCGGGTGGCCACGCCTTCCTCAATCATCTTGCTGACGTCGCCGTCGAGTTTCTTCACAAGGTCGAGATAGCCCTCGGCCAGCCGCTTCTTATGCGTCAGCGATACCACTTGCCAGTAGGCCTGGTCGATGCTGTAGAGCGTGGCCTGGCGCTTGGCCTCGGCAGAGTTCTCCATCATATCCTCCGTGAGGTCGGCCATCTTGTTCATCGCGATGATGGCACCGCCCATAAAGACGGGCTGCAACAGCGAGACGGAGGCCCCGAAGATATTACGGGTGTCGGTACGGAAGGCATCGACGATGCGCTGTCCGAACTGGTTGACGCCGCCAGCCGCCTCGGCGAGATCCTGGTTGAACGCCTGCTGCAGGCTCTCCAGCGAGATGCCCATCTGTCCCAGGCTCTGCCCGATCTGCGCCATCGGCAGTCCGGCCGTCAGTTCGCCGACGCTCTGCTGCACCGCACTGGCTCCGATGGTGCCGGCATTGCTGAGCACGTTCTTCTGGCGGTCGTTGAGAATGGAGATCTCACGGCTGGTGTACTGGTAGGTGCCGATGGCACTGACGTGAGGCAGATACTTGGTGCGCGCCGACTTGCGTACGTTGGCGGCCACGTCCTGCTTCACCTGCGAGATGCGCATCTGCTTGTTGTTGCGCAGGGCCATCGCCCGGCAACTGTCGAGTGTCAGCAGCCTTTGCGCACAGCCTGGCAGCGCCGCTCCCGCAAGCAATACCAATCCAATAATTCTGTTCATATCCTATAGTGATTTAGTCGAAGTTGAAAGTCCTTGAGCCGATCATGTGGCCGTCGGCGAAGATGCTCACGCGGTACTGTCCGCCCTCCAGCATCTGCGAGACATTCCAGTAGGTAGGCACGGTCACCTCCTCGCCCGTGTATTCGATGGTCTTCTTCATCGAGCACTCCAGGTTGCGGTTCTCATAGGCGAAGGTGCCTCCGCCGCCCAGCGTGTTGCCGCCGGGATTGGTGATACGCACGTAGACGGTGCGATGACCGTTCGAGGCCGTCACGTTCTTGGTGATGGTGAAGTTCACCTGTATCTTCTTCGTATCCTTCAGTTTCTTCGTGGGCTTGTCGCGCTTGTTGAGCAGCGACATCTGGATGTTGGTGGCGTCGAGTTGGGCGGCGATGGCCACCTTCTCCGACAGCGAAGCCTTCTCACTGCTCAGGCCGGCCACCTGCTGGGTGCGCTGCTCAAGTTCAGCATTGACGCGTGAGTTCTCGGCCCGCAGGTTCTCGTTCAGGCGGTTCAGCGAGTCCACCTGTATTATATACGAGCGCAGCACCTCGCGCACCGTGGCCAGTTCCTTCTTCAGACGGGTGATCTCACGGGCATCGTCGGCCTTCACCTTCTTCAGTTCCTCCAGCAGTTGCTGGGTCTTCATCTGCTCCTGGGTCAACTGCTCCACGATCGAGTCGTTGTTAATCTGCGTCTTCATCTCGCTGTACTGCAGGGCGAAGCGTTCATACTCGTTCTCCATCTCCTGCTTGTCGAGTTCGGCCAGTTCCTTCATATCCTGGTTCACCTGCTTCTGCTCCTGCAGGTTCATAAAGAGATAGGCCACGCCGCCGATAAGCGCGAGGATCAGCAAGACCAACAGTGGTATCAAAACTTTCTTCATATCAGAACATATCTTTTTACTCGGCTGCAAAATTAAATAAATAATGTGAAACCACAAAAGTTTTCACTTATTCTGTAGCCTGTCCTAACTTTATTTTAAGATATTTACGGAAAAATGGAACAATTTTTAATAAAATCCTTGGCGCTTTGAATTCTTTTCCGTATCTTTGCCGCATATTACACTAACGCCTATGAACAAAGACGGATTCTGGTACCGGGCCTTCGACCTCTACTACGACGGCTTCCGGAATATGCGCCTCGGCAAGACGCTGTGGGCCATCATACTGATTAAACTGTTCATTATGTTCGCCATCCTGAAGGTTTTCTTCTTCCCCGACTTCCTGAAGCAGCACGCCCAGGGCGACGAGGCAGGCTATGTGGCCACGGAACTCGTCGACCGCGCTGCCGAATAATTATGAATTATGAATTATGAATTATTAATTATGCATTAAAACTATGTTCAGTCATCTATTCTTAGACATCGATGCCGGCACCATCAACTGGTCGAGGGCGCAGTTCGCTCTCACGGCAATCTACCACTGGCTCTTCGTGCCGCTGACCCTCGGTCTGGCGGTCATAATGGGCATCATCGAGACCAAGTTCTACCGCACACGCGACCCCTTCTGGCGCGACGCGGCGAAGTTCTGGCAGAAACTCTTCGGCATCAACTTTGCGATGGGTGTTGCCACGGGTATCATCCTCGAATTCGAGTTCGGCACCAACTGGTCGAACTACTCCTGGTTCGTGGGCGACATCTTCGGTGCCCCGCTGGCCATCGAGGGCATCGTGGCCTTCTTTATGGAGTCC
>FLNX01000239.1_pt1 | contig 12452 bp, 7 predicted proteins | sample 1140341 | NCBI WGS metagenome assembly FLNX01 (sample SAMEA3878208, study PRJEB12797) | bioreactor metagenome | biome: Moose rumen | place: Sweden | collected 2011-10
AACCTGAGACACCCGAATCGACCGGTGGTGAGACCACTGGCGGCGAGGAAGGCCCGAACAGCGGAGAATAATTAACTAAAACCCATCGTTATGCTGAAGAAACTTAAAGAGAAGCGTGCCGTCATCGGCAAGATCCTGAAATTTGTAGGGTCACTCATCACCCTGGTCATCACAACATTCTTCGTACAGTCATGCGTAAGATTAATTTGATTATCATTCACTGCAGCGCCACTCGCTGCAACCAGGACACCGCTCATCTTAGAACAGTAGCCTCTAAATCAAAAAAGCCCGTCAAACGACGGGCTTTTTTGATTACTGCATATCGTAGACTACTTGCATCAATTTCTTGCCGAGTTCATCGGCCTGGGCCATCGTCTGGGCCTCGCTGTAGACGCGGATGATAGGCTCGGTGTTGGACTTGCGGAGGTGAACCCAGCGGTCGGGGAAGTCGATCTTCACGCCGTCGATGTCGTTGACGGTGGCTGTCGGATCGCCCTGGAACATCTCCTTCACCTTCACGAGGATGGCGTCAACATCGGTCTCGGGGGTGAGGTCGATGCGGTTCTTGGCTATCTGGTAGTCGGGGAAGGTCTTTCGGAGTTCGCTGGCGGTGCAGCCCTTCTGGGCCAGGCTCGACAGGAAGAGGACGATGCCCACGAGGGCGTCGCGGCCATAGTGGCTCTCGGGATAGATGACACCGCCGTTGCCTTCGCCGCCGATGACGGCACCCACTTGCTTCATCTTCGTGGTGACGTTGACCTCGCCGACGGCTGCTGCCGTGTACTGGCCGCCGTGACGCTCGGTGACGTCTCTTAATGCCCGGGTAGACGAGAGGTTGCTGACGGTATTGCTAGGCGTGTGGCTCAGCACATAGTCGGCCACGCTGACGAGGGTGTATTCCTCGCCGAACATCGTGCCGTCTTCGCAGATGAAGGCGAGGCGGTCTACGTCGGGATCGACGACGATGCCGAGGTCGAAGCCGCCCTTGCGCATCTTGTCCATAATGCCCTGCAGGTTCTTCTCCAGCGGTTCTGGGTTGTGGGCGAAGTCGCCTGTGCACTCACCGTTGAGGATCTCGTAATCGACACCGATGGCCTTGAACAGGTCGGGGAGGATGATGCCGCCCACGCTGTTGATGGTATCGGCGCAGACGCGGAACTTACGTTTCTTGATAGCCTCCACGTCGGCTAACTTCAACTGGAGCACTGCGTCGATATGCCGCTGGTTGAAGGTGTTGTCCTCCGTATAGTGGCCGAGGTGGTCGACGTCGGCATAGTCGAAGTCCTCGCGGGCAGCGATGTCGAGCACTTCGGCACCGTCGGCTGCCGTGAGGAACTCACCCTCGCTGTTGAGCAACTTCAGGGCATTCCACATACGGGGGTTGTGGGAGGCGGTGATGATGATGCCGCCGTCGGCACCAGCCATACGGACGGCCAGTTCGGTGGTGGGGGTGGTGGCGTAGCCGATGTTGATGACATCGAAGCCCATACCCATCAGGGTGCCGCAGACCACGTTCTTGACCATCTCGCCGGAGATGCGTCCGTCGCGACCGACAACGATCTTATTGGAATGCTTGGTTCTCTTGATGAAGGTGGCGTAGGCGGTGGTGAACTTGACAATGTCTAACGGGTTCAGTGTATCGCCCGTGCGTCCGCCGATTGTGCCGCGGATGCCGGAAATGGATTTAATCAGTGTCATGTGATTTCGAATTACTATTTATCGTTATGCTTCTTTCTCGAATGTGATTTCGTAATAATAGGGGACGACATTGCTCGAGGCAGTGGCGTGGCCCTGGGTGTGGGGAACAATCAGCCGCACCTTGGAAATCTCGTCGGTCATGCTCTGCGGCCGGCCCACCTTGATATAGGAGAGGGGAACGAGCCAGCCGGCGGGAACAGAGGCCGAACTGTAGGCAATATACATCATACCCGTGGTGAAGTAGGCCGTGAAGGTGCCCGACGTGCGGGTGACGTGCATCACGTCGACAAAGGCGGAGTAGATGTCGCTCCTGTTCTCGAGCGTCAGCGTGTCGGACTTGATGTTGTATTCCTTGAAACGGCAGCACAGGTTGACTTCATCGCCATCCTTGATCTTCTCACCGCAGCCCTCGCGGACAATCTGCATATAGACACCGCTCTTGTCGAGTTTAACAAACTCGTTGCGCTCCAGTTTGGTCACGTTGCCTTGCTGCACAAACTGATCCTCGGAGATGACGGTGATGCTGGAGTCAGCAATAAACTTGGAGATGGCATTGCGCTCCTTCTCCTTCAGGTCGCCGTAGGTCTCATAGTCGTTACAACTGGCCAGAACGGCGACGGCTGCTATTATGATCAACAGAAATTTCTTCATACTGGCTGCAAAGGTAAGAAAAAGAATTTGTTTTTGGCACGGATTACAAAGAAAAACAAGCCACAGATTACACAGATTAACACAGATTAATAAAAAATCAGTGAAAATCTGTGTAATCTGTGGCTTATTTCAGCAAGTCGGCGAAGGCAGCAATGGCCTTGCGCACCACTTCCTCGGCCTCGCCGATGGTGCAGTTGAGCCGTCCGCCGGAGGCATTGAGGTGGCCGCCGCCATTGAAGAACTGTTCGGCCATCTTGTTGCAAGGGAAGTCGTCGACGGAGCGGAGGCTGACCCAGATGACCTTGTCCTTCTCCGTGTCCTCGCGGAGGGAGATGGAGAGGCGCAGGCCCTTGATTTGCTGGGGGATGTTGACCAGTCCCTCGGCATCGCCCTTGATGAAGTTGAAGCGCTTCTGCTCCTCGCGGTTGATGGCGTAATAGGAGGCGTGGTACTCGGGCAGATAGACCAGTTTCTTGTACATCACGTAGCCCATCAGCTGGATGCGGTTCTCTGAGTAGTTATGGTAGACGTTGCGGTAGATCTTGTCCTTGTCGATGCGCTTGGTGAGCAACTGACTGATGATGAAAAAGATCTCCGGGCGGGTGGAGTTGAAGGTGAAGCCACCCGTATCGGTCATCATACCACAATAGACGGGGATGGCGAAGTGCTTCGACTGCTGCTCGAACTTGCCCATCTGCCAAACGATGCGGAACACGAGTTCGCAGGTGCTGCTCATCTCGGGGTGGGAGATGGTCAGGTCTGTCGGTACGTCGGGCGAGAGGTGGTGGTCGATGAGTACCCGTTTGCCACTGGCTGACAGCAGGGGCTGCTCCATCTCGTCGACGCGGCTGGCGGTGTTGAAGTCGAGACAGAACACGAGGTCGGCAATCTTGAAGAGCATATCGCACTTCTCGCGATGTTTGTCGTAGCGGACTATCTTCTCGGTGTTGGGCAGCCACTGCAGGAAGTCGGGGAACTGATCGGGCACGATCACCGTCGGCTCCTTTCCCATAGAACGGAGGAACTCAGCCCAGCCGAGACAAGAGCCGATGGCATCGCCGTCGGGACTGCGGTGGCAGGTGACGAGAATGGTCTGAGAATTAGAAATCAACTGGCTCAGCAGGGCCAGTTGATTGTCGCTTAATATGTCGATGTTCATTTAAAACAACTTGTTCGGATAAATACCTTCGTCGACCAGGCGCTGGATGCGGTCGACGGTGTCCTGACGGTCGGCAGCGTAAGTCACGCCGAACCACTTGCTGGTGGTGTCGAGCACCTCGCAGGTAGCCGTTCCCTCGGTGATGAGTTTGTTGACCATCAGCGGGATGAAGAACTCGGCCTTCAGGTTCTCCATGTTCTTCGGGTCGCTGAGGAACTCCTTGAAGTAAGCCTCGCTGTACTCGAAGTAGTCGGGCGTGAAGCCCCACATATTCATCGAGACGGGCACGTTCTCACCCAGGGCCTGCCACTTGCCTTCCTCGTCCTTGAAGCGGATGGGCTGGTCGGCAGCACCGGCCTGAGAACCGTCCTCGGCGCAGCGTACGATCTCCGTGCGCTCCACGACATCGGTCAGATGGCGCTTCTCGTTGTAGGCGCAGACACCACGGGCGACGGTGCCGTTCTCCGAAAGGGTGTTGCAGACGCGGAAGCCGACCATCGCATACTGGTTCTTGGCGCCCTCGGGCAGATTGCTGAGGAACTTGCCGATCTGCATAAAGGCATCGCGGCCGTAGAAATCGTCGCAGTTGATGACGCAGAACGGCTCGCGGATGACGTCCTTACCCATCAGCACGGCGTGGTTGGTACCCCATGGCTTCTGACGGCCTTCGGGCACGGTGAAGCCTTCGGGCAGGGCATCGAGGGCCTGGAAGCAGAGTTCGCAGGGAACCTGTCCCTCGTATTTGGAAAGTATCTGGGTGCGGAACTGCTCTTCGAAGTCCTTGCGGATGACCCATACGATCTTGCCGAATCCGGCCTGGATGGCATCGTAGATAGAATAGTCCATAATCGTCTCGCCGTTGGGGCCTAAGCCGTCGAGTTGTTTCAGACCGCCGTAACGGCTTCCCATACCTGCTGCAAGCAGAAAAAGAGTTGGTTTCATAAGCAATATTTTATTAAGTTAGAATAAACTGAGTGCAAAGATAGCAAAAAGCCACGGATTACAAAGAAAAACGAGCCACAGATTACACAGATTAACACAGATTAATAAAAAATCAGTGAAAATCTGTGTAATCTGTGGCTTAGAACGGATATCCGATGGCGAAGTTCAGTGTGTGGAGGTCGCGCTTACGCTCGGCATTGAAGAAGTAGCCCGACACGCCGTTGTTGCAGGGGATGTGGAGAGCCAGTCCCCAGTCGATGCGAATGACCAGGAAGCCGAGGTCGTAGCGGAGGCCGAGACCCGTGCCGATGGCGATGTCGTTGAGGAAGCGCGAGGGCTTGAAATACATATCGTCGGTCCAAGTCTTAAATACGTCGTAAATAACACCGGCAGGAAGGTAATCATCGTCATCCGGATCGTCTATGTCGTCATAATCCTCAGGCGAGCCCAAGTCGAGATGCCTCAGTCGCCAGACATTGCCGACGTCGAGGAAGACGGCCCCCTTCAGACTGCCGAAGAGCGGGGCCCGATACTCCAGGTTGCCCACCAACTTCAGGCCGCCGTTACGCATCAGATAAGAATACTGCCTGTCGAGAATCCCCAGGTCGGAGAAGGCACCGGGGCCGATGGAACGCACCGTGAAGGCGCGGATGCTGTTGGGGCCGCCCACGTAGAACTCCTCTGTCAGTGGTGCCTCCTTGCTGTTGCCGTAGTGCAGCAGAATGCCCGTGTTGAGATGGCCCACCAGACTTGCCTCGGTACCTAAGGACCACGTCTTGGTCAGGTCGGTCTCCAGGCGCACGAACTGGGCGTAGGGGTTCTTGAAGAGTTTCTTCTCTGGCTCGCTGAACGGCCTGCCGCAGAGTTTGTCGTAGACGGACACCAGATTGCCCGACTCCTCGATGGTGGTCTCCCAGCGAATGGGATTCCGATAGGTAGAGGGGCTGGTGTAAGTATAGGTATAGCGCATCTTGGGGATGAAGATGTCGGCCATCGTTCGCATTAGATAGGGGTAAACAATCATAATGGAGTCGAACCGCTGGGTGATGGAGTTCTTGAACTGATAGTTCACCGTCAGGGGCGAGAACTCGTGGCGGCTTGACTCGGAGGTCTGCCAGCGGTAGGTCCACTCACCGCTGACCACGTGCATCTTGTAGTATGCAGGACGGCGCACCACGTCGCTCGCGATCTTGGCATAGGTGGTCGGCGTGGCATAGAAACGGCGACGCTTGGGGCGACCATCCTTGTCGCGGCGGATGCGTTCGCTATTATAGAAAGGTGCGATGATACGAGGGAACTCGATGCTGGCATCGGCACCGTATTGATAGGTGCTCATGCGTTCGCCGCCACCTTTCTGCCACTCGTAGGAGCCGTGCAGGTTGACGTCGAGTTTCTCACCGCCCTTAAAGGCATTGCGGCGGGTGACACCGATCTTCAACTCCGGGCCATAGCGCCCGTTGGTGCGTCCGTTGAAATTGCTCTCGATGTAAAAGTCGTAGGGCTTGTCGAAGACGCAGTTGAGCAGCAGGTCGAGCGTGTCGGTGCCGGTTCGGGGCGTAAACTGGAAATCGGTCGTGGTGAACACGCCTGTGGCATTGATGTTGGCTGATGACTCCAGGTAGTTGTCGTAACTGAACTGCTGCCGGGGGCGCAGCCGCAGGTTCCTCAGGATGACGGGCGGACGTATCGGGGACTTGCTGCCATTGAAATGGATCGTCAGGTGCCGGCGTTTGATGCTGTCGGTGAGTTGTTCGCGGGCCGTCTTCCGGAAGTTGACGCTGATGTTGCCGATGTACCACTTGGTGAGCACTTCGTCTGACAGGCCGTCGGCCAACTGGAGGCGCAACTGGGTCTTGTCGGCTATCTGGAAGGTGTCAGCCAGATAGGAGGCGTAGCCGGGCGTGTAATAGTAGTAGCCGTTGTTGCGGAACAGACTGCTGATACGGCTGCGCTCCCCGTCGAGGGCAGAGACGCTGAAGGCGCTGCCGGGCTGGATGAGCGACTCGCTGCGGGTGGAGTCGATGAGTTGCTGGAGCGTGTCAGGGAAGTTGACGTAAGCCACGCTGTCGAGCGTGAAGAGTGAGTCGAGGTGTACGGTGTACTGGATCTTACTCTTCTTAGGATTCTTCTGGGGGATGACATCGTAGGTGACGTTGCCCCGGAAGTAGCCGTTGTTGCGCAGTACGGACTGGGCCACGGAGGTGCGCAGGGCGGGATTCACCTGACTCATCAGCACGGGCGGCTTGCCGAATGACTTGGTCATCCAGCGGGCGAAGCCGGAGTCCTTGCCTGAGAAGCGGTTGTAGACCCAGAGATGCCACGACCAGGGCACCGTGTAGTAACTGCTGCCGAAGAGTGAGCCGTTGGGGGCGGTGGCCAGGGCGGCCTCGACTTCCTCGATCGTCGTGGTCTGGTGGTCGCTGTACGCGTCTTCCCGCTCATCAACGTAGATCGTCTTCTTCAGTCCCGTGAAGAGTTGCTCGTCTTCAGGGATGCCCTTTGTCATGGAGCAGGAAACGAGTGCCAGGCAAAAAGCCAGATAGTATATGGTATGCCGTATTCTCATCTTGTAACCTCCTTGTTGACCTTTAAACTGTCTGTTGCCACGGAGTCACGCCGCTGTTCCGGCTGCCGCATCGGCATCAGTTGCTGCTCCTTCTTCCAGATGGTGAAGATATCCCAGAAACTCTGTAACTTACGCCGCCAGACGAAACCGACGCCGTACATGCTGGTATAGCCCTCCAGCCAGTCGTAGACGTTCTGCTGGTAGTAGAGTCTGACGTTCTGCGTGGCGTTCTGGTTCAGACGGTACTCCATTGTCACATTGTCGAAGAACGACTGCTTCTCTCCCATCATATCATTGGAGCCATAAGACACCTTGCCGCCCAACTCTATCTTCAGTCGGTTGTTGAGCAGGCGCTTGGCGAACTTGAAGGAGTAGTCGGTATAGGTTTCGCCGGCAGCATCGGTGCTGTTGTCGATGCCGACGCTCAGGTCCAGTGTCTTCAGGGCCGAGCCGGTGATGTTGTTGATCTCGCTCTGCAGGAACGAACTGAGGGCGTTGTTCATCGAGAATCCATTGGTGTCGCCATCGGCCAGATACATACCGGTGGTGAGCATCGTGACGGCCACCTTGCCGCGCTCCTCGGCGCTCATCGTGGCCAGTTCGCCGCTGATGCTGTTGTCTTCAGGCGCATCGATGATGAACTGGAGGCCCATATCGTTGAGCGTCTTGGTGATGACCACGCCACAGTCGAAGGCGACGCTGCGGCTGCTGCCTCCTTCGCTGCCGAAGGAGACGGTGGCTTTCGTGCGCTCCGTGGCCGTGATGTTGAGCCTGGGATTCATCGGGTCGCCGGTGAACTCCACGTAACTGCCGTCCTTGATAGTGAACGTCTTCAGGGGGATGACGGGCAGCGAGTATTTCATCTCGCCGCTGTTGAGGGTATAGCGCCCCGTCAGGCTGAGGCCCTCAGCATTGTATTTCATACGGAGGTCGCCGCCACCCATCAAGTCGACGTAGTTGGTCTGCTCGGCATTGAGGTCGCAGACGATATGGGCGCCCTCCGACACGTTGATGGTCAAGTCCATATTGATGCCTTCCGGCACGGGTCGTGTGACGACGGTCTGGGTGGTATCGGTAAAGTCGGTGAACTTCACCAGTTCGTCGAGCCGATTGTCTGTTGACAGGGGTGAGTCGAGCAGCATATAGGTCATATCGGTAGAGCCAAGCACATTGAGCCGTCCGCGGATGTTCAGCAGGTCGAGCGGTCCCTGCACACGGCCATAGAAGTCGACGTAGGCCTTGCCGAAGGCAATCGACTTGGGTTCCTGCTTGGCGTTGATGAGCAGCAGGTTGCGGGCTCTCATCCGCATATCCATCGTGATGTGGTCGGTGTCGGAGAAATCAACGTCGCCCATCAGGTTGAGGGGTTGGTCGTTGTAAGCATAGAGTCCGAAGTTCTCCAACAACAGGTGGCTGCCGACGATACGGATGGGGTCGTTGTCGAAGCGCATCCTGATGCTGTAGGGCTGACTGACGAGATAGGCGTCTTCCACGTAGACCTCGCCGTCGACCAGCGGATGCCTGGCTGTGCCCTGGATGTTCAACTTGCCTTCGCCGAAGCCCTCGAGGCCGATCAGTTGGTCAGGCACAAAACCATTGGCCAGTGAGAGTGGGAAGCGAGTCATCGTAAAGACGGCATCGATCTTGCCCTCGCCCTCATTCTGATAGGTGCCACTTAACAGGCCGAACTCCTCATCGTCGAGCATTAGACGGGCCTCGATGGCGTGGGTGTCGGTCTGGTGTTCACCGTCGCTTTCCTTCTGCAGATACACCAGTTCGGTGCTGATGTTGCCGATGGGTGATCCTTCGTAGGTCATAGCCTGTACAGCCATATCCGAGGCCACGGAGAGATGCTGGTCCTGATCCAGCAGGATGTGGAAGTCGCCGTTGAGTTTACCCGTGAGTCGTGGCAGATAGGGCAGCACGGAGGTGACTTCGCCCAGGTCGATGCGGTTGAGTGAGAGTGTCAGGTCCTGCAGCATGGTGGAGTCCTGGTTCTCGGTATAGAGTTTCAGACCGGGACGATCGGTGCCTGCCATCGTCTTATCGTCGGCTATCAGGTCGACCTTTGCCTGAATCTTGTTGTTCTTGTCGAGGAAGATGTAGTTATCCTTGTTGAGGTTGAATTCCTTGTAGCCGATGGTGGGACGGTCAGGCATCAATCGGAGGCGGATGCCATCGGATTCCATCTCTGCCGTTGCCCCTATACGCAGTCCCATCCGGTTGCGGTCATCGAAGTAGCGTAGGCCGGCCAGTGCACCGTGTTCGTGGACATGGCCGTCGAGCAGGGCATTGAAGACGAACTGGGGATTGCGCTTGTTGTTGCGCACCTGAGCCTGATAGGTGAGGCGTTCGCCTTTCTGCTTGAGGGAGAGGCGGATGGTGTCGATGCGGGTGCTGTCGTAGTTGAGCGAGTAGACGTAGCCGGAGCCGTTGATGCCCGTCACGGGTGAGGTGTCGATATCGAACAACATCTCCTTGAACTCTATGTCGCTGGTGCGCAGCAGGTTGGCTATCGGGTTTTCCTTCTTGCTCTCCACGTGGATCTTCATCGTGGGCAGCAGTCGCTTGATGGCGGGCTGGTCGATGATGTTCTGCTCGTACTTGGCCATCACGGAGTCGGAGAGGGTGGTCAGTTGGCTGAGTAATCTCTCATAGTCGCCGCTGCCGTCGAACTTCACGATAAAGTCGCCGCTCTGTGCCCTTACGTAGGTGGTGTCGGGCGAGGTGCGCAGCAACAGGCCGATACGGTCAGGGCGGTAGGTGTTGTGCTCGTCCTGGATGAAGATGTCGCCGAGCAGTCCGCTGACCTTGTGGGTCTTGTTGAAGTCGGAGTTGACATCAAGCGTACCTTTGAAGCCGATGGCAAGTGTATCGCTGACCAGTCGCATCCGATAGAGGTCGGCCTTGGAAATGTCGGCACTAATTTTGCCTTCCAGTCGGTTCTTGCCTAACAGGGCATCGACGCCGACGGTTCCGTCGAACAACTCGTTATGTCCTGTGATGCTGGCCTGTGCCCGACCATTCTGAAGATTGGCACTGGCGTTGAGTCCGCTCAGGTTGAGGTGGCCGTATTGTAGTTGGCTGATGGTGGCATCGGCTGTCAGATGGCTGCGGTTGGAGAGGAAGTCGGTGCCGTAACCCTTGGCCTTGATGTCGGCCGTCACGGTGTAGATGGAGTCCTTGGGCATAAAGTGATGCACGTTGAGGCTGCGCACCTTGACGTCGGCATCGTAGGTCATCAGTTCCGTAGCCATCTCTCCCTTGGCGTTGAGTGGTATCTGTGCCTGGCCTTTCAGGCTGACGCTGCCGTTGCCTTCGCGTGCCGTCAGGTCGGCGGTGTATCGGGTGCCGTTGGCCTTGAAGGTGCCGCCGAGGGTGATGCCCTTGGGGATGCGGTAATCCTTAGCCAGTTGCGGATCGGCCATTGCCAATGCAAAGATGATGTCCTGGGCTGTCGCATCCAGCGTGAGGTCAGCCTGAAGTTTGTCGAGGCTGGTCAGGTTGCCTGCAGTGCCGTCAAGTCGGGCGTGAAGGGCCGTGGGCAGGTTGATGTCAAGTCCCGTGAACTCCATCTGCTGCATATTGCCGTTGATTGACCCTTTGACGCTCAGTGGGTGGTTCGGGTAACGCTGGATGAAACTCTGTGGCAAATCGCCCAGTATCTTGACGATGTCCTGCTTGCCGATCTGTGCGTTCATTCGGGCTTTCATCTGCCCAGGATTCTGGTCGTCGAAAGCATTGAAGTCCATATCTACCTCGGCGTAGATGTCGGAATCGGGGGTACGCAGCGTCATAGCCGGCACCTGTATATTATTAAAGGTAGAGTCCAGTCGGAGACCGCCACTCAGTTCTTGTATCTCAATCCCGCACCTCTCGTTCATAGCGCAGTGCTTGAAGTCCAGCGTGAGGCCTTGTGGGGAGAAACGGATAGTGTCGGCACGCAGGTTGATGTCTGTCAGGCCGATGTGGTTATAGTCGAACCCCTTAGTGGCAGGTGCCCAGCGGTTGTCGTAGTTGAGGGTTCCACCGTGCCAGTCAAGGCTGGCCACCTGATAGACGCCGGCACCGAGGTCGATACAGGCGCTGCGGCCCACGGCTTGCCCGAAGCAGAAGCCTACATTGAGCGTGTCGCCTGGCAGGTGAAGGGTCAGGGCGGTCTTGCTGAAACTGAGACTGTCTGCATCGATGCGCCATTTCAAGGTCGATTCCGTGGTGTCCACTTCTGCCGTGTCGCTCAGGGCGATGTCGAGACGGGCATCTGACAGACGGGCACCATTCACTTCGACCGTCTCCTTGTCGAGGTCGATGCCTTTTGACGAGAGCCATAGTTCGTCGAGGTCACCCTTGATGCGCAGGTCGCTGATAAAGCCGTTGGTGTTGATCTTGGCCTGATGGAGCGACAACTCGTTGATGACCACCCGCTTCTTCAGCAGGGGCCATAGTTGCACGTCGGCCACGAGTTTGCCTACATCAGCGATGGTGTCTTTCAGTTGGGGCAGCGAATCGTTCTGCTTAATGGCGCGGAAGTTTTCGATACCCAGGTCGAATGGCCACTCCAGTCTCACGGATCCTACCGTTATCTCCATCCCCGTCTTCTCCGAAACCACGGCAGCCACTTTCTTGACCGCCCAGTTCTGAACTGGCGGCAGGTAGAGTAGCACGGTGAGTATGACGAACAGCAGAATGGGCGTGAGCACCGCAATCCCCACCCACTTGAAAACCTTTCTCATTCTATGGGGATGTTCGTGGTGTCTTTATGTTTCCCGCTAACGCCTGCCACAGCGGATCATCGGGGAGGGGAGCCTCTACGGTGATCCGTTCTTTTGATACGGGGTGGATGAATTCTGCCCGGCGCGACAATAGGGAGATGCTGCCGTCAGGATTGGAACGTGGCGCACCGTACTTCAAATCTCCCTTGATGGGACAGCCGATCTTGGCCAACTGACAGCGTATCTGGTGGTGGCGACCCGTCATCAGGTTCACTTCCAGCAGACTGTAGTTGTCGCCCTGGCTGATGATGCGATAGCGTAGGATGGCTTTCTTCGCATTCGGCTTCTCGGAATCGTAGGCATACGACTTGTTCTGCTTCTCATTCCGCACCAGCCAGTGCTCCAGCGTCTGCCACTCTTCATTTCTCTTACCTCTTACCTCTGACCTCTCACCTCTTTTAACTATCGCCCAATACGTCTTGTGCACCTCCCCCTCGGCAAACATCTTGTTCAGGCGGGTGAGTGCTTTAGAGGTACGTGCGAAGACAACGAGTCCTGAGACAGGACGATCCAGACGATGCACCACCCCGAGGAACACGGCCCCGGGCTTCTGGTACTTCTCCTTGAGATAGTCCTTCACCAAATCAGAGAGGGGGCGGTCGCCAGTCTTGTCTCCCTGTACGATCTCCCCACTCCGTTTATTGACGATGATGATATGGTTGTC
>FLNX01000534.1_pt1 | contig 12408 bp, 11 predicted proteins | sample 1140341 | NCBI WGS metagenome assembly FLNX01 (sample SAMEA3878208, study PRJEB12797) | bioreactor metagenome | biome: Moose rumen | place: Sweden | collected 2011-10
TGAGTCTCATAAGACCATATTATACAAAGACTTACACCTTTTTCACCTGAATAAAAACGGGGAAAACATTGGATTTTTCTGATGCTTTCCCCGTTTTTCTCTAAAAAAACTCAAGCTGTTGCGGAACTTTTTCTTTTTCGCGAGGAATAACACCTATAAAAGTCTCAATATCGCCAAACTGTTTATCTGTGAACTTTAAAATACTTACCATTCCTTCCTTTGGAAGCCACTGTCGTATTCGTTTAGAATGAACATCACATGCTTCCGAACTACCGCAAAATCGCTTGTATACGCTGAATTGCATCATATCAAAACCGTCTTCTATTAATTTTTTTCTGAATTCGGAAGCAACTTTCCGCTGCTTTTTCGTATTCGTCGGCAAATCAAACAAACAGAACAACCACATAATCTTATAAGCGTTAAACCTTTCAAAACTCATTACACAAAAACCGGTAAAGAAAGAGATTTTTCACCACCAACAAAGATTTTCGCCAATGAAGCACTCGTCATAGTCAGCGCAATCATAAATGGTCGCGTTACCTTTCCTATCAGCACATCCCGTGTAAGAATATTCAGAATTTTCTTCTTAAAATCAGTAGTAATCTCGTCCTGCTCAGGATTTTCTTTTATGTAAGCAAGAACCTCATCATCAACAAAAGGACGATACGGTTCCATCATATCATCAGCAAGAACGTAGGCATCGTATTTATTGTGATGATGGATTCCAAAAGTCGGAAGAAGCCCTGAACCGACCAAAGCCCGTGCCATAGCCGCACGGAGAATGGCATAACCGTAGTTCAAAAAATTGTTCGGATAATCGCCAAAACGACTTCGCACCCAATCGACATCAATCAGTAAATCCCAATACAATTTTGCAGCCATCGCCTCACGATTCGTCGAGTCACCACTTTTTACTTCATTTGCGTATTCTTTTAATTTGATAGAGTCGATTTTGTATTTTTCCAAGACAAGAGCCTGATTTTTGATTTTCTGCTCGATAATTTGTTGCCAGCATTGTTTTTTTACAGGAAGTTTGGCTTCAATTTGAGCTGTAAAAAGCTGATTTTGTATCGTGTTGCAATCCAATGGAAGATTCATGGAAAAAGGCAGATGTTTTTCATTGCAGAATACGACCGCGGCATTGTTTTCGGCAAGAGCATTTATGACGGGAACGGAAACATAGACTTGATTATTTTCGATGATGACAAAGCCAATATCTTCGACAGGAACTGAAGATTCTTCGTGAGTTTCTTTATTCTGAATAAGAAGCTGCTTGTTTCGTAGAGTTAAACAAACAGCATTTGAAAAAAACAGCGTTCGTTTAATCACGTTCTGATTATCGGCTAAACAATCAGATTTCCACAGTTTTTGAAATTAATATATTTCACTTCTTCCGATTCAATCTCCAGATTGCCGCTGTAAATGACAGTCGGAGAAAAAGCATTTGGAGCAAACGAGCAGATTTTCTTCAGGTTTTTAGAAAAATCCCTGTTGTAAGTTGACGCAGATTTTATTTCAACAGGAATTATTTTTCTTCCGTCGGCAATTATCAAATCAATTTCAAAGCCCTTGCTGTCGCGAAAATAATATAGGCTTTTTTCCATCCCCTTATTGAACTGACTTTTCAAGATTTCCACTATGACCATGTTTTCAAAAAGATTTCCCACAAGGGGGTCTCTGGAAATTTGGTCAGGATTTTTGATTCCTAAAAGATATGAAGCAAGACCAGTCTCATAAAAATAAATCTTTGGTGATTTTATAAGACGCTTTGTGTAATTTTCAAAATAAGGCTCAAGCTTAAAAATAATAAAGGATGATTCCAAAACAGAAATCCACTGTTCCACTGTTGTTTTAGAAACTCCTGTATCATTGGCAAGGGATTCATAATTAACAACCTGTCCAATCCGTCCTGCAAGAATATGAAGGAATTTTTCAAACAGAGCCTTATTCTTTACGTTCAAAAGAGTCTGCACATCGCGCTCAACATAAGTTTGAAAATATGAGCGGTAAAGCAAATCCGCAGGCTGACCTTCTGAATAAAGGCGGGGCATAAAGCCCTGGTATAAAAATTCATCTTTTGAAAAATCAATACCTACAGAATTTAATTCCTGAATGGAAAAAGGAAGAAGATTGATGATTGCAGTTCTTCCGGCAAGGGATTGTGAAATTGCCGATTTTAAGCCCTGCTGAAAACTTCCTGTCAGAATAAATTGCGCATTTTCTTTTCTTTCATCAACGATTACTTGAATTTTATCCAAGAGTTCTGGAATGCGCTGAACTTCATCTAAAATAACAGGTCCTTTTATCATGCTAAAGAATGCATTTACATCATTTTTTGCAAGGTCGTAAAATTCCGGGTCTTCAAGATTGATGTATGAATAGTTTTTAAAATATGATTTTACAAGAGTCGTTTTTCCAGACTGGCGCGGTCCCAGCACTGTAACAACGGGAAAATGGTCTGCACATCGCTGTAATTCGTTTTCAGCAAGTCGTCTTACATCATTCATAACTGAATTATAAGGCAAAATGGTACAAATCGCAAGTTAAACTTACGATTTGTACCATTTTTGGATACTGTAGCTTATTTTTTTATAATTTCGCCTGCCGGGGAGATGGAAAAATCTTCACCTTCGACGAGACCGATAAATTGATTGTCTTGATAACGACGAGACTCTATAAAAGTATTTAAGTCAAATTTTCCAGGAATATACTGCCAGGCACCGCTTTGAGTAATGTGAGCAAGACAAATAAATACTCTGTTTCCAGATTTACCAAGTCCTGCAACTCTGAACATCCTTTTCCATACCTGCTCATAAGACAAAGACCATATATCTTCATCATAATTATCTTGAAGAATAACAATCCTGCCTATTTTAAGAACTTTATATAAATCCATTCCGTTTTTATTATCTGGATAAAGCTCATTTCCGCTGTTTTTTGCTTTTATTGCATCAAGCAAATTTAGAGTCAGGCTGCAGGCAGTATCTTTCCCTTTTGCATCCTTACCCCGGTAAAGTGCAATCAGATAATTTTCATCATTTACAACATAATAATTCTGTTTGTAATCCTTTGGATTTTTGTCAATTACATTATGATGTTGCTTTAAAATAATTGGAGATGTTGTTCGTGCCATCACCCGAACCCGCTTTACATAAGAGTCTTTTCCGTTGAGTTTGTATGGCAACAATATTCCTTTCTCAAAAATATCTTCTGGAGTTTGCTTCCCTGATTTTAGATTTTCAATAAAGGTCTTTTGGATACCTTTATCAATAATTTTATCACTGTTCTTTTCGATTATGGTAGATATATTTTTGCAAAGCTTATTATTCTCTATAACAAGAGACTTTGTCTCAACCCTCTGCACAAAAATCTTCTGAGGCTCAACACCCTTTTCTGGCGGTGTCATAATACGACCGTAGAAGGTGTCTTTATGCAAGGAACCGCGGACAGTATCTCCTTTGATATAGATTTTGTTTCCGTTTTTATCCAGTCTCGGCTTGCCGTCTCTGTCACGCAAAACTTTCTTACTCTGCCTTAAGGAATTATCATCAACAAAATGCTTTGGAATGATATATTGCACCGCATTCAAAACATCTTTGTCAAAACTCTCCCATGGCTTTGCAAATTTTAAATGCGTTCCGTCCGTGCTGGCTCTGATTGCCTCCGAAAGAAGATTAAATTTTCTTCTGTCTACACAGGCAATGGTAAGGGCATCAACAGCATGATGGCGGTAATTCGAGCGGTCCTTGCTTTCTGCTCTGTCCAATAAGCCCCACTGACGCTTAAAAGTATCTGTCATTGAGCCTTTTACCGGGTATGTGTACTGGAAGACTGAACGCAGATAGTTCAATGCAAACTTTGTAATGATTCTAGTGTCATTCAACTGACTGTGTTTAAAGCCAGATGTTACTTCTTTTGCGGTGAAGCGCCGCAACTTTCCTTTATAATAATCAAGCTCCAGTTGGGCTTTGTGCCGCTTTACAATCCGCATATCTTTTACGCTTGGGTCAATGTAACCACCGCGGGTTATGTTGCGCTCAATGGCAGAAAGACATTCATCAATCTTTGTTTCATAGAACTTTCCAAAGCGTTTACTTATTTCCTCATAATTCGCAAGTTCTGATGGAATATGCTGCTTTTTCACATTGCGGTTAAAGTCAGAATCACACAGAGTAAGGTTTTCAAGAGAGTCATCATAAGAAAGGCTTCTTGGAATAGTGTGCTCAAAGTCAAACTTCGGATTAGGGCCAAACAAATCGGTAATATTGATTTTTTTTCCAGTGTAAGGGCACATTTCATTCTGCTCTTTCCAAAGCCGATATTTTTTAATGTCGTCATCGGTGGGAACAATGTCAAAGCCACATTCTTTGCAAAGTTCAATGATTCGAGCCTTGTATTCTGCGTTTTTCTTCTCGTTGTCTTTTTGGAATTCCTCAATTGCCTTGCGCCAGTTTTTGTCGTTCACTTCGTTGGCAAGTTCCACATGGACGCGCGTATCAGAATCAACCTCACCTATCTTAATGAGATAATTTATCAATTTTCTTAGCTGATGAAGAGCCCTCATCGCAACAGGATTCTTTACGCTTGGCGTTCTTGGAGAGCCGAGATACAGTTTGCCGTCTTCTCCTTGTTGAGGGTCTGGTTTTCCCATTTCTGACGGATGATAAAGCTTTGCGTTTTTCTTTATTTCAAATCCCTGTGCCGAAAGATATTCCATTATCAAATCATCTGTTCTGAGCGCTTTGTACTTGTAGTCATTGGGGGTCTTTGTTGTCACAATTTTAAGCGTATCTTCGACTTTGGAAATCACTTCATCACGGATCTGCTTTTGCTCCGAAAGCGGCTTCTCTGACCATTTTCTTTTTCCGAACAAATCCGCAACCTGACTATCAAAAATCGTCTTGTCCCATTCCTCTGAATGAAAATCGTGATTTTCATCTTTGAAAACAGCTTCGATACAACGATTTGCAAGCGTAATCACATTGTTTTTGTCTTTGAGGGAAGAAAGTACATTTTCAACCGCATTTTCAATTTCCTTTGCATGAGCATCGTACACACTTTGCCCTATCATTGTCGGTATATTGGCAAGGAAAGCCGCATGAGAATAAACATATCCCTTTCGCAGGAATGGAAGAATTTTCCGTATTGCCTTGAGGCTCAAATTCGCATAGCCCTGCTGAAAGTGAATCTTGCAGAATTTTTCAGTTTTTTCTGAATCAAGATGAAGTTTGTTCAACGCAAATTCGTGAAGCTTCTGGTCATCATCAAAATCAAAAAGCACATGCCAGATGTCGTAAATATCATAATACTTTTTATTTGAGCTGGAATCATCATTCGGAATTTTTATGTTCTTCCAGTCGTCTCCAAAAATGTTTTTCAATGCAGTTGAAACAGGACAGCCAGCCACATTTGTATCATCACGATAATTGAAAGTCCATTCATCATCTTTTTTGAGTTTTTTGGATATGTCTTTAAAGTCAAAATTCAGCTTAGAACTTCTGAAAAAAAGCGGCACAATCGATTCTATTTCTTCTTTCGTAAGTTTTCCGTCGTCAGGATAGTGTTCGCCAAAATCTAAATCTGAAAAAAGACTTGGCTCATTGTCATTGTTTGACTTGCGATTTATGCGAATGCTGTTTATCAAGGACAACATTCTGAATTCTTCAAATTCAAAATGGGAAATGGGGCAGCGTGGCTTGTCAGTCTCAAGAGTGCATTTTCCTACAAGGAATTTCTGCGACTTCAACTTGCGCTGGAAGAAAATTGCATTGTGCAAATCAGTTTTAAAAGAATCGGCTATCCCTTGTACTTCACAGATTTTATTGAATTCTTCTTCGTAATGTTCTTTTCGTGATGTATAACGACCGCGAACTTTTTCGCCAGACTGCTTCAGCTCATAAAAATACTGCCCCAGCGTTTTGTCGCCTTTTAATGCAGTCAGTTCATTTATTTGTCCTTTTATGCCTTTCGTTTCTGCATTTTCGGATTCTTCGGAATAGTCTTTTCTATTTGTCAAAAATCCCCTGCGCTGTGCAATATGATATAAAGCACGGCCGATTTCAAACTTTTCGCATTTTTCTTCCACGCATTTTTTTCGCAAAAAATATGGTTCCCAGTTATTGGTCTCATCTGTTCTGTACCAGTCGATAAATGCCTTTGAAGTCGGATATTCTTTTTTACAATGCCACTTTTCCAGTTCTTCCATTGAAAGCGGGCACATTTCGTTTTTAACCAAAACTTTTAGCGTTTCATACTTGCGGAGTTTTCTGCGGAACTTTAATCTTCTGGCAGAACGGAAAGAAGTTCTTTCGGCTGCTTTAGAAGATTCATTTCCTTTTTCTTTTTTTACGCCTTCCGGAAAAATATATACGCCGCATTTTTCGATTTTCTGAGCATGCTCGTCAACAAGTCCCCAGCCAATAGAGTTTGTTCCAATGTCAAGTCCCAAAGTTTTCATCAAAATTGCTCCTTCTTACTTGTCGCAAAATAAAAATCATGCTAGTATAAATTCAGAAATCAAATCACAATAAGGCCATGTGCCGAAGTCATTTGACTATCGCCCCGCGTACTCCGTGGGGCATTTTTATTATACCACGCTTTTCCCAAAAGTGATATCTTTATCCTACCACACCACTGTCTCAAATAATGCGACACCCCCATTTGATTTCGGGTGACTGTTTCTGAAAAGGCAGTTTTTTTTCAAAAATAGGAGTCGTAGTCTCCCTATTCCCTGCATTCCGTGCTATACTATACTAAAAGAAGTTTTATGGGAGAATTCTATGGGTTGTGGTCGTGTCCTTTTATGCATAATCTTTCCGCCGCTTGCGGTACTGGACAAGGGGTGCGGGTCAATCGTTCTTGTCACGCTGCTTACTTTGTGCGGCTGGGTACCGGGAGCCATTGCGGCGATTGTCATGTGCAACGATAACAAAAATGGGGGTGTCTAAATGGATTCATTTTCAATGCTCGTCATAAACAACCTGCCCTGGTTCTGGCTCGCGGTAACGGTTGCCTGCATCATAATTGAAGGAATTTCGATGGGTACGCTCACGTCCATTTGGTTTGGCTGCGGTGCCTTTGTGATGATTTTCCTTTCTTTCCTACCCATTCCTTTCCGCTGGCAACTATTGATTTTTGCGGTGCTGTCGCTGCTGCTCTTGATTTTTACCCGCCCCCTTGCGGTCAAAAAACTAAGGGTCAAAAAAACACCCACCAACAGTGACAGCCTGATTGGAAAGAAAGTTCTGGTAACGGAAAAAATCACGGAACTGGAAAAAGGTGCCGTCAAGGTAAACGGTGTCATCTGGTCTGCCCGCAGCGAAGACAATTCGGAAATTGCAAAAGGTTCTGAATGCAGGGTCTCAGAAATTGAAGGCGTTACGCTTGTCGTAAAGAAAATATAGGAGTAAACTATGCATATGTATGTCATCATCGCGTTGATTTTTATCGCAATTCTGCTGATTATCACGAATATCCGTATCGTGCCTCAGTCTCATGCCTTTATCATTGAGCGTCTGGGCACCTATGTTGCTACCTGGCAGACGGGTCTGCACGTCAAGATGCCGTTTTTGGACAGGATTGCAAATCACGTCTCGCTCAAAGAAAAAGTTCTGGACTTTCCGCCCCAACCGGTCATCACAAAAGACAATGTAACGATGAAGATTGACACCGTAGTCTACATGCAGATTACCGACCCCAAGCTCTACACCTACGGCGTGGAAAATCCCATGACGGCAATCGAAACGCTCACGGCGACTACCCTGCGCAACATCATCGGCGAACTGGAACTGGATGCCACGCTCACAAGCCGCGACGTAATCAACACTAAGATGCGCTCCATTCTGGACGAAGCCACCGACCCTTGGGGAATCAAGGTGAACCGCGTGGAAGTAAAGAACATCATGCCGCCAGAGGCAATCCGCGAAGCCATGGAAAAGCAGATGCGAGCAGAGCGGGAACGGCGTGAAAAAATTCTCGTAGCGGAAGGTCAGAAGCAGTCAGAAATCCTCGTAGCCGAGGGACAAAAACAGGCTAAGATTCTTGAGGCAGAAGCCCAGAAACAGGCGGCAATTCTACAGGCTGAGGCAGAAAAAGAAGCAAAAATCCGCAAGGCTGAAGGTGAGGCGCAGGCAATCCAGGAAGTGCAGAAGGCAACGGCAGACGGCCTGCGCATGATTAAGGAAGCCGCCGCAGACGAAAGCGTGATTAAACTGCGCAGCCTTGAAGCCCTGGAAAAAGCCGCAAACGGTCAGGCAACAAAGATTATCGTTCCGGCAGACTTTCAGAATCTTGCGGGCGTAGTCGCTTCCCTGGCGGAAATTGCAAAAACCGACAAGGCGCAAAAATAAATGACCGTTCTCCTGCAACTTGCACTCATTTTTGGCATCTGCCTTGTGGGAGAGGGCATTTCTGCCATGCTTCCCATCGTATTTCCGGGCAGTATTTGTGCCATGCTCATCCTGCTTCTGCTTTTATGCACCAAGGTCATCAAAACGGAGCAGCTTGCGCCCACAGGCACTTGGTTTCAGCACAACATGGCCTTTTTCTTTTTGCCCGCAAACATTTCCATCATGGAAGAATTCGGACTCATCTCAAAACTCTGGCTGCAACTGCTCTTTATCGGAGTTGCAAGTGCTGTGGTCACATTTGCGGCGGCAGCGGGAGCGGCAACCCTTGCCATTGAAATTCAAAACGCCATCCGCAAAAAAAAGATTCCGCCTGTGCAGCAAGAGACATCCGCAGAAGTATCAAGCAGAGAAGGTGACGCAGAATGAAAGATTTACTCTACCATGTATATGCCGCATGTATCGACACGCCCTTTTTTGGCATTGTGCTTTCCATCCTTGCCTACAAAGTCGGTCTGATTGTGCGGGAAAAAACAAAACTGATTATCATGAACCCCCTTTTAGTCGCCACCATTCTCATCATCCTGCTGCTCAAGGCTACGGGCATTCCCTACCCCGCCTACAAAAAGGGCGGCGACATTCTGATGAGTTTTCTGGCACCAGTAACGGCAGTGCTGGCTATCGCCATGTACAATCAGCGCAAAGTCCTCATGGAAAACCTTATCCCGGTCATTGCGGGAACCTGTGGGGGAGCCGTGGCATCGGTGGCAACGGTCTTCCTTCTGGGCAAACTCTTGCGGATAGACATGCAGGTGGTCAATTCCATGCTGCCAAAATCCGTCACCACGCCCATCGCCCTCAGTCTGAGCCGGGACTTTGGCGGTATTCTTCCCATCACCATGATTAGCGTCATCTGCTCTGGCTTTACAGGCGGCATCTTTGCTCCCAAGCTGATCCGGCTCTTTCACGTCAAGCATCCTGAGGCAGCGGGCATTGCAATCGGCACCTCAAGTCACGCCATCGGCACGGCAACTGCTCTGGAAATCGGCGAAGTCTACGGTGCCATGAGTTCCGTGGCAATCGGCTGCATGGGACTTGCCACTACCCTCGTCTTCATGGTGATGGACAAAATCATTGGTCGGTAAGGGGCAAAATAACTTCGCTTTTTTCCTATTTTTTTTAATCAAATCATATTGCCCAAAAACGCTATCTCTAGTATGATTTAATTCACAAGGACACTACATCTAGTGTCTATTTTTCTTTAGGGTATGGGATATGAAGATTATCAAACGCAATGGCGAAGAAGCAATTTTCGATCGCGAAAAAATCATCACGGCTATTCTGAACGCAAATCACAACGATGAAGTTCCAAGAGGCGGCCGACTGGACATTTTAAAAATCCGCGAAATAGCAGAACACATTGAAAACGAATGCAGCAAAAGCAACCATGAAATGAACGTAGAAATGATTCAGGACATGGTGGAAAAAGAACTGATGAAAGCAGGTGCCTTCGACCTTGCAAAAATTTACATCACCTACCGCTATCAGCACCAACTCATGCGCAAGGCAAATTCTACTGACAAGCAGATTATGAGCCTTTTGGAATGCAACAATGAGGAAGTCAAGCAGGAAAATTCCAACAAGAATCCCATCGTTGTTTCCGTACAGCGTGACTACATGGCTGGCGAAGTTTCCAAGGACATCACCAAACGTTTTCTTTTGGATGAGGATATTGTAAAGGCTCACGATGAAGGACTGATTCACTTCCATGATGCTGACTATTTTGCCCAGCACATGCACAACTGCGACCTTGTAAACCTTGAGGACATGCTGCAGAACGGCACGGTCATCAGTGAGACAAAGATTGACCGCCCCCACTCTTTCTCAACGGCATGCAACATAGCCACTCAGATTATCGCTCAGGTAGCATCCAGCCAGTACGGTGGGCAGAGCGTATCCCTGGCTCATCTTGCTCCCTTTGTAGACGTAAGCCGCCAGAAATTCATCCGCGAAATCAAGGACGTTGAGGAGCGTACCGGCGTAAAATACACTGAGGAACAGGCAAAGGCAATCGTGGACATGCGTCTGCGTGATGAAATCACCCGTGGCGTACAGACCATTCAGTATCAGGTGGTCACGCTGATGACAACCAACGGACAGGCTCCCTTTGTTACGGTTTTCATGTACTTGAACGAAGCAAAGAACGAGCAGGAAAAAGCCGACCTGGCCATGATTATCGAAGAAGTCCTCAAGCAGCGTCACAAGGGCGTGCGGAACGAAAAAGGCTACTGGGTTTCCCCCGCCTTTCCCAAGCTCATTTACGTGCTTGAACCGGACAACATCGAAAAGGACTCAAAGTATTACTACCTCACTGAACTTGCGGCAAAGTGTACCGCCCGCCGTCTGGTTCCCGACTACATCTCAGAAAAGATGATGCTGGAACTCAAAGTGGACAAGACTGGAACTGGTCGCTGCTACCCCTGCATGGGTTGTCGCTCATTCCTCACTCCCTACATTGACGAAAACGGTCAGCCAAAATACTACGGCCGCTTTAATCAGGGTGTCGTAACGATTAATCTGGTGGACGTAGCATGCTCTTCTGGCGGCGACAAGGAAGCCTTCTGGGAAATCATGGAGCAGCGTCTTGACCTCTGCTACCGCGCACTGATGGTCCGCCACAACCGCCTTATGGGCACTCTTTCTGACGTGGCACCCATTCTGTGGCAGAACGGCGCAATTGCCCGCCTCAAAAAAGGCGAAAAAATCGACAAACTGCTCTTTGGCGGCTACTCAACCATTTCTCTCGGCTATGCAGGTCTCTGCGAATGTGTGCGCTACATGACGGGCAAGCCTCACACTGACCCCGAAGCCACCCCCTTTGCCCTGGAAATCATGCACAAGCTCAATGCCGCATGCAAGGTCTGGAAGGAAAAAGAAAACATTGATTTCTCACTTTACGGCACTCCCCTTGAAAGCACTACCTACAAATTTGCCAAGTGCCTCAAGAGCCGCTTTGGCGAGATTCCAGGCGTAACAGACAAGAACTACATCACCAACAGTTACCATGTCCATGTTACCGAAAACATTGACGCATTCAGCAAGCTCACCTTTGAGTCTCAGTTCCAGAAACTGTCTCCGGGCGGTGCCGTCAGCTACGTTGAAGTGCCCAACATGGAAAACAACATTCCGGCAGTCATGGCCCTGCTCAAGCACATCTACGAAAACATCATGTACGCAGAACTGAACACCAAGAGTGACTGCTGCCAGAAGTGCGGCTACACTGGCGAAATCCAGATTGTCACCGACAGCGACAACAAACTGGTGTGGGAATGTCCCTCCTGCGGAAACCGTGACCAGAGCACGCTGAATGTTGCCCGCCGCACCTGCGGTTACATCGGCACTCAGTTCTGGAATCAAGGACGCACCCAGGAAATCAAGGAACGCGTCTTGCACCTGTAGGAACTATGTATTACGGCGCAATCAAGAAATTCGACATTGCTGACGGGCTTGGTGTCCGTGTCTCTCTCTTTGTCTCTGGCTGCAGGAATCACTGTAAGGGCTGCCAGAATCCAGAGACTTGGGATTTCAACTTTGGAAAGCAGTTCACACCAGAAACCGAAAAGGAAATTTTGGATGCCCTCGCTCCAGACTACATTGCAGGCCTTACGATTCTGGGCGGAGAACCCTTTGAAGAAGAAAATCAGCGCGTACTGACCCCTTTTCTGGAAAAAGTACGGGCAACCTATCCTCAAAAAGACATCTGGTGCTACACCGGCTACGTCTACGAAAAAGACTTGCAAGCCTCCGACGGAAAAAAACGATGCGAAGTGACGGGAAGAATGTTGGCCTGCATTGACGTTCTGGTGGACGGACCCTTTATCGAAGACCTGCTGGACTTGACTCTGGACTTTAGGGGCTCATCAAACCAGCGGATTCTGCATTTGCGAGACCATGCCGTATGATACTGTCAGAAAAAGAAAGAAATGACCTTTTAGAACGATTTTTGCGCTACGTACAGATTTGGACAACCAGTGACGGTGGACGAGCGGATCGGGGATTTCAG
>FLNX01004611.1_pt1 | contig 12386 bp, 7 predicted proteins | sample 1140341 | NCBI WGS metagenome assembly FLNX01 (sample SAMEA3878208, study PRJEB12797) | bioreactor metagenome | biome: Moose rumen | place: Sweden | collected 2011-10
AGCTGTAACGGATAGGATTAAGAGCGTATTGACAGCTACAAAGATAAACTGCAATTTGTAAATACATATAAAGTTGAGGAATAAATATGACAGCAAAGTTAGATTTCATCATTGGGCGTGCCGGAACAGGCAAGACCTATGCCTGTTTGCAGGCTATGCAGCAGGAAATGACAGAGCGCCCTTTAGGGTCTGCCCTTGTGCTGCTGCTGCCGGAGCACATGACCTATAAGACGGAACGGGAGCTTGCCACCATGATGAAAAAAACGGGGCAGGGCTTTTTCCGTGCCTATGTTTTCGGATTCCGGCGTTTTGCCCGGCAGATTCTCGTAGAGACCGGCGGTGACCTGCCGCGTATTAGTGATGTAGGACGGCGGCTGCTCCTGCAAAAGCTGTTGTTGCAGCACCAAAAGGACAAGGATCTGACGGTGTTTGCCCGGGCTGCCCGTCAGCGCGGCTTTACGGAAACCCTGTCCGAAACCATCAAGGAAATAAAAAGCTATCGTCTGAGTACGGATATTCTGCGGCAGGCGGCGGATATGGTAGGCACGGGACAGGAACGGCTCTCGGGCAAGGTCAGGGAACTTAGCACTCTGGCCGATGAATTTGCCGCTGCCTTGGCAGGCCGCAAAAACGATGCTGAGGACTTGATGAACCTGCTGGCAGAAAAAATACCGCAGGCAGAGCTGCTGCAAGGCGCCGAAGTCTGGATTGACGGCTTTGTATTTTTCAATCCTCAGGAAATGAATGTGCTGGCGGCGATTTTAGCGGTGGCAGATAAAGTTCATATCACGTTGCCCATGATGGGGGAAACTCTGCCTGATGGACGGGTTAATTTCCAGCTGATGGAAAACAAAAGCGAAACGGGGCTCTTTAACCGTTCCTACCGCACCATGGAAAATATCTGCCGCTTATTGCAGGAGCTGGAGCCGGATAAAGCCAGTTTTTGGCAGCCTGTCACTTTGCTGACGAAAAATTACCGCGCGCATAATCCGGCGCTGGGCTGGCTGGAGGCAAAATTGTTTGGGCAGGTGGAGGCAGCCGCGGAAGCGCCGGAGGATTTGCAGCTGGTGGAGGCGGCTAACCGCCGTATTGAGGTGGAGACGGCGGCAGCCGATATTCTGCGTCTGGTTCGGGAAAGGGGCTGGCGCTATCGGGAAATCGGCATTCTCATCCGCAATACCGAGGACTATGACGGCATTTTGCCGCTGGTTTTTCAGGATTACGGCATACCCTTCTTTCAGGACGGCAGGCGGCACAGTATTCATCATCCTCTGGCGGAGCTTCTGCGCTCCGGGCTGGAAGTGGTGCAGAAGGGCTGGAACTACGAAAATATCTTCCGCTGCCTGCGCACGGGGTTTTTCCCTTTGGTACAGGAAGACGTGGACAAACTGGAAAACTATGTGCTGGAGTTTGGCCTGCGCGGACGCAAGCGCTGGCTGCAGGCTGAGGCGTGGAACTGGCGCCGCCGTTACTCGTTGACAGAGGGGGAAGAGGAGGCCGATGCGGAAACACAGCAGCGGCTGGCCTTGCTTGATGGCCTGCGGCGGCAGGCAGTGGCGGCTTTGGACAATTTTGACAAGTCAATCCGGCAGGCGGAGAATGTGACAGGTCAGGTGCAGGCGCTCTATGATTTCCTTGTGGCGCTGGAAGTTCCAGCGCACTTAGCCAAATGGCAGGAAGTGGCCGAGGGCGAGGGACGCTTGGCCGAGGCCGCCGAGCACCGGCAGATTTGGACGGATATCATGGCCTTTTTTGACCAGCTCGTGGAGATAAGCGGTCAGGAAAAGCTGAGCCTGAGTGACTTTGCCGCTGTCCTGGGGGATGGCCTTGATGCTGTCAGCTTATCCCTGATTCCGCCGGGGCTTGATTATGTGACCGTAGCCTCCTTTGACCAGAACAGTCTGGCCGGTACACGGGCTGTTTACATTCTGGGCGCTAATGCCGGAGTAATGCCCCGGCGCATTGCCGACAACGGCATGTTTACCGATGCGGACAGGCTGCATTTGTCAGAAGCTCTGGCAAAAATGCCGACAGCTAAAGGGGAAACACCTGTTATTTCCCGTGGCGGACAGGAGCGCAGTTTCGGTGAAAGATTCCTGCTTTACCGTGGGTTTACCGAAGCCAGCGATTATCTGTGGATTTCCTATTCTTTGGCTGATGAAGAGGGCAGCGGCTTGCAGCCGGCCGCCCTTGTGGGACGGTTGCGCCATTGTTTTCCCGCGCTGCCACTGCTGTCCATTCCGCTGGAAACTCTGGGCCGCCATGATATGCTGCAGCTGGCAGCGCCCGGCCCGGCGGTATCGGGACTGGCCAGTGCCCTGCGCGGTCAGCGTGATGAGGGCAGGATGGACGAGTTTTGGCAGGATGTCTATAACTGGGCTTTGTCACAGGAGCATTTACAGCGCCCCTTGAAATTGGCGCTTGCCGGCCTGTCGCCCCAAGCACAGGTGGAAAATATTCCTCAGGAGCTTGCCAGAGCCATCTATTTGCGCGGCAAATTCCTGCGCGGCAGTGTTACCCAGTTTGAGCAGTTCCGCCGCTGTCCCTTTGCCCATTTTGCCAGCTACGGCCTGAAACTGGCAGAACGGCGTACCTACGAGTTCCGCCACATGGATTTGGGGCAGCTTTTGCATGAGGTCATCAGGGAATACGGTGAAATGGTGGCGCGTGACTATGGCCGCCGCTGGCAGGATGTACCCGAGGAGCAGCGCGCTGACATCTGCCATGCGCTGGTGGAAGAGATTGCCCCCCGGCTGCAAAGTGAAATCCTGCTGAGCCGCCCCGACTACCGTCATTATAAGCGGCGCATGGAGGCCACGGCGCTGCAGGCTGTAAACCACCTCTCCGCATGGGCGGCCATGTCGGAGTTCCAGCCTGCCTATTTTGAAGAGGGGTTCGGTCATGCTGGTGATAAAGTCCACCTGACGCCCCTGCCCTTGGGCAACGGCTTTTCCCTGTCGCTGACGGGGCAGATTGACCGTCTGGACGTTCATCAGGAAAATCCCTATTTTTTGGTGCTGGACTACAAGACCGGGCAGGCGGCCATCAATCTCTTTGAGGTCTATTACGGATTGAAACTCCAGCTGCTGGTCTATGTACTGGTGGCGCAGGAACTCTTAAAACAGCAGGATAACAAGGAGCGCCTGCCTGCCGGGATTCTCTATGCCCTGCTGCATAATCCTACGCTTACCACGGATATACGGCTGAGTGAAGAGGAAATGGCGGACAAAATCAGGAAAAAGCTCACCATGCCCGGCTGGGTGCTGGCAGATATGGATGTCATCCGCAGCATTGACGCCAGCATGGAACATATAAAGCCCAAGGCGAAAGACAGTGGGGAATTGACCAAAGCTACCGTTAGCGGACACTATATCCGCACCCCGCAGGAATTTGAACTGATGCTGGGCTATGTGGATTATATCCTCAAAGACACAGGCCGGGCTATACTGGCAGGCGACATCCGTGTAAATCCCATCCGCAAGGAAAAGAATGCGGAACGCACGGCCTGTACCTATTGCAATTACCGCGTGCTCTGTGGTTTTGACATGGGGATAGAGGGCTATGCCTATCATGACGTGGGCAATTTTGATGAGGAAGAAATGGAGCGCCGCATGGCGGAAAAGATAGGAAGAGAGGACTTAGCCGATGCTATACACCAAGGATCAACAGAAAGCCATTGATGAGCGTGGCAGGAATATTCTGGTAGCGGCTGCCGCCGGGTCCGGCAAAACCAAGGTGCTGGTAGAGCGTATTATCCGCCAGCTTATTGAAAGGGAACTGAATGTTGACGAGCTGTTGGTGGTGACCTTTACCAATGCGGCGGCTGCCGAAATGCGCGAACGCATTGAAGGAGCACTGGAAAAAGAAATAGCAGCAGCCACGGATACCAAAGCTGCCGCTCAGCTGGAACGTCAGATGGTGCTGCTCACGGGGGCGGATATCTGCACATTCCATTCCTTCTGCCAGCGGCTGATTCGCCAGCATATCGAGGCACTGGACGTAGATCCGAAATTCCGTCTGGCCAGTGAACAGGAGCTTGTCCTGCTGAAAAACGACACCTTGGAAGCCCTGCTGGAAGAAAAATACGAACGTCCTCTGGAAGCCGAAAAGCTGCCGGCATGGGAGGAGTTTATTTCCTTTATGGACGATTACGGCGATGAAAAGGGGGACGAGGAAGTAAAAAAAGCTGTCCTTGACCTGCATAACTTTGCCCAAAGCCAGCCCTTCCCGGAAAAATGGCTGCAAGGCCAGCAGGAGAAAACAGGCCGGACGCTTGCAAGCTCGCCATGGCTGACGGCGGCGGTGCCGGAAATGCGTACCGGGCTTATGGCGGTTATCAGCCAGTATGAGGAAACGGCAGGCCTTATCGCAGATAGTGACGACCCTGCGCTGAAAGCTGCCTGGGCGCCTTATGCGGAACTTATTCAGCAGGATTTAGCAGGTCTTGATGCCATCCGTGAAGCCTTTAACGTGCTGGAAAATAAGCCTGACGGCGGCAAATGGGACGAACTGGCCCGGCAGGCCGGCAAATTTTCCTGGACAGCTATGCGCGGCAAAGTCTATGGCGATTTAAAAAATTTGTACCCGGATATTCGGGAGCAGTTTAACGTACGCCGTGATGCTGTGAAAAAAGAGCTGAAGAAATTTGCCGAAAATTACCTCAGTCAGCAGGCCGCGCAGCTGGAGGAGGATATTGCCGCCAATCAGCGCACGGCATCTGTCTATGCCGGACTGACACTGGATTTTGGCAGGGCCTTGCAGGCGGCGAAAAAAGAACGCAACATTCTGGACTTCAACGATTTGGAGCATTTTGCCCTGAATATTTTGTGTACCGCTGACGCAGAGGACGCAGCGAAAATCCTGCCCTCGGAAACGGCGCTGGCCTTGCAGGAAAAATACAAGTCCATCATGGTTGACGAATATCAGGACACCAACGGTGTGCAGGAGGCTATCTTAAACCTTATCACGCGGGGGGACAACCTCTTTACCGTAGGTGATGTGAAGCAGAGTATCTATCGTTTCCGTCTGGCTGACCCCACGCTGTTTCAGGCAAAGTATGCAAGTTTCCCCGAAGTGCCGAGAGAAGCTGACAGGAATCAGCTCATCACCATGAAAAAGAATTTCCGCAGTCGTCAGGAAGTGCTGGCACCCATTAACTTTATCTTTGACCAGATTATGACCAAGGGCGCGGCGGAAATAGAATACGATGAACGCAGCAAGTTGTATTTCGGCGCCGATTACCCGGAACACGAACACACCTTTGCCGGGGACGAGGGCGCCTTGGAACTTGACTTAATCACCCGTGAGCAGCAGGAAAATGACGGCGCGGCCATGGAAGATGATGAAAGTGCTGACCTGTCCGGTTTTAATCTGGAAGCTGCCTATATTGCCCGGCGTATCGGACGGCTCATGGAACAGGGCTATATGGTCAAGGACAAGGAAACTAACGCTTACCGTCCTTTGGCTTACCGTGATATTGCGGTGCTGCTGCGCGCGGTGAGCGGCAAGGCCAATATCCTGTTGGAAGCCCTGCGGAAAAACAGTATTCCGGCCTATGCTGATGTGGACGGCGGTTACTTTGAAGCCCCGGAGGTACGGCTGGTGTTGGCCTTGCTGACGGTTATCGACAACGTGCGACAGGACATTCCGCTGGCGGCGGTACTGGCATCCCCCATCGGCGGCTTTTCCATGACAGAGCTTACGCAAATCCGTCTGGTCTCGACTACGGGAGATTTGTATGACGGCCTGCTGGCCAGCTTTTCTCTGGACAGCAGCCTGCCTAAGGAACTGGCCGCCAGAACGGCAGCCATGCAGGAAGCACTGGCCGGGTGGCGCCGCTTTGCCGCCAGCCACAGTGTGCCGGAGCTCATCTGGCTGCTCTATCGGGAAACAGGCTACTATGACTATGTGGGCGGCTTAAAGGGCGGCCTGCTGCGGCAGGCAAACCTGCGCATGCTGGCCGACAGGGCCGCTGACTTTGAGCGCAGTAATTACCGGGGGCTGTTCCGCTTTCTGCGCTTTATCGAAAATCTCCAGAAGCGTGATACGGATTTGTCTGTGGCCCGTACCTTGGGCGCCAGTGAAAACGTGGTACAGATTATGAGCATCCATCGCAGCAAGGGGTTGGAATTTCCCGTGGTGATTGTGGCGGACATCGCCAAAAAATTCAATCTCCGCGATGCTCAGGGCACTTTCCTGCACCATAGGGAACTGGGGATTGGCGTGCGGATTGCCCAGCGTTCCCGAGCAGGACGGCAAATCTACAAATCCCTGCCGTGGAACGCCGTAGCCGGCAAAATCCGCGCCGAATCCAAGGCAGAAGAAATGCGCATCCTCTATGTGGCCATGACAAGAGCACGGGAGAAACTGATTCTGACCGGTGTCCTGCCGGGCAAGAGCGTGGAGAAAAAAGCCCAAAACTACTGTCGTTATGCGGCTGGTAAAGAAAGCAGGCTGCCGGATTTTGCCATTGCCAAGGCAGACAGCTATCTTGACTGGGTGGCGGCAGCCCTGAGTCGGCACAGCGCCGCCGCCCCCTTGTGGGAAATGGCTGGCATAAGTGCTGCAGGCGGTCTGGAAAAACAGCTGGAGCCGGAGGCGCAGATAAAAATTAACCTTTATCAGGAAAATGACATGTCAGGCAGCGCAGCACAGGAAAGCCGGCAGGATGAACTGCTGCAGGCGGCAGCGGCCCTGCAGCCCATGCCCCCGTCACCGTATAAGGACAAAGTAGAGGCCCTTTTGGGCTGGCAATATGTGGATAAGGGACTGGCTAATGTGCCCAGCAAGCTCACCGTCACGGAAATAAAACGGCGGTTTGCTGACAGTCAGGTCTGGGATGAAGAAGTACCCAGCGCCAGACAGTTAATCGTCATGAACGAAGCGGAGGAACTGGAAGCCGTGACGGCAGAGAACCCGGCAGCAGAAACGGTCACAGTTGATACAGCCGACTGGCCGCGGCCGCGCTTTATGCAGACGCAGGAACGAAAGCTGACCGCCATGGAACGCGGTACGATTATGCACACGGTCATGCAGCGGCTGGATTTTGCCGGGGATATCAGCTATCAGGGCATAAAAAAACAGGTAGCCGCCATGGAAGCCAAGGGCATATTGCCGGAAGGCGCGGAACAGGCGGTCTACATCAAAGGCATACAGGGGTTCTTCACTTCAGAAATAGGACGGCTGGTACAGGCAGCCCCCCATGTCTACCGGGAACTGCCCTTCAGCCGTATGCTACAGGCCAGGGATTTTTACCCGGAAGTGCAGGAAGCTGATGAACTGGTATTCACGCAGGGCGTCATCGACCTGCTGGTGGAAACGGCGGCAGGGGAGCTTATCCTCATTGACTACAAGACCGACCGGCAGACTGACCCCGACCGCATCCGGCGGAGGTATCAGATTCAGCTGGATATGTATAAAAATGCCGTGGAGGATATACTGGGGCGCAAAGTGACCCGTTCCTACCTGTATCTGCTGCAGAACGGCAGCTTTGTTTCCATGGATAAGACTGGCTAAAGGAGGCGTTACAGTTGTCGATAGAGATTATGCAGGGGCTGTTGATTCCCTTCCTGGGCACCACGCTGGGAGCTGCCTGTGTTTACATACTGAAAAAAGAATTAAGGCCGGGCGTGCAAAAGGGACTGACCGGCTTTGCCGCAGGCGTCATGGTGGCGGCTTCTGTCTGGAGCCTGCTGATTCCGGCAATGGAGGGCAGCGCAGACATGGGCAAGCTGGCTTTTTTACCGGCGGTGGTTGGCTTTTGGGCAGGTACATTGTTTTTGCTGGCTCTTGACCATATCATTCCCCATCTGCACATGGATTCCGAGGAGGCCGAGGGGATAAAATGCGCTCTGCCGAAGAACATCATGTTGCTGCTGGCCGTAACCCTCCATAACATCCCCGAGGGCATGGCCGTGGGCGTGGTCTTTGCCGGCTGGCTGGCAGGCAATGCTGATATCACCCTGAGTGGTGCGCTGGCCCTGTCCATAGGTATCGCCATCCAAAACTTCCCGGAAGGCGCGATTATCTCCCTGCCCTTACGGGCGGAAGGCATGGGAAAACATAAAGCCTTCTTCAGCGGAATGCTCTCCGGCGTAGTTGAACCAATCGGTGCCCTGCTGACCATCGCCGCCGCCAGCCTCGTCCTGCCAATCCTGCCATATCTCCTGGCCTTCGCCGCCGGTGCCATGATTTATGTGGTGGTGGAAGAACTGATACCCGAAATGTCAGCCGGAGAACACAGCAATATCGGCGTTATTACCTTTGCTGTGGGATTCACTTTGATGATGACCTTGGATGTGGCCCTGGGGTGAAGGGAAGGCGGGTAATGAATGGGAAAAGATAAAACGAGTAAGGCAAATATCCGTAACAGTACAGTAGATTTTCTGGTATTTACCAAAGATGCCGGGGCTGACTCTATCGAAGTTCGTGTGCAGAATCATGATGTGTGGCTGACGCAGAAGGCTATGGGAGAGCTGTTTGAGGTTGACCGTAGTGTTATTGGCAAGCATCTGAAAAAAATATTTGCGGATGAGGAACTGAATGAGAATTCAACTTGTGCAAAATTTGCACAAGTTGCAGATAACGGCAAAAACTATCAATATAAATTCTACGCATTATCAGCAATTATCGCTGTGGGATACAAGGTAAATTCCCAGCGTGCTATCCAATTCCGTCAGTGGGCAACGAAAGTTTTGGACACCTTTGCCAAGCAGGGCTATGTGCTGGATAAGAACCGCTTGATTAACGGGCAGATTTTTGACGAAGATTACTTCGACCATCTGATTTCCGAGATTCAGGAGATTCGCGCCAGTGAGCGGCGCTTCTATCAGAAAATCACGGACATTTATGCCACTGCGGTTGATTACACGCTCAATAGCAAGACCACACGGGAGTTCTTTGCCACGGTGCAGAACAAAATGCACTATGCTGTCCATGGCAGTACCGCCGCAGAACTTATCATGCAGAGAGCTGACCATAAAAAGGAACAAATGGGACTGACTTCATGGAAAAATGCTCCTGATGGCAAAATTGTAAAGGCAGATGTGTCGATTGCCAAGAATTATCTTGCTAAAGAAGAAATGCAGGAACTTAACGAGATTGTTACAATGTATCTGGACTATGCTACCCGTCAGGCTCGCCGCCATATTCCTATGACCATGACTGATTGGGCAGATAAGCTTGACGCTTTCCTGCAATTCAATGAAGCGGAAATCCTCCATGATAAAGGCAAAGTATCAGCGGCCATTGCCAAAGCCTTTGCCGAAAGTGAATTTGAGCAGTACAGAGTGTTGCAGGATAAGGCTTATGTCAGTGACTTTGACAGGCTGATGATGGAAGCAGATAATACGTTGCAGGGTAAATAATCAGTAAATTATATAACGAAAACGAACAGACTGTGGAGTTGCGAACTGACTTATCCGTAACTTCACAGTCTGTTTTGCAGAGAAAAGGAAGTAAAGGGGAAGATGGTGATTAAAGGACTCTTTAATTTGTTATCTTGCTGTTATCAATGAGGTTATGGCTTTGTACATAAGCCTCCCAGCCTGACTTCAGGGACGCAAGTTCGTTGGCATCGTTTTCTGTCAGAGCGTCAACGGGTTTTTTATGATTGAAAATACCGTGGGAGGTGTCGGTGACAGTGGGATTTCTGTAGTCCACATGAGCCAGCCGCTGATGGAAGTCCATGTCAAAACTGTCCTCTGGGGCGCGGCTGTCCAGTACATCCCTCGCAGTTTTTGTCTTGTGCTTTTCGGTATCTTCCTCGTCTTGGGTCATTTTATCCAGAATTTCCGAAGTCTGCTCTAACTGCTGGCGCAGGTTGTCTAGATAGGAAGTATCGGTCTTGAAGTCCGCTTCCGGTGTTTTTCGTTTATCCGGCTCTACATTCTTGGCGTTGCTTTTCTTTTTGTAGGCCTTGGCGATAGCGGCTTCGACATCTTCTTCATATTTTTTGTCCTTGATATCAAGCTCACCGCCGCCCTGTACATAGCGAACCATTTTTTCAACCTGTTTCAGCAGGGGATTTTTGTCCGGAGTATCACCGGTGATTACGTCAAAGGCTGTCTTGATATCGTCAAAGAATTTGTCATCCTTGCCGAAGTTTTTGGCGTAATCGTTGAGCTGACTGGCCAGCTTGCCAAACAGACCGCCGGAAATTTCCTTGTAGCTTTGCAGGATGGTGTCTCCGGCTTGGGCATAAGTATCCACGCTGACGTTTTTGCCCTTGAGCATATCATAGGCTTCGGAATAGCTGGCATATGGTTTTAAGATATCGCTGATGGTGTCGGTGATATCCTGCTTTAAGGTGTTTTGCAGTTTATCCGAGGTATCTTGTACATCTACGGCTTTGTTGATGGCGGTATTCTCCTTTAGCCCGTCGGCAAATGTCCAGGTATAATGCTGGCTTTTTATCGTGGTGATGTCGGGACGGGGCGTAATGTCTATTTTGATATTGGCCCAAGGAGGGGGAATTCGGTCAAGTTCGGCCATGGCAGCTTTTAATTCCGGTGTAAGTTCCTTTTTTGGCAGGGTGCTAAGGTCTACCCTTTCAATATTGTCGGGTAAATTATCCAGTGAGGCATTGGCGCTTTTGATAATCCCGTTTCTTGGCCGGGACAGGATTTCGTCAATGCCAGCCTGCATTTCGGCCAGTTCATCTTCAAGGCTCTGGTCTGCATGATGGAGCAGGTAAGCGGTATTGCCTTTTTCTACCCAATGGCTCTTGTAGCTTTCCTTTGCTCCGCTCAATTCCACCTGATAGGCCGGGGCTTCGGCTGTTTGCTGGTCATTTTCACGTTGTTGCTGTACGGCCTTTCCCGTATCAACGGCAGCACTGACATTCAGGTTGCTGCCATCCGCAGCGCGTCCAATAAGCATAGTTTTTCCCTCCTTGTAAACATCATGCGGATTTTTCCGTTGCCGCGTTCTGTTATGTATATTCGGCTTGGAGCTTGTCAAGACCGGAAATTATGGCATCTTAGACTGTCCTGTGCATGGTGCTGGATACTCTCTACAGTATCTTTGTCTGTCACAGGCTCTAATGGCAGATTGACGATTCCTTCTGTGGCAGTCGGCGTAGATTCATTTTCCGGCATAGCAAATTCGCCCATAAGGGCTTTGAACTCGCCGTTTGCCGCCTGCGTCTGTGGCTGCTTGCCGACCATTGCAGACGGGATTGGGGCAGCTGGCTGATGTTAATATTCATTTAGACAAATCCATGTAAAAATTAAATGTTACATACAATCTTCTCCTTACAAAAAATCCTTCTCTTCTGTATATCGTTGATTATGGCAGGAATATAAGAGGAGAGGGGATTTTTTTGATGATGGTTGTAATTGCAAAATGGTACTGAATATGGTACTATGAATGTGAGGTGGATATGTTGAGCAAGTGGGAAAAGTTGTTGCAGAAAATACGCAATAACCCTAAAACGGTTACTTTTGAGGAAATAGACAAGGTGCTTCGCAGTATGGGATATATGCCAAATCAGCCGCGTGGTGGTTCAAGCCATTATACATATCGTAAAAAGGGCTGTATGCCATTGACTGTGCCAAGAAAGGCGTCTTATGTAAAAGAGGCTTATGTAAAGGTCGTCATTGACTTATGGGACTCTTCACAGGAGGGGTAATGATGCAGAAGGATATTCAATATTATATGTCACTTCCTTATCAGGAAGTCATTGTGGCCGCTAAAGAGGGGGGCTATGTTGGTTATATTCCGGAGTTGAAAGGCTGTATTACACAGGCAGATACAAAAGAGGAAATCCTTTTTATGCTTGAAGATGCAAAGGAAAATTGGTTGCTGGCGGCCTTGGAAGATGGCATAGCTATTCCAGAACCTCAGAATGAGGATGAATATAGCGGCAGATTCAATTTGCGTATTCCCAAGAGTTTACATCGTGCTTTAGCATTAAGTGCAAAAAATGAAGGGGTCAGTTTGAACCAGTTGGTAACAAGTTTGCTGGCAGGGGGATTAAGAACATCCATATACCGATAATGTTTTCGTTGTTGGAGATTGTAAAATTATGTGTGTAAGTTACCGGTAACTAACTTACGCACTTTCTTTTTATCCGAAAGTGCGGTACAGTATCATCATAATGACAGAAACGGAGTACAGCACTTATGGCAAGACGAAAAAACAGAGGCAATGAAAAAGGACAGGCTATCGCCAAACTTATCATGGAGCAATATCAACCCCAGAATAAGGAGGAAATGCAGGATGCTATAAAAGATGTATTTGGCCCCAAGCTGGAAGCTATGTTGCAGGGAGAAATGGACAACCACCTGGGCTACACATCTAACGACCACGGCAGCAAGGATACAGATAATCGCCGCAATGGCTATATCGGCAAGACCGTTCGAAGCAGTTTTGGTGAAATTCCCGTC
>FLNX01003082.1_pt1 | contig 12381 bp, 10 predicted proteins | sample 1140341 | NCBI WGS metagenome assembly FLNX01 (sample SAMEA3878208, study PRJEB12797) | bioreactor metagenome | biome: Moose rumen | place: Sweden | collected 2011-10
GAATGAATCAGAGTATATCACAAAATTCGATTGTTGGAAGCCCGCCTGGAAAAACCGAATCGGCCCTCACTTCCTTCCGTCCCTCCTCCTGCCGCCCGCCGCGCGATATTCCCTTGGGGAGACTCCGTACAGCTCGCCGAAGACCGCGCTGAACTTGCTCTGGCTGCCGTAGCCCACTCTCCTCGCGACCTCCCCCACGCTCATGTCGGACGAGGAGAGAAGCCCGGCGGCCTTCCTCATCCTGTGGATCTTCATGTGGGCGGCCACCGACTCGCCGTACACGTCCTTGAAGACTGACTTGAGCGTCGTCGGGTTCATGGCGAACCTCTTCGACAGGTCGTCTATCGTAATCCTCTCCGAGAGGTTCTCCGAGAGGAATTCGTGTATCATCCTTATCTTCTCCACGTGGTTCTCGGTGAACTGCGGCCTCTCGTTCACGGCCTCGTGCGCGCTGTCGAATTCAGGGCACTCGACCGACATCAGCCTCTCCGTGATGGAGTGGAGCGCGTCAGTCCTCCGCCCCGCCTCCGCCGCGTAGAACACTTCCTTCCCGTCCCGGTAGCCCGTTATCAGCCCCGCGTCCTTCAGAATGCGCAGGTGGTGCGAAACCGCCGGAGTCGTCATTCCGAGCATGGACGCGATGTCCATCACGCACTCCTTCGAGTGGCACAGGAGCCAGAAAATCTTGAGCCTCGTGGAGTCCGAGAGCAGCGCGAAAATGTCCGCGACCGACTGGAACTCCTCCGACTTTGAAACCTCCCCCGCGAGGAAGTCCGCCTTGAAATATTCCTTCACCATCAGGAAATCCCCCTTCTAAAAACGCTCTTCTAAAAACGCCCACGCCGCCCGTTTTCTCCCGAACGGAAATTTTATTCTCCCGAACGGAAATTTCGCTCCTGGAAGCGTTGCGGCGGAACGGCGGCGGCTGTATCTTTATATCAAGAATTAAACGACCGCTTAATCGATTATAAAACAAAAGCGGAAAAAAGGAGCTGAAAATGAAGAAGACCTACAGAATCGAAGTCGACTGCGCATCATGCGCGGCCCTCATGGAGGACGCTGCCAGGAAGACCTCCGGCGTGGCGGGATGCGTGGTGAATTTCATGACGCAGAAGATGGAAGTCGAATTCGCTGACGGAGCGGACGAGGGGAAGGTCATGAAGGATGTCCTCAAGGCGTGCCGCAAGGTCGAGAGCGACTGCGAGATAGAGCTATGACAAGGAAGCAGAGGAAGACGCTTTCGAGGATAGCAGCCGCATCGGTGTCGCTGGCCGTCCTCTCGCTCGCGGACGCGTTCGTGGAAATCGGCGGTGTGCCGTTCGGCCGCGCGCTGTCGGGAATCCCGGACCTGCTCCTGCACCTGGCGGTCTACATCGTCATAGGAGGGGACATACTCAGGAAGGCGGCGCACGGAGCGTTGAACGGAAGGATGTTCGACGAGAACTTCCTCATGGCGGTGGCGACGGTCGGAGCCTTCGCCCTCGCCGTGATGGAGCGGAGCGGGGACTACACGGAGGGAATCGCCGTCATGCTCTTCTACCAGATAGGGGAATTCTTCCAGAGCGTCGCCGTGGGAAAGAGCCGCAGGAGCATCGCGGACTTGATGGACATTCGGCCGGACACGGCGAACGTGGAGAGGGGCGGCACCCTCGTCCAGGTACCTTCCGGGGAAGTCGCGGTGGGTACCGTCATAACGGTCAGGCCGGGGGAGCGGATTCCGATAGACGGCATCGTCGCCGAAGGAGAGTCCACCCTCGACACGAGCGCGCTGACAGGGGAGAGCAGGCCGAGGAGGGCGGTGCCCGGCGACGAAGTGTTCTCCGGAAGCATAAACTCCACAGGGACGCTCAGAATCAGGACGACGAAGGAGTTCTCGGAGTCGACAGCGACGAAGATTCTGGAGCTTGTGGAGAATTCCACGTCCAAGAAGTCGAAGTCGGAGGCGTTCATATCAAAATTCGCGCGCGTCTACACGCCCGCAGTCTGCCTAGCGGCCCTCGCCCTGGCCATCGTCCCGCCGCTCGTCCAGAGCGCGGCGGGGGTGCGGTTCGTGGACGCGGACGGGTTCCTGCTCTGGCGGACGTGGATATACCGCGCGCTCACGTTCCTCGTAATCTCATGCCCCTGCGCGCTCGTCATCTCGATACCACTGGGGTTCTTCGCCGGAATCGGGGGCGCGAGCCGGGAAGGCGTGCTCGTGAAGGGCTCGGTGCACCTTGAGAACCTCTCCAAGGTCACAACGGTCGTGTTCGACAAGACGGGGACGCTCACAGAGGGAGTCTTCGAGGTCGTGTCCGTGAGGGGCGCGGACGGAGGCGAGGCATCCAGAGACGCCGCCGTACAGATGCTGGAGGCCGCCGCGCACGCGGAAAGCTCCTCGACGCACCCCGTCGCGAAGGCCATTGCCGCGGCATACGGGAAGCCGGTGGACGCGTCCAGGGTCTCAAAAACCGTGGAGACCGCCGGAAAGGGCGTTAGGGCGGAAGTGGGCGGAAAGGCCGTGGCGGTCGGGAACGCATCGTTCATGGAGGAGATGGGGCTTTCCGTGCCCGGAACAGGCGGGGACGGGACGGTAGCGCACGTGGCGGTCGACGGAGTCTACACAGGAAGCGTCCTGATATCGGACAGGCTCAAGGGGAATTCGAAGGCGGCCGTGGCGGCTCTGAAGAGGAGCGGAATCAAAAAGGCGTTCATGCTCACCGGCGACAGCGAGGCGGCGGCCGTGAAGGTCTCCAAGGAGCTTTCGCTTGACGGAGCGCACTCAGGACTGCTCCCGGCCGGAAAGGTCTCGAAAATCGAGGAGATAATCTCGGCGGAGCGCGGCGGCGGACTCGTGTCTTTCGTGGGCGACGGACTGAACGACGCCCCCGTGCTGGCGCGCGCCGACGTAGGAATAGCGATGGGCGCGATGGGCAGCGACGCCGCGATAGAGGCCGCCGACGTGGTTCTCATGGACGACGATCCGCTCAAGATAGCGAAGGCCGTCAGGATATCGAGGAAGTGCCTCGGAATCGTCAAGGAGAACATAGTCTTCGCGCTCGCGGTGAAGGGCGCGTGCCTGGCTCTCGGAGCGTTCGGAATCGCGAACATGTGGCTCGCGGTTTTCGCCGACGTGGGCGTGATGGTCGTCGCCGTGCTGAACGCGGTGCGCGCGCTGGACGTGAAAAAACTCTAGAGCTTCTGTATATTTGAACTGTCCGGAAAAAGCGCTTCCCGGACAGTTTTTTTTCGGCCGGCCACCTCCATAAACGCATGGAAAAAACAGAAGCCGGAAACGGAGAGGATTCTCATGGAAATCGGCGACATATTCGAATACGTCAACGGAAACGCCCCCAGGTTCCTTGCGAGGGACAAGTCCGGGAAGGGGTTCGTCTGTCCGGTGTGCGGAAGCGGGAGCGGCCCGAACGGAACCGGAATTACGGAGAACCCGAGGAACCCCCGCCACTTCACTTGCTGGGGCGGGGACTGCTTCAGGAACGCGAGCCTCTCGGACATGCTGGCGGTGAAGAACGGGATAGACACGTCGGACGCGAAGGCCGTCGCCATTAACGCGGCAAAGGAGCTGGGGATTCGGATAGACGGCGGAAATCCATCGGAAGCGGAGAAAAGCGCAAAAAAAACGGCACACCGCCGGAAATCCTCCACCGAAGCGGAGGCGGCGCACGGCGGAGGCGCGGATTTCTTCGAGAAGTGCAGGCTCGACATCGGAAAGACCGACTATTGGAAGAAGCGCGGGCTGACAAAGGAGATAGCGGACAAATTCAATCTCGGATTCTGCGCCGGCTGGAGGCACCCGAAGACACCATCCGCCCCCCCCACCGACAGGCTCATAATCCCGACCGGCGGCGGAAGCTATCTCGCCAGGGCGACCGATCCCGGAGTCGACAGGAAGTACGGGAAGCAGAAGGTCGGCCCCGCCAGGATATTCAACTCGCGCGCGCTGACGGAACGCGGAAGGCCGGTGTTCGTCGTGGAGGGCGAAATCGACGCGATGAGCGTGGAGGTCGCTGGCGGAAGGGCAGTCGGACTTGGCTCCATATCCATGCTCGACGCGCTCTTCGACGAGGCGGAGGCCGCGGGGAAGGCCGGAGGGTTCCGTCCAGAGCTGATAATCGCGCTCGACAACGACGGAGGGGAGGACGGAGCCGGGAACAAGGCGCAGAGGAAGGCGGAGGAGCGGACGGAGGAGCTTTTGGGTCGGGGGCTTGGGGTGCACTTCGCGGACGCCGGGCGGCTCTTCCTCGGAAAGAAGGACGCGAACGAAGCCCTCGTCCACGACAGCTCACTCTTCAAGAAGGCAGTGGAGGAGGCGGAACGGACCGCGTTGGCGGAGGCGAACACCCGGAGGGAAGAGGAACTTTCCGAAATCAGGAAGGGCAGCGCGCTGTCGTCCCTCCCCCTGCTCATGAAGAGGATGGGGGAGCCGAACGGGGGAGGGAGGATTCCCACCGGCTTCTGCGCGCTTGACGGAGAGCTTGACGGCGGGCTGTACCCAGGACTCTACATCATCGGCGCGATAAGCTCCCTCGGAAAGACGACGTTCTGCCTGCAGATGGCCGACCAGATAGCGAAGGGGAGCGGAAGGGACGTCCTCGTATTCTCGCTTGAGATGTCGAGGGAGGAGCTGATGGCAAAAAGCGTGAGCCGGCTCACGGCGGAGGAGTCCCTCAAGGCGAACGGGAACCTCTCCCAGGCGAAGTCCACCAGGGGAATACTCTCCGGTGAAAGGTTCGCCTCGTACAGCGAATCGGACAGGAACCTCATAGCGCGGGCCATAGACGAATACCGGACGTTCGCCGGAAGAATCTACATCCACGAGGGGAACGGCGAGACGACCTCGGAGACGATAAGGCGGGTGACGGAGAGGCACGCCTCGGCCACGGGGAACGCGCCCGTCGTGCTGATAGACTACCTCCAGATAATCGACCCCGACAGGAGCGCGCGTGGGCTGACGGACAAGCAGGCGACCGACAGGAACGTGAAGGCCCTCAAGTCCCTGAGCCGCGATTTGGAAGCGACGGTCGTCTGCATAAGCTCGTTCAACAGGGACAACTACTCGTCGTCGGTCAACATGGCGAGCTTCAAGGAGTCCGGCGCGATAGAATACTCCAGCGACGTCCTCATGGGGCTGCAGTACAAGGAAATGGACGGCATCTCCAAGGACGGCGGGAACGTGCGCGCGAAAGCCCAGAACATAACGGAGAAGGCGGCGAAGGACGCGAAGAGCCTTAAGCCCGTCCGCCTCCAGCTGAAAATCATCAAGAACAGGAACGGAAGCAAAGGCTCGGTCGACTTCGACTTCTACCCCGCATTCAACAGGTTCGAGGAGCCGTCCACTGGCGGCTGGATAAAGAAGAGCTGACGAATTCGGGCGGAAAAAGAATCCGCACGAATGAATTCAGGCTGAAGTAGACAGAATGGGGCTTATAGGAAGCGGTTTTTGACGAAAAAAAACAGATTTTCTTCATTATGTTGCAGTCAATTCAACACAATAGGAACTATATTTCTAAGCACGATGACGGAGCCTTTCCTCCGCCATGCACTCTAAAAACATTTCGTCTGAGGAATTCCATTCCATTTCATTCTAAGGAGCAAAACATGAAGGCAATCGAGAAATCATCAATCGAACTCTACATCGAGGAAATCGGAAGCGGGACGTGCTCGCCGCTCGCGCTCAGGGACGAGGACGAGCTTCTGAGGAGGGCGTCGGGCGGCGACGAGGCGGCGCGCGAGAGAATCATGAAGGCGAACCTCAGGTACGTGGTCTCGGTGGCGAAGAAGTACGCGAGGGGCTCCGTCGACCTGGACGACCTTGTGCAGGCGGGGAACGAGGCCCTCTTCGAGTCGTTCGAGACGTTCGACTACGGAAAGTTCAAGAAAAGCGGCTGCTCAAGGTTCATCACCTACGCGGGGAGGAGAATCTGCCAGAAAATCGCGATGGAGGCGAAGGGCGGAATCGACGTGTCGATAACCGAGGGCAAGTTCAAGGACCTCAAGAGGCTCAGGAAGGAGATGTCGTCAATGGAGTGCGAAAGCGAGGCGGAGCGCGTGGAGAGGGCGGCGGATTCGCTCGGAATGAACAGGAAGTCGGCCATGAGGCTCTACAGGACGGCAGAGCAGGCCTCGTCCCTGGAATACTCGGCTGAGAGCGGCGACAGGAGCCTTGAGGAGAGGATGCCGAGCGAGACGTTCGCGGCTCCGGACGAGGAGGCGTTGATGAGGACGAACGCGGAGCTGCTCAGGAAGCTCGTGGAGAGGCTCGGATGCATAGAGGGGAAGGTCATCACGCTGGCCTACGGGCTGGACGGAGGTGAGCCGCTCAACTATCCCGCCATCGGACAGCGTCTCGGCTACACGAGGGAGGGAATCAGGATCGTCCACAACAGGGCGATAAGCCGGCTTAGGGAAGAGATGGGGCTCGCCGCCTGACGAGAAGGCTGTCACTGGATTATGAACGGCTCGGTCGGAAGGTGCGGCTTTCCCGCGAAATTCCTCCAGCCGTTCTTTATCTCCTCCTCGCTGAAGAACGCTATGAACTTGCCGGTCGCCTTGTCCGTCTTCCCCGTCCTCTCTAGCACCCTGTCGAACGCGGAGGAAATCTTTCTGGTGTCGGTCCCGCATATCGAGAAGACCATCTTCCTTATTGACTCTGAGAGCTTCTGCGGAACCGCGTCCCTGTCTATCCTCTCGAAGTCTATCCACCTCTCGTAGAAATTCGGAATCACAGTGTCTATGAATTCCTTTTCGGAGTAGTCCCTTATCTCGAACACCTGGAAGCGGCTCAAGATGGCCGTGGGGATGTTGGCGGTGCTGTTCGCCGTCGCGATGTAGTTTATCCCCGAAGCGTCCACGGGAACGTCGAAGTAGTTGTCCCGGAAGTGCGACGCGGTCTCCCTCTCCAGAATCGAATAGAACACGCCCTCGACCTCGTGGGTGCCGTTCAGCGGAATCTTGTCCATCTCGTCGAGTATGACGACCGGGTTCCTGAGAGGCCCCTCCTTCCCGTCCCCGAACATGGACTGCAGGACGAGGCCGCACTTGCTCTTCCTCCACGACATGTCGCTCCCGGTGAGCGTGAAGCTCGCCACGTCGTTCCCCAAATCCACGCGGAGGGGGTCCCGGTCGGAGACGATGCGCCCGAGCTCCCGCGCGAAGGAGCTTTTTCCGCAGCCCGGGCTCCCAACCAGAAGTATCGGGCGGAAGGAAATCGCCTTGCTCTTCCTGAGCTTCGTCCTGACGAGCGACGCTCGGAAGTAGCGTAGCACCTCGCCCATGTTCGGGTAGGAGCGGCTGAGCTTCCCGAACTCCTTCGCCTTCTCGCTCGTGAGCACCGCCTCGCGCGGACGCCCGGAGAGCAGGCGCGCGACCGACTGAATCTTGTCCACGAGTCCGTCCCCGTTCGGCACAGAGGCTATCTTTTTCCTCAAGTCCTCCTCGTCGAACAGGACGTCGCCTTGGCCTCCGAACCAGCCGGGGATTCCGTCGCTTCCGAGGGCGTACACGCCGCACTTCTCCTCGCCGCACTTGGGGCACGAGTCCGCGGCCGAAGACGCTAGGAACATCGCCCTGCACGAGGGGCAGCGGAGGACGGCCGCCCAGCCACGCTCGCCGCCGCCCTCCCCGAACGAGGCGAACTTTCCGTCGACGGAGAAGCAGAACCGCTTGGCCTCCGCCGATGCTGTCTTGGGGAGCACGATGTCGGCCGTCTCGTAGATGTAGGAATTCTGGGCTGGAAGGGAGAAGCAGGGGGCTTTCTTCGTCGTCGGCCCAACCTTCTCCGGCACGTATATGTATTCGATTCCGGCCGCGAGGAGGAACTGCGCCATCCTCCTCTGCGCCTCTGTCTGATATTTTTCCATAGGGTGAGAATTATATAGGGAATCGCGGAAAACTTCTTTGGAGGGGGATGAAAGCGGAAACGCCCCCGAAAAAGTCCATAGGAGGGCATTTTCAAGGGCGTTCCCGACTAATTAGGTCGAATGTCGAGTTTATGCATACCGTAGTTGCAAAAACAAGCTCCCAGCGGGAACCCGCCCATCAAAACGGCAGTACCGCTTCGCGGTGGCTGAGTGTTTTGATGGACGGAACCCCGCTTCCGCTCGTTTCTGCCATTGCACTGTGAAAACTCGACTTTCGCCCTAATTAATATGTCGTGCCGTCCACTTCGACAATCGCCGTGTAGTCCGCTTTGTCGACACCGGCGGCAGAAGGAATGAGAGTCGCCAAAGTGCTGGCTTCTTCAAGAGTGTAACTATAATCGATCGTCCAAGGCTTTGTCGAAACGATATGAGTGTTAAAAGTGTCAGTCGATGAGTCAATAGCTGTTGCTGTTTCAAGACTACTATCAGAAGAAGTGTTGCTTGAACTCAAGTCCGGGATGTTTCCGCTCGCATAGATATGCGAAAGCGTTGCAGTATTCGATGATGTTGTTGCATCATAATACTTGAGAATCGACTTCGAATTCTTGTGTGTCCCAAAATAATTATTCTCCACAATGAACTGTGAGCCAATTCCCGGGCCAAGACTGCACTGGTAGATATCATTAAAATAAGAGTTGTAAACATGAACTTGGCAGCCGCGACTTCTCGGCATTCGCTGTGTCGCACTGTGATAATAGTTGTGATGGAAGGTAATCTGACGGTCAGTTTCTTTGACATAAGTCTCATCAGGAGCAAGCAAGGTTACTTTGTCGTGATTCGTGAATTCACAATAGCTTACAGTCACATATTGGGCAGACTTGAAATCAAGCGCTCCGTCATGATTCACATTGTTTTCCAAATCACTACAAATACCATCGCTGAATTTGCAGTGGTCAATCCAAATGTTGTGAGGAATGTTTGCCTCATCGGCTTCGTATGTACTATAAGTTTTACCTTTTTTTACAATTTCTACTGAATCATTTTTTTTGAAAGACCCCTCAAAACCAAGCGCATCTATGGAAGCCTTCGCGCCTGTTTCTTCAACGGAGCCGTGGGCATCGTAAAATTCAACATTCTGAATGATGATGTCATGGGGATTGTTCTTTCCCTGCAACCCTCCATAGGCAACACGGGCACCATTCACACCGATGACAGCCTTGTTGTTTCCAATTAGGTAAACTATGTCACCATGCGCTCTTGTACCGTCGGAATTGAATTCGTCGAAGTAAGAATGGTCGTCGTCGCTGATTTTTCCGTCGCTCAAGTCAACGCGGCCGCTCAAAACGACAATCGCCGCAGTGTCATTCACAGAACTGCTCGACACGCTTCCTGACGCAATCGCATTCGTGAATACTTGCCGCTTTGTATAAGTTCCGTAGGAAGTCAGACTTCCGCTTCCGACCTTATAGCCGTCATCGCCGATATAAATGATGTTATCCGTGTCAGGATAGCTCATTCCTTCCCCGCTGTTTGCCCTGTCGGCCCAGCCGTATGTGGTGACTTTTGCACCAGGTTTCACTATCAAATCCGCCGTCGATGTCGTAATCTTCACAGTCTTCGTCGCCGACTTCTCCGTCGTTCCGTAGACGGCGGTCAATGTGACGGTGACATCCTTCTCGTCGCTTCCGGCCGTGAGCGTCGTGGTCTCGCCTTCTGTCGGGGAGAGCGTCGCTCCGTCAGTGACCTCCCATCTGTAGGCGATTCCCTCGGGCGACCCGGTCGTGTCCGCCTTCGCCTCAAGCGAAAGCGTTCCGGCAGGAACGACCTTCGATGTCGAAGAAGATATCGAAACGCCGTTCAAAGCCGGGGTTGCGGAGCCGCCGCTGTCGTCCGAGCCGCTTCCGCACGAAGATGCCAGGAACGCAGCGAACATGGAAATGAGCGCGAGGGCACGCATTCTGTCTCTTTTCATTTTTTTCTCCTTGGAACATGTCCTGAAAAATTGTTCATTTAAATCCAACGTTTAAAGTATGTCAAAAATCTCCACTTCGCACAATGCGGAAAACGCCCACTGAAAGCCGCTCGTTGAGGTTTGAGAAAGGAAAGTCAGAGAGTTCGATTTAAACGTTGTTTTTTTGCGCACACGCAAAATTCCACATACAGCAAAGGAAAATTTTTTGTGAGGTTCTTATGAAAAAGCACATCGTTTTGTTCTGCCTGTCGGCCCTCCTCTCGCTTTTCGCGTTCGGATGCGGCTCCGACAGCGAAGACTCGGAGAGCGACTCTCTCACCGGAGTGTCGATAAGCGGAAGCGGAAAAGTGAAGACAGGAAAGACCGCCACTCTAAAAGCGGTTCCAACGAAGACAGGAAATCCTTCGATAACGTACACTTGGAGCATATCTGCAGGAGAAACAGGAAGCACCCTCGACAAGACCGATGGCGAGAGCGTCACCGTCACAGCAGGCGCGACAACAGGCACCGTTACAATCGGACTCTCGGCGAAAGCGACGATAGACGGAACGGAGAAGACCGTTGAAGCGGAGAATTTCACGATAGAAGTCAAAGAAGCGGAGACAATAAGCGCGAGCGACACGCCGACGGGATATGCTTCAATAACACCGCAGACAGAAAACGGAACGACCGTCACGACAAAAACTGAGCTCGTCAATGCGCTTAAAAACGGCGGATTGATTTATGTGAGCGGCACAATCGATGTGTCAGAAGGCTGCTTGCCAAGCGAAGCTGGTGGAACGACAACACAATTGGATGCTTTTGTTGCCGCAAATAGCGACTACTCAACATACACTGCATTCAAGACAGCATACGCAGGAGCGTGTTCGGCTTCCACAAACGACAAATCCTCTGATTCTCCAGAATCAACATACGGTTCTGTGATGTGGACTTTGAACAAGGCCTACGGAAACAAAATAAAACTTTCTCCAGTTTCGGACACAACAATCATCGGACTTGACGGAGCTGTCATCAAGGGCGGCACTTTCCAGATTTCTAATAAGTCAAATATTACTATTCGTAACTTGACAATCCAGGATGCCTACGACCCCTTCCCGCATCATGAGGAAGACGACGGATTCAACGCCCAGTGGGATGGAATCTGTCTTGACGGAGCTTCAAATATCTGGATTGACCACTGCACAATCGAAGACACTATGAAGTATTCGAATGTAACGACTAAAAGTGATTCAGAAAAATGGCAGACCTACGACGGCCTCTGCGACATGAAAGGTTCGTCAAAGAACATCGTAGTCTCGTACTGCGTCTTCAAGAACCACGACAAGACAATGCTGATTGGTTCAGGTTCAGGTGATATAAGCGGCGGCTACATCACAATCCACCACAACAAATTCTTGAACTGTGGTCAGCGTCTTCCGATGACGACTTATCCGAACATGCACGTCTACAACAATAGCTTTGAAAGAGATTCAGACGCTTATTACTCACAGCAGGCCTGCATTGTCGGTAGATACGCCGCCTACACTTATGTCGTAGAAAACAACTATTTTGGAAGCGGTGTCAAAAAATGCTTGACGACATCCACAGACGCCGCAGGCTCATGCTATTCAAGCGGAAACTATTTTGTGGAATCTTCAGTTTCTACAGGGTTGGTGACATCGACTTCTGCAAAGCCGTTCACTCCAAGCTATTCATACGAACTCGATTCCGCTTCCGACGTTCCTTCAATCGTCGAAGAGAACGCCGGAGCCGGTGTCTGCACCGTAGTCCAGTAGCCCCCCAAAAAAGCCGATTGCCGCGACGACGAAGCGGCCAACGGCTTTTTTCGCATGAATCCCTCCCCTCCCGGCCTGAAGCGCACTCCGCTTCAACCGGGGGCGGGAGGGATTTTTTTTGCAGGCGGACAAGAAACACCAAGACAAAATGAATATACATAATGTATAGTATTCAAAGGAAAGACGAAGATGGGAAAAACAATAGTTCATGGAAGATTCGAATGGGATGAAGATAAAGCGTCGATGAATATCGAGAAGCATAAAATCTCATTTGAAGAAATTCTTCCCATGTTTGACGATCCCCTTTTGTGGGAGCGAGTCGACATGCCACATTCGACGGAGGATGAGACAAGGTATCTAGGAGTCGGAAAGGTAAACGGCTTTGCGGTCGTCGTCTCAATCTACACGGAGAGGGAAAGGACAAGGATAATATCGGCGAGAATCTCTACGAAAGAGGAGGAGAAAAAATATGAAGAATGGTGCAGGCAGTTTTACGGCTGAGAGAATCGAAGAATTGAGGAAAAGCGTCGACCTTTCCGACATTCCCGAGATAGCGGATTTTTCGGAAGGCCACCTCAGGAACTGGAAACCAGCGAAGAAAGCGGTCTCGTTCAGAATCGACCTGGACAACCTTGAATGGCTGCAGAGCGCAGGCATAAAAGGCTACCAAAAGAAGATGAACGCCGTCATAAGATGGGCAAAGCAGCACGGCTGTCCATTGGCGGCGCTCTAAGGCTCCCCCCTCCCGGCCTGAAGCGCGCTCCGCTTCAACCGC
>FLNX01000240.1_pt1 | contig 12364 bp, 12 predicted proteins | sample 1140341 | NCBI WGS metagenome assembly FLNX01 (sample SAMEA3878208, study PRJEB12797) | bioreactor metagenome | biome: Moose rumen | place: Sweden | collected 2011-10
TCTTGTTGACACAGTCCTCATGGAAGTCGCCGTGGTTGCGGAAACTGAAGAGATAGAGTTTCAGGCTCTTCGACTCCACCATCCGCTCACCGGGGATATAGAGGATCTTGATCTCCGCAAAGTCCGGCTGCCCCGTAATAGGACAGAGCGACGTGAACTCCGGGCAATTGAACTGCACCCAATAGTCGTTGTCAGGATGCTTGTTGACAAACGTTTCCAGCACTTCCGGGGCATAGTCCTGACGATATTCCGTCTTCTTGCCCAGGGCTTGCAATCCTTCTTCTTCTCTCTTCATTCTAGATTCTCAGTTTAAAAATATTATAGGTGATGTCGTTGTCATAGACATCCTCGTGGTCGTGTTCCTTCGTGAACTTCACCACCCGGATGGTCACCGGCAGGACGATGATCTCGTAGAGCGTCTTCAGCGTCACCTGCGTGATGACCAGCGACGGCATCTCCTCCCAGGGAATCACGCCGCCGAGGGCAAGGGGGAAGAAGATGATAGAATCGGTCAACTCACCGAAGACGGTGCTGAGCACGGCCCGGGCCGAAAAGTTCTTACCGCCCGACGTCAACTTCATCCGGCTCATCACGTAGGCGTTCATAAACGAACCGCAGATGAAGGCCAGGAACGAGGCACCTGCGATACGAGGGGCCAGTCCGAATATCTCGTGGAAGCCCTCCTGCCCGTGCCAATAGGGCGCCCCCGGGATCCAGTCTGCCACGGCCCCGAAGAGCACGAAGAGGAAGTTCATGGCGAAGCCCAGCCAGATTAGCAGGCGGGTGCGGCCATAGCCCCACACTTCGCACACGACGTCGTTGATGATGTAACTGACGGGAAACACGATGAGACCTGCGGTCATATTCATCGGCCCGAAGGAGATCTGCTTTGTCTCGAGTACGTTTGCCGTAATCAGGCAGACGCAGAACAGTATGCCGTAAAGCATAAACAGCACACTGATACGTTGTTCATTCTTCTGTTGCATTTTCTTGTTTTGTTAAAGGGGGTTGAGCAAGTACCCCTGTGTTAATTCCTATAACAGGTAGAAGAGCCAGGCCATATAGGCGATGAAACCGCCGATCAGCAGCAGGCCCTCCCTGCGCGACACCGTGTACTTGGTGTAGGCGAAGATCCAGAGCAAGCCCATGCTGACCACCATCATCGAGAGGTCCATAATAGTGATACCCATGATCCGCATCGGATGGATGACAGCCGTCAGACCCAGGATCATCAGGATGTTGAACACATTCGAGCCGATGGCATTGCCGATGGCCAGTTCCGACTGTCCCTTCTTAGCAGCCACGATACTGGTGGCCAGTTCCGGCAGCGAGGTGCCGCCCGCCACGATGGTCAGTCCGACCACACTCTGGCGCACACCGAAGCGATAGGCGATGTAACTGGCCGCATCGACGAACAGGTTACTGCCGATGATCAGGCAGGCCAGGCCCACCACGATCCACATCACGTTCATCCACTTGTCCCTGGCAGTCTGCACGACCGGCTCTTCCTCAGTGTCGTTGTTGCCGATCACCTCGTCGAAGCCACCGTTGCGCTCCGTCTCACTGAAGGTGACGAACATAAAGACGCAGAAGGCGGCCAGCAGGATCAAGCCGTCAGAGCGGCTGATGTCATTGCCCCAGAGGTGGGGAGAACTCATATCGTCGAAGCAGAGCAGGAAGAGCAGCATCGAGGCACACAGTGCGAAGGGAATGTCCTTCTTGACGGTAGACTTGCTGATGGCCATCGGAGCCACCACGGCCGAGCAGCCCACGATAAGCATGGCATTGAAGATGTTGGAACCGACCACATTACCGACAGCCAGGTCGGAAGTGCCCTTCAGGGCCGACACCAGGCTGACGAACAACTCCGGTGCCGATGTGCCGGCAGCCAGGATCGTCAGGCCGATCACAATCTCAGACACGTGCATGCCACGAGCCAGCGAGGCTGCCCCGTCGGTCAGACGGTCGGCGCCCCAGATGACAAGGGCCACACCGACGATAATCAATAGGATATTAATGAGCGTCATTACCTTGTTTTGTTTTTGTTCTTACTCTTCATCTTCATCGTCCCAGTCCTCGAAGAAACTGCCGAAGTCGCCCTCCGGCGAAGGACCCACAAAGGCATCCATGGCCCTTCGGTCTTTCTTCGTGGGGCGTCCCGTTCCCCGGGCTCGGTCCACGAAACCGCTGATACGGCTCATCTCCAGCAACTCGTACTGGTCGGGCGTCGTCACGTTCTCATAGATCTCTGGCAGCAACTTGGCCCCCACCCGCTGTTCTATCGTCTTGAGGATCTTGAAGGAATAGGTGATGGGCGGCTTGCGGACACTGACCACCTCGCCCGCCTTGACGGTGTGCGACGGCTTGACATTGACGCCCTTCACCGTCACGCGCCCGTTCTTACAGGCATCGGCGGCAATCGAGCGCGTCTTGAAGATCCGCGCGGCCCACAGCCATTTGTCTATCCGGGCAACCTCTCCCATTACTTCTTCCCTAACTTATTAAACTGATTCATCGTCACATCGATGCCGGCCAGCACGAAACTGCGGATGATCTCCACCGCCGTGTCGATAGACGGCTGGAGCGTCTGCAGTTCCTCCTCGGAATAGCGGCCCAGCACCCAGTCGATTTGCATTCCACGGGGGAAATCATTGCCGATGCCCATCCTGAGGCGGGCATAGTCCTGACCGATCAACTGCTGGATATGCCCCAGGCCGTTGTGACCGCCGTTCGAGCCGTTGGCCTTCAGACGGAAAGCACCGAGTGGCAAGGCCACCTCGTCGCTGATGACGAGCAGCCTCTTCTGGTCGATATTCTCGTGATTCAACCAGTAACGCACGGCATTGCCACTGAGATTCATAAACGTGGAGGGCTTCAGCAGGAACACCTTGCGGCCCTTCAGCGACGTCTCTGCCACGAAGCCATAGCGCTTGTCGGCAAAAACAATATTGGATGCCTTTGCGAAAGCATCCAATACCATAAATCCAGTATTGTGGCGGGTCTGCTCGTACTCAGGGCCGATATTACCCAAACCAACAATCAAGTACTTGTCCATCAACTCTAAACTATAAACTGTAAACTATAAACAGTTACAGATTATGCCTCAGCCTCGGCAGCGGCAGCAGCCGAACGAGAAGCACGTGTAGCCTTCACAGAGCATACGACCACCTCGGGAGATGTAGCGATCTCAAGACCCTCGAAACTCAGGGCACCCACCTTGATGGCCTTACCCAACTGCAGGTTGGTCACGTCGATGTTCAGCACCTCGGGGATCTGCTTGTATGGAGCAGTCACGTTGATCTTACGGATGGAGAGGTTCAACTTACCACCATCGCGTACACCCTGTGCCAGACCGTTCAGTTTGACGGGGATACCGATCGTGATGGGCTTCGTCTCGTTCACCTCGTAGAAGTCAGCGTGCATCAGCGCGTCTGTCGTCGGGTGGAACTGGAGTTCCTTGATCACAGCCTTGTGGGGGGTTCCGTCGATGTCGAGGTTAACCACATAGACCTCCGGTGTGTACACAGCCTTGCGGAGTTCAGAGAATGAAGCGGCGAATGCGAATGCCTCGGGCAGACCGTTCTCACCCTTCTTCTCACCATACAGGTTACAGGGAACCAGACCCTCCTTGCGGATTTCCTTTGAAGCCTTCTTTCCAGTGGCGGCGCGCTTCTGACCTTTTACACTAATTTCTTTCATTGTGTTACTCTAAAATTAAGTTGTTAATACGACTTGCTTAATTCACCATCACACGATATTTTTCTCGAGTGCTTTCGGAAAAAGCGGTGCAAAGGTACAACAAAAAAGTGAAAAGTGAAAAGTGAAATGAGAAAAAAATAGGTTTTTAACCATTTTTTCTTGCTTTTTCTTGCATAATCGGAGGAAAATGCCTAATTTTGCAATCGTAAATCAACAAATGAAACAGTTAAAACATCAAGTGAGATGATAAACAGAGAGATTATCCGTTCAAAGATTGTTCAGTTAACCTATGCTTACTATCAAAACGGTAACAAGAACATCGACTCGGCAGAGAAGGAACTTTTCTTCAGTCTGTCTAAAGCTTATGATTTATACAACAACCTGCTGGCGCTCGTCGTAGCCGTCACCAAGGAGGCCCGTCGCCGGATGGAGGTGCTCCAGAACCGCGCCAAGCGCGAAGGGACACCGGCCCCCTCCCAGAAGTTCACGCTGAACCGCTTTGCCCTCCAGTTGGAGGAGAACAAGATGCTCAGCGAGTTCATCGGCACCCAGAAGCGCACCTGGGACGACCACCCCGAATTCGTGAGCAAGTTGCTCGACGTGATTGAGAGGAGTGATATCTATACGGAATATATGGAGAGTGCCGAGGACAACTACGACGCCGACCGCGAGTTCTGGCGCAAGACCTACCGCACCCTCATCCAGAAGAACGAGGAACTCGACCTGCTGCTGGAAGAGATCAGCCTCTACTGGAACGATGACAAGGAGATCGTCGACACCTTCGTGCTGAAGACCTTCAACCGCTTCAACGAGCAGAACGGCCCCAAGCAGGAACTGCTGCCCGAGTGGGACAGCGAGGAGGAGAAGGACTTCGCCCGCAAACTCTTCCGCTCGTCCATCCTCAACGCCGACGAGTACCAGCGCTTCATGAGCGAGGCATCGCGCAACTGGGACTTCTCGCGACTGGCCTATATGGACATCGTCATCATGCAGATAGCCATCGCGGAGATCATGACCTTCCCCAACATCCCCATCAGCGTGACCATCAATGAGTATGTCGACCTGGCCAAACTCTACTCCACCCGCAAGAGCGGCAGTTACATCAACGGCATGCTCGACGCCATTGCCCGCCACCTGATCGAGACGGGCCGGCTGACAAAGTACATCGACCCCAAGCCCCTGAAGCCGCTGAAGACGCCGAAGGCCCCTGCGCCCAAGGCCCCGAAGGCCCCCCGCAAGCGCATTGTCAAGAAGCCCGCTGAGGGAGAGGGAGAGACCAACGAAGTAAAATAATAATATATAAGGTATATGATAAATATTGTATTGGCTGCCCAGGCAGCAGGACAAGGCAGTGGTATGAGCATGATACTGATGATGGTGGCCATCTTCGCCATCATGTACTTCTTCATGATCAAGCCGCAGCAGAAAAGACAGAAGGAGATACAGAAGTTCCAGAACGAACTGGCCGAAGGCACCGAGGTGGTCACCGGCGGCGGCATACACGGCGTCGTCAAGAGCATCGACTTAGCCAAGAACACGGTCAACGTGAAGATTGCACGCGACGTGGTCGTCACCGTCGAGAAGACATCGGTCTTCAAGGATATGGCCAGCACATCGCTCCAAAAGTAAGAGCCAAGCGATGGAAGGGCGCAGTCTGTGGCGGATCCTGAAGGATGTTCTGTTTGCAAGTACCAGCAGGGAGATCCTGATCTTCCTGTTCTTCCTTTTGCTGTCAGGCACCTTCTGGCTCTTCCTGACGCTCAATGAAACTTACGAGAAGGAATTGGGCATACCCGTCACCATCACGGACATACCCAAGAACGTGATGCTCACCTCCGACGAGACCGACACCGTCAGGATGACCATCCGCGACAAGGGCATTACGATCGCCACCTACGTCTACGGCAGCGCCTTACCCCACCTCAGGGCCGACTATAAGACCTACGCCCACAGCGACGGCACCATCATCGTGCCCACATCCGACTTGCAGAAGATGGCACGCCAGCAACTGGCCAGCGGCTCGAAAATCATATCCGTCAAGTCAGAGAAGTTAGAGTTCTACTACAACTATGGCGACAAGAAGGTCGTGCCCATCAGATGGAGCGGCCGCGTCATCCCCGAGCAGTTGTTCTACCTCTCGCGCGTACAGTACTGGCCCGACAGCGTCACGGTCTATGCCCCTCAGGAGATACTCGACAGCATCAATATGGTCTACACCGAACCGCTGAACTACGCCAACTTCCGCGACACGCTGATGGTGGACTGCCGCCTCGTGAAGCGCAAGGGCGTGAAACTGGTGCCTGAGGAAGTCAGGGTCGGCTTCTACACCGACGTGCTGACCGAGGAGAGCGTCGAGGGCATCCCCATCAAGGGCATCAACATGCCCCCGGGCAAGGTGCTCCGCACGTTCCCGGCCAAGGTGACGGTCCACTTCGTGACAGGTGCCAGCGTGTTCCGCACCCTTCGCCAGGAGGACTTCCAGGTGGTGGCCAACTACAATGAACTGAAGAACAGTCCTTCGGAGAAATGCCGCATCTACCTGGTCTCAGCCCCCTCGGGCATCTCGCGCACCCGGCTCGACATCACGCAGGTCGACTATCTCATAGAGGAGCAGGACAAGCCATGAAGATAGGCATCACCGGAGGCATAGGCACTGGCAAGAGTTATGTGTGCAGGCGCCTCGAGGCCAGAGGCTTCGAGGTCTACGACTGCGACACAGCCGCCAAGCGGCTGATACGCACCTCGCCGGAGATACGCCGCCAACTGACAGCCCTCATCGGGCCTGGCACTTATTCAGAGGTGAGCGGTGAGAGGAGAGAGGTGAGCGAATACACTTTAAACAAGAAGAAAGTGGCCGAGTTCCTGCTGGCCTCCGAGGAAAACGCCCGGGCCATCGACGCCATCGTCCATCCCGCCGTGTTCCGCGACTTTGAGGAGAGCGGCCTGGAGTGGATGGAGAGCGCCATCCTCTATGAGTCAGGCGCCTACCGTCTCGTCGACAAGGCCATCGTTGTCAGCGCCCCCTTGGAGATCCGCATCCAGCGGGTCATGCAGCGCGACGGCATCTCCCGCGAGAAGGTGCTCGAATGGATGGGCCGCCAGTTGCCGCAGGACGCCGTCAGGGCCAGGGCCGACTTCGAGATCATCAACGACGGAAAAGAAGACATTGACAAACAGTTAAACAAAATATTAAGGAAATGCAACAAACAATTTTAGCAATCGCCGGCAAGCCCGGCCTTTACAAACTCGTATCAAGAGGAAAGAACAATCTTATCGTAGAGACACTCGACAGCACCCACCGTCGCGTGCCCGCCTTCGCCACAGACAGGATCACTTCGCTGGGCGATATCGCCATGTTTACGGAGACCGACGACGTGCCCCTGATGGACGTGCTCGAGAGCCTGAAGACGCTGGAGGAAGGCAAGAAGGCCTCCATTAACGAAAAGAAGGCGTCAGGCGACGAACTGAAGGCTTATTTCACCAAGGTGCTGCCCGAGTGGGATCGCGACCGCGTCCACACCAGCGACATCAAGAAACTCATCAGTTGGTACAACATCCTTGTGGAGAACGGCATCACCGACTTCAAGGAAGACGTGGCTCCCACCGACGGCGACAACATCGACGACCGGAAATAAGCACACATTAAACCAAACAAAACAAACAAACAAACAACTAACTACTTTGTTATTAGGGAGTTAGAGGGTTTTAAGTTATATATTAATATATTAATATATAACTTAACCCCTTTTATACCCCTAAAATTGTTACAAACCTCGTTGTTTGTTTGTTTTGTTTGTTTTGTTTGTTATTATAGATAATCTTTTGTAATTGTTAAAAGTTGTATCTTAATGACACCTCTTCTCTATATATAAATAGGTGGGAAATATAACGAGCGTTAAAAGAGCGATAAAAAAAGTATATGCGATAGCACAATGAAAAGAATAAAAGTACTTTTGCCGACGGATTCAAGGCAAGCGAGTTAAGGCCTCCGCGACGCTCGCCGCCCCTCTCAACGCAAAGCCGCTCTGACCCCTCGGGCGAACGGTTCTGACCTGTAGGGAGGACGGCTCTGACGAGGGGAAACCAGCGTTTAAACTTGACGGATTTTATAATTTTAGAGTATCGTTATGGCAGCAGTAAATGTGATTGCGTTCCCTTGTCGTCCAGAAGTTGACCACCGTGATGGTCGAACTTCTGAAGAGCGGACAGCCCGTGAAGTGGGATGGTCTTTTTTAAAGAGCCCTCGGCGTGGATGTGGTGATAGATTACAAGATAGACAAACGAAATAAATCGTGATAGGAGGCAGCGGCCTCCCCATTTTGTGACAAACGTGACAAACAAAACAAGTGACAAATTACAACTATCCCGCTCGAGTGAGAAAAAACAAGAGCCACCCGAAGGTGACTCTTAGATGGAGCAGGTAAGGCTATTGGAGGCCAGGTCAGAACCTGCGCGGGCCGCCGAAGCCACCGCCGCCACGGGGACCGCCAAAGCCGCCACGGTTGCCACCACGATTGCCACGCTCTCCACGAGGACCGCCAGGGCCACCGAAGCCGAAGCCGCCATTGCCGCCACCGAAGAGGTTCAGGCGATAGATGACGTGGAGCATGCCATAACTGGTGATGGCGTTATACTCGGTATCGCTGCGCATCATGGCCGAGAGCGTGCGGCTGACGGTAGACTGCTGGTGCAGGATGTCGTAGAGTTGGAGGGAGACGGTCAGCGCATTGCCACGCAGGAAACTCTGCGAGATCTGCGCATTCCAGATCAGTTCGTTGGTATTCATCGACTCATCGCTGTAGCCTCGGCGGCTCTGCATATTCATATTGGTCGTGAGTGAGGTTCCCCAGGGGGCAGTGACGCCCACCATACCACCGTAGGAGAACTGCCACGTATCAAGATCGTTGTTGGGCTGCAGGTCGTTGCGCGAACGGGTATAGTTCAGCGAGCCGTTGAGTTCGACCTCGAGCCAGTCGTTGCGGTAACTGGCGGCCAGACGCTCACCGATGCCCAGTGAGTTGGTGGCACTCTTCTGGGAGTCGCTGATGTTGTCGACACTGACGAAGCCCACCCGGTGGTTGTAGTTCAGGTTGGTGAAGGTGTTGACATTGAAGAAGGCGGCGGAGTCGATGGCCGTATTGAACATAAAGCCGAGGTTGCCGTTCCAGTTGCCATTGATATTCTCGGGCCGCGTGATGGTTCCACCGGTCTCCTGCACATACGTGGACTTGTTCGAGACGGCGTTGCTGGTCGTGGAAAAGTTGACGAAGGTCATCACGGCGCGCTGGTGCTTCTGGAAATAGTCATTATAGAAGAGGTTGAAGTTCTGCGTGAACGAGGGTTTCAGACCTGGATTACCACGGGTGATGCGCAGGGGATTGCTGTCGTCGACGATGTCGAGCAGGTCGCTCATCGAGGGCTGCTGGGTGCGTCCGCGATAGGTGAAGCGGAGTTGGCCCGTCTGCGACTTCTTCCAACGGAAGTCGAGGGTCGGGGTGAAGTTGGTCACGGTGCGGGTGGTGTCGGCATGGATGCCCTGGTAGTCCTGCACGAAGTGGGACTTCTGGGGCAGCACCTGGAAGCCGACGTTGAAGTTGAAGGCACTGCGTACGATGCGCAGCATCACCTCGGCGGTGTGGTTGTCGTTGGTGTATTCCGACAGGCGGCTCAGGTTCTTGTCCTCGTAGTAGTCGAGCGGGTTGACGAGGCGCGTCAGATAGGGATCCCACTGGCGATAGGTCGGCTTGATGCCGGAGTAGTCGACATCGGTCAGGCTGTAGGTCTTACGGTCGCTCTTGGTGTAACTGTGACCGTAGGTGTAACTGAACTGCAGGTAGACCTGGCGCATGATAGGCTCGCTGTAGGTGATGCGGGCACTGTAATTCCAGTTGTCCTGCGGGGTCAGGCTGTAGCGGTTGGTCTGATAGGTGGAGTCGCCGGTGCCGAGATAGTTCATCACCTGGAAGAGTTCAGAGAAGTTGTTCGACATCGACTTGCTGTTGCCCTCGCCCCAACTACCGTTGAGTTGGATGGTGATGTTACGGCCCGTGTTGTTCAGGCGGCGGTTGAACTGGAGCATGCCGCTCAGGCTCTTGTTGTCGCTGTAACTGAGTGAGTTCTGGTCGCTGTAGTTCTTGACGATGCCATACTGCTTGGCGATGGTGTAGACATCCTGGAGGGGATCAGCCGAGCGGGTATAGGGATCAGCGTCGAACGTGGCGTTCTGGCTGATGTTCTCGCCGTCGTTGGAGGAGTAGGTGAAGCGGGGACGGAACATGATGTTGGTCATCGAGTCGGGCTGCCACTCCAGGCGCATCTGTCCGTTCCAGTTGTTGGAGCGCGAATAGTTCTGGCTCAGGCTGTTGCCGAACGAGGAAGTGGTGCCGCTGAAGAAACTCTCAGAAGCGGTCTTCGACCAGGTGTCGCCGTCGGAGTGGTTCCAGCGGACGCTGCCGTCCACCTTCAGTTTGTCCTTCTTCTCGTAGTTGATGTTGACACCCGTCATCTTCGAGGCGTTCAGACCCTGACGGCCACCGCCCCATCGGCCACCACCGCCACCGCCGGGGAAGCCCATATCGTTGGTATTGTTGGCATTGGTCATCAGGAAGGCCTTGAAGTCGTCCTTCATCACACCTCCGAAGACGCGGCCCGAATAGCGGTGCTCCGTACCGGCGGCAATGTCGGCATTGACCATCACGCCCTTGTTCATACCGGGCTTGATGCCGAAGTCGAGCACGGTCTCCTCGTCGCCGTCCTGAATGCCGGATACACGGGCCAGGTCACTCTGCTGGTCGTAGGCCTTGATGCGGTCGATGATGCTGGTGGGCAGATTCTTGATGGCGGTCTTGGTGTCGCCCGTCATAAACTCCTTGCCGTCGACGAGGATCTTCTTCACCTCCTTACCATTGATCTTGATGGTACCGTCGTCGCTGACCTCGGCACCGGGGAGTCGCTTCACCAGTTCCTCGACCACGGAGCCTTCGGGCGTACGGAAGGCGTTGGCATTATAGACGAAGGTATCGGCCTTCAGCGTCACCTTCGAGGCGTGGGCCGTCACCGTGGCACCCTTCAGCATGATGGCATCGGGACTCAGCGAGATGGTGCCAGCCGAGTAGTTCTTGTCGCTTTCGATCTTGATCTTCTTCGTATAGGTCTTGAAGCCCACATAGGTCACCTGGAGGGTATAGTTGCCGTTTGACGGGGCCTTCATCGAGAAGGCACCCTCCGAGTTGGTCACGGCATTGGCCACCACCTTCTCGCCGCTGAGCAGCGAGGCCGTGGCCTGGATGACGGCTTCCTTGGTGTCCTGTTCTACTACTTTACCTGTTACGGTGCGTTGGGCAAATGCAACGACTGTCGTCACGCTCACGACAATCAGAAAGAGTAATCTTTTCATCACGTTTATTTTGTTAATTTTGTCAATTGGACGTATCATTTCCCCGAAAGTTTAATCGAAAACGAAGAAAAAAAGAGTATTTTCTACAATTATTTGTAAAAAAGCATACGTATTTGGAAAAATTAATTTATCTTTGCACTCGAAAACCGACCATTAAGAGAAAATGAGCCCACAAAAGGTTGAAATTGCAACAAATCTTGAGACATCGCTTACCGAAGCCATTGCGGCTTGTGAGCATGACAAGACGTTCATACTCGTTGACGAGACTACCCGCCGGCACTGTCTGCCACGGGTGGAGGGCTACGGCTGTCTCAGCGGGGCGCAGGTGATCGAGATCGGTGCCACCGACACCCATAAGACGCTGGAATCGCTCGCCCACGTATGGGAAGAACTGGGCCGGATGGGAGGAACGCGCCACACCTTATTAATAAATATAGGGGGCGGGATGGTGACCGACCTGGGAGGCTTCGCCGCCTCTACCTTCAAGCGGGGCATCAACTATATCAACATCCCCACGACGCTGCTCTCGATGGTCGATGCCAGCGTGGGAGGCAAGACGGGCATCAACTTCAACGGACTGAAGAACGAGATCGGCGTGTTCAACAATGCCGCCTGCGTGATCCTCGACACCCAGTTCCTGCAGACGCTCGACGAGGAGAACATCCGCTCCGGCTATGCGGAGATGCTGAAGCACGGACTGATATCCAACGAGGCGATGTGGAGCGAACTGATGAACTATCCACTTTCCGCTTTTCACGATTCACTATCCACGCTTCAGAGAATGGTAGCCGACAGCGTGGCCGTGAAGCAGCGCATCGTCACCGAAGACCCGACGGAGCAGGGCATCCGCAAGGCCCTCAACTTAGGACACACCGCAGGCCACGCCTTCGAGTCGTTCGCCCTGAAGCACACCCCCGTCCTCCACGGTTACGCCGTCGCCTGGGGCCTCGTCTGCGAACTCTACCTGAGTGCCGTCAAGACGGGATTCCCCACGGACAAGATGCACCAGACGGTCAACTTCATCAAGACGCACTACGGGAAGATGCAGATCACCTGCGACGACTACCCCACCCTGCTGGAACTGATGACCCACGACAAGAAGAACGTGGCAGGAACGATCAACTTTACGCTGTTGGGCGGCATCGGTGATATCCGTATCAACCAGACCGCCAGCAAGGAAGAGATATTTGAAGCGCTCGATTTCTATCGGGAATGCTGAAAACTGAGACCAATCAACTTAATAAACCTAATCATATTACTAACTAATCG
>FLNX01001207.1_pt1 | contig 12316 bp, 9 predicted proteins | sample 1140341 | NCBI WGS metagenome assembly FLNX01 (sample SAMEA3878208, study PRJEB12797) | bioreactor metagenome | biome: Moose rumen | place: Sweden | collected 2011-10
ATAGGGATGCCGAGTTCAGTCATAAACCTTCAAGTGCTCAAAACGTAGACGAGGCAGCAAATATAGAAATTGGAATTGTCAAGGCTTAAAAATGTGACGAAGGTCTCTATTAATTGCTTTTTCAAAATGATATTTTGGTATCGCAAATCTACGCCTGTTTGTGCTAGGAGTAACTTCCTTAATGGCAAATTCTGATCAAATTTTGAACAGATTTGGGGAAGAAAAAATTAAGAAAAAATACTGACCAATGACGGAGGAAAGACTCAAGGGTACAGGATAATCACACGAATTTAAAAAACGCTGTACTAGTGTCAGTGTCGCAGATCTGAAGTCAGCACGGAACTGCACTACATCAGAGAGGCACGGCACGACTGAGACCATGCCCCTCGATATGGCCGCTCTGTACCTGCGGATGACAGATCCGGCAAAGTAACAGTACCTGTACCAGAACCGGATCTGACACTCTTTCCTGAGCCCCCGCAGGGATCTGTCATCAGGATCTGGATCAGTTATCCGGCATACCCCGGCATGCGGTCAAAGTTCATATAGCGGTAGATGCTGTTCCGATCCTTTTCCAGGATCCGGACATAGTTCCGGTACTCCTCTGCCGTAGGGAGACGGCCCAGAGCCGCAGAAACCGCCGCCAGTTCTGCCGATGCCAGGAAGACATTGGCCCCCTGACCCAGACGGTTGGGGAAGTTGCGGGTTGAGGTGGACACCACCGTGGCGCCGTCGGCAACCCGTGCCTGGTTGCCCATGCACAGAGAACAGCCCGGGATCTCAATGCGGGCACCGGTTCGGCCGAAGACACTGAAGCATCCCTCATCGGAAAGTTCCTTCCTATCCATTCTGGTGGGCGGAGTGAGCCACAGTTTGGCAGGCACCTGCCCCTTGAACTGCTCCAGGATCCGGGCTGCGGCCCGGAAATGCCCAATGTTTGTCATGCAGGAGCCGATAAAGACCTCATCAATGCCGGTGCCGGCCACATCAGAAAGGGTGCGGGCATCATCCGGATCATTGGGGGCACAGAGGATAGGCTCCCTGATCTCATCCAGGTTGATGTCAATCACCGCAGCATACTCGGCATCCTTGTCCGCAGAAAGCAGTTCCGGCTTCGCCAGCCACTGCTCCATGGCCTGGATCCGGCGGCTCAGGGCGTCTGCCGATCCGTAGCCTTCACGGATCATCCACTTCAGCAAGGCGATGTTGGACGTGAGATATTCCTTCACCGGCTCAACGTTAAGTTTAACGGCACAGCCGGCAGCGGATCGCTCAGCTGATGCATCGGCCAGTTCAAAAGCCTGCTCAACCTTCAGATCTGGCAGTCCTTCAATTTCCAGGATCCTTCCTGAAAAGACATTCTTCTTGCCCTTCTTCTCCACGGTGAGCAGACCGCGTTTGATAGCCTCCAGAGGAATGGCATGGACCAGATCCCGCAGGGTTATGCCCTCCTGCATGGTTCCAGAGAAGCGAACCAGAACAGACTCCGGCATGTCCAGGGGCATGGTGCCGGTTGCGGCGGCAAATGCCACCAGGCCGGATCCTGCCGGGAAGGAGATCCCCACAGGGAACCTGGTGTGGGAGTCACCGCCGGTGCCTACAGTGTCAGGAAGCACCATCCGGTTGAGCCAGCTGTGGATCACGCCGTCCCCAGGACGCAGTGCAACACCGCCCCGCTCCTGGATGAATCCTGGCAGGGTGCTGTGGGTCTGAACGTCAACCTTTTTCGGATAGGCTGCCGTATGGCAGAAGGACTGCATGACCAGATCGGCGGAAAAGTTCAGGCAGGCCAGATCCTTGAGTTCGTCCCTGGTCATGGGACCTGTGGTGTCCTGGGATCCCACTGTGGTCATCCGGGGCTCACAGTATGCACCCGGTCTGACGCCGGGAAGACCGCAGGCACGGCCCACAATCTTCTGAGCCAGGGTATAGCCCCGGCCGGTGTCCTGAGGCTGCTTCACCGTCCGGAACACATCCGAAGGGGAAAGTTTCAGGTGATTCCGGGCTCTGGCGGTAAGTTTGCGTCCGAGGATCAGGGGAATACGGCCGCCGGCGCGGACCTCATCCAGCAGCACATCGGTTTTCAAACTGAATGTGGCAATCTTCTCCTCGCTGTCATGCCTGGTGACAAATCCTTTGTACACATACAGATCAATGACGTCACCAGTGCTCATGGAGGCGACATCCATCTCCACCGGCAGTGCTCCGGCATCCTCCATGGTGTTGAAGAAAATGGGGGCGATCTTACCGCCGAAGACAAAACCGCCGGAGCGCTTGTTGGGCACATGGGGAATATCATCACCCATGAACCACAGCACTGAATTGGTGGCAGACTTGCGGGAGGAGCCGGTACCCACCACGTCGCCTACGTAGACCAGGGGATGGCCCTTCTCCTTTAAGGAATTTATCAGATTCACCGGTCCGGTTACTCCGTCCTCATCCGGCTTTACCCCGTCCCGGGCGTTTTTCAGCATGGCCATAGCATGGAGGGGAATGTCGGGCCGGGACCAGGCATCGGGAGCCGGTGACAGATCGTCAGTGTTGGTCTCACCGGGAACCTTGAACACCGTGAGGGTGATCTTGGCCTCCAGAGGTTTCCGGCAGAGGAACCACTCGGCATCGGCCCAGGACTGCATCACCGACACCGCATTGGCGTTGCATCCATCAGCCAGTTCAGCAACCCGGTCAAAGGCATAAAAGGAAAGAACCGAAAACTTGAGCCCCGCTGCGGCAATCTCACCAAGAACAGGATCCGTCAGCAGATCCACCAGATAGTTCACGTTGTAGCCACCCTGCATGGTGCCCAGCAACTTTACTGCATCCGCCGGGGAAATGACCGGTGACTTCTTCTGACCCCGGGCAAGATCATTCAGAAAATCAGCTTTGACCCGGGCAGCCTCATCAACACCAGGAGGAACACGATCCGCAAGCAGGGACAGCAGTTCCCCCGCCCTGCCATCAGGAGGGGTCTGAAGCAGTTCAGTGAGTTCCTGAACATCAGCGGCAGTCAGAGGTCTGGGAACGACACCTTTCTCCGCCCTCTCAGCGGCCTGACGAAAATAATTCTCCAGCATGTGAACTCACTCCTAACGAAAGAAAGATAAACCAAATAAAGAAATACCGTAAAAGGAAAGCGGCAAGAAACTCAGGCACAGAAAAGAAGCAGTCCTGATGCTCAGCATGATCTCAGAGATAAGTCTGCATCTGATCTTTCTGATGTCAGTTTCACTGACCATTACCATCACCGGAACGCTCTCCGGCTAGAAACACGGAAGACTCCCCTTCAGAAGGATCTCCCGACATAATGGGGTTTACCGTTCCCACATCCGGGGACGGAGCATCCTCACGGATGCTCATCCTCTCATCAAGCCAGGCACCCAGATCAATCAGTTTGCACCTGGAAGAGCAGAAGGGGCGGCATTTGTTTTCCGGAGACCATTCCGCCTCCCGGCCGCAGGTAGGACATTTAACCTTCATGATTCAACATTTCCCTGGCACTGACAGAATTCGTGGCAATGCACATAACATCAGATCTGTCTCCGGATCTGTCTGAGAAAAAACGATCCAGGACATCAGGCACAGATCAGACCTAACCTCACAGGCACCGCACCTGTCAGCAGGCACAGAAAAGCACAGATAAAAAGGAAAGGAAGATCCACCCAAGATCAATCAAGATCAGAGAGGAGAGTTGCCACAAAGAAGAGACTGGAACTTTGTCTGGGCCAGTTCAAGATAAAACCGGTGAAAGGCAACTGCGCAGCGTCTCTTCTCCTGAAACGATCCGCAGTTATACATTATATCATCAGAAGATCGGCACCGATCAGAGCGGGACATCTGACAGGCCATTATTCTCCTGACCGAATCCACGCTGACGCCATCCCTGGCAGATGCCCGTTCAGCCTGCAGTTCCTCTGAAAGGTCGATGCAGAGCACCCGGTCAGCAATGTCATCAAACCCCTTCTCAAACATCAGGGGGACGCAGACGATGACATATGACTCTGCTGCGGCACTGATCCCCGAAAGCAACTGTTCCCGGATCCTGCCGTGGATCAGGTTTTCCAGAAAAGAGAGCGACTCCCGGTCGGCAAAAGCCCGCTCCCGGAGAAAACGCCGGTTCAGTGAACCGTCGGAACAGGACGCCTCAGGACCGAAGCGTTCTAGAACCGCAGAGATGTATGAAGGATCGGAGGCAGCAATATTCCGGGCTATCTGATCCGCATCAAGAACAGCAGCCCCAAGTTCCTGAAAAATGCCGGCAACGGTGCTTTTGCCTGCCCCGATGCCACCGGTGAGCCCCACGGTGAATATGCTCAAGATCTCAGCCCTGCAGTGTGCTCAGATACCAGTTATTGATCCCGGATCCGAACCACATGACAGCAAGCCCCGCAACGGCAATATAAGGGCCAAAGGGAATGGGTTTGCTTTTGCCGCCGTGTGTGATCATAAGATAGGTGATCCCTATCACCGCCCCGGCAATGGCCGAAAGAAAAATTGCTGCCGGCAGCATCTGCCAGCCGCACCATGCCCCCACTGCCGACATGAGTTTGAAGTCCCCATATCCCATGCCATCCTTGCCGGTGAGAAGTTTGAAGATCCAATAAAAGCTCCACAGCACCAGATATCCCGCCAAAGCTCCCAGAAAGGCATCCCTGAAAGCGCAGAAAGTGTCAGTGTAGTTGAATATGAGCCCCAGCCAGATCAGAGGAATGGTCATCTCATCCGGCAGGATCATTTTGTCAAAGTCGATGAAACTCAGGGAAATCAGGAACCAACAGAAGGTCATTGCCCCCAGGAGGCGCAGAGAGGGAGGAAAGACAAAGGCACACGCCAGGGTGAGCAGTGCGCACAGAATTTCAATGGCCGGGTAGCGAAAGGAGATGGGTTGCCCGCATCCGGAGCATTTGCCCCTCAGAAACAGCCAGCTCAGCACCGGAACATTTTCAATGGCCGAGATCCGGTGTCCGCACTTGGGACAGCGAGACCGGGGAACGAGGAGGTTGAAAGTCTCCGGCTTATCCTTAAGTTCCTCAGAGTCAGGATGAAAGTACTCCAGATAATCCCTTTTGAAGTCACGCTCCATCATCACCGGCACCCGGTAAATAACCACATTCAGAAAACTGCCGATCATAAGCCCGACAATGAAGACATAGACGTAATAAAGAACTGGCCAGTTGTTATAAAAGAGAAGGATTTCATCCATGGCAGGCATTCACAAAAAAGGGCACCTACGTGCCCCGGATCTAGTTTGATAAGGACAAAAACTACTTGATGACATCACCCATGGTGAAGATGGGCAGGTACATGGCCACCACCAGACCGCCGATGAGAACACCCAGCACAACCATGATGAGAGGTTCCAACATGCTGGACAGACCATCCACAGCATCATCAACCTCCTGCTGGTAAATGCCGGCTATCTTGGCCAGCATGTCATCAATGGAGCCGGCCTCCTCACCAATCATCACCATCTGGGTCAGCATGGGAGGGAACACCATGGTGGTGCGCATGGCCATATGCATCTGCATACCAGCCATAACCTCATTCCTCACATCCATCACCGCATCCCGGTAAAGGGCATTGCCGGATGCACCGGCAGCGGAAACCAGTGCGTCAACCAAGGGAATACCAGCAGCAAAGGTGGTGGACAGGGTAGAAGCAAAACGTGCCAGAGCCGCCTTTCTGAGGATCTGCCCCACAACAGGGAGTTTCAGGGATGCTATATCAAGAAAATCCTTGAACTTCGGATAATGAACCAGGCAGTATCTGACCAGGACAACCAAACCAACGATACTGAAGAAAGGGATGATCCAGTTGCTCTTGAGCCAGCGGGACAACTCAACCACAAACTTCGTGAAAGCCGGCAGTTCAGCACCAAAACCGGCAAAAATATCCTCGAACTGAGGCACCACAAACATCAACAGGATGGCCGTAACCAGAATAGCCACGATCACCACCACCGTAGGATACATCAGAGCCTTCTTGATCTTGGACTTCAGCAGTTCAGACTTTTCCTGGTAGGTGGCAATTCGGTCATAAATGGTTTCCAGAGCACCGGACTGCTCGCCTGCGGCCACCAGATCACAATAGAGGGCATTGAAGTACTGAGGATATTTGGAAAGGCTCTGAGACAGAGGTACACCGCCGGCAACCTCATTGGCAATATTTCCCAGAAGTTCACGCATCTTGCCCTTCTCATGGCTGCCGGAAAGGAGTTCAATAGACTGGATGATAGGGACACCTGCACCCAGCATGGTGCAGATCTGACGGGAAAACATGGCAATATCCATAGGCTTGATCTTGGGCTCAAGGAAATCAATGGTGGTCTTCTTGTTAATGCTGACAATGGTCACACCCTGACGCTTAAGTTCGGCCTTGGCGGCCTCCTCAGAAGCACCCTGAACCGTGCCGCCAACCTTGACACCCTTCTTGTTTTTGCCCTTCCAGGAGTACTGGAAGATCTTTCTCTTGGGTCCAGTGTCCTTGACTTTGGTTTTCAACGCAGTAGTTGTTGCCATTCTATTTTTATCCCCTAATCATCAGCTCGTTACGCGCTTGACTTCAGCAATACTGGTAAGACCAAGTTTTGCCTTTTCCAGGGCTGACTTGCGCAATGTCATCATGCCCTGCTCAACCGCAATTTTATTAATCTCAATGGAGTTGGCGTCATTCATGATTGCCTCGGCGATGCGGTCATTCATCACCATGATCTCATAAACACCCACCCGTCCCTTGTAGCCGCTGGAACATGCATCACAACCAACAGGGCCGTAAAGTTGAATGCCCTCCTTGATCTCCTCCTCGGTGAAACCCACAGCACGCATCTGCTGCTCAGAGACGTCCTGAACCTCCTTGCATTTAGGGCAGAGACGGCGGGCAAGACGCTGGGCCATGATCAGAGTGCAGGAGGATGCTATGTTAAAGCTGGGCACACCCATGTTCAGAAGACGGGTCAGGGTCTCCGCAGCGGAGTTGGTGTGCAGGGTGGAAAGCACCAGGTGACCGGTCTGGGCGGCCTTGATGGCAATTTCCGCAGTTTCCAGGTCACGGATCTCACCGACCATGATCACATCAGGGTCCTGACGGAGGAAAGCACGCAGTGCCGAGGCGAAAGTGAGTCCCGCCTTGGGATTCATCTGCACCTGGTTGATGCCGTAAAGGTTGATTTCCACAGGGTCCTCAGCTGTGGAAATGTTGGTTTCCTCATCATTCAGGATGCTTAAGCCCGTATAGAGGGACACAGTCTTGCCGGAGCCGGTGGGTCCGGTCACCAGGATCAGACCCTGGGGCTTTGAAAGTGCGTCCAGATACTGCTTCTTCTGAACATCGTTGTAACCCAGCTGGTCGATGTTGAGCTTGGCAGCAGAGGAATCAAGGATACGCAGCACGATCTTCTCGCCCCACAGGGTAGGCAGGGAGTTCACACGCATGTCCATGGTCTTGTTGGGCCCAATCTTCAGTTTGATACGACCGTCCTGGGGGAGTCTCTTCTCAGCAATGTCCAGGCGAGACATAACCTTCAGACGGGCAGAAAAACGTTCCTTCAGATTGACCGGTGGGGTGGCTATCTGATGGAGAATGCCATCAATACGGAACCGGATGCGGTATTTGGTCTCATAGGGCTCAAAATGAAGGTCGGATGCCCCCATCTGAATGGCCTTCAGCAGCATCTGGTTGATGAACTTCACCACCGGGGCATCATCATCGGAGTTTGTGTCAACGGCTGCACCCTGGTTATTGGCGTCATCCTGGCTGTCATCAGTGCTCAGGGCGTCAAGGGCACCCTCCACACTAGACATCTCATCAGCCAGACCGTCACTGACATTCAGCTGATCCGCAACGGAGTCAGTCAGGATCTTGATGGCCTTCTGCAGTTTGAGCTCATCCACCAGGAAGGGCTCAGTATGCAGTCCGAAGGAAAAGCCGAACTCCTCCAGGGCCTCAAGGTTGGTGGGATCCGACAGGGCCAGATACAAGGTTCTGCCCTGCAGGTAGACCGGAAGCGCATGGAACTTCTTTATCAGTTTCTCATTCAGAAAGTTCTTGGGAATTTCCTGGAGATCAAACTCATCCAGATTCAGCAGGGAAAGTGAGAAATGCTCAGTACAGAAGTTAGCCAGATCATCGCTGGAGATCAGTTTGGTCTCCACAATGCCCTGGATCACCGGAATATCCCTTGCATCACAGTCCTTGATGATCTGATCGGCCTGCTGCTGAGTCAGGCGCCCCTCGCTCACGAGAACAGGCAACAGCGTACTCTTCACTGCCATGGCACACCTCTTGCGGGATCACGGGTTCCATCTCCGGAACCGCAGAAAACACACATAAACACAGTAATTAAAAATTATACTTGAATGAAACAAGTCCACAGCAAACAAAAGTTGATAAGAATGACGCAACACACAAAAAAAGGCCTGCATGACAGCAGGCCTCATGGTCGGAAAAATGTCTTAAAACAGCCGGGCGTGCAATCCGCTCAAACTGTCCTCTCAGCGTGTCCGATCTTCATCAGAGCCGGCCACAGCAGTTCTTGTACTTCTTGCCTGAGCCGCAAGGACACGGGTCGTTGCGCCCGACCTTGGGAGTGGAGGCCCCACCCTGAAGGTTGGTGGTGGAGCTCTCGCTTGCCCGGCGGGCCTCCTGGCGGCGCTTCTCCTCCATGGCCTCAATCTCGCTCTGGGTGCGGATCTCTATGCGCATGAGCACAGACACCGTCTGGTACTTGTAGCGCTGGAGCATGACTCCGAACATCTTGGAGGACTCGGTCTTGTACTCATTCTTGGGGTTGCGCTGGGCATAGCCCCTGAGATAGATGCCCTGACGCAGGCAGTCCATGGAAGCCAGATGATCCTTCCAGAACTGATCCAGCAGCTGCAACATTACAGTCCGCTGCAGATTGAGACGGTTCTCATCGCTGATCACCTCCACCCGCTCCCGGAAGGTATTGACAGCTAACTCGGAGATCTTGGAAGCCAGATCGCTCTCACTGAAAAGCTTGCTGGACTTAAGCCACTCGTCCACAGGCGGCTCCAGCCGGAAGTCCCTGGCCAACTGCTCCCTTAGCCCGGCAAGATCCCAGGTCTCCACCACGGAATTGGGGGCAACATGCTGGGCAATCACATCATTCATCACGTCAGCCATGATCTGCTCTACCTCGGGATCAAGGCTGTCAGCCTCCAGCAGGGAGTTACGCAGCTCATAGATGTTCCGGCGCTGCTCATTGGCCACATTGTCAAATTCCAGCAGGTTTTTGCGCATGTCAAAGTTGCGCTCCTCAACCTTGCGCTGGGCATTCTCAATGCCCCGGGTGACAAAACGGTGTTCAATGGACTCCCCGGGCTTCATGCCAGAGCGGCGGAAGATGTTGCGGATCTTCTCCGTGTTGATGAAGATCCGAAGCAGATTGTCATCCAATGACAGGTAGAAACGGGATGAGCCGGGATCACCCTGGCGTCCAGCTCGGCCTCTCAGCTGGTTGTCGATGCGGCGGGACTCATGACGCTCAGTGCCGATAATGTGAAGGCCGCCTGCCGCCACCACGGCGTCATGGCGCTTCTGCCACTCTGCCTTGATGGTGTCAATCTGCTCCTGGGTAGGATTTTCCAGAGCGTCGATCTCAGCCTGGAAATTGCCGCCCAGCACAATATCAGTGCCCCGGCCGGCCATGTTGGTTGCAATGGTGACGCAGGATGGTGCTCCGGCCTGGGCCACAATCGCGGCCTCCTTGTCATGGAACTTGGCATTCAGCACACTATGGGGAATGGACTTTTCCGTCAGGAACCGTGAAAGCTTTTCCGAGTTCTCAATGGATATGGTGCCCACCAGCACCGGACGGCCAGCTTTCACTTTCTCCTCGATGTCGGCAACTATGGCCTCATATTTGTCCTTGTCGTCCAAAAACACCAGATCCTGCTGATCGTTGCGGATCATAGGACGGTTGGTGGGGATCACCACTGTGTTCAGACCGTAAATCTGATTGAACTCAAAGGCCTCGGTGTCAGCGGTACCGGTCATGCCCGCCAGTTTCTCGTACAGACGGAAGTAGTTCTGGAAGGTGATGGAAGCCAAGGTCTGGTTCTCATTCTGGATCCTGACGCCCTCCTTGGCCTCCACGGCCTGGTGCAGACCGTCGGACCAGCGCCGGCCGACCATGGTGCGGCCCGTGTGCTCATCCACAATGAGAACCTCACCGTTCTTGACGATGTAGTCAATGTCCCTGCGGAACAGGGTGTGAGCCCGAAGACAGGCAATCACATGGTGCAGAAGCTGAATATTCTTGTAGTCATACAGTTTCTCGCCCTCAGGCAGGAGTCCGGACTTCCGGAGCAGCTCCTCCACATACACCTGGCCGTTCTCGGTGAGATAAACCTGGCGGAACTTCTCATCAATGGTGAAATGTCCATCACCAGTGTAGGTGTCGGAATCCTCCTTGTCCTGCTTCTTCAGGAGGGGGATTATCTTGTCCACGGCACGGTAGAGTTCCGTAGCGTCATTGGCAGCACCGGAAATGATCAGGGGCGTCCGGGCCTCATCAATAAGGACAGAGTCCACCTCATCCACCAGGGCATAGTACAGTTCCCGCTGCACCCTTCCCTCCTTGGAATAGGCCATGTTGTCCCTGAGATAGTCAAAGCCAAACTCATTGTTGGTACCGTAGGTGACATCGGCAGCATAAACCTTCTGCTTCTCTTCGGTACTCAGACCGGAAAGATTGCAGCCAACAGTCATGCCCAGGAAGTTGAACAACTTGCTGGACCAGTCGGCGTCACGCTTAGCCAGATAGTCATTCACCGTGACAACATGGACGCCCCTCTCAGTGAGGGCATTGAGGTAAACCGGAAGGGTGGACGTCAGGGTCTTGCCCTCACCGGTCTTCATTTCTGCAATCTGATCAGTGTTCAGGACCATACCACCGATGAGCTGAACATCAAAATGACGCATGCCGTACACCCGCTTGGAAACCTCCCTGACCACAGCAAAGGCATCAGGCAGGATATCATCCAGGGTCTTCCCCTGGGCTAGTTGCTCCTTGAAATAAGGGGTCATGGCCCTGAGTTCATCGTCAGTGAACTTCTCATATTTGGGTTCAAGGCTGTTGATGTGATCAGCAATCTTCCGCAGGCGCTTGAGGGTTCTCTCATTGGAACTGCCAAAGATCTTGGTGAAAATGTTCATTATGGACATGGGCTGGATCCTGATTGCAAACTAAATGCCGGAACAGCTTTTGCGGAGAGTGCGCAGTAACTGTTCTTCACAGAAAATAAACGAAATGAGCCTCTGAGGGACGGGACTCACCAAAAAACTTTTTACAGGTCGAAGACTCTGCTGAGTTCTGCAACCGGCAACGTGCGACAAACACGGTGAGACCTCACAGCATGAGTCCAAATTTAAAATACAGGGCACATATACCGGATCAAAGGATTACTGGCCGGGAAACATTTGCCTGTAACACCCACATCTTACATGGGGGCAAAAAAAGAAAAAATCAAGCCCACCAAGGTTTACTGCACAAACTGGCAAATAGCGGTAGCAAACAAGCGCAAAAACAAGCAAAGCGCCAGACAGAGACCCTAACAGAAAGTCGTCTGCACAGTTCCGGAATTTAGCAGTCAGGCATCCGAGTATGATAAGCGATCGTCCCCCTACAAACATACAGGGAGAAAACAAAAAAATGGCGGTTCCAATGCTTCCCCGCTCCTCCAAATCTCTGTCCCAGAAATAGCAGATCGAAGCGGAATGATAGCAGAGATCCCCAGGAAAATCCCCACGACCTGCCACATCCAGAAAACAGAAACGCCGCAGGGTCCTGAAGACACGTTACTATTCACGCCCCCGGGACTGGGGTGCGTTCCCCAAAAAACTCCCTGCCGCCCCCTGGGGACCTAAAAGTTCCCAACGTCTACACCAAGTGCCCTTAAAAATGTGATACAAGGATCAAATTTGCAAATTTGATTGTGAGACAGGGATCACATTACCCCAAAATGGCTTGATCACCCCCCTTGACTGCCTATTTAATGTCAACAGCGTGAATGGCGGGGGTGATTATGAACACCAATATTTTTTCTTCCGGCTCGTCTGTCTTGAGCAACGATGCTCTTGCCAGCTCCTGGAAGGAAGTCCAGGAAAAGCACTTTTCCGGCTCAGCCAGATCCTCTTTCAGGATCCGGGAGAACTACGAAATCATCCCCGATGAATCCCTTCCCATGGCAGCCCTGTACTGGAAGCGCAAGTACTTAGACATGTCAGTCCAGGATGAGGAGCGCCAGGGCAGATACGCCGATCTTCTCCGGTCCTACGAAGATGCGGTGGACCTCCGTGA
>FLNX01002779.1_pt1 | contig 12284 bp, 10 predicted proteins | sample 1140341 | NCBI WGS metagenome assembly FLNX01 (sample SAMEA3878208, study PRJEB12797) | bioreactor metagenome | biome: Moose rumen | place: Sweden | collected 2011-10
GCTGCTATTACCGTAGCAGGGCAGAATAATGAGAGAATGAGCATCCTTGGCGGAATGGCTCCAAACTTTTCCACCTACTTTTCATAGGTTTTCAACCGCACAGTACGAAAAAATACGATGCGAATACCTACTTCGCATCGTAAAAAAGATAGTAAGATGATGTATTTTTACTCTGTCAGGAGTATTTTTCTCTCACGCAGAATCTTCACCAGACTGTCGGCCACTGCCTTCTGGCGCAGAAACGTAGAGGCGCGCTCCCCATCCTTTATCTGATATTCCGTCCACCTCTTATAATTCATGGGCAGCACGGGGTGCGCGTTGATACCCTTCTGCACCGACTGGTACAAACTTTTATACTCCAGCCGCTCACCCTTCAGCTCGAGGTTGTAACCAATGATCTTGTGGCAGAACGAAGTGATCTCCTTGGGGAAGTTGCAGAAGTCGGACAACACCCGGTAAACCGCCACAAAATGATACTGCCCGTCTATCTTGCCGGACTTGATTAAGCCGGCTACGACCTCTTTGGCCTCAGCATCGTCCAGCAGGCCACGCTGAAAACGCTCCGGCGGCGTGAAGTGACGGCGGATGACATCAGAGACGAGCGACCCCAGCCGCGCGTCGCCCCGCATAAAGAAATAGCGCGAGAGCAGACGCTCCAGCGGCATCGCATCACGATACTCCGGACACGACATAGCCTCCTCAAGACAGTAGCTGACCGGGAGGCTTTCTCCTTCAAACTCCTCCACGTCACTCATCACGTTCGTAAGGCGTATTGTTGATTTCCTCCACCAAGTCCTTGAAGTCGGCATCGTCCGTCGTCAGGCTGATGCGGAAGGACTTACGCGGGAAAGCCCTATAGTAATCGTTGCGGCGCGTGAGAATGGCCGAGCGCAACGCTTCGCGCGACTGATAGCGCCCATTGAAAAAGAAGCCGCCAAAGCTGTTCTCCACCCAATATTCACCCTCGTCGATGCCCAGGTGGAGGGCGGTTTTCATCGTCACGTCATACTGCCCCTCCGTCTCGCCCTCGCCGGGAAACAAGACCCGGATGCCGAGGTCGGTGAGCTGACTGCCGAATTCATAGACGGAGAAAAATCCGTTGGGGAACCACATGTCATTAGGAACCATCATGAGGCAACGGATAAACCTCTCGAAAGAGATGCGGGAAATGAACTCGTCGCACAGCACCGTGCAGTCGGCCAGGTCGGTGCCGTCCCAGGTAAACGCCAAGTCAACGATGGGCACGGAGACAGTCCTGCCCTCATCCGCATTCTCTTTCAGCAAGACGGCAATCACCTTGCCCACCCTGCCGCTTTTCTCGTCGAATATGAACCTGTAAGGCGGTTCAAGTTTCAAAAGTTGTGTCTGCATATTATGTATTTCGCTTTAATGTACTCTCCACTACCTTTATATCTTCTTCGTCCAAACCAGTATACTGATAGAAAAGATTGTCAATTTTCTTCAATACACTTTCATCGGAAGTATTTTCATATTCATGATACAGACTGACAATCTCTTTTTCTTGTATATCAGACAATAGCGGAACAGGTATCCGTTCAACGGTGTACTTGAGCCATCGCATGGTACCCGTTCCGGAAGTAGTGCATCGCTTGGAAAAGATGTACTCGCATATTGATGAGTTGAGGTAGCACAACAGAAATTCCAGTCGTTCACCCGTGAAGAAGAATACCGTATTAAGGCAATAGTAGCGGCCATCCTTATCGTATGCGAACTTAGGCTTGTCTGATAATTCTCCCCACATAATCTTTGGTTTGGCGAATTCTCGCAGATAAGCGCAGTTGCGCAGATTGTAAGGGGTGTCACCCTGGTCTTCCCTCTTGACCAGTCTGGGATAAACGTTCTCATTATCCAGCCGCCTTTTGACTACAGGATAGAAACCTACATTGACTCTTGGCAGACCTTCTTCTCCTTTTTCTTCATCTTTCTTCAAGCCATTATGGATATTGAGCAACCAAATGTGGTCATTGATCTTGAATTTACTCAAGTCCTCACCCCGTACCATATCAACGATGATTTCCCGGGACTTGGAATCGTCTGCTATCAACCGCTCGACCTCATCCTGATTATCGATGCAATAGACTTCATTAAGCCCTGTCTTAAAACCACTATAGATATTATATCCCATGGATTCTAAGGTCGTAGAAGCCAAGTCAGTATCTTTCTTGCAGGCTTTATCTACTTTTGATAAGATACGCTTGTCAGCTTCAGAAAGAACGACCCACGGGTTCTCGGCGTCATAATTGTTCTCTACAAGCTTGTCTGAAATATATGAGTTGAGGTTCAACTTCTTCTTATAGTCATGAATCTCGCATGCCATCGTCTTGTGGCTGTTCTTGCACTTGCGGGTCATCAGGATATTGGTGGCAACGGTTACATTGTCAAACAATTGCGCATCTTTGAAGTCAATGAGCAGCATGGGGTCTGAGTTGGCATACATGTACTGCCGGACTCCCCCGCCAGAATCAGAGCGCAGCCAGGTGTTAGTCGTGATATACATAAGCAGCCCTTGGGGTTTAAGCAACTCCATTCCATATTCATAGAACAGCATACAGATGTCACCATTGCTGTCATAGGATGTGTAGCCACCCTTGGAGAGTGCTTTCTTGGCCACCTCCTTTAGTTTGGCAACTGATATGTATGGAGGGTTGCCTACTATACAGTCGAAGCCAACAAATCGTCCGTTGTCATCAAGCACTTCAGGAAATGCGAAACGCCATTCTACAGCCTGCCTATACATTTCCTCACGCTCCTTTATCTGCGCATTGTATCTCTCAATTTTCTCGTTTAACTTTGCTATCTTCTCTTGGAGTTTCTCGTTCTTCCTGTCATCTTCACAATCGAGTGCATCTGCATACAGTGCACCTGTAAGCTCATTCCATTCTGCCTGGGCTTTATTACGTTTCCGATACAGTTCATCATCGTTCTTGATAACATACAGGATGTTCTCTTTCAGTTCGTTTAGTCGGGCCTCTTTCTCTTTACGCTTCTCTTTGTCGTGAATATTCTTATAGTCGGCCACAAGCTGCTTATATTCCTGGACATTCATTCGGGCACGTGCCATTTCTCCACGTAAGTCGTCAGACAGGCGTTTTTGATGTACAACGCTGTCGCCGCACTTGATATTGATGTCGATATTAGGCAGCGTGACCAGATGATTGCTTTCATCGTAATAAGCATTCTTGAGAAGTTCTATCCAAAGACGCAACTGGCAGATGTTCACGGAGTTTGGATTGATATCCACGCCAAACAAGCTATTCTCTATGATGTCACGTTTTTCACGGAACAACACCTTTTGCAGTTCCAGCGTTCCTGTGTTGCGCTTATAGGCAAATCGCCTGCCTTCTTCGTCACGGATTACAAGTTCATCGTCAACAATCTTGATGGTGTATCCTTTCACAGGCAGTCCCTCATCGTCCAGCATAATCCCCAGACGATATTTGATTTCAATAAGCTGGTTTAGAGCCGAAACAAGGAAATGTCCGCTACCGACAGCAGGGTCACATACACGAACAGAGTTCACGATACGGTTGGCTTGCTCACGGTTATCCTTGCCGATGAGTTCTTTCAGCTCCTTCATAGTAGAGCATCCCCACCCTTGTTCTTGGAATTTCTCCACCACAGCGCGTTCAAGAGTATGCTGACAGATGAACTGAGTAATCGTCGATGGCGTAAACACAGCACCATCCTTATAGCCATTGATTTTCTCGAATATCTTTCCAAGCACTGAGGCATTGATGAGTTCCTTTTCCTCGCGGTCAAAGTTCAGCATCTCCTTCGAGTCGGCACCGAAGTCATAGTGGTTGAGAAAGTCAACAATATATTTTATGTTGTCTACCTTTGCGCTTTTCTTTGCATCCTCAGCCAGTACGGTCTTCTCAAAATACTTCATCTTCTCCACTTTCAGACTTGAAATGCGGAAGAAGTCATTCTCTATCTTGGACAGTTCGAACAAGCGGCTGTTCAGATAAGGAACTATCCTGTAAGCATTCTCCTGCTCACGGTTGAGATATTCCCGATCAGCTTCCCTGACAGCAAGTACCTTGAAGAACAGTTCGTTCAGGTCATTGTAGTCCTTGATATTCTTATTAGAAAAGAATTTGTATTGTTCCCCGTCTTGATTAAAGTTTACTAGCTGCGACTCTACCAGCTTAATGAAAAGCATGCGATTCACCCACATCAGCACCATTTCCAGCGCTAAGTCCATTTGACTTTCCTCATCGAGACATGTAAACTTGGGGAAATCCGACAGTTGGTGAAGTGTGTTCTCCAACAAGGATGCCGTCTCGCGATTGTCCTCACGGCGCGTAATAACGGGTCTTCCTTTCTTTTTTTTCTCCTCCAGGCCAATGATGTAAAGAAGCTCATTATAGAAACGCTCGTTCAAGGCGTATTTGTCATTATACGACTGCTTAAGCAGGAAATAGGGGCTGAGCATCTTACAGATGCTCTTGATGCCTTGCGAATGATCTGCCTTGGCAAGCGAAAAGCCTGTATATACCAGTTTGTCCAGCGCGCGTTCCACAGCAGGCTTCACTTCCTGCTCATAGAAGGTTTTCATCTTAGTCTGTGTGAGACCCGGTGCTTTGATGGCTTTATATTTCTCCAGCAGCTTGTTTGTGGCGATGAGTTCGCGAATCATTAGGGCCTCGAAAACATACCAGTCGTAGCCATTAGTCACAATGAGATATTTAACTTCATAATTCTCTTTGGAAAGCTCGTCAAGATAGTAAGTAATAACTTCATGAAAGCCACGCCGGTTCAGATGTTCGTCATTTATCATCTCCTGATTGTCCGACTTCGGGTTCTTGCACTCTATCAGAACCTGAGCCGGTGAATCCTCGCTGTTTTCAGCAAATATGCACAGGTCGGTGTTGTTCTCATCCTTTTTCCCTATGCAATGCTCTCCTTTGTAAAAGGCATCAATCAGGAAGTCTCGTACATGCGACTCCACCACTTTCTCCGTAAAGTTCGTTATCTGGTCTCTGGGCTTGATGTGCTCCTGCAGGGCTTTAATAAACCTTGCATTCTCATCGGTCTTCAGCGTCAGTGTATTTAGATGGACACGCTTCAATGCGTCTTGTATGGATAGTCTGGTACTCATTATATACTCGATTTGATTGCAAAAATACAAATAATTCCTGAGATTGCAATTCAATGCCGCCAATTTTACACATAATTTAATAATCACGCTGCCGAACAAATGTCTTTTGTCGGAGGGACAGTCTTTTGCAATGACAAATGACAGTTATGACAGATGACAGTTTTTTGAATTGGAGAAGAAAAGAGTATTAGTAATATATATATTATAATATATATATTACTAATCCATAAGTACACCGTTTTTTCAATAACTGTCATCTGTCATTTGTCATCCTGCTAAGGCTCAACCTGCCCGCTATCGACGAAAAGTAATCTTCGAGGGCCGTAAATTACGGATTCGAGGCCACGAAATTACGGCTCGTTCAAATTCGACGAATTCGTGCTGAAAATCGCCCCAAATCGGAGGCGAAAATTTGGAGCATGACGAAAAATGTCGTACCTTTGCAGAGTCAATCATGAGAGACAAAGCGGTAAGCGGCAAGCCGATGTAGATTGCTGCAACAAGAGTCTAATACAATGAAAAACATTTTACGACTATGGCAAAGATTATGTACGTATTGAAGAAGAACAACAACGAGAAGAGCGACAGCTTCGGACGCTGGTTTGCACAGGTGAAGACGCTCGAAACGATGAACCTCCGGAAGATGGCCGACCACATTGCCGAGCACGGCTCGCTGTTTACATCGGACGTGGTGTTCGGCGTGCTGGAGAAGTTCCGCAAGTGCTGCATCGAGCAGCTGCTCAACTCGCGCAAGGTGAAGATTGACGGGCTGGGGACCTTCTACACCACCTGCGAGAACGAGAAGGGCGGAGCGGAGTCGAAGGAGAAGTTCACCACGCAGCAGAACATCAAGGCACTGCACATACGCTTCCTGCCCGAGCAGACCACCGAGATGAACATCTCGAGCCGACAGTTCATCAAGCGCGCCGAGTTCGTCAACGCCGAGACCTGGCTCAACGGCAAGGAGGAGGAAACGCCGCCTCAGCCCTAACACCCAACACCCAACACCCAACACCCAACACCCAACACCTAACACCTAACACCTAAAAAAGCCATGAAGAACAACAAGGAAACGTGGAAGACCATTCTGCAGGTCATCGTCAGCATTCTGACTGCCGCCCTGACCGCACTTGGAACGGTATCATGCATGGGTCACGGCCCAACAGCATTCTAAAGAACGAACCCTCACTTTTCAATCCGTAATCTCCCCGAAAGAGGTTACGGATTTTCAGCAAATTATTCGTAATTCCCCAACCAACTTGTATCATGATAACAAATGCAACCAGACCTCTCACAAAAAAGACATTGTTTTGTGCCCTTAAATAAACGTTTTTCCCATAAAAGTGGATGAATTACAAAAAAAATGCTTACCTTTGTCTCCAGTTCCTTAAATACCGCGCCGGATTGCATCCTCTGGAGGGAAGGGTTTAAGGGTGTCTTTGTGGTGTATGCCCCCTGGATTGCATCTCCTCGGGTTACTGCCACAAAGATTTTTTTGTTTCTGTCATATCACGAAAGATAAGGATAATATCTTGTCAGTTGCAAAGTTACATAATTATATTCATACTGCCAAGGAAAAACAAAATTTTCTTGCTGCTTCCGTCGCTATGGCGGATGATGTTTAAGCCTGGTTGGAGACTGCTGCGACGGATGCCCTCAGGTGAATAAATGTGGAGGGGAAGTGACGGTTCTTTTGTCTTTGTGCTGCTAATGGCTGTCGGATGATAGCCTAACTGTTCGTCGAGCCAGGCGATGCGGGCTGCTGCGAAACGTCTGACGTAGGCAACCTCTTCTGCGTATGAGGTGGCATCAAGGTAATAGTTCTGATAGATAACCTCTCCCCAACGGGGCCATGCCTGATGGTCACGGTCAGCAGCGCCGTAGGCCGTCAGCAGTGCAGATAGCGAGTCTATGACAGCCGGTACGTCGGCATAGCGGCCCTTACGGTATTCGGCATAACGGGTTTTCAGCTGGGCTACATACGAGGGGTCTGACATGAGGCGGTCGAACCAGAAGGGCATCTTCGTGCCCAGTCCGGCATCGTTGTTTTTGTAGGTCCAGATGTCGGTCATGTAGCCCGTATGGATGTTCTCGAAGTCGGGCAGTCCCCACGCCATGTCAAAGTCCCACAGCGTCATTTTGAAACGTGGGTCCACGCTGTCGCGATGCTTGTAGAGATATGTGCTCAGCCGGTAGCCGTCGATGTTGTTGGCAATCTCGGTGGCCAGCTGGTAGTCGATGAACGAGGTCACATCGATGTGCTGCCGGTAGCCCTGGTCTGCATCCCTGAAGTGTTCGCCCGCGAGCGCATCCTCAAAGGCGTCAAACCGCCCGTCGATGTAAGCCAGCTGCTCGTCGGTAATCTCGTCAGGCTCCGGCTCCTTGTGCTGCACCCAGATGGTCTTGTCGGTAAACACCTCGCCCGCCGAGTTCGTCGGGTGATACTTGCTGGCGTGCGTCTTCGGCTCGTCGTTGCGGTCTATGCACAGGATGTAGCCGCCCGTCAGCTTGTCGCCATCCTCGCCCGCCTTCTTGATGTCCAGCCGTTCGTCGCCGCGAGTCACCTTCTCCGTCAGGCTGTGTACGCCATAGTAGATGCCGTCGAGTATCAGTTCGCAGAAGCGTGCCTGCGGCACGTACTCCATATAGCCCTGAGCCAGCGCGAGTGTCAGATTGTTGCGCAGCAGCGAGCGGTCGTTGTAGGGTGCCAGCAGTGCCCAGTCATTGTCGCTGCCCATGCCCAGCAGCGGAGCCTTGCGCTTCGTGCCGCCACGCTCGTAGCTGTCTGTCAGCAGCTTGATGCCGTAGGGTTTCTTGGCAGAGTAATCGAACGACGAGTTGCCACGATACTTGATGCCGATATAGCCCTCGTAATCGACCGTCTGGCCGGGGTGTGCTACGGTGTCTTCGTAGTTCACCCCGTCCGCATTGTTGATGATTTTCATCCATGCCGACACATGGTTGTCCTTTTCTATCTCGTGCCCCAGCGTTTGTATGAACACGATGGGCAGGTTGGTCACGCCGATGCGGATGTCCTTCACCACTGGCGGATAATTCTTTTCCTGACACCAGCCGACAGCACTTGTCAGTATGGCTACGGCCACCATTATTATTCTCTTATTCATAGTTAGTTGCAATTTGGGGACAAAATTACGAAATAAGTGAGAGAAATACAAAGAAAAACACGTGTTTTTTTTGTATTTCCGAACGAAAGGTAAGTTCGACGAAGTCAAAATTACGAAATAAAATTCATAATTGAAAACTTTTGTATTCATAAACTATCCTAAAATCGAATACAAGACTTGTTGGAATTTACCAGAAATGATTACTTTTGCAACAGAATTCATGTAAGAAAGTAAACTAAAACAATTATACAGCCTGACAAGGAATAGTACCAATATTACGCAATATGACCATACAAGAATTCAGAGATTACATGGCGTCGGGCAAGCCCGTCGCAGGCGGCGGTGAAGTCCACATGATGTTCCATCAGCTGTCGCAGGAGGCACTGAAGATTACAGCCGAGATTAACGGCAAATATCATACACCGGAGGAACTGCATGATTTATTAGAACAACTTTGGGGGCGCAAGGTTCCCAAGACGGTAGGCATGTTTCCTCCGTTTCATACCGATTGCGGCAAGAACACCGTCGTCGGTGAACGAGTTTTCATCAATATGGGCTGCAAGTTCCAGGATCAGGGGGGCATCACCATCGACGAAGGCGCACTCATCGGCCACAACGTCGTGCTGGCCACTCTCAACCACGGCCTTGACCCAGCCAAGCGCCAGAGCATGTCGTATGCCCCCATCCACATCGGCAAAAATGTTTGGATAGGAGCCAATGCCACTGTTCTTGCTGGAGTAACTATCGGCGATGGAGCCGTAGTAGCCGCTGGTGCTGTAGTGACTATGGACGTTGAGCCAAATACTATTGTGGGTGGTGTACCTGCCAAAGTGATTAAGAAGATAAATATAACAAACAGATAAATCGGATTTAGGAATGGATATAGTGACAGAAAGACTGATATTAAGAGCTTGGCGTGAAGAGGATGCTGAGGATTTATATGGCTATGCGAAATCTCCACAGGTCGGTCCGATTGCTGGATGGCCAGTGCATACAAGCGTAGAGAACAGCAGGGAGATTATCAATACAATTCTTTCAGCACCAGAAACCTATGCTGTGGTCTTAAAATCTACAGGCAAGCCTGTCGGCAGCATTGGATTGATGGTTGGAAAGAAAAGCAATATTGGCCTCCCCGACGATGAGTGCGAGATTGGTTATTGGATTGGCGTTCCGTATTGGGGGCAGGGGCTGATACCAGAAGCAGTCAGGGAGTTGCAGCGGCATGCCTTCAATGCTTTGGGGATGCAGAAGATGTGGTGCGGTTATTTTGATGGTAACATTAAGTCAAAGCGCGTACAAGAGAAGTGTGGCTTTAAGTATCAGATGACAAAAGAAAACGTTCCTTCTCAATTGCCGGGTGAGCTGCGGACAGAGCATATCACTTGCATCACGAAAAAGGAATGGGAGAGTAGCATATAAATTCCAATTTAGCGAACAAGATCATAATAATCATTCACATTTAGACAAGGTCTTGGCAGTTTAGAGTCCCTTGATAAGGGACGGCTATAATGCAGGGATTAAGAATATGAAGAAAGTAATGTTTTTGCTGGCAGTAGGAGTGATGTGTCTGACTGCCTGCGCCCAGAAGAAGGGGGGCGAACGTGGTCCTCGCCAAGGTGGCCACATGGTGATTAACAAAGACTCGGACAGCATGTTCGTAGCATTGAAGCAGGAGGCTCTGGGCAAGTTCAAGCAACTGACTTTCAACGACAAACAGACAGGCAAGACAATGGAGTATAATCTGCTGGTACCAGAAGGTGCAGAGGCAGGTGAGAAGCTCCCGTTGGTGCTCTTCATGGCTGATGCCAGTACTGCAGGAAAGGAAGTGACGGCTCCGCTCACGCAGGGCTATGGTGCCTTGGAGTTCGCTTCCGACCGCGACCAGCAGAAGCATCCCTCTTTCGTGCTGGTGCCGCAATATACCGACTGGGCCGTACAAGACGACTGGAGCACCACCGACGAGGTGGAGATGACCATCCGTCTGCTTGAAAAGGTCTGCAAGGACTACAACGTTGACACCAACCGCCTATACACTACGGGCCAGTCGATGGGTGGTATGATGTCGTTCTACTTCAACATCACCCATCCTGACCTCTTTGCCGCCTCGCTCTTCGTCAGTAGCCAGTGGGACACCTCGAAGATGCAGGACTTTGGCAAGAAGCATTTCTTCTACATCGTAGCTGGTGGCGACCAGAAGGCTTCTGGCGGCATGAGAGACCTGGCGAAGGTGCTGAAGGAGAACGATGCCCGTGTTGACTCTGCTTCATGGAGTGCAAAGCTTCCAAGCGAAGAACAGGAACGATTGGCCGAGGAACTGATAGCCAAGGGCGGCAACATCAACTTCATCAAGTGGGAGGCAGGCAGTGTACTCCCGGAAACGGGCCGTGCCATGGAGCACATGGCCTCGTTTGACTACGGCTACAAGATTGCCGCCGTCAGGGACTGGCTCTTCAAGCAGAGTAAGGAATAGATTTCGAAAAGACAAACGGATAAATCGGAATTTGTAAATATGAGAAAAGATAACCGCCATGTAGATGAGTCACTCGTATCTATGATATTTGTAGTCCTTTTTGTTTCGAATTGGCAAAGGTGCTGTGCCCAAATCGACAGTGTGATTTGTAATCTTCAAGACTTTAATTATCTTACGGCATATACCGAGGCTAATTATGCCGCTTATCCATCTATCATCGAACATGGCCACACAGCCAATTACCAAAAACTAAAAGAGAATGTAAAAGACTCGCTCATGAGTGGGGCATGGGGTATAGAGCAGGCCGTGAGCGAATATGCTTACTGGTTTAGCCATTATTTTGATGCACATTACTATGCCGATCTTCCTTATTTCTGGCATGTTTGCAAAAGAAGAGATATTCCTGATTATTCTCACATCATGGATTATCATCCCAAACCTGTCTCCAAGAAAATAGATAAGACTACATGGTTAATTCGTGTCCCGTCATGTGCAGGCGAGTTTCCTACGAACGCTTGGTTTGCAGAATCTGTCAACATGTTCTTTTCCAGTAAATGTAAAAATCTAATTTTAGACATCAGAGGAAATAGTGGTGGAAATGATGCTATATGGGAGCCTTTGTTACCTTTAATGGTAGATCATCAAGCAAGATTTCCAGAACAATACTTCTTTAGGAACACCAGTCATAACAGGTATCATCCCGAAATGCCAGGTTGGATGAAAAAACAACTGGAAAACGTGAAAGACGGAAAGCCGTTTGAGGTATGGGGAGATGATGACGCAGGAGATGTAGATATTCCGCCACATGATGCAGACATCCACATTGCAATAATCATTGATAGGAAAACAGCCAGTGCAGCGGAAACTATACTCAGAGTTGCCAGAAACTATTCCGACAACAAAAGAGTGACATTATATGGAAAAGAAAACTCAGCAGGATGTGCAGCGACAGGTAACCTTCTTCCTTTTCGTTTACCTCATAGCAGGATTCAGGTATTCTATCCTACAACTGTTTCGTCGGCATTTCTTCATCTTGACAGTATGCAATCTGCCTCAGGAATAGAACCTGATGTAAGAATAGAATTGCCCTATCCCAATCAACTTACTGACAATACTGATTCCTGGGTATTGTGGGTGTCAAAAGACATGAAAAAGAAAAGAGATTAAACTATAAATTCCATTTTATGTGCAAGCCGAGAGCAGAGAAAAACTTGTTTTCACTATGCCGAGGCGATACCATCAATCGGAGAATTCCAATTTAGCAAACAGAAACAAATATGATGACTATGTTTAAACGAGTTTAAGAAATTGTCAGCAAAGTTTAACCGAGTTTAAAATCCGTGCCAGTTTGACTTTCGCGATTGTCATTCTGGCACGGATTCATTCTGTAGGCATGTATTTTGCACTATCCTTGGTGAAAGCTGAAGCGAAAGCGGAGGCAATCAAGAACAAACAAGTTAAACTAAAAGTATAATTAGGAGGTAAGAATTATGTTGAACGGATTAATGAAAAGCAATGGTTGGTTCCCAACGATGTTTGATGATTTCTTTAACACTGATTTCATGCC
>FLNX01003479.1_pt1 | contig 12256 bp, 5 predicted proteins | sample 1140341 | NCBI WGS metagenome assembly FLNX01 (sample SAMEA3878208, study PRJEB12797) | bioreactor metagenome | biome: Moose rumen | place: Sweden | collected 2011-10
GCATACTATCTTGGAGGCATGATGGGGCATCCATTCGTGGAGGAATACATTCAGGACTTTAAGAACGGAACTTGGTTTGGTAGCGATGACTACTGCAAGCACGTCAATGCAAGGTTTCCTAAAACAGAACTCCTTAGGAAGGAGCGACTTATCCGATTGGAAAAGTCTCGCCGTGAAAAAGCCCTGCTTGTACTTTTTGGAGCTGAACATAAGGGGCATGACGACATAGCTCCTGTTTCCGTGCAGGATGAAAAGACAGGTACAACTCTTTTCTTTACCGACCTTGCAAGGCTTGGCAATGCAGAAACACAGCTTTTGCTGAAGCATCTTTTTCTTAAGGACTTAGGATTGTGGGATATTAATGGTTCTATGTATCCTCAAAGCACGCGGTCTGTATGCGCAAAGTTCTTTCAGAACTTGCCTGTTCGGGTTGCAGAAGACTTTCATGGAACAGGAAGCAACGGTAACGGCTGGTATGCAGAGGAAACTCAGAAAAAAATCCTTGAAATAGCTCTGACTCTTATACATGAAGAAAAAATACTGTCTCCTTCCGCAAAAGACGAGCTTATCCGTTATTATGAAGCTGATGAAGCGGCAGAAAAGACTGATGAGCCTCTGTTTTTTGACGAGGAACTCCCCTGCGATATTGATGAAGTGGGGGTTAACTTTGATGAAGAATCCTGCAAGTTCTGTTTTACAGATTTTGCAGACATGGAAGACCGCTCTATACAAAAAATCCTGCGCGAGGTTTCTCAGTATGGCCTGGCACTTGCCCTTATGCCAAAGAGTGCGGTAAAAGTCCGTGAGAAAATCTTTTCTAATATGTCAGTGAGGGCTGCGGAAATGCTCCTGGATGATATTCGCTCGCTGGATATGGCACGGAAAGCGGATGTTATGGACAGTCAGCAGAGAATGCTTTCCGTTGCGTGCCGCCTGAGGAATGCCAAAGAAATCCTGTTCCCTGGTGAAACGTGGTATTTTGGTGAAAACTACATCAAGCAGATTAGCGTTACGGACGAAAAGAGCGGCAAGACACTGTGCTTTGCAGACCTTGTGGAACTTTCGGACGAGGACATGCAGAAAGTCTTGAGCAGTATCGACATGCAAAAGCTCTTAGTCAGTCTTTTTCCAAAAAACGCACAGACAGTCTATGAGAAAGTCATGAACTGCCTGCCAAAGAAGAAAGCGTCCTTGCTCCGTGAGGATATAGAGTTCATCAATTCTGTAGGCAAAACTGAAGTGGAAGCTGCACAGAAGCATGTCCTTTCAGAGGTAATGCACATTTTAGGGCAGCCTTAAGCTACAACACTTACCGCAATATTTATGAGAGTGAAAGAGGCATCGTTGAAAAAAGCCTGTTCCCATGTTAGAATAATGATATGGTGAACAAGAGAAAGATGCCGATCGGCATACAGGACTTTGAGACGCTTCGCACGGAAGGCTATGTCTATGTTGACAAGACAGCCGTCATTTACGACCTTGTACAGAATGGCAAACCTTATTTTCTAAGTCGTCCGCGCAGGTTCGGAAAGAGCCTTCTGGTGACTACACTGGAAGCCTATTTCAAGGGCAAAAAGGAACTGTTTACAGGGCTTGCAATTGAAAATCTGGAGACGGAGTGGGCGGAATATCCTGTGCTCAAATTCAGCCTTGCGGGAGGCGAGTTCACCCAACCAGACGGACTTCGTAATGCTCTGAACGGCTCGCTAGAAGACTTAGAGAACACATATAACCTGCCTCACGGTGAGGCAGGAGATTTGCCTGGCAGGTTTAAGTACGCGTTGAAGAACGCCTGTGATAAGATGGGGCGCAAAGTCGCGGTTCTCGTGGACGAGTACGACAATCCGCTACTGAAAAGCTATGGAGAAAACCCGAAGCAGGAAAATGCAAATAAAGACCTGTTCAAGGGCTTTTTTGCCGTGCTAAAGGACTGTGATGCATACACGCGGTTTGTTCTGTTCACCGGCGTGACGAAATTCAGCAAGGTGAGCATTTTCAGCGACCTGAACCAGCTGCAGGACATTTCAATGAATGATTCGTTTGCCTCTATTTGCGGCATTACACAGGATGAGCTGGAAGAGAATTTCCTGCCAGAGATAGATATGCTTGCACAAAAATGGAATATGACCCAGGATGAATGCCTAGCTAGGCTCAAGAAACTGTATGACGGCTATCACTTCACCGAGCAGTCACCTGATATTTACAATCCCTTCAGCCTTATAAACGCATTCAGCAACGGTAAATTCGGCAAGTACTGGTTCGGAACTGGCACGCCGACCTTCCTTGTAAAGCGGCTGAAGGAGATGAACTTTAATCCACGGAGTTTCAGCGATGGCAGCCTGCACAGCTCAGAGGATGAGATTTCCGACTATCGCCCTGACAATCCTGACATCGTGCCACTCCTGTACCAGTCCGGCTATCTTACAATCAAGGTTTATGACGACAGGCGCAGGCGGCTCACTTTGGGCTACCCTAACGATGAGGTAAAGTATGGCTTTACGGAAAGCCTTGCACCTTTATACATGCACAATCACAGTGGCAGAACTGGTGCAGATATATTTGCCATAGACGATGCCGTTGAAGGCGGAGACACTGATTTACTTAGAGATCAGTTTACCGCCCTGTTTGCAAGGCTTCCTTATGCTACTGGCAGCGTAGATGATACCATGCTTGAGCGTGACTTTCAAAACATCATATATTTGACTTTTTTGTTGCTCGGACAGTTCGTGCATGTGGAGCAGCATACCGCAAAGGGCAGGGCTGACTGTATTGTTGAGACAGACAGTTATGTATACATCTTTGAGTTTAAGCGTGACGGCACTGCGGAAGAGGCGTTAGCTCAGATATACGCACAGGGATATGCCAAGGCATACGAGGCGGATACGCGTACTCTCATTAAGGTGGGGGCGGTGTTCTCCAGTGAGGAAAAGAACATCTGCGACTGGAAGGTTATATCATAGGACTCTATATTCTAAAAAATATGTGAGACACAAAACAGATGTTTTTATCGTATGAAAACCTATAATACAAATGAATTGAAGGAAATGGAATGAAAAAAATTGCTTCTGGGCAAGAATAATATGGAAAAAACAGAAAAATTTTTGAAAAATCAAGTTTAAACTACATTTTGGTATGGGTGTTTTGGTGTATGTTATGTTCATAAGGATTAAACATAAAACCTGCAGGAAAATCCTAAAAAAACAAATTAATAAGGAAGGTAATTATTATGAATATTAACACTTTAAACACACAGCCACTTACAAGCAAGACAGGAAACCTTGCAATAGCACTTTATCCAAACAATTTGGTAAATGAAGAAGGAAAGAAAATCTTGTATTATGCCCGCGTAATAAACCGTAGCCGCATGACCATGGAAGACATTGCCGATGACCTTGTTTCTAACGGAATGGCAGAATCTAAGCATGATATTGTAAATACTTGGAAACTCATTGGTAATGCCGTAATGTGTCGTCTTGCAGAAGGTATGTCTGTAGACACCTGTCTTGGCTTGTTACGCCCTTCTGTTTCTGGTACTTTTGACACTGCAAGTAGTGAATTTGACAGAAGTAAACACTCCATAACGGTACATTATCGTCCAAGTAAGCAGATTACAGACATAATGAATGATCTTACTCCTGTAATTGCTCAGGGTAATCGCATTATGCCAGAGATTATCAGCGTGAATGATAAAACAATTATTGCGGAAGAAAATGCAGATGAAACATAAGTCTTTTGGAAGGTATTGTTCCTGAGCTTGAAGCTGGAACTTATAAAATCCGTGTGGCAACCCGTTTTTCTGGATCTTCTGGAACAAGAAAGACTATCCGCGAGAATATAGTTAATATAGTTGTGTATTTTTGTTCGTCACTTCGCATTCAGAATGCCCTCTGACGTGGATAAAAAAGCGATTCCCATAATTTCCCTTTGCAATTCATTGACAGTATAGCGGTGTTTCTTTATCATTAAAGGATATGTTAAAACTATTTAATCGCTTTTTGTTGATACTGTGTATAGTTTTTAGTATTACCGCCTGTAAAAAGAAATCTGGCGGTAATTATTTTACGGTTGCTGGCTCAAATTCCCTGTCTGAATCTGGCGAATTTCAAGTTATTTCAGTGACTCCGCAAGGAGAACTTTCTTCCAGCGTCCGCTATCCTTCAATTCAGGTTCAATTTTCAGAACCTGTTGTTCCCCTTCAAAAATTGGGAGAACCATCGGCGACATCCGACATTGTCAGCATTACGCCTGCAATAAAAGGTGTGTTCCGATGGTATGGAACAAGCCTTTTGAGCTTTGAATGTTCCGAGCAGGTTATTCCCCAAAAGGAATATACCATAAAAGTGAGCGATAAAGTAACATCCGTTGCTGACAGAAAAATTACGGGGGAGCTTTCCTATTCATTTTACCCCGAAGAGCTGAAGATTGTTTCTGTCGTGCCCGGCTATGGAGATGTAAAAGAAGGCGTTTTCATAGATGATGATAATGTTGCTCCTTCTGCAGCAAAAGACATTCTGGTTACATTCAACTTTCCTGTTGTTGCAAATGTCGTGTCTGATTACATAAAGCTTGACTGGGACGGTTCAGACTCCCACTCATTTACTGCTGTACAGGAAAAGGAAAATTCCATTCGACTTGCAGTAAAGGAGTCTCCCTCTGAAAATACGCAGGTTACGGTACGTCTTGCTCCCGGAGCAATGGCCGACAAGGACTGCTATAAAACGACTGATGAGACTTCGGCCTCATTCCATACGCTCCATCCGTTTGCTGTTGAGTATTTTGACGAGGAACCCTATGTTTCATCTGAGTTCACGAATCCTATTGCCTTCCGCTTTAACGTATTGCTGAATCAAGACGGTGCAAAGGAAATTGCTTCCAACATTACGACTGATTTGAACTACGAACTCTCTGAAAGCAACGTGTCTGTAGACGGCAGACGCCTTGTAATCCACAGTCTGCCGGTCAATTTCGGTTCGACCTATAAGATTACGCTGGGAGCAAACATTCAGGATGCCTATGGAAGAAAGCTTGGTTCTGCTGCAACATATTCTGTAGAAGTGCCCGAAGCCCGAAGCTTTGCCCATTTCAAGGACTATGGATTTGGCATTCTTGAATCTCAGTTTGCACCAAAACTCGTTTTTGAACATCAGAACATCAAGGATGGTTCTCAATATACCGTACAGGCTCTTGCTGACAGCCAGGGAAAAAAGGTCAGCGGCAAGGAAAATACTGTTGTTCTTAATCCTTCTGATATTCCTCAGAATGTCAGTGTGCTTGAAGGCATCGATTTGATTCCTTTCCTTGACAACAAGAACGGACAGTACCGTGGAGCCGTTCAGTTTGATGCCAAGATGGCCTACGAGTACAAGACAACTGACTGGGAAACGGAAAAAAAGGTTGTCCGTCGCAGTGAAGTTACAAACAATCAAACAGTTCAGGTTACCGATTTGGGCGTAACTGCCCGTTACGGATACAACAAGGCTGCCGTCCTTGTAACGAGCCTTCAGACAGGAAATCCTGTAAAAGCTGCGCTTGTGACTGCATACCTTGTAAGAAGGAATTCTCGGGCTGCCGATTTTAACATTGACATCATAACGGGAAAACATCGTGCCATCGGCATTGCAAAGACCGATGATTCAGGCTTTTGCGTCATAGATCTCGAAAAAAATGCCTTGCATACAAAGTCTGACGATGATGATGTTTATATAGAAGTAAAAACATCTGATGACCGTGTTATCTATCGCCCTTCTTCTCACGATTTGTGGCGTTCCGATGTATACGATACGCGTTCTCCGAGCCGTGCCCAGCAAGTTGACATGGTTACCTTTATCTTTACTGACCGAGGTCTCTACAAACCGGGCGAAACGGTAACGTTCAGGGGCATTGACCGAAACTTGAGCATTGGAGAATATGAAGCATTCAAGGGCAATTACGAAATTGAGTTGACCGATGGTTCTTGGTCTTCAAAGGTGTATTATACGGAAAAAGGCAAGACGACTGAAAACGGTACGTTCTGGGGGCGTTTTACCCTTCCCGAAGATTTGGATCCGGGATCATACACGATTGTGTACAAGCGCGATGTTCCGGGAAGGTCTGCAAAGCAGCGTCAGAGCTGTGACATTCAGGTGCAGTTTTTTGAACGCCTGAGGTTTGAGGTGTCTTCATCAGTTCCTTCCATTACATACTATTCTGGCGATGATGTTTCTGCCGACATTACGGCAAACTATCTCGGAGGAGGAAGCCTTGCCGGCAGTGCGTATGATGTGTACTGGAACAGGCGCAAGGCATACTTTAGCATTGACGATGCCGCCTATAAGGGATTTTCTTTTGGTCCTGTTCAGGGTTATGACTGGGGTGATTCTTTGGATTCGAGCCAGGGTGTCTTGAATGATGACGGCCGGGCAAGTACAACGCAGCATACCGGTGGCGAAAAGATTGTTGGCACTCCGTATCTGTACACCATGCAGGCTTCTGTCGTGGACAGCGGAAATCAGTCAATTTCGACACGGGCAAGTACATTGGTGCACCCTGCCAAATATTACATTGGCTTAAAGCGGAATAAGGCTGACGGTTTTCCGAAAAAAGACGATAAAATTGATTTCGACTATGTGTGCATAACTCCAGATGGAAGTGCACCGCTTGCAGGAGATTTGCCTTCTGACAAAAAGATGACGCTGGAATTGCTTCGCGAAGAATGGAAGCAGATACAGCAAGTGTCTTACAGTGGCCAGATATATACTCGCTATGAGCAGGAAATGGTGAGCGAACATACGGAAACCCTTGCTTTGTCAGGAACGAATGCGGTAAAGCAGTTCTCTGTGACTCCTGAAAAGGGCGGTTCTTATGTGCTCCGCGTTTCTTCAAAAGATTCACGCGGTCGTGATGTCGTTACTGAAAAGAGGTTCTATGTAACTAGTTCCGACTGGTATTGGAACAACAGGAACAGCGATACTGAAATTACCATGACGGCGGACAAAGATAATTATGAAGTGGGTGATGTGGCTCACATTTTGATGCAGAGTCCATTGCCAAAAGGCGACTATCTCATGACCATAGAGCGGGAGGGGCTTGTTTCTCAGGAAATAAAGCACATAAATTCACCTTGTTCTGTCATCGATGTCCCTGTTACGGAAAACTTTATTCCTGTCATGTATGTAACGCTGTCTTCGTATTCCGTGCGCAATGGAATGCCGAAGAATACTTACAATACGCCTGACCTTGACAAGCCGAAGGGGCTGTTCGGTGTGGCAACGCTGAAAGTGAATCCGACATTGAGGAGCTTCTCGATCGACATTAAGACTGACAAGCCGTCTTACAAGCCAGGAGAAACTGCATACATTCAGTTGCATGCGTCAAAGAATGGCCGCCCTCTGTCAAATGCTGAAATTACGCTCATGGCAGTAGACCGTGGTGTTATAGATTTGATTAACTACCATGTTCCTGATCCTGTTTCTTATTTCTACAGCAAGTTCCGCTTCCCTGATTGCATTGCCGGTGGTGATTCCCGTGCATATCTTATGGATCCTGTTACGTATGAAATCAAAAACCTGATTGGTGGTGATGATGGTGATGACGACAAGATGCAGGAACGCAAGAACTTTGATCCAACGGCTGTGTTCGTGCCGGATCTTATTACTGATGCTGACGGTAATGCATCCTATGAATTTACATTGCCAGATTCCCTGACTGCCTATAGGATTACGGCTGTCGGTGTGTGTAGGAATGACTTTTCTTTGAGTGAAGACCAGATGAATGTGGCAAATCCTGTTTCCGTACGGACAGCTTTGCCACGCAAGCTTCGCCTTAATGATACGGGTGAAGTTGGCGTTGTCATTTCCAACATCGATGGTATTGCCCATGATGTCAAAGTCAGTCTTGCCGTGTATGACGGCATCGACAAAATCTCAGGCGATTCAGATGATGGCGATGTCCAGAAGCTTCCTGGCTCTGCTTCGGTTACAGGCAACAAGGAACAGAATATTTCTGTTGCAAGCAATAAGACTCAGCCTTTGATGTTCTCTGTCAAGGCACGAAAGGCTGGCTGGATAACAATTGAATACACTGTGACAAGTGATGTCGTAAATGAAAAAGTGCTCATGCCTTTGGAAATAGAAAAGCCGTACCTGTATGAAACGGTTACGACTGTTGGCGATGTCACGAGTGAAAATGAAAAGGGCAGTGCTTCTGTAGAAGAAAAGCTTGTCATTCCTGAAGGTGCTGATGATGGAAAGGGTGAACTGTATGTGCAGCTTGATCCAACACGGCTGGGTGTTCTGCGCGAAGCAATCAGCTATGTGTTCCATTATCCGTATGGATGTCTGGAACAAAAAAGTGCTGCTGTTCTTCCGCTTGTGGCTTTTGACAAATACATTAAGCTGTTTGGACTTGAAAGCGAAGTAAAGAATCCAAAATCGGTTGCTGCAAAGACCCTGAAGGAATTCGGCAAGTCTCAGCATTATGACGGAGGATTCCCGTATTGGCCGGGCGGATATTATACGAGTCCGTTTGTTTCCATGAGAATTGCAGAAATTGTTGCTCTTGCGAGAGAAAACGGTGTCTCTGTAAAAGACATTGACGTTGAAAAGCTTGGCACATATCTTGTTGAGCATGCCAATTCTCTTGTAATGAATGATGCAAGTGATTCGGTAAGCAAATACTCTTTGTATCAGGCTGCACATGCATACTATGCTGCATCTTGCATTGGTGCAGATGTGGGCATGAAGAATGTCCAAAAGATTGTAGACGGTGCTTCATCTGATTCCGAAATATTGGCATTGTGTGCACTTACTTGCTTGAATTGCGACAAAGAAGCTAAGGCAAAGGATATTGCCGCCAAGCTGCGCAAGTTCATTACACTGTCGGCAAGGGGCGCTTCCTTTACGAATGGATGGAATGACAATTGTGGTTACTGGTCGTTCTTTAATGATTCTTCTGAAGTGTATGCCCTTGCATTGCAACTGTTTACACGCTTGAATCCTAAGGACGATTTGAACCAGCACTTTGTGTATGAATTGCTCATGCTGCAAAAGGCTGGCCGCGGTTATTGGACATCGACGGCTGCTACTACCCGAGTCCTTATTGCTTTGCGAACGTATATCCAGACGAATAATTTGGATCATTTGGATTTTACTGCCGAAGTATTGCTCAACAAAAAGAAGCTTGCTGACGGCTCTTTCAAAGGTGTTGCAGCCTTGCCTGTGGATGCAACGTTTGACTTTAAAGAAGATCCTGTAAAGTCAATGCCACGGGATAAGGAACTTCCACTTGTATTCTCTAAAGATGGACGAGGTTCGCTGTATTATACGGCATCTTTGAAATATGCCATCCCTGTAACGGAACAGACTGCCCGGGATGAAGGTCTGTGTATCTTTACGGAAATTACTGATGTAAAGACTGGAGAAGTCGTTTCTGGTAATGAACTGGTGTCTGGAAGGGTATATAAGGAAAAGGTGTTCGTTTCGTCTACTCGCAACAGGGAATATGTTGCGGTTCGTGCACCTGTTCCTGCCGGCTGTGAGATAATGAATGCGGCGTTTGTTACGACAGGCTCATTCCCTGACGCTGAATCTGAAGCTAATTCCTATGATTATGATGAATATGACTATGATTCATATTATAGGGACTACAACTGGGGACTTTCATATCAGGGAATTTATGACAGTGAAGTGCAATATTTCTGGGATTACTTCCCTAAGGGATTCCAGAAAGTTGAATTCATGTTCCGAGCTTCTCGATGCGGAGAGTATAATACTCCTTCTGCAACGGCAGAATGTATGTATCAGGAAGAAATCTTTGGACGCAGTAACGGTAAAGTTTGGACTGTAAAGCAAAATTAAGGCGAAGTGCATTAGTCTTTGCAGGGGCAGTGCTGTTTGTGCTGCTTCTGTACTGTGTCTTGAAGATTATTCCCAGTCCAACTCTGAATGCTTTCATGCAACGTGAAAACAGCACACGTTTTTATGACAGAAACGGAGTGCTGTTGCAGGTGCGTCCGTTGCAGGATGGGCTTCGCCGTGAATACTATTCATTGGAAGAGCTTCCAGAGGAACTGGTGTCTGCTTTTGTAGAGGCAGAAGACAAAAACTTTTATCATCATTGTGGTGTTGATTTCATATCTATTTTGCGTGCTCTCATACAGAATAAAAAGGCGGGGCGCATTGTAAGCGGTGCTTCTACCATAACAATGCAACTTGTCCGCATTGTGTACCCAAGAAAATCCTCTGTTTCAATTGGAACAAAAGTACAGGAAATGTTTTGTTCCTTTTTCATTGAGGTAAAGCTTTCAAAAAAGAAGATTCTGGAACTGTATTTGAATTCTGTTCCGTTCGGTTTTCAAGCGGAAGGTGTCGGCAGTGCATCAAGGACGTTTTTTGGATGCACCCCAGACAAACTTTCCCTTGATGAAATAAAGGTTCTTTCTGTTATTCCTCGTCGCCCGGCATTGTATGCTCCTGAAAAATCTTTTTCATATCCATCGCTGTGCCCTCATTTCATCAATTACATAGTGCAGTGCTATAAGGCTGAGAAAAAACACCTGCCCAATAAAATGGTTCTGTCGATAGACAGCAATATGGTTCATGGCACTGAAAAACTGATTCAGAAAAAACTTGAAGAGTATAAAGTAGCACGAATCCATAACGGAGCTGCCTGTGCAATGAATAATAAGACAGGAGAATTGTTTTTGTGGGTCGGCAATGCATCTTTTTACGATGACGAGCATAACGGTCAGGTGGACGGTGTTCTTGCACTAAATCAGCCTGGCAGTTCGATGAAACCGTTCTTGTATGCTATGGCATTGGAAAATGGTTTTTCTGCAACAGATGTGTTGCCGGACATTCCTCAGGACTTTGGGGGCGAGGGGGTGTACATTCCCTTTAACTTTAACAACAAGTATAATGGTCCTGTTCGGATGCGGGTTGCTCTTGCTTCCAGCCTTAATGTTCCTGCCGTGTATCTTCTTTACAATATGGGTGTACAGAATTACATTGATGTGCTTGTTAGATTGGGATTCCGTTCTTTGCAGTCACAGCGAACAACGCTGGGGCTGTCCCTTGCACTTGGAGGAGGCGAAGTTTCTCTTTTGGAAATGGTTCATGCATTTTCCGTGTTTCCGAATGATGGATGGCTGGTTGATACTTCGGTGGAAAAAACTCTGGCGCAAAATGTATTGACAGCGAAATCTTCTGCAAAGCAAAAGGTTTTTGAATCTGACACGGCACGCATTATGTGCGATATTCTAAGTGACAGTGCTGCACGTGAATTAGGCTTTGGGCATGGATCCGTATTCAAGACAAAATATCCCAGCATTTTCAAAACTGGCACTTCGAATCAGTTTCAGAATATTATCGCGGTAGGAGCAACAACTGAATTTACGGTAGGGGTGTGGTTTGGCAATTTTGGAGGAAATACTGTTGTTGGCGAGACGGGGAGCAGCATCCCTGCAAAAATTGTTCGTGACATTCTTGATGAATTGACCAACGCGTATGGAGCTGGTAAATTTGCCAAGCCGTCTGGATATGAAAAGGTTTCCGTCTGTTCTCTCTCAGGGCTTCGTCCATCGCGTGATTGTCCTTCTGTTACGGAGGAATTTGTGAGTATTGCCGATAAAGCCTCTGCAAGGATGGAAAAGAAAAAGGAATGTGACTGGCACTATCGCGAAGGCAATAAAATAAAGATACGGTATCCATCGGAATATCAGCACTGGGCAAATTCTCGCAATATGTTTGGAAATGCTCACGTTGATGGAGCCATGCTTGAAATTACGTTTCCGCGCAACAATGCTTCGTTTGTGTATGACGGTTCTCTGCCTGCCACTGTACAGATGCTGTCCGTAAAGGCTGTCGGTGGTGTGCAAAGCAGGGCGGAACTCTATGTAGACGGTGTGTCGTATGGAATAGCCTCGGATGTATTTTCATGGAATGTTCCTCTTGCGGTTGGAAGACATGACCTTACTGTTGTCTGTGGAAATGAAACTGTTTCTTCATCGTATACGGTCAAATAGAGGCTGCCTCTAAGAATCTGCCTTAGGCAATTACGCTTGCAAAAGGTTTCTTTTAGAGGCTGTCTAATAATAGTCTTGTTTATATTACTCCGGCAATTAAAAGTCGTCAAGATTTGATTTGCGTGATATAATGGTTTTCATGAATGTCAGGATAAACCTTGTCAAGATCAGCCCGGAAACAAGAGAAACCATAAAAAGACAGGTAATAAATCTCTATCAGAATGGGTACAAGGCAAAAAAGATAGGCGAGATACTGTG
>FLNX01004612.1_pt1 | contig 12247 bp, 9 predicted proteins | sample 1140341 | NCBI WGS metagenome assembly FLNX01 (sample SAMEA3878208, study PRJEB12797) | bioreactor metagenome | biome: Moose rumen | place: Sweden | collected 2011-10
AATGCAGCAGGAAATAGCGCCTGCCGTAATGGAGGACTGGACACACCGCCACGACCTCAACTTCAACGCCAACAAGGCCCTTATAGACCTTACGCAGCAAAATGCTTTATCCTTCCTGTTCCTGGGTGGGGATGACGGCGCTTTTTACTCGCAGACCCATTATGAAATGCGTCATTTGCAGGAATACGGCAAAAACATCGGCAAAACAAAATTGCAAATCACCTCCGGCGCTGATGAACTCGGCATGGTCATGCTCTGCCGGGCCATCCTTGACGATAAGCGCGACATTCCCTTTGTCTATACGGCCTACAACATTGGCAAAGGCCGCGACACTATTCCTGCCTACTGTAACGAAAAAATCGGCGACGATATGGATAACACCATTATCGCCGCCGGCGGTATGCGGGTTCCTGCACCGGAACGCGCTGAACTTGTCATGGCGGTCAGCACCAATCCGGACGGTAAAACCGGCAGTGCCAATAACCCCGACAACACCATTAAGCCCCGCAAAGGCACTATGCCCTTTGTGAATATGGTCAAGGATTTTGTCGGCAAGGGTTATCCTGTAGCCGTAGCCGACATTGCCTATGGCAACGGTGCCGACAACGCCCTGATGAATGAACTGCACAAAGCCGATTTGCTGTTCAAACTGCAGGCCTACGGCGGCTGGAACACCGCCACCAACACCACCGGCTTCCTGCTCGGCACGGGTCTGCTCTCTAAATGGATGGACAAACAGGACAGAGAAGAACTCATGCTGACACGGTATTTAGAGGACTGGGGCTATCAGGCCAACGTCCGCCAGAGCCTTGCCGGTGCCGTATGGAGCCAGCCCGGCTACAACCAAAAGACCGGCGACCTAAACGGTGCGCGTGCCTTTGCCGCCACCAAAGGCACTGAACTGCTGCAGGACTTCGCCCGGCAGAATATCAACCTGCCAGCAGGACTTTCCTTAGCAAAACTCCACATCACCCATCCTTGGAACAGATTGTTTGAGTGTGACATCTTCTTCTAAAAAATTACGACTATTGAATATTGCCAGCGTGCTAACGCCAAAGCCTGCCAATACTCAATAGTCGTATTCTATATGATATAATATTTAACAACCGGCTGCTGCTCACATCCGATAAACTATGAGGAGACGATATTGATGAACTATAGCCCTTTTTTATATAACCATCCTGCAAGAGTTTCTCTAGGCTCTTTAGGCATCAGCGACCCGGCCTTTGCCTACGCCGATATGAAAAATATATTGAATGAACTTTCGGCTGATAACTATGTGATATTAGGCGGTGATGTTTACCGCTATCGAAACGGCCAGCCGGAAATAACCGGCGATAGCTGGTATTATAAACACAATCACCAGTTGCTGACGACAAACGATGTCAGCCCCAGTATAGCCATGGCACTTTCTTATATCGAAAGATACCACAAACTAAATGGGGCAGAATATGTTTACTCCGTTATCGCGAAAAAAGCCTTAGGCTAATTATAATACGCTAGGATGAACGAATATGTACAAACACATTCGCCGTACAGGTAAAACCGTCTATGTATTATTTCTCTTTTGCATTACCCATTACCTGTTAATAGGTGGAACAGCATCAGGATTAGGATATATTGATGAAACAGGATATTATGTCCATGACCACGGTCACTATTCAGCCGTATCTGCATTTAACTTTTATTTTAGTCTCTATTTAGGAAAATTATTTTGGGGCAGCTTAGCTTATTTAATTTTATTGTACTACGTTATATATAAAGGCTATCGTTTTTATCTGCGGAAATGGTGCAAACGCTCCCTCTCTCCTGTCCCCGACAAACCGATAATAAGCTATATTGCGGTATTGAACTTTCCCTCGTATGCCAAAAGCCTCCTATCCGGCAATGACAGTCTGAAGGAACGCTATAGAAATCTTCTGCAAAAGGAAAAAATAACCGGCGATGAACTGCTTTATGCCGGTCTTAATTTCTACCTGTTATGCCTTTTCCTGCTAATTATTATTCGTTTTATATGGCAAGGACTGCGGTATATTTATAATTTCTATTACCCTTGATTAGATTTTTCCTTTGTAAAAGCCAGAGTTACCGGACCTAGATACACAACAAAATATTTTTCCTGCACAGTTGCCGCAGGAGGCAGTTTCATCGCCAATGACTACATATTGAACCGACCAATAATAAATGAAGCCGTTGGCAAATTCTTCATCGTACATAGTTTCAAAAGGCTTTTCTATATCAATGCCATACACTGCCAAATATTTTGCAATTTGCGGATATGCCGCTTTGATATGTCTGGCATAATATTGACAGAACTCGCATTGACACAAATCAGGAAAGGTATTGCCGGCCATATCCTGCGCGCCAGGGCCTGCACCTTCTGGGTATAAACCATTGTGGCAGCAGGTCTTGACACAGTACGCGCCGCCCCACCACTTTGCCTTGCCAGCTGACTGACACAACCGCCGGGGCGCTATATACTTTTGACCGTAGATTTCCATATCTCCTATCAGTATACACTTTCCCCAGTCACCCTTTTGTCAATATTACATTTATCTGTTCCTTCAATACCGGGAAATCTTCTTCCACTACTTGATACACATCTTCCATACGCAAGGTTTGATATTTATGCGCTGTTATATCACGAAACCCTGCCACCTGTCGCCAGGGAACCTCAGGATGCAGGTCACGCATTTCATCAGTTACATTCTTTATCAGTTCGCCGATGTTTATTACCGTCATACCAATAGCCCTTTTCAGCATTTCATTTTGCAAAAACGCTTCCAAGCTATTCTCTCCCAACATTTGCACGCCTACATCTATTTCAGAAATTATTTTCTGCAAAATCACCTTATCCCTATGCTGCATACAGGACAACCTCCTGGCGTATCTCAATCATATCCGCTTCTCTGATAGGCCCATGAATCAAATCTACTTTACTATGGAGCAAGTCCTCCAAGTCGCATTTCATACTTGATAACGTCAGAAGCGACACAGGCTTGGTAAATTCCACAATCAAGTCCACATCGCTGTCTTCTTTTGCTGTACCGGCAGCCTGCGAACCAAAAAGAATAACCCGGCTGACAGGATAGTGCAAAACCACCTGCCGGACTGCTTCTCTAATCTGCGTAATCTGCATACCCTATCCCCCCATAATTCTGCCCCGTCTATGAGCTGCTTTTGCTTACATTTTAGCACATAAAGATGCTTTTTTCTATGCTATTCATCAGTCAACCACCAGGGCAGGGATTCCCCTGCCGCACAAGCGTAGTCGGGGTAATTCCTGCCCCCACAATGTAATGTACGCAATAAGCCCGCTGGCTGGTAATGCCTTTCCTAAGCGTTTGACGCTTGCGTCTCAGCGCAGGAAAGGTATTACCAGCCAGCGGGCGTCTTATTGTATAGATGTTCTACGAATCCATTAGTGGCATTCCCTTATTATCATCAAAGGTCGCCGTACACCGCGGATAATTGCTACAGCCCCAGAACGCTCCGTTCTTGCCGCGAATCAGCCTTAGATGCCCTTCCCGGCATTTGGGACAGAGGTATTTTTCATCGGCTGCCACATTTTCCTTGGCAGCTTTTTCGAGTGGGCTTGCCGAATACCTGGGCTTATCGCCCCAGTTCTGCCACTTTTGCGCTGCCGGACGGACGGGCTCGTAGCTTGCCATATCCGCTGCCAGCTGCGCTTCATAATCGGCTACGGCAAACAGGGAATTTAAATCAGCCATATCCTGCGCGGTGGGGCCGCTGTCCGTTTGGGCATAGCCTGTCACCGCCGGACGCCGGCTGTAGCCTGTTCCGCTTCCCTGCCGTGCCAGCTGGCTGGCTGACACCGCCGCCGGAGCAATATTGCGCGCGCTCCTTGCCATGCGCGCTTTGGCGTCCTCAAAGTCCGGCTGGCCGTCCTTATCATTGCAAGTCATACGACACTTGGGATAGTTGGAACAGCCCCAGAACAGGCCGTTCTTGCCCTTGCGCTGCGTCAATACACCGCTATGGCAGCGCGGACAGACGTTGTCCCCCGTCACCTCCATCCGGGCGTTGTCGGCCTTGCCGCATAGTTTTTTCGTAAACTCAATCTGACCGGTCAAAAATTCCTCTAAGGTGCCGTCACCCTCCGACATGGAGTGCAGCTTATCCTCCCAAATCGCCGTGGAATCAGGATAGGTCATTTCATCAGGCAAAGCGTCCACTAACAGATAGGCCGCCGGCGTAGGTACAAGATATTTTTTCTTGCCCTGTTTCTGCATGAACTTGCGCTTGACCAAATCCTCGATAATCGTCGCCCTTGTAGCCTCAGTGCCAATACCATAGACATCTTTAAGCTGCTTTTTAGCCTCGGGATTTTTCACATATTTATGGATTTCCTTCATGCCGGCCAGCAGCGTGGATTCGGTAAAGCGCACCGGCGGCTTGGTCGCCCGTTGGGTAATGTCCCCTTTTTCATAAGTGACATTATCCTTTTTCTTCATCACGGGCAGAGTACCGTCGCTGTCCTCATTGTCGTTTTCGTTGTCGCCGTCCTCATCGGCGGCCTTTTTCTTTGCGGACTGATACATAATTTTCCAGCCCAGGTCGCGCTCCGTGCGGCCGCTGGCGGTAAAGAGTTCCTCCTTGTAGGTGACCTCCACCTTTGTCTGGTCATAGAGGTGCACCGGATAGAACTGCGCCAGATACCCTCTGGCAATCAGAAAATAGAGATTGCGCTCCTCGGCAGTCATCGTCTGCATATTGGCCTTGACCGTGGTGGGAATGATGGCATGATGGGCGGAAATCTTCTTGTCGTTCCACGCCCGGCTCTTTATTTTCGTATCCACCTTCGCCGTCCAGCCAGCGATTTTTTCATCACCGGCCTGTGCAAGGTTGGTGATAATTTTCGCCGCATCCCCGAACTGATTGGTGGGCAGATACTCACAGTCGGAACGCGGATAAGTCGTGAGTTTTTTCTCGTAGAGCTTTTGCGCCGTATCGAGCACGACCTGCGGCGCATAGCCAAACATCTTGCCGGCCAGCACCTGCAAGGAGGACAGGGAAAAGGGCAGGGGCTGCGGCTCCTGCTTTTTCGTCTTTTGGTAGGCAGAGATTACGCCTTCGCGTGGCTCCTGCCCGAAGGCGGCGAGCTTTTCTTCTGCCACGGACTTATCTATCAGGCGGTTTTCACTGTCCAGCCCCGCCATGGTGTCCTGCGGTTTCCACTGGGCGGTAAAGCTGCCGTTTGCGTGGGCAAATTCCGCCTTGATGGTATAGTAGTCCACCGGCTTGAAGTTTTCAATTTCGCGCTCCCGGCGCACCACCAGCGACAAGGTCGGGGTCTTGACCCGGCCGATGGGCAGCACCAGCTTGTCATGGCCTGCCCGTCTGGCCGCCAGTGTGTAAGCCCGGGAAAGGTTCATGCCGATAAGCCAGTCAGCTCTGGCTCTGGCCAGCGCTGACTGCTTGAGATTGAAAAAATCGGCATTATCCCGAAGATTGGCATTGGCCTTTTTGATACTGGCCTCGTCCAGAGCATTCAGCAGAATCCGCTTCACCGGCTTTTTGTTGCCCAAAAAGTCCAGCACCTCATCCACCAGCAGCTGTCCTTCACGGTCAGGGTCGCCGCCGTGGACGATTTCATCGCATTTGTCGATAAGCCCTTTGACAATGGCAAACTGCTTTTCGCAGGACTTGTCCACCAGCAGTTTCCATTCATGGGGGATAATGGGCAAATCCTCAGCGCGCCAGCGCTTGTATTTCGCATCGTATTCATCCGGCTCTGCCTGCCGCAGGATGTGGCCGAACAGCCATGTCACGACCCCTTCCCCGGTTTCCAGATAGCCGTCACAGCGGCGCACCGGCCCTTTCAGGCACTTGGCGATTTCCCGGCCCATGCTGGGTTTCTCGGCAATGTATAAACGCACTTTATTACACCTCATAACATTAGAAAATCAGGCGGTACAGACCGTAGATGAGCAGCGCTACCCAGCACAGTACAAACAGGGAGGCCGCTGCCAGAATCACCGGCATATAGCGGAGCATCCGCCCGGCCTGCTCCTCAGCCTGATAACGCACATGACGGGGCAGCATTTTCGTCAGCCCCATCACCGCTGCCGGTACAATCACCACATCGTCGATTACCCCGGCCAGGGGAATGGCATCGGGAAGCAGGTCCACAGGGCTCAGCAGGTACAAAATCGCCGCCAGCAGCAGCCCCTTGACGTTTTTCGGTGTATCCCGGTGCTTCAGCGCCACCAGCATCACCAGCAAATCATAACGAAACAGTTTTAAAAAAGTCAGGATTCTCCGCATCTTTACCACTCCTATCTATAGGGTCACTCCGTCAGGACACCGGCCAGCCGTTCTGCCAGCAGGGTGTAGCGTTTTCTGGTGCGGTCGTTTTCCACCGCCGTGTTGAGCGCCGCCTTGGTGCCCAACAGGATTACCTGCTTGCTGGCTCTGGTCACTGCCGTATACAGCAGGTTGCGCTGCAGCATGATGTAATGCCCCGGCGTCAGCGGCAGGATAATCACGGGATATTCACTGCCCTGACTTTTATGCACGCTCATGGCATAGGCCAGCTGCAATTCTGTCAGCTCATTTTTTTCGTAGTCAACTTCCAGGTCTTCACTGAATTTTACCGTCAAATGGTCGGCTTCCACCTCGGTGATAAAGCCAATATCGCCGTTAAAAACCATCTTCGTGTAATTATTTTTTGTCTGCATGACTTTGTCATACAGGCGGAAGGTGCGGACGCTGCTCGTGTACTCGGCCTTGTGCGGCGCCGGAGGATTGAGCGCCGCCTGCAGGAGCTTATTGAGATTTTCCACTCCGCATTCCTGCCGGTGCATGGGCGAGAGCACCTGCACATCCGTCAGCGGATTCCAGCCCTTAGCCGGCAGGATTTTGGTACACAATTTGACAATGCTTTGTGCCGTCACCGCGGCGTCATTTATCTCCCAAAACTGGAAGTCACCCTCATTTTTGCACACCGGCAGGCGTCCGGCATTGATGGCATGGGCATTTAAGACAATGCTGCCCGCCTCGTCCTGCCGGAACACCTCCGTCAGGCGCACGCTGGGAATGACCTCCGAGCGCAGGATATCCTTCAGCACCGCCCCCGGGCCGACAGCCGGCAGCTGGTCGACGTCACCTACCAGTATCACATGACAGCCATCGGGGACGGCTGCCAGAAAGTGCTGCATCAGCACAATGTCCATCATGGAAACCTCGTCCAAAATTATGGCGTCAGCCTCCAGCTGTTCGTCAGCGTCCTTGGCAAACATGGATGAACCGTCTTCCTGACGCCCTCCTTGCGCCTCCAGCATACGGTGCACAGTCATGGTCTTCCGGCCCGTGGCTTCCGCCAGCCGTTTGGCCGCACGTCCGGTGGGTGCGCCTAAAAGTATCTCACAGCCTGCCATTTCCAGCATATCAATAATGCCGCGCACCACCGTAGTTTTTCCCGTACCGGGGCCGCCGGTCAGCACGAAAATCCCGTGGGTCAGCACCGCCGCCATGGCCTTACGCTGCGCCTCCGCCAAATCAAGGCCTGTCAGCTCTTCCCAGTCCGCCACCATCTGCTCCGGGCTGGCCACACTCAGTTCATCAGCATAGCGCTGCAGATACAGGAGCTTTCTGGCCACCTTCTGCTCTGCCCGGTAAAGGTACGGGGAATATATCAGCGTCTGCCCCCCTAAAGACTCCACCGCCAGCCGTTGTTTTTGCAGCTGCTTTTTCAGCACCTCGGCCACGCTGAGCCCGTCCACCCGCAATAATTTCGCCGTCCGCTGAATCAGCGGTTCTTCGGGAATACAGCAATGACCGCTGAGGGATATCTGCTGCAGGGCGTAATCAATCCCGGCGGCAATGCGGTTTTCATCGTCCCCGGCCATGCCCAGACTGGCGGCAATGGCATCGGCTGTGGCAAAGCCAATGCCCTCGACTTCCTGCGCCAGCTTATAGGGATGATTCTCCAGCACATCCAGCGCAAAGGAGCTGTATTTTTTGAAAATCTTCGCCGCCAGCGCCCCGGAAACGCCGTGGCTTTCCAGCCACAGCATGATTTCGCGCAGTTCCGACTGGGCAGTATAGGATTCCACAATCTTCTGGGCCGTCTTTTTGCCAATGCCCTCCACCTGCTGCAAAAGATGGGGCTTAGTCTCAATCACCGTCAGGGTATCGGCGCCAAACTTCGCCACCAGCCGTCTGGCCATGGCAGGGCCCACGCCGTCAATAACCCCCGAGGCCAGAAAGCGCTCAATCCCCTCCACGCTGGTAGGTGCCTCCAAATGAATGCTCTGCGCCTTGAACTGCTGACCAAACCGGGGATGTGTCACCCATTGGCCTGTCAGGTGTACCTGCTGTCCCACCAGCGGCGGTTCCGCATTCAGCGTGACGCTTATCCGGCTGTTCTGCCCGGCAGGCTGCAGGCGAAAGACCGCAAATTTGCCATCATCACTGGCAAAAATCACGCTGTCCACCAACCCGGAAAGTTCTTCATTTTGTGCCTCTCCCCCGAAGTTCAGGGGCATTGTCTCAAAACCTGTCGCCACTGCCTGCTCCTTTCTGCGGCCCCGCAATACCTGACCTCTTACTCACTGGCAGCCAGACGCTCCCATCTGGCATAACGCTCCTCGATTTCCTGTTCCTTGGCAGCATATTCCTCGGCAATACGCTGGCTCTCAGCCGGGTCAGCCTGTACTTCCGGCTGGTTCATCTGCATTTCCAAACCCTTGAGCTCTGCCTCTGCCATAGCGATTTCAGCCTCCGCGCGCTGAATGAGCTCCTGCCGCTTGCTGTCGCTCATGCTCTGGATTTTACCGGCCTCGGCTCTCTCTTTGGCGGCCTGCCGTGCCCGTTCCTCAGCGGTGCTCAAAACCTGCATGCCGGCCTTCTTCGCCTCTTTGGCGCGCTTTTCTTTTTCACGCTGGGCCTTCAGTTTTGCCGCCGCTTCCGCAGCCTGCTGAGCCTCGGCCTCAGCCTCCTGCTGCGCCGCCTTCTTCATTAAATAATATTCATACCCACCATTATACTCCGTCAAGCCGCCGTTTTCTAATTCCAGCGTGCAATTTGCCACCTTTGCCAGAAAATAACGGTCATGGGACACCGTCAAAAAAGTGCCGGGATAAGCCATCAAGGCCTCCTCCACCGCTTCTCTGGCCGGAATGTCCAAATGGTTGGTCGGTTCGTCCAAAATAAGGAAATTGGCGCCTGTCAGCATCAGCTTCAGGAAGGCCACCCGGGACTGCTCACCGCCGGAGAGGTCGCCGATTTTGCGCAGCACCTCATCCCCGTGGAAGAGGAAGGCTCCCAAATAGCGGCGCGCCTGTTCCTCGTCCACACCGTAGGTATACATGATTTCGTCCAGCACCGTCATATCCATGTGCAGGCCCTCGTGCTGCTGGGAAAAATATCCGATTTTCACCCGGCTGCCGATTTTTATCCGCCCCTGACCGGCAGTAAGTTCCCCGACCAAAATCTTCAGCAGGGTTGTCTTGCCGGCGCCATTGGGCCCCACCAGTGCCACACCGTCACCATTGCGGATAAGCAGGGACACATCCTTAAACACCGGCTCTGCACCGTAGGAAAAGCCCACTTCCTCCAGTTCAGCCACGCGCTGGGCACATTCCGGCGGTTTATGGAACGCAAAGTAATTAAAGGCCGCAGCCTCCGGCGGCAGCACAATCCGTTCCAGCCGATTAAGCTGGCTCTGCCTGCCCCGCGCCTGCTTGGATTTTATCCCGGCCTTATACTTGCGGATGTATTCCTCCGTCTTTTTGATATGCTCCTGCTGCTTTTCATAGGCCGACTTCAATGCCTCCCGCCGGGCTGTCTTGACGCGCATGAAATAGGTATAATTGCCCTCGTAAGCCACCGCCGTATGGTTATCCAGCTCCACAATCCGGCTGGCCACCTTGTCCAGAAAATAGCGGTCATGGGAAATAATCAGCACACCGCCCCGATAGGTACGCAAAAAGCCTTCCAGCCATTCAATCATCTGTATGTCCAAATGGTTGGTGGGTTCGTCCAAAAAGAGAAAATCAGGCTCACGCAGAAGCGCCTTGGCCAGACAGATACGCGTCTTCTGTCCGCCGGAAAAATGCTGCACATCCTTCTGCAGGTCATCATCACTAAAGCCCAGGCCATAAGCCACGCGCTTGATACGGCTTTCAAACTCATAGCCGTTTAACTGCTCAAACTGCTCCACGACCTTGCCGTAAGTCTCCAGCAGCTCCTCATCAGCAGCCTGCGCGATTTTCTTTTCCAGCTGCCGCTTGCGCTGTCCCAGCTCAATAATATCCTCAAAGGCGCGCAAAAATTCATCATAGAGCGTACCTTCACCAAAGTCAGCCTGCTGTTCCACATAGCCGATTGTCTCAGCCGCATCCAGCTGTACCGTGCCGCTGTCGGCCTCCTCCTCGCCGAGAATAATGCGCATAAGGGTGGTCTTGCCGGCGCCGTTGGCGCCTACCAGCCCCACCTTATCACTGCCCCGTACCTCGAAGTTTACATCCTTAAACAATTCTTCAATGCCGAAGGACTTAGCCAGATTCATCACCTTTAAAATACCCAAATACTTTTCACCTCAAATATATAGACAAGCAGACGGAGCAAAGCTCCGTCTGAAAAATTATTTCTTATAGTCCTGTCCGATATGCACCACGGCCTGATTAGAGCTGCCGCCGTCCATAATCACGCAGGGAAAGGGCATACCATAGAATACATCCGTATTGCGCGTGGACGTTGTTATCGTCGTCTGTGTCCGGGAGCTGGTCTTGCCAGTTTCCACGCCGGAAATGACAAAGCCCTTGCGCTGCAAAATCCCGGCCACCTCCGCAGCCGCACCGTTAATACCGCTGTCATTGATGACCATGACGGAAATTTCCTGCGGCTTCATCGGCTCCTTGCGTTCCTGCACCGCTTTTTCCGCAGCCACGACATTGCCGGAGTTCTTCTTGTCGCTTAACAATTTTATCCCGGCCGGCAAATTCTTCATATAGGCATCCTCTGCCGCCTGCGCCTGTTCCTGCTCCTCGGCAGTCTGCGTCAGCCCCAGCTGCTCGGTCATCATCGCGCGCAAATCCGTAATGTCGGGAATCCAGTAGCTGACATCCTTTATATAGGCAGGCTGCCCCGGCACCATCTGCGCTGTCAGGCCTGTGTCATGCACATCCTTCATCATTCCGGCAAATTCCAGCAATTCTGTAAGGCTCATGTCCGTCTGCAAGGCAGAACGTATCTCTTCCACCAGCTTGGGCAGGCGCGGCAGCACACTAGGCGATACGATTTTGGCCAGCACCGCTTTCATAAACTTCTGCTGACGGCCGATACGGCCAATATCGCCTTCACCGTCACGGTAACGCACATATTGGATAGCCTTTTCGCCGTTCAAATGCTGCTCTCCGGGGTAGAGGTCAATGACCAGTCCGCCGTTATCATCCCAAGGGTCTTCATAATACATGCGCTTTTCAACATTGATGTCCACGCCGTCCAATGCGTCAATAATACGCGCAAAGGCCTTTGTATCAATGATGACGTAATGGTCTATAGGATGACCGAGCAGCTGCTCCACGGCCTGCTGGCTGAGCTTATGACCGCCATAAGCGTAGGCATGATTTATCTTCTCATAGCCATTGCCCTCGATAGCCACCCGTGTATCACGGGGCACCGACAGCAAAGCCGCATTTTTCTTGTCCTTGTCAATGGCTGCCACCATCATGGTATCACTGCGGCCCACATCGCCGTCACGGCGGTCTACGCCGAGAATCAGCACCCTTACGATATCGTCCTTCTTCTCGACCACATTGCCGCTGGCACCGTCACCGGAACCGCCTTTATACTGATTGGCTGCCATAATGCCTGCCCATACCACTATCAGGGTAAGGACTATCCCCAGCAGCCACTTAACACGTTTGAAACTGCGCCTTGTCCTGCGCTTCTGCCGCATCTTTCAATCTCCTCAACCACACAGCTGTAAAAATTCAACTTAATAAGTATAACAAAGTTACCGCCCTGTGTAAACCGTTATCACAGCTTCTGCAGATACAAAAAAGCACCCTGACGGGTGCTTAACTTAACCAGCAACGCCCTATCCTCCCAGTCCGTCTCCAGACAAGTACTTTCGGCGTATGAGTGCTTAACTACTGTGTTCGGTATGGGAACAGGTGGAACCACTCAGCTATCGTCACTGGATATTTAGTTGGTGTTCTATGAACACTCAAAACTATACAGAAGAAATTGCGATGTATTTGTTACGAACACTTCAGGA
>FLNX01002866.1_pt1 | contig 12237 bp, 4 predicted proteins | sample 1140341 | NCBI WGS metagenome assembly FLNX01 (sample SAMEA3878208, study PRJEB12797) | bioreactor metagenome | biome: Moose rumen | place: Sweden | collected 2011-10
TTGTCCAGGCCCCCAGGTTCTACTATTTTGATGTCGGACTTGCCAATTACCTGATGGGACGCCATTTCCTAAAACGCGGCACTGATGATTATGGCCACGCCTTTGAGCACCTTGTGATGCAGGAGATGATCGCATACAAGGGATACAAAGACAAAAAAGAAATCATCTCCTATTGGCGCACCTACGACAAGAAGGAGGTTGATGCCGTTATCGGAGATGCCAAAGTAGCCATTGAAATAAAATCCGTCGAGGAGGTCAGGACTCGTCATAAAAAAGGATTGAATGCCTTCCACGAAGAGCATCCGGACTGTCGGCTGATCCTTGTTTCGCTTGAGCCGGTAACGAGGAAGGTCGAAGACATCGAGTTAATCTATGTGCTTGACTTCTTGAGGATGTTGTGGAACGGTGAAATATTCTGATATGCCTATGCTTTCGAGAAATGATTCCATAATCCTGGGGCAGCAGGTGGATGTGGCGAAGGCGCTGGACCTGCTGGCGATGTTCAAGGAAGCCGGGAAAGAGAGGATTGACAGACGCCGGTAGCGGCAGCGGTGGCGGAGACGAATAGTCCCGCTATGGGCTGCGCCCATCTGCTCTTCCTTCCAGGCCTTCGGGCCAGGTGTGAAAAATTTTTCCTGCCTTCCTTCCGGTGGGCAGGAATTTTTTGTGTCCGGGCTGACGTTTGGCGTGGAAGTTTCGTGGATACGGTTAACTTTGGGGCTCCGGGATTTGCTCTCCCGGGGCGCTTTCAGTATAGCGGGGGATAATAAAAGAAATTATACACAACTCGTAAAAACTGTGTACGAAGTTGTGTATAAGCCTTGTAACTTGCTGATTTTCAGCGTATTTCGTGGAGCATAGGAGATTCGAACTCCTGACCTCCTGCATGCCATGCAGGCGCTCTACCAGCTGAGCTAATACCCCTCATTTCCCTTGGGCCGCAAGCCTGCGAGCCTTTCGGGACTGCAAATATACAATATTTTTTGAAATCGTGGTCACGTTTGAAAAAAATTGTAGATCCTTCACTTCGTTCAGGATGACACTTTGCAGGATGACACTTTGCGCGATGACACTTTGCGCGATGACACTTCGTTATGTATGACATTCCGGGAAGGCGCGGGGGTTTACTCCCGTTCCATTTCGCGGCGGATGTCCCTTTCGCGGATGGTGGCGCGCTTGTCGTACTCCTTTTTGCCGCGGGCGAGGGCGATGTGGAGCTTGGCGTAGCCGTTTTCGGCGATATAGCAGCGCACGGCCATTATCGTGAGGCCCTTTTGCTTCACCGCCGCCTGCAGATGCCTGAGTTCCCGCTTGGTGAGCAGGAGCTTGCGGTCGCGCAGGGGCTCGTGACCGTTCCAGCTGCCCCAGAAATACGTGGCGACGTTCATGCCCTTCACATAGAGCTCGCCTCCCGAAAAATAGCAGTAAGCGTCCTGCAGGGAAGCCTTTCCGGCACGGATGCTCTTGATTTCGGTACCGCACAGGACTATGCCCGCATCGTACTCCTCGAGGAACTCGTAGTCGAACGACGCGCGCTTGTTCTTGATCTGTATGCTGCTCTTCGCTTTGGGCATGGGGCTGCAAATTTACGCAAATTTGTCTAACTTTGGGGCATCATGCCCAAAATCCGAAAAATGCTTCCGGCCGAACTGCCCGAACCCGAAGTCATCGACGTCGGGGAACTGGCCCGGTCGTGCCGGGACGGAGGCACTGTCCTGGTGTGCGTGCTCGGCCCCACCGCATCGGGGAAAACCCGCTACGCAGTGAGTCTGGCAAAGGAAATCGGCGGATGCGAAATCATCTCGGCCGACTCCCGCCAGGTGTACCGGGGGATGGACATCGGCACCGGCAAGGACCTGGCGGAGTACGGCAGCGTGCCTTATCATCTCATAGACATAGCTGACCCCGGCACCCAGTACAACGTGCACCGCTTCTGCCGGGACTTCGAGGCCGTTTACTCAGACATCCGTTCCCGCGGGGCGGTCCCCATCCTCTGCGGCGGCACCGGCCTGTATATCAGCGCGGTGACCGGCGGCTACGACTTCGAGAGCACCAAGCCGCTTTCCGCCGCGCCCGAAAAGGGGAGCGGCATGGGGGGCGTCTTCTACATCGGCACCCTGGTGAGCCGCGAGGTGAGGAACGAGAGGATCGACGCCCGTCTCAGGGCGCGCCTGAAGGAGGGGCTGGTGGAGGAAGTGCGCAGCCTGCTATCCGGCACCAATCCCTCCTGCGGCGGGAAGCCGGTCCCGGCGGAAACCCTCATCGGCTACGGCCTCGAGTACAAGTTCGTCACCCTCTTCATACAGGGAAAAATCACGGAAGAAGAGCTGTTCGTGAATCTGTCCACGGCCATTCACCAGTTCGCGAAGCGCCAAATGACATGGTTCCGGGGCATGGAACGCAGCGGTATCGACATACATTGGGTGCAAGTATGAAATTTTTTTATATCTTTGCAGTCCTTACCCGGGGTATTAGCTCAGTTGGTAGAGCGCAAGGTTCGCAATCTTGAGGTCAGGGGTTCGACCCCCCTATGCTCCACAAATGCAAAAGCAGGCGGCAGGCCTGCTTTTTTGCGTTTGCGGAACGGGAACTCCGCACGGAGGCTGTTACCTGTCAAATATCTGTTGTATATACGAATTCATCAAATAGGGCCGTGCCGGCGGAGGCGTCGCCGTTGTAGCTGAACAGAGCCACCCTGGCACCCTTCCAATAGCCGAAATTGGCCTCGAAAGTATCCCCTGCCGGCAGGAAATCCTTTCCGTCGGCGCTGTAGGAAAAACCGAACACATTGTTCTTTATGTCAAAAGACATCCGGATCAGGACTTTGGAGCCCTCAAAAGCCGCCTCCTTGAGCACCTCCCCGTCTTTCTCGAACGAGAATGACAGTTTGCCGGCTGACTTGCGGACTCCGGCACAATAGTTATCCCTTCCCATGCAGGCCATTCCGGCATACTGGCCGTCAGACATGTCTTTGAGGTCAATGCTCACCGTGTAGAACCCTGTGAAGCCCATTATCTTCTGTGACACCGTGTTGCGTGCCTTCCGGAAAGAATCGGCATAAAGAGCGTCGATGGCCAGGAAACCTTTGCGGCTCCCAAGCGACCACGCCTCGTCTACGGGATTATGGTTGAACTGCCACTGAAGGCCAAGTCTCTTGCCGCTGAAATCGTCGGAAGAGGCGGGCAGGAAGGGTTTTACGGGCTTTTTCGTCCTGGGTTTCGTCCAACCCGGAACAGGCTCCCCAACCCCGTTGCCGTCGTAGTCTTCGCCCATCACGGGCCAGTCATCCTCCCACCTCATGGGCTGAAGATGGACAATCCTCCCGAGGGGATCCCTCTGCTGGAAATGGATGAACCACCATTCGCCGAAGGGAGTATCGACAATCGCTCCCTGATGCGGGCCGTTGATCCCGGTGGAGCCGGTCTCCAGGACTATCTTGCGCTCGTAAGGGCCGTAAATGTCCCTGGAGCGCAGGACAGTCTGCCAACCGCCCCGGACCCCTCCCTCGGGGATGCTGAGATAGTAATATCCACCAAGTTTGTGGATCTTCGTCCCCTCGGCCGTAGGGCCTTGATACACAGTGACTCCCTCGTCCAGCAGCTCCTTGCCGTCCTGGGACATCTTGTGTATTATTATCGGTCCCGCTCCCCTCAGGCTGTGCCCGAGATAAGCCTGCCCGTCCTCGTCCCAGAAGGGGCATGGATCCTCCCACCCGACTACCGCCTTCACACAATGCAGCGGTGACCACGGGCCCGCCGGATCCTTGGCGGTACTCACGAAAAGGCCCTCGTCCGGGGTGCAGAAATACACATGGAACAACCCGTCATGGTAGCGGATGGCCGGGGCCCATGAGCCTCCGGCATAATGCTCCATCCCGTTCCAGCCGGGAAGGTCGAATCGGTCATATATCTGGCTGATAAGCTTCCAGTTCACAAGGTCGGGAGACTCAAGCACCTGCATCCCCATGAAATGGAAATCTGAAGCCACCATGTAATACTTGTCTCCATGGCGGATCACGTCGGGATCCGAATAATCGGCCGCCAGCACCGGGTTTTTGTAAGTGCCGTCACCTGCGTCGCCCCAGCCCTCCTGCCAGGAAAGAGGGCCCGCCGGCTGAATCCGGGTGCAGGCAAGCGAGGGCAAATGACAAATATTGGCTTCAGGAATTTCGGAGAACGTATCAGAGGACGGAGCCTTCCAACTCCAACCAAGTACCTGGCCCTCATAATCTTCCAGATAGACAAGGCGGAAGGCGTGGAGGCCTTTTCTAAGGGCGGCCTGGCCGGTGGCGGTGTAGTCGGAATGGGATCCGTCGTTGTTGACCGCGAGACGGCCGTCTATCTCCAGAATGCTTCCGTCGTCGCTCCTCAGGGCGAACTCCCAAAGGCCGTCCTCCGGAATGTCGATATATCCTGTGAAGACATAGCCGAAATGATCCTCGTCGGGAGCTCCGGCAATGGACGGGACCGGCATGGTTCCCTTGGAAACGACCGGGGAGGCAATCACGTCGGAAGACATCTTGAACTCGCCGCGATGGTAGGTGTAAAGGCAGCCGGGGCTTGTGGAAGACACCTTCTTGGCCGGAATATATTCAACCGGGAAAGCGTGGGCCGTCATCAGGGGGCCCGGCTCGAAACCATCCTTGAAAGCCTTCGCCTTTATGACGGCATCCTTGCCGATCCGGAAAGGCTTGTCATAGAGAGGAGAAGTCTCCGAAGGCTCGCTTCCGTCGAGGGTGAATCGGATCTCGGCGCCTTCAGTACGGGAACGAAGGTCGACCGTGAACTCCTTGTCGAAGAAACGGGGATTACCCGTCAGATACGGAGCCGAGACGACCTTCCCGTCCGACATCGAATAAGGGGCTTTGAGGCCGTCCCGGTCGTGACAGGGTTCCTTTGAGAGCTTGAAGGAAAGCTCGCCGCCAGCCATCAGCTGGTCGTAAGTGATGTATTGGGCGTCAACAGGCTCGCCGTTCAGCGACACTTCTTTGATATACGTATACTCCGGATGGTCGGCGGTGATTGTCAACTGTTTCCCGTTTCCAAGAGTGACCGTCGCCTTCGGGAAAACCGGCGCCGAGAAGACATATTCCCCGGTTCCAGGACAGAGGGGATAGAGCCCGAGGGCGGCGAAGACGTACCAGGCGCTCATCTGGCCGCAATCCTCGTTGCCGCAGAGGCCGTCCGGTCCTGTAGAGTACAGATTGTCGACTATTTCCCTGACATAGCGCTGGGTGGACGAAGGATCGCCGAGGGCCGAGTAGAGCCAGGCCGTGGCGTGGCTCGGCTCGTTGCCGTGGGCATATTTGCCTATGCGCCCTGTGACAAACCACTCGGCGTGCTCGTCAAGATTGCTGTAGCCGCTCTCGAAAAGAGAGTCCAGGGAGGCCTTTGCGGCCTGCTCTCCTCCCATCATGGCGGCAAACCCGGCGGCGTCGTGCGTTACAAAATGGCGGTACTGCCAGGCGGTGGCCTCGGTATAGTCGCGGGAAGCCTCGCGGCCGGTCCCGTCGGGGGTGAACGGCGCCCTCCAGTTGCCGTCGGAATCTTTCCCGCGGAAGAATCCCGTGGAAGTGTCGAGGATGTTCCTGTAGCGCAGGGCCCTTTGGTCATACTCGGCGGCTATGTCCTTGTGGCCGAGCGACTCCGCCATGCGGGCTATGCACCAGTCGTCGTAGGCGTACTCGAGGGTCATCGAGACCGACTGCGGCGTGAGGTCGCAGGGAATGTAGCCGTACTGGTTGTACCAGTCTGTCGCCGGGTAGGAGTTCGAGGCGTCGATCATGGCCTTGAGGGCTTTCTCCCCGTCGAAACCGCGGATTCCCCGCAGCCAGGCGTCGGCGATCACGGAGACGCAGTGGTAGCCTATCATGCAGTCCACCTCGTCTCCCCAAAGCGGCCAAAGCGGCAGCCGGCCGTTCAGGTCGTACATGTCCAGCATGCTGAACACCATCCCGTTCACAAGATCCGGTTCCAGCAGGGTCATAAGCGGGTTCCAGCTGCGGAAAGTGTCCCAAAGGGACAGCGGGAAATAGAATCCCATCCCCGCGGGAGCTTTCTTGACTTCTCCGAGATGATTCTTGTAACTCCCGTCAAGGTCCGCCATCCGGTTCGGGACGAGGAGGCTATGGTAAAGGGCGGTGTAGAATACCGTCCGCCTGTCCTGGCTGCCGCCCTCAACGGCGATACGACCGAGACTCCCGGCCCAGAGGGCTTCCGAGGCGGCCAAAGCGGAGTCGAAATCGGCCTCCGGCATCTCCGCGAGACGGTTATTCTCAGCGCCTTGGGCATCAACCGGGGAAAGACCGACGCTTATGGTCAGATCTTTTACACTCTCCGGGAAAGAAAGCAGCCAGCGGTCGTGGCCGTCGGTCTCGCAGCCGGTGAAAGGCTCCGAGAAAAGGGCCGAGAAATACACCCACCTGTCAGGAGCCCAGCCGCTGACGTGGCGGCCGCCCGTGATCTGTTTGTCCGAAACGGGCTTCAGGAATATATCGTCAGCCTTCGCGAAGGCCAATGTGTGACCCATATCCACAAGTATCCGCCTTTCCCCCTTGCCGGAGAAGGTGTATCGGTGGCAGCCGGTGTGGGGGAGGGCCGTCATCTCGGCGAGGATGCCCCTTGAGGGGATATTCACCTTATAATATCCCGAATACGCCATCTCATCCTCTTTGCGGAAGGGCATCGGCCCGACGACGAAGCCTTCATCCGTCTCCTGTACCTCACCGATTACAGGGGTGAACAGGAAATCACCCAGATCCCCCTGTCCCGTGCCGCTGAGGTGGGTGTGGGAAAAACCGAGAATCTCCCTGTCTTTGTCATGGTAACCCGCGACCCCGCCATCCGGCGTGTCCGGTCCCAGCTGCACAAGGCCGAACGGGGCGCTTGCGGCCGGGCTGGTGTGGCCGTCGAGGGCGGTGCCGATGAAAGGATCCACCTCACTCACGGGGGTAAGAGGAACTTTCACATAGAGCACCCCGTGGGAGGGAATCCGGTAAACGGCATCCGTGGGGATGTCCTTCTGCCGCCAAAGGTCGCGGACCGAAGATGCCTCGATACCTATCTTTTCCAGGGCGCCCCTGAGGAGGGTGGGAACGGCCGCGTCACTGAGGTTGAAGATGCCCACCGCCTTGCCGCCGTCATAAAGGTCCCGGCTCCAGATTTGCATGCCGTCCTCCACCACGTCCTGGTGGGCCTGACGACCGAGGATGTCCTGGTTAACCGCGTTCACCTCGTTGTTGCACAGGAGGTTGAAGGTAAAATCGTCCATCTGGTCGATGGGGCAGCCGATGAGCAGGTTCGAGGCCAGGAGCGACCACAGGCTGATGTGCGAGTACTGCTCGTCGGGCGTCAGGCGGGTATCGCGCAGGCTGCTGCTCCAGCCCACCTTTCCCACCACCAGCATGTCGGGGTCGTTCCAATGGCCCACGGAGGAGTATTTCTCCAGCCCTGCCTGCTGCCGGAAGCCTACATCCACGATGGATTCCCAGGTGTCGTCGATGTCCTGCGCCGTGCGCCAGCTGTTGCCGTCGCAGTAAAGGCCCCACAGATATACCTGGGTTCCGCCGAGGGGGCCCAGGCTGTAGAAGATGTCGCGGGGCTGCTCCCGCAGGTACTTCTGCATCAGAAGATAGGGACGTATGCAGCTGGCAAAGCCCCAGTCGTTCTCCTGCTCGCGTACGCGCTCGTAGCTGCACCAGTCATATTTCAGGTAGTCCACGCCCCACTCGTTCCATACTTCGGCATCCTGTTTTTCGTGGCCCAGACTTGCCGGATAGCCGCCGCAGGTGCGCTCTCCCGGGCCTGAATAAATGCCGAATTTGAGGCCGTTTTCGTGCAGCCAGTCGGCAAGGCCTTTCATGTCGGGGAACTTCTCGTTGGCGGAGATGGTGCCGTCGCTGCCCCGCTCCACCGCCTCCCAGGCGTCGTCGATGTTCACGTAGCAGTAGCCGTAATCGGCGAGGCCCCTGTCGATGAGGGCGGTGGCCGATGCCATCACTTTCTCCTGCGAGACGCTCTGGCCCCAGCAGTTCCAGCTGTTCCAGCCCATGGGCGGGGTGAGGCCTATCCCGTCTCCCACCTTGAGGGTGAAGGATGCGCTGCTGCTGCCTTTGGCGTTGGTGGCCGTAAATACCAGAGGATAGTCTCCAGCTTCCTTCACGCTGCCGCTCAGGACACCTTTATCAGGATCCAGCATAACTCCCTCCGGAAGGCCCTCCACGCTGTAAGTCATGGGTTTGTCGCCGGAGAAGGCCAGGCGGAAGATTACCGGGAAGCCGGGGCTTACGCCAAACACCAGTGGACCGTTGTAGCGGGGCATCGCCGGCGCCGGGGGAGTGAGGATGTAAGGATTGGAGAAGCAGACGTCCACAAAATCGTCGAATGACCTGTCGGCGTAGGTATACATGACCCTTGTCTGCCCTTCAAGCGGCTTGTCGTACACAAGGCTTTTCTTACCACTGAGCCTGACTTTCCAGCTTCTGGTGGACAGGACTTTCCCTTCGAGAACGTCTTCCACCGTTTCGGTCATCGTCCCTTCGGTCTTGATGGTGCTGGAAAGGACGGCGCGGGCGGCCCCGTTTTCCTTGGAAACGCCAAGGGACACAAAATCCCCCAGCACGGGTTTTTCCACACGGGCGGGCCGCTTGTAGAAGCCGCCCTCGCCCTCTTCGTTGTACACGCGCACGGCAATCACGTTGTCGCGGTCCCAGCGCACCCAGGAGGCGTCGGCAAGGTAGCGGCGCTCCTTCAGCCAGTCGCCGTCATAGCCCCCAGGGTCTTCCGGCGTAGTGCCGGTCTTTCCCACCAGATGGCCGTTGAAATAGGTTTCGTCGCAGTCGTCCACCGGGCCGATGTCCAGGACAATTTTCCCGGTGCGGCTGTCTTTGAGGCTGGAGGGAATCACCACATGCAGGCGGTACCAGGCGAAGCCGTGGTTCAACGTTACTCCCTGGAGGTCCCATTCGCTGTCAAGGCGGAGTACATCCCAGGCGCTGTCGTCAAAATCAGGCTTCTGCCATGAGGGATCGTCGGCCGGGCAGAAACGGGCACTCTCAATGGAAACGCCCTGGGCGAAGGCCGCCTGTGCCGTGCACAGGGCCGTCGTAAGAATGAGGGGGAGGATGTTTTTCATCTGGTATTTATATTTCTTTTACTGCGATGCGGAAGCGGAAGCGATATTCCTTGCCGGGAGCGATGGCGTACTCGGGAAGGAGGTCGGGGCCGCAGGAAGCGTTCCCCACTCCCGCCATCCGGCAGTCGAGGTTCAGGACCACTTCGCTGCGGCGGATCTTGTCGAGGTCGTTGCCGTACTTCACGCGGTAGAGGTCGGTGTCGGTGAAATGCTGGGCGGAGAAGTCGAAAGTTCCGTCGGCCGTGAAGGTGAGCGTGCGGCCGTCTGCGGCGGAAAAGCGGAGCCAGCGGGTGTCGCAGCGTTCTCCCATGGTCTGCGTGCGCACATAGTGCTCGGCCATGAGCGTCACGGTGCTTTCGTAGATGCCCAGGAAGGCGCAGTCCTTGCGGTCCCGGTAGTTTTCCATGGGGCCGCGGCCATACCAGCAGACCTGCTCGTACGCGGGGTCCAGCATCATCTGCAGGCCCAGACGGCGGAGGTTGAAGCCGTCGCCGGCGGTAAAGCGGGCCTCGACGTCAACATAACCTGCGGAATGGATGTCGTAGATTATGACATGCGGAACGGAAAGGCCGCCCACGCTGGCCTCCAGTTCGGTTTCCACCCGCACGCCCCAGTCATGGACCTTATACCTGAACCCGGTGAGGACGGTTGGTGCCGTGAGGATTTCTTCGCCCTGGTCCGCCGTGAAGCGGGCGGCGTCGTTGCTCAGGTAACGGAAGCTGTGGAAAGTGGGGCCGCCAAGGTTGTGCAGGACTTCGGAGCCGTCCAGGCACAGGCTCAGCAGCCGGCCGTCCGACATGTCGAAGCGGACGCTGACGGCGCCGTTCCTGGCGCAGAGGTAGCGGCTTTCCTCGAAGTAGACCTTCAGAGGCTCCCCTGCGGGGGCTTGTTCCGGAGCAGGTTTCTTTTCGCGTATGACAAACTCCTCCGAGGCCGCCACATGCCCTGCTCCGGCCCAGCGGGTGGCTTCCCGGAGGGTCAGCTCAACCTGCAGCGTGACCTCGCGGCCGTCGGCCTCGAGGAGGTCCTCCGGAATGGGGAGATCCAGCGTGCAGCGCTCCCACGGGGCGGTGTCGGGGAGCGGCATCACGGCCTCGAACACCCGGGTGCCGTCGTGCAGGAGGGCCATCGAGAGGTTCATCTCGTTGAGGTTGCATGCCGTATAGCGGTTCTCCAGCACCAGCGTGCCGGGCCTCTGCTGCGAAATCTTCACATATTGGTAGACCTTCTTCACCTGGAGCAGTTTCGGGGTGATGCGGCGGTCGGCAGTGACTATGCCGTTGCAGCAGAAGTCGTTGTCGTTGGGCACGTCGCCGAAGGAGCCTCCGAAATACAGCTTTCCGTCGTGGGCGCCGGGCATGTAGAGGGCCTGGTCGACCCAGTCCCAGATGCAGGCGCCGATCATGCGCTCCGACTTGTTCTCGATATAGTCCCAGTATTCGGCCAGGTTGCCGATGGCGTTGCCCATCGCATGGGCGTATTCGCACAGGAAATAGGGCTTCTGCGCACCGCTCCGGTCCATTCTCTCCATGCCGCTGAGCGACGGATACATCTGGGAGTCGATGTCGGCAACCTCGTTCTGCCCCTCGTAATGGATGGGACGGCTGTCCAGGGCGCGGACGGCGTCGCGTTCCGCCACGATGTTGCAGCCCTTGCCCGACTCGTTGCCCAGGCTCCAGAACAGCACCGAGGGGTGCAGCCGGTCGCGGAGGACCATCCTCACGGCCCTGTCTACGTATGCCCCTTCCCAGGAAGGTTTGTCGCTGATGGCCTGGTTGCCGTGGCACTCCACGTCGGCTTCGTCCACGACGTAGATTCCGTAATAATCATAGAGGGCATACATGCGCGGGTCGTTGGGATAGTGGCTGGTTCGCACCGTATTCAGGTTGTGGCGCTTCATCAGCAGGATGTCCTCCTCCATCGATTCCACCGGGACCGCCTTGCCGTGAACGGGATGGATGTCGTGGCGGTCGGCACCCTTGAGATAAGTGAGCACGCCGTTGACGTGCAGCTTGTTGCCGATGAATTCCACCTTCCGGAAGCCGTGCCTGAAGAAGGTGGTCTCCAGGGTGCGGCCCGCCGCATCCTGTACTTCCAGCCGGACGGTATACAGGTACGGCTTCTCCGCCGACCACAGGTGCGGGGCCTTCACCGGAAGTGCCAGCGACACCTCGGCGCCCGCAGCGGGCGCGGCGGCCACCCTGACGCCGTCTTCGTCATACAGCGCGGCCTTGACCGTCCCGCCTTTTCCGCTCAAGGAGGCATGCACCGTGAGCAGCGCCTCCGAGAAATCCTCGCCGAAAGCCGTTTCCGTACGGAAGTCGCGGAAGTGGACTTTGGGCCTCGCCATCAGATATACGTTCCTGTGGATGCCGCCGAAGCGGAACATGTCCTGGTCTTCGAGATAGCTGCCGTCGCTCCACTTGTACGCCTCCACGGCGACGGTGTTGGTGCCTTTGTGCACATACGGGGTGACATTGAACTCCGCGTCGTTGTTGGAGCCCTGGCTGTAACCCGCCTTTTTGCCGTTCACCCAAACGTAGAAAGCGGAATAGACGCCGTCGAAATGCAGGTAGACCTCCTTTCCGGACCAGTCGGCGGGAAGGGTGAATTCGCGGCGGTAGGAACCCGTAGGATTGGGCTCGCTCTCCATCGTATAGCCGTGCTGGGCCTGGATGAAGGGGGGATTGTTCAGGAAGGGATAGGTTACGTTCGTGTACAGGGGCGTGCCGTAGCCTTTCATTTCCCAGCAGGAGGGGACGTCGATTTCGTCCCATGCGGACACGTCGAAGCCGTTTTTCCAGAAGTCTTTCGGGCGCTCCCCGGGAGACTTTGCCCAATGGAATTTCCAGCGGCCGTTCAGCATTAGCACTCGGGACGAGGCGCTCCGCTCCCAGGGACGGGCATAGGCCGGGTCGGAAACCATCTCCTCTTCGGAGGCATACGGAATCATGGTGGCATGGCCCGGTTCCTTGTTGACGGCGAAGACCGACGCGTTCTCCCAGTCGTTCCCGGAGGAGGTCTTGGGCACGATGAAGTCCACCTTCATGGGGGATTCGGCGATCACCCAGCGCTGGAGCGGACTGCCGGGGTCGGATGCGAGCT
>FLNX01000241.1_pt1 | contig 12194 bp, 9 predicted proteins | sample 1140341 | NCBI WGS metagenome assembly FLNX01 (sample SAMEA3878208, study PRJEB12797) | bioreactor metagenome | biome: Moose rumen | place: Sweden | collected 2011-10
ACATAAGGGAAAGCCGCCATGACAGATACTTTTCTGCCTGAATATTTTCATTTTCGGCAAAAAAACAGTAACTTTGCAGCCAAATAGATAAACTTAAAACAGATATGGGAGCATACATCAATGTTGGCAATGCCGGATTCCAGTCATCCCGCAACAGCGAATATGTAGACAAGTCGGGACTGATTGCAGTGGTGAATAAGACGCTGTACACGAAACAACGATTCAGTTGCGTGTCACGCTGCCGCCGCTTTGGTAAGTCGATGGCGGCAGAGATGCTCTGCGCCTACTACGACCAGTCGTGCGACTCTCGGCATTTGTTTGAAGACCTGGAGATAGCCAAAGACCCGTCGTTCGAACAGCATCTGAACAAGTATCCCGTGTTGTATCTGGATTTGTCCGACTTTGTGACGCGCTTCAAGGATGAGAGCATCATCAGCAAGATGGATCATGAGTTGATGGAGGACATACATACGGATTATTCAGACTTACCGATTGAGAATGGCGATGACTTAATGAAATATCTTGGTCGTATCGCTATGGCCAAGAAGCAACAGTTCATCTTCATCATCGACGAATGGGATGCAATCTGCCGCGAGTTTGAGCCTGAGACGACAGTCTTTGATGCCTACTTAGACTGGCTGCGCCGTATGTTCAAAGGCGGACAGACCATGCAGGTGTTCGCAGGAGTATATATGACGGGTATCTTGCCTATTAAGAAGTACAAGATGCAGTCGGCTATGAACAATTTCAGGGAATATTCGATGGTGTCACCGCGCAATATGAGCCATTTCTTCGGCTTTACAAAGGACGAGGTAAAGATATTGGCTGAGAGACACGGTATGGACTTCGACGAACTGGAGAAGTGGTACGATGGCTATCAGATAGGCGACGAACAGTCTATATTCAATCCTAACAGCGTGATGTCGGCAGTAGAGTGTGACTACTGCGAGAGTTACTGGGCAGCAACGGGTTCATACGACACCGTGGCCGACTATATCAAGATGAACTATGAGGGGCTGAAGGACGACATCATCAGTATGCTGGCCGGAGAACGCTGTAGTGTTGATCCAACCATGTTCAACAACGATATGTCGGTTATTCACAGTAAGGACGATGTGCTGACGGTTCTCATCCACTTAGGCTATCTCAGTTATGACAGACGACAGGGCGAATGTTATATTCCCAATAAAGAGGTGGCAGGCGAAATGGTGAACGCCGTGAAAAGCAACAACTGGAAGCATGTGGCAGAAGCCCTTGACAAGTCGCGCCGATTGCTACAGGCTACGTTGAGTGGCGATAGCGAGGCTGTGGCGCGTGGCGTAGAGATTGCACACGACGAAAACACCAGCGTTCTTAGTTATAACGACGAGAACTCACTGGCCTGTGTACTCAGCATCGCCTATTATTATGCTAAGAACAACTACATTGTCCATCGCGAATTGGCTACGGGCAAAGGGTTTGCCGACCTGGTGCTGGTTCCACGAAAGAACGTGGAATCCCCCGCCCTTGTCATCGAACTGAAAGTAGACAAGACTGCCGATGCTGCCATTGACCAGATCAGGCGCAGGCAATATCCAGAGAAAATACTACAATATACCGGCAATCTGTTGCTTGTCGGCATCAACTATAACCGCGACACCAAACAGCACACTTGTTGCATTGAACGTTTATAGCCTCCACTCCAGGATGGGCCTCCATCTTTTTTAGATCAACTGCCGCGCCCGCTCCAGGGCGAGGTTGATGTGCGAGCAGATGTTGTCCTCGCCAAGCATCGTGTCGAAGCCGGCCTTGTGGAGGACGGCCTGCACCTGGGGGTTGACACCGGAGAGCACCACCTGGATGCCCTCGCCCTGCGACATCAGGCAGAGGTTGGTGAGGTTGTGGATACCCGTGGAATCGACGAACGGCACCTTACGCATACGGATGATGCGCACTTTCGGACGGCGTCCGCGATGCAGGGCACCCATAATCTCCTCGAACTTATTGCCAGCACCGAAGAAGTAAGGGCCATTGATCTCGTAGACCTCCACGCCCTCTGGGATCGTCAGGTGCTCGAGGTTGCTCAACTGGAAGTCGCTGGTCTCCTCCTCCGGATTGATCTCGTCGCTGATGACCTTGACATCGGTGGTCTCAGCCATACGGCGCATAAAGAGCAGACAGGCGCAGATGAGGCCCACCTCGATGGCGATGGTCAGGTCGAAGATGACGGTCAGCAGGAAGGTGACCCAGAGCACGATGACGTCGCTCTTGGGATTGTTCATAATGCTCATAAAACTTCGCCAGCCGCTCATGTTATAGGCCACGATGACCAGCACACCGGCCAGACAGGCCATCGGGATGTACTGTGCCAGGGGCATCAGGAAGAGGAAAATGAGCAACAGCACGGCAGCGTGGATGATACCGGCCACGGGGGTGCGTCCGCCGTTGTTGATGTTGGTCATCGTGCGGGCGATGGCACCGGTGGCGGGGATGCCGCCGAAGATGGGGCTGGCCAGGTTGGCGATGCCCTGCGCGATGAGTTCGGTATTGGAGTTATGGCGATCGCCGATGACACCATCGGCCACGGTGGCAGAAAGCAGTGACTCGATGGCGCCAAGAATGGCGATGGTAATGGCGGGTGAGACGAGGCCCTTGATGACCTCCCACGTCAACTGGGGCACCTGCGCACCAGGCAGTTGATTGGAGATGGAGAAGCGGTCGCCGATGGTCTCGATGGTCGTGATGCCGGCATACTGCTTCAGCAGCAGGGCGGCAACGGTCATCAGTATGATGGCGATCAATGAGCCAGGCAGTTTTCTCAGAGGTGAGAGGTGAGAAGTGAGAGGTAAGAGATTAGCAAAGCGGGGCCAGAGGGCGATGACGGCCACCGAAGCGATGCCGACGGCAGCACTCCACTTGTCGATGGTGGGGAAGGCGCCGAAGTAGGCTATCCACTTCTCGATGAAGTCGCTGGGCACGCTCGCCATCGTCAGTCCGAAGAGATCCTTGATCTGCGTGGTGAAGATGGTCAGGGCGATACCCGACGTGAAGCCGACCACGATCGGATAAGGGATGTACTTGATGATGGTGCCCAGATGGAGCACGCCGAAGAGGATGAGGAACACGCCCGCCAGGAGCGTGGCAATCGTCAGCCCCTCGAAGCCGTACTGCTGGATGATGCCATAGATGATAATAATGAACGCGCCCGTGGGGCCACCAATCTGAACCTTGGAGCCGCCGAAGACCGAGATGATCAGTCCGGCGACGATGGCAGTGATGATGCCCTTCTCAGGGGTCACGCCTGAAGCGATACCGAAGGCGATGGCCAGCGGCAGTGCGACGATGCCGACGATGATGCCCGCCAGCAAGTCGGTCGTGAACTGTTTCCGATTATAATCCTTCAACGTCGAAAACAGTTTCGGTTTAAATTCAAAAGTCGTCATATCGTGTTAATTATCTTGAAAACGGGCGCAAAATTAAGAAAAAAGTTAAAAACGGCCAACGAATTGTTCAAGTTATTTAAAAATACCCTATATTTGTTGCCGAAAATCAATTCTGAGAGAGAACAATTCACATTATTAATTATTAAAAGAGAAAGATTATGAAAAAAATGATGTTTGCCGTGATCGCTATGATCACAATGGGTTTGACCGCTTGCGGTAACAAGACTCAGGCTCCCGCCGAGGCTCCTGCTGAAGAGGCTGAGGTAGTGACTTACAATGCTGAGGACGAGGCTGCTGCCACCATCAGCGCCCTGACAGAGCAGATCGAGGCTCAGGATGGCATCAAACTGCAGGAAGTGCTGGCCACCGTTCAGGAGAAGATCAAGGAGATCATCGGTTCCAACCCCGAGGTTGCCAAGCAGTATGTGGCTAAGGTTCAGGACTTCCTGAAGGAGAATGCTGAGAAGATCAAGGCCTTCGCAGGTGAGAATGCTGCCGTACAGGCTGCCCTGACTGCTATCACTGCCGCTCCCGCTGAGACGGTGGTCGACGGTCTGATGCAGGCTCTGGACGGTGCGAAGGATGCTGCCAGCGAGGCTGTTGACGCCGCCAAGGATGCTGCTGCCGATGCCGCCGACGCTGCCAAGCAGGCTGCTGAGGACAAGGCCAACGAGGTGAAGGACGCTGCCAAGGAGAAGGCTAACGAGGCTGTTGACGCTGCTGCCGACAAGGCCAAGAAGGCTTTGGGAATCTAAGATTAAGGGATTTCACTGAATAAAACGGGGCATTCGTTGAACGGATTTGCCCCGTTTATTGTCATTTACTAATTTTGCACAAAATTATTAAATCGTAATTATAGAGTAAGGTGTCATTCAAGAAGGAACATAGACTGGAGACAATCATCTACCTGGCGCTGTGGGCAATGCTGTTCTTAGCGCCGGTAATCAGCCTGAACATACGGGCCTCGCATGCCGACGGCCTGACGTTCGACTGGAGCGAAGTATTCACCGTATGGCGGGAGTATGCCGTCTTCTTCGTGGTGTTCCTGATCCACAACCACCTGCTGGCCCCGATGCTCGTCTACAGGCAGAAGATTTGGCACTACCTGGCACTCTGCCTCGCCATCGTGGTCATCTTTCAGGTCTACCAGTGCAACCACCGGCCTAAGTTCGACCGGATGGAGCCGAAGCGCGAGATGATGATGAAGGGCGAGCGTCCACCGATGCCGCCCGACTTCAAAGATGACCGTGGCTTCAAGGATGATCGTGGCTTCAAGGATGACCGTGGCTTCAAGGACGGGCCGAACCGACCTGATAAACCCCTGCGGCAATACAAGCCCGACGACTACCGGCCGAAGCCGATCTTCATCGGCCAGCGCGACATCATCACCATCGTCATCCTCATCCTGATGCTGGGTATGAACCTCGGCATCAAACTCTACTTCAAGCAGCGCAGCGACAGCAAGAAGATGGACACCCTCGAGAAGCAGAACCTCGAGCAGCAACTGGAGTATCTGAAGTATCAGATCAACCCCCACTTCTTTATGAACACGCTGAACAATATCCACGCGCTCGTCGACATCGACCCCGAGAAGGCGAAGGCCACTATCCTCGAACTCTCCAAGATGATGCGCTTCGTGCTCTACGAGGGCAACAAGAAGGGCGTGCCCCTCGACCGTGAGATTGCCTTCCTGCAGAACTACATCACGCTGATGAAACTGCGCTACACCGACAAGGTGCGCATCAGCGTAGACATACCCGCCTCGCTGCCCAACAAGGAGGTGCCGCCCCTGATGTTCATCACCTTCGTGGAGAATGCCTTCAAGCACGGCGTCAGTTATCGGCAGGAGTCGTTCATTGAGGTAGAGATAAAAATCGAGGGAGACATAAAGACCTGTCTTGTCTTCAACTGCAGAAACAGCAAGATCCCCGCATCCGAGGACAAGCACGGCGGCGTGGGCCTACAGAACGTGAAACAGCGGCTCGACCTAATCTACGGCGACGAGTACACCCTCGACATCAAGGACGAGCCGGAGTCATACACCGTCAACTTAACAATACCACTATGATCAAAGTATTAGCCATCGACGACGAGCCACTGGCCCTCCAGCAACTCGCCGCCTACATCAAGAAGATACCCTTCCTGGAACTCTGCGGAGAATGCCAGAGTGCCCTCGAAGCCAAGGAGATACTGAACCAGGAGACCATCGACGCCATCTTCTGCGACATCAATATGCCTGACCTCAACGGGATGGACTTCGTGAAGTCGCTGGCCGCCCCGCCCCTCGTCGTCTTCACGACTGCCTACTCGGAGTATGCCGTCGAGGGTTTCAAGGTGGATGCCGTCGACTACCTGCTGAAACCCTTCGGCCTCGATGACTTCCGCCGCGCTGCCAACCGCATCAAGGACCGTCTCTCCATCCCTGCTGCCCCAGTGACGGAAAGCGTGGCCGAAGACGACACCATCTTCGTCAAGACCGACTACAAGGTGGTGAAACTCGCCATCAGCGACATCCGCTACATCGAGGGAATGAGTGAGTATCTGAAGATTCATCTGGAGAGCCAGCCCAAGCCCGTGGTCACCCTGCTCTCGATGAAGAAGATGGAAGAGTATCTCCCACCCTACTTTATGCGCATCCACCGCAGTTACATCGTCAACCTGAAGATGATACAGGAGGTGAACAAGAACCGTGTCATTATGGATGCTGACACCTACCTGCCCATCGGCGACAACTACAAGGATACCTTCAACGACTACCTGAACACCAAGTTCCTGGGGAAGTAGAGCCTACTGGATCAGGCTCATCAGTTGCACGAGCGACTTCTCGTCAGTCCAACTGAAGCCCGGCTGCGACAAGAGTCCCTCCATCCGGCGGCGATGCTCCTTGTCGAGGTTGAGTTTCAGATGGCGCTCGTGAGCCAGCACGAACTTGTCGCCCATCCTTATATAAAAGATAGGTATAAGGGGGAAGGCCTCCTGCTCGCTGAGTTCAACGGTGGAGTAACTGATCATATCCTGCATACTGGTCAGGTCGAGGTTGGTGATATTCTTGTTGTTCTTCAGGATCTGCTGATACGCCTTGATGTCGATGACCTTGGCCTTGTAGAGCACGTAGTTGCCCACCGTGTCGACGGGAGTGGCCAGCAGGGAGTCGATGCGGTAGTAACTGCAACTGTCGAAGTCCACGCGCAGCAGCGTCTTGGTGTTCACCTCCATCGCCGTACCCTTGTCGTTCACGAAGAGCAGCGAACTGTTCTTCAGGAAGATATTGGCCAACGGCACCTTCACCCGCTTGCCATCAGCCGTATAGACGATAGCCGGACGGAAGTCGTGGAACTCAGTCAGTTGGGCCGTGATGTTCTGAGCCTGGCCACAAAGCGCTGTCAGCAGACAGACCAGGAAAAATGCAGTTCGTTTCATACGCTAGTCGTTTTGATGCCACAAAGGTAGGAAATATTTCCGAAACAAACAACAGGCGAAGCGGCTTTTTACAAAAAAAGACTTAAATAATCTGAAATCAGAAAATAATTTGTACCTTTGTGGCGAATTAGTACGTATATAGGATAAAACAGATTCTAAAATATGAAGAAGTCTCTTGCAATCTTAATGCTCAGTGTCCTGGCCATCGCGGTGCAGGCACAGATGATGAACCCCGTCCACTTCTCCTCGGAAGTGAAGGAACTGAAGGGGGGAGAAGGTGAACTCGTATTCACGGCGACCATCGATCCCGGATGGCACGTCTATTCCACCGGCCTCGGCGACGACGGCCCCATCTCCGCTACCTTCAATCCCGTGAAGATGGACGGCGTGGAGACGGTTGGCAAGTTGCAGACCCGCGGCAAGGAGATCAAGCAGTTCGACAAGATGTTCGGTATGGAACTGCGCTACTTCGAGAAGGCCGTCACCTTCGTGCAGAAGATCCGCTTCACGAAGCCCGACTACGACATCGACTGCTACGTGGAGTATGGTGCCTGCAACGACGAGAGTTGCATGCCTCCCTCGACGGCCGACCTGAAGAAGAAGGGCAAGGCTTCCGAAGTGGCCAAGGGCGGCAAGGGTGACAGGCCCGAACCGCCACACGGAGGCCCTGATGGCCAGCGTCCGCCACACATAGAGGGTGAGATGCCACCTCCCCAACTCGATGGACAGATGCCCCCAAGACTAGAAGACCGCCCCGAAACACCTCAGTCCGGAACTGCACCTTCAGAAGCCGAGACATCCGCAGGTATTGACGCCGACAGCATGACCATTGCACCCGTCGCCGCCAGCGACAGCAACGGCGACCTCTGGCAGCCCGTCATCACGGAACTGCGCCAGATGGGAGGCAGCGACAACCTCGCCGACCACTCTTTATTGTATATCCTCCTGATGGGCTTCATCGGCGGTCTGCTGGCTGTCTGCATGCCCTGCATCTGGCCCATCATCCCGATGACCGTATCCTTCTTCCTGAAGCGTGCCAAAACAGACAAGCAGAAGGGCATCAGGGACGCCGTCACCTACGGTCTGAGCATCATCGTGATCTACCTTGGACTGGGACTGCTCGTCACCGCCATCTTCGGCTCCGACACGCTCAACGCGATGTCGACGAATGCCGTCTTCAATATCTTCCTGTTCCTCTTGCTCGTGGTCTTCGCCTTGTCGTTCTTCGGCTGGTTCGAGATCAAGTTGCCTGAGAGTTGGGCCAACAGCGTCGATTCGAAAGCCTCTGAGACCAGCGGACTGATCAGCATCTTCCTGATGGCCTTTACGTTGGTGCTCGTCTCCTTCTCCTGCACGGCCCCGATCATCGGCCTGCTGCTCGTAGAGACCACCACCAGCGGCAACTGGCTGGCCCCAGCCCTCGGTATGTTCGGCTTTGCCCTGGCCCTCGCCCTGCCGTTCACGCTCTTCGCGATGTTCCCCTCGTGGCTGAAGCAGGCCCCTAAGTCTGGCTCCTGGATGACCACGCTGAAGGTGGTGCTCGGCTTCGTCGAACTGGCCTTCGCCCTGAAGTTCCTCAGCGTGGCTGACCTGGCTTACGGCTGGCACATCCTCGACCGCGAGGTGTTCCTCTCGCTCTGGATTGTCATCTTCGGCCTGCTCGGTGCCTACCTCTGCGGCTGGCTGAAGTTCCAGGAGGATGAGATTGGCGGCGAACTCAACAAGCCGATGCCGGTCATCTGCATTATGGGCGGCCTCGTCTCACTGGCCTTCGCCGTCTATATGGTGCCCGGTCTCTGGGGTGCCCCCTGTAAGGCCGTCAGCGCCTTCGCACCCCCGATGAACACGCAGGACTTCAACCTGAATACGAAGGTCGTCGAGGCCAAATACAAGGACTACGACCTCGGTATGGCCGCCGCCCGCGCTGAGGGCAAGCCCGTGCTCATCGACTTCACCGGCTTCGGCTGCGTCAACTGCCGTAAGATGGAGGCCGCCGTCTGGACCGATGCCACCGTGGCCGACAAACTGACCAAGGACTTCGTGCTCATCTCCCTCTACGTCGACGACAAGACCCCGCTCGCAGAGCCGTTTGAGGTGACCGATGAACAGGGCCAGACCAAGACCCTCCGCACAGTCGGTGCCAAGTGGAGTTATCTGCAAAGCCACAAGTTTGGGGCCAATGCGCAGCCCTTCTACGTGATGGTCGATCCCGCCACGGGTAAGCCCCTCGCCGGCAGCCGTGCCTACGACGAGGACATCCCCGCCTACATAGACTTCCTGAACGCCGGTCTTACTAAATACAAGAAACAATGATCGACAAAGAGACCCGCCAGCGCATCATCTCACTCGTCCATCAGGAGGTGGTGCCCGCCATCGGCTGTACCGAACCGATGGCCGTGGCCCTCTGTACCGCCAAGGCCACCGAACAGTTAGGGTGCCGTCCTGAGCATATCGAGGCCCGCCTGAGTGCCAACATCCTGAAGAACGCGATGGGCGTAGGCATTCCCGGCACGGGGATGATCGGCCTCCCCATCGCCATCACCCTCGGTGCCCTCATCGGCAAGAGCGAATACCAGTTGGAGGTGCTGAAGGACTTGACGCCCGAGGCCCTCGAGGAAGGCAAGCAGTTTATCAGCGAGAAGCGCATCAGCATCCTCCTGAAGGAGGGCATCTGCGACAAACTCTACATCGAGGTGACCTGCAAGGCGGGCGAAAAAGAGGAAACGGCCGTCATCGCCGGCAGCCACACCCACTTCGTCTCCGGTGATGCCAGTTACTCCAGAACAGCCGGAAATACAGGCACCTCCAACGAAATCGAACTCAATATGCGTCTGGTCTACGACTTCGCCACCACGGCCCCGCTCGACGAGATCCGCTTCATCCAGGAGGCCCGCACCTATAATATGAATGCCGCCCGCGAGGCCCTGAAGGGCAACTACGGTCACAACCTCGGCAAGACCATCGACCGTCCGCTGTCGAAGGGCATCTTCGGCAACTCCATCTTCTGCCACATCATCAGCCGCACGGCCTCGGCCTGCGATGCCCGTATGGGCGGGGCGATGATTCCCGTCATGTCCAACTCCGGCAGCGGCAACCAGGGCATCTGCGCCACCAACCCCGTGTGCGTCTATGCCAAGGAGAACGAGAACACCGAGGAGGAACTCATCCGCGCCCTGATGCTCAGCCACCTGACCGCCATCTACATCAAGCAGAGCCTCGGCAAACTCTCCGCCCTCTGCGGCTGCGTGGTGGCCTCAATCGGCTCCAGTTGCGGCATCACCTACCTGATGGGCGGCAGTTACGAGCGCATCTGCTTCGCCGTAAAGAATATGATTGCCAACCTGACGGGTATGATCTGCGACGGCGCCAAGCCCTCCTGCTCGCTGAAGATCACGAGCGGCGTCTCTACCGCCCTGCTCTCCGCCCTGCTGGCGATGGAGGGCAAGTGCGTCACCTCCGAGGAGGGCATCGTCGATGACTGCGTCGACAAGAGCATCCACAACCTGACTTCCATCGGGGCCGACGCGATGTGCAAGACCGACGAGATGGTGCTCAGCATCATGACCAGCAAGGGATGCTGATTTCCTGCTAAATTATATTAAAAACGAGATTGCTGCTTGCAGTCTCGTTTTTTTTTCCTAACTTTGCTGACGATTATACATACAGACTTATAAACTTACAAACTAAAACACTTATGAAAGATTTAAAGATGTACATCAACGGCCAGTTCTGCGAGAGTTCGAACGGCAAGTGGATCGACGTGTTGAACCCCTCTACCGAGGAAGTGATTTCCCGCCAGCCGGAAGGCACCATCGAGGACGTGAACCGTGCCCTCGACGCCGCCCGTGCTGCCCAGAAGGCCTGGGCCAAGACGCCCGCCATCGAGCGTGCTGGCTATCTGCTGAAGATTGCCGCCGGCATCAAGGCCCGCGAGCAGGAGTTCACCGAGATTATTATGCGCGAGCAGGGTAAGACCCGCGCCTGGGCTTCGATCGAGGTCGGTGCCACCATCAGTTACTTCGAGTATATGGCCACCTTCGCCCGCCACATCGAGGGCGAGATCATCCCCAGCGACCGTCCCAACGAGACCATCCTGCTCACCAAGAAGCCTATCGGCGTCGTGGCTGGCATCCTGCCCTGGAACTTCCCGTTCTTCCTCATCGCCCGTAAGGCTGGTGCCGCCCTCATCGCTGGCTGTACCATCGTCATCAAGCCTTCTCAGATCACGCCGGAGAACTGCACCGAGTTCGCCAAGGTGGTCGACGAGATCGGACTGCCCGCAGGCGTTATCAACATCGTGACCGGTAAGGGTTCCGTCATCGGCAACGAGATGGCTGGCTCTCCGAAGATAGACATCGTCTCTGTGACAGGTTCCGTAGGTGCCGGCGAGAGCATTATGGCCGCTGCCTCGAAGAACATCACCAAGGTCAGCCTCGAACTCGGCGGCAAGGCTCCTGCCATCGTCTGCAAGGATGCCGACCTCGAGCGTGCTGCCCAGTGGATCGTTGACAGCCGTATCGGCAACAACGGCCAGATCTGCAACAACGCCGAGCGCGTCTATGTCCAGAAGGAAGTGAAGGCTGCCTTCACCGAGATCCTCGTCAAGAAGATGGCCGCCGTCAAGGTGGGCGACGTCTGCGCCGACGAGACTGTCGATATGGGTCCGCTGGTAGAGCAGCGCGCCCTGGAGAGCGTCACTGAGAAGGTGGAGCGCGCCATCAAGCAGGGCGCCAAGTTGCTCTGCGGCGGTCACCGCGTCGGCACAAAGGGCTACTTCTATGCTGCCACCGTGCTCGACAACTGCACACAGGATATGGACATCATCCACGAGGAGACCTTCGGCCCGGTGATTCCGCTGGTAGAGTTCGACACCATCGACCAGGCCATCGCGTGGGCCAACGACTGTGAGTACGGTCTGGCTTCTTCCATCTTCACGAAGGACCTCAACATCGCCACTAAGGCCTGCCGCGAACTGGAGTTCGGCGAGACCTACATCAACCGCGAGCACTTCGAGGCCATCCAGGGCTTCCACGCTGGCGTGAAGAAGAGTGGTATCGGCGGTGCCGACGGCAAGCACGGCGTCGAGGAATACCTCGTCACCCACGTCACCTACCTCGACACCTACGAAGATATGTAATCCCCATCAAAAAAGCCCGCCAATCTCGGCGGGCTTTTTATATTATTCGCACTTTTCTTTGAACATAAATCGAGGTGATTGATCTTCTCGAAATGCATTTCCGACTCTCAGGAAATGCAACACGAGTCACCGCTAAAACAATTTTTCGTGCGCGAGTGACGGCTCGTGCAAAAAAAGTCACGGCTCGTGCAACATTTTTCGTGACGGCCGATTCG
>FLNX01000537.1_pt1 | contig 12176 bp, 9 predicted proteins | sample 1140341 | NCBI WGS metagenome assembly FLNX01 (sample SAMEA3878208, study PRJEB12797) | bioreactor metagenome | biome: Moose rumen | place: Sweden | collected 2011-10
CCCCCCCCCCCCTCAAAAATTTCAATATGAACATAACCCATCTTTAAATCCGCTGGTTTTAAGGGATGCCATAGAAGATGAGACTGCCGTATACGGTTACAGCCCGAATCCAGAATCAGGGAGGCTCACCGCATATGCTACCAGTGCGGGAATATATGACTGGTCAGATCCGGAAAAAGTAACAGAATACAGACAAAGAAGAATCGAGTATCATGAAGCGAATGATACTATTGATGTACTGATAATAGAATTAACAAAAGAAGGTAAGTCAATCGAGGAAATTGCAAGAGCCGCCGTTGCACAAAGAAACCTGAATCGCCTGAATGATTACATCAAAAACAACGATTATGATGGATTAATGGCGGTAATGGAAAGCAATCTGGAAAAATATGGAAATGAATACGGACTAAGTGCCGAAGCAGCATTTGAAAAATACGGAAACTGGGAAACAGTTATTGAAAAATCAAAAAGCGCTAATGCGGGTATGGACGCATGCTGTGGTCTTTACGATATATATTATTACTTGTATCCTGTAGAAAATCAATGATGTTTTTTCTGTTATATTTCACAACAGAGCAAGAGGAATCGCATGGATGAAAAAATAAATATAAATATAGAAGAGAAAGATGAGAAAGAATTTTTTATCACAATACACAAAGGTGAAAAAAACTTGATTTCTGATTTAGAATTGTGCCAGTATCGAGATGAAATGGAATACTGGGGCTACTCGCTGCAGCTTTTTAAATCCGGCAACAAATTAGGATATAGTTGCTCAAAGGAATATGCAAAAGCCGACTTGCTCTTAGAAACAAAAAGGATTCTGAAAAAATACAAACTTACGGATGACCACACCCATGACATATTTGCCTGACATTCGGAATACTGCGCTATGAAGATAGATACTGAAAGATTTTTGAAAGCTTGAAGTTTTTACATCACTTGGTTCAAAACAAGGCTGCTCAATTCCGGACGAACGATTTTTCCAGTGCGGGAATAGAGGGTATTTCTTCTTTGGGGCACAACAGAATCAAAAACGCCCTGCAGGAATCTGCGCGTAGTCTTGATATACTCGTTCAGCGCATGATTTTCAATTTTTGATTTTTGTAACTTACCGCGTACCTGGGTGAGGACGGGAGCAATATCGCGGTCGCCTGCCAAGACAATGTTTTCGCTCAAAGCCATACGACTGCTTTCCAGCTCCACAAAACGGTCTGAAAGCACCTGCAGCTGTGCCATGCATGATTCCAAATGCATCCAGTTCTTTTCTGCAACGCATTCATGCAGGATAGTCTGCTGCTCCAAAATCACGTCCAAGAGTTCGTTTTCCTGCTGCATGACGGCGATTAGCTTCTGCTTTGTTTCGATTTCCATTGATTCGTTCATATTCAGAATATCGGAGCAGAAAGAAAAGGACTTAAACAAAAAAAAGGACTTCCGCAAGGGAAATCCTTTACCAAGTAGCCACTACGGGAGTCGAACCCGTCTCTTCGCCTTGAGAGGGCGACGAACTAAACCGATATTCGAAGCGGCCAAAAAAAGTGCTGACCCGTAAAAGTCAGCACTTCGTTCCCCAAGGAGGATTCGAACCCCCACAATCAGAACCAGAATCTGAAGTGCTACCATTACACAATCGGGGAATGCAACGTAGAAAGAATATATATCTTTTTTTTAATTTAGTCAATATGTGCTCATTGCAAAAGTCTAAAATTTTCTGTATGATTGTCATGCATGAAGAAATACAATGGGTTGGGATTTTGTATCATCGTCTCTGCTTTAGTGCTTTTTACAGGGCTGGCGCAACACAGCACCATTGCAGGCTGCTGGTCGGCATTGGAAAGCGAGCAGCACGTCATGCGCGCCACAGATTCACTTCCTCCCAGCCTTCCCGCCGTCAGGGAGACAAAAGGCCGAAGTGAATCCCGCCTTTTTATTGAGGAATTTTTCTTTTCCGTCGCCTTGTGTGCGGCGCTCCTTCTCAATCAAGAACAATACACCCGCCATCTGAAAAAAGGCTACCGCTGGCAGCCGCTTTCAAAATACCTCACCTCACTTATTTTTCGGCAGACAGTACGATAGTGCTCCTGCATGACAGCAACATTTTTTACAACACAGTGACACATGTTTTTTTGGAGAATACAATGACTAAGGAATACGAATGGATTACGCCCGCTTCCATCACGACTGATTTGGAAGACGGCAACAACGAAGAAATTATCGGGCAACTTACAGAACTGCTCCGCCTTACCGGTAAAGTAACAGATCCTGCGGCCGTAGAAGAAGCGATACTCAAGCGCGAACAGATTGCAAGCACCAGCATAGACGATGATATTGACGCACCCCACGCACTAACCACGGGTGTTTCTGAATTCTGCACCGCAATTGGTGTGGTCTCCCACAGAAAAATCTACATTCTCATCGCATGGAATGAAAGCAATACGAGAAACCTAAAACTGCTTGCGGTACTGCTTGAATTGATTAAAAACGAAAAGCAGAAGATTCTTGCCGCAGAAACGGGAAATCAGATTCACCGCATACTGACCGCCGCCCTTTCCGCAGCGGACATGCACTGATTACAGGCTGTATTTTCTTGACCGCAAACGCTTTTCAAAATCTTCCTTGACAAGCGGGCGGTCATAGAGATAGCCTTGCGCCATAAGGCAGCCGTTTGCACGCAAAAAACGTGCCTGTTCTTTTGTTTCCACGCCTTCCGCAATTACCTGAATGCCCAGTTCGCGCGCCATGTTGATAATTGACCGAACAATAACCACATCAGCCTTTTTGCTCGTCTTGCCGGCAATATTATCCACCAGAGACTTGTCCATCTTGACCACATCAGCGTTCAAATCCCGCAGGAGGCTCATGGATGAATAACCGGTGCCAAAATCATCAATTGAAATGTGAAAGCCGCTTCCATGCATGACATTTACAAAGGAAATCAGGCGTTCAAGATACTTAAAGTCAGAAAGTTCCGTCAGTTCAATCTCGATGTATTTAGGGTCAATCTTGTATTTTTCCAGAATACTGATAATATCCTGTTCAAGTTTTTCGTTGGAAAGATGAATCTTTGAAAAATTAGTGGAAATCCGCACGGGTTCAATGCCCATATCCAGCCAGTGCCGTAAGTCTTTGCAGACTTCTTCCAGCATGTAAAAGTCAAGATTCTTAATCGTGCCTTCCCTTTCCAAAATCGAAATAAACTCGTTGGGATACATGATTTTATTGGCATGCCAGCGGGTCAAGGCCTCACAGCCGCACAGGGTGTCGTCAGCAAGCGTCACTTTTGGCTGATAGTAGACCAAAAATTCATTGCGGGAAAGTGCACTTTTGAACATGGCAGAAACCCGCTTGTCATGGAGTGTTTTTTCAAGCATCTCCGGCTGAAAGTAGACCGTATCCCTGTCACGAGAGCGACGCGCCGCCTGAAAGGCAATGGAAGCACAGGAAAGGACATCCTGTGGATCGGAGTCAGGCAGGATGGGAAAGACACCGCTCTTAAAATCAATGCGTACATCTTCTTTTTGTCCTTTGTTATCCACGGTGACAGGCATGCCGGTAACAAAAGCGATATAGCGGAGCAGGCAATACTTTTTGACCAGAGTAACAAAATTATCACCGCCTAGCCGACAGAAAAGTCCGTTCTCTCCCAAAAAGTTACGGACTGCCATGCTGTACTGCTTGAGGATATAGTCTCCGTTGTTGGAGCCAAACTGCTGATTGATGTACTTGAAATTCTTGATGTTTGCGAAGACGGACGCATATTCGGAAAGCTGATTCTTTGCGTACAGCTCATCAACCTTTCGCTGAAAGCCCATCATGTTCAGAGAGCCAGTAAGCATATCAATATTCTGCGTCTGCTGCATGAGGGACAAAAGACGCAGACGGCTGCAGGAAAGATAAAGGACTTCCAGCAGAAAATCAATGTCCGACTTGTCATCATCATTCCACTTCCAGCCCATTTTTGGATGGGCAAAAAGCCTTACAGTACCGCCTTCCGCCGTATTGAACTGTTTTTCGTAAACCTCATCACTATATCCATTAGGGTCCTCATAGCCGGCAATAACCTTATTCAAGCCTTTGGGCTCATAGACTGATTCGGGCGCGGAAAAAATAGTCTCTACTTTTCCCAGATGAAATTCATCTGCCACGCCAGGAAGGGATGCATCAATAAGGGCGACCATTTCATCAAGTGAAAAAACATCATTATTTAGAGTCTCATAAAAAGTCCTAAATTTTTCGCTCACAATTCGGAAACTCATGCTAAAAGCTCCGACAATATTTTGGTTAAGTTTTCTACATCAATAGGCTTTGCCACATGAGCATTCATGCCTGCAGCCTGCGCCTTCTGGACATCTTCTGCAAATGCGTTTGCCGTCATCGCAACAATGGGAACATGGGCTTTTACACTGTCTTCAAATGCCCGTATAGTTCTCGTTGCCTCGTATCCGTCCATGACCGGCATCTGAATGTCCATAAGAACCGCATTGTAATATCCAGGTTCTGCCGCTGCAACTTTATCCACGGCATCCTTTCCGTTTACCGCCGTCTCCACCTCAAAGCCCATGTCCGCCAGAATCATCGTGGCAATCTCACGGTTTACGTCCACATCATCCACCAAAAGCAGACGCATGGCAGCAAAGTCAAGTTCACGCTCCGGCTTTTCCACGGTAGCTTTTGCCCCAGACATTTCTTCTACAGAATCCGCACCCCTTTCTTCTCCTGCGGTCTGCAAGCGTAAAGGCAGCGTAATGACAAATTCCGTACCATTTCCCTGTTCCGTCACCACGCGGATATCACCGCCCATAAGGTCAATAATGCTCTTGGTAATCGACATACCCAAGCCTGTTCCCTGAATGCCGCTCACCGTACTCGTCCGCTCACGCTCAAAAGCCTCAAAAACTTTTGCCGCAAATTCAGACGACATACCGATTCCACTGTCTTTCACCCTCAGTTCATAGGTGGCAAAACTTTTTTCCGCATCGGTACTGAGTTGCGTAAGAGAGACGGCAACGTTTCCACCTTCTGGCGTAAACTTATAGGCGTTGCTGATTAGGTTAAGCAGCACCCGATTCAAGCGGTTTTTGTCGCACAGTACCAGTGGGCAGGTCATCTGGGAATAATCGACCGTGTATACGATGCTCTTTCCTACCATCTGGGTGGCAAACATATCGCGCACTTCTTCCATCACCTTGCGCAGGTCGTGCGGTGATTCCTCCAAATCCATCTTGCCGCTTTCAATACGGCTCATCTCAAGAACATCGTTTATGAGTGCCAGCAGGTGCTGACTGGAGCCTTCAATTTTTTTCAGGTACTTCTTGATTTCCTCCATGCCGATGCCTTCACGCTTGGCAAGGTGAATATAGCCGATAATCGCATTCATAGGAGTACGGATGTCATGGCTCATGTTGGAAAGAAAGACGGTCTTTGCCTTATTGCTCTCTTCCGCCGCAATTTTTTCCCGCTCCATCTGCTTTTCACGGGAGCGGATAACAGAATAGATATTGAACATGACCACCAGCGCTATGGCAATCAGCGCCATTTGGATAACGCTATTGTTGAGCAGTGTCCTTTGCACCAGCAAAAGCTTTGACTCCAAAAAAGCATTCTCCACACGCTGGCGGACTTCATTCTCCTCAATGCCGTACAGATTCATCTCTCCCGTATAGAAAGAGTTGATGTCTTTCACCACTTTTTCCGTACTGGCATGGGTTGTCTGACGCATCCACAAAAGCGACGTAAAGAAAATCAGAAAGAGCAGAGCAACCCACACCACTGTTGTCTTTCCAAAACGGTCTTCGGTATCACGCTTAAAGACAAGGCGGAAGAAGAGAAAACCCAAAACGCTCCAAAAGGCCAAAATCAGGTAGGATTCCGCAGAAAGGGCGCTCATCTGCCAGAGGTTGGGTACCAGCAGGAAAAGGCTGAAAAGCATTGCCATGGCACAGCCGATTACGCCCGTCACTTTTATGATGTTACTGCCTTCCCTTTTGGCAATACAATATGCGCTTGCCGATGTATAGCCGTAGGCAAAAGTCGCGCCGATTGTGGTTACGTCAACAATCCAGCCGATTGCAGTTCTTCCCAAAAAAGGAATGACCAAGGAAATAAGCGCAATAAAGAGAACGGCATTTCTTGGTCCCCCAGACTTTCCCAAAAAGGAAAAACATTTAGGAAGAATGGCATCCTTTCCCATGGCATATAAAAGACGGCTGGCTGCAATTGTATTTCCGATGATTCCCGTAACAATCGCTCCCAGTACGGCAAGTCCCAGCACAAAAGATGCCCTGCCCCCGCCAGATTGCGCCACAGAAAAGAATACGGGCATCTGCTGACTGCCATGCATTTTTCTCAGAAAGCAAACGTATCGTGCCCAGTCAGCATATCCCTCTGGCTGAACGGCAACGGCAATAAAGGTCAGTGCCACATAGGCAAAAAGTCCAAAAATCACCGCTACTGCCATAATCAAAAAGGAACGCTTGGCTGAAAAGGTAAATTCAGACGCAGAATGAGAAATCGACTCAAATCCAACAAAGGCCCAGGGCGTTAGAGAAACAATACTGAATATCTGCAGGAAGTGGTTTTTCCTTTCGCTGAATGTCGGCGTAAAATCAACAGCAGTCAGGTTGCCGCTTTTTACTACCCACACAAGACAGAGCAGTATGCCGACCACAAGAATCAAGGCCATTACCGTCTGCACGAATACGGAAATTCGGCGGGCACACATACAGAGCAAAGTCAGAATGCACAATACGCCAATCTGCAAAAGTACTTCGCCCATGTAGATGTCATAGCCTGCAAGGCGATAGTGAAAGCCAAATTGCAGCATTGAGCCAAAAATAGTGCGGCAAATCAATGCCAGAGCCGTCAAGTTTGCCCAGAGGATTGCAATATAGGTGAGGCTCAAAAACCATGCACTCAAAAAACCATGGTCATAACCAAAAGTCTCCTTTGCATAGGTAAAAGTACCGCCAGAATCAGGGTAACGGTTCATCATAAAATGATAATTCATGCCTATCACCAGCATGATGACGGCACCAATTGCCATGCCGACGGCAGTTCCAACCGGTCCTGCAATCGGCAAGAAGGTTGTTCCGGGCATGACAAATGCACCCCAGCCCACGGCTGAACCAAATGCCAATGCACAAGCAGCAAAAGGAGAGAGGTAAGGGGTTAATCCGGAATTTTCTTGCTTCATACTTCCACTATGATAGCACACTTTACGCAAGAAAGCAAAAAAATAGAAACTAAAACCATGCAGGATTATAGAGATGGATTATGCCGCACAATTTTGCCGCCATGCAGACCAGCAGGGCTATCAGGCTCGTCGTATACATCAGCATCACGGTGCGGTTAATGTCATCAATCTCAGGCTCCCTCCACCGCCTGCCAAGATAGGGCTTTTTTTCCAGCAGACCGCCGTAATAAGCGTCTCCCCCCAATTGCAGGCGCAGGGCTCCGGCACAGGCAGATTCCGTCTGTCCTGCATTAGGACTTTCATGCTTATAGCGGTCACGCAAAAATGTTCTGGCGGCACGGATAGGATTATAGGGAAAGGCATAGCGGCTGAAGACCGAAACAAGATACAAGACCAAAGCGGCAAGCATCATGCAAAGAGCGGCAAGACGGGATGAAAGAAGGTTTGCAAAATCGTCAAGGCGGGCGGCAAGGGTGCCAAAATAGCGGTAGCGGCTGTTTTTGTAGCCAATCATACTGTCCATTGTGTTGATTGCCTTGTACAAAAGCGCAAGGGGGGCTCCGCCTATGCTATAGGCAATAAGAGGAGCCACAAGACCGTCGTTCGTGCTTTCTGCCACAGTCTCCACACAGGCTTTGATTACGCCGGGTCTGTCCAATACTTCTGTATCGCGTCCAACAATGCGAGCCACCGCCTTTTGTCCGTCCTTTAGTGAACGGGAAAGGCTCATGTATACATTTTCCGCCTCATCACGCAAGCTGCGGGCGGCAAGACACTGATAGCCCCAGAAGACATCCAGTCCGTATGCTGCATAGACGAGCCAGCGAAGATTAAAACGCATGCCCGCATACATAAGCCCGTATATGACCGCAAAAGGAAGGGTATAGGCGTACATGCACACTATCAAGGCAAGCAGACCTCCGGCAAGCCTTTCGCCCCACTTTGTGTCAGGGAAGATTTCGCGAAAGAGCGATTCCAGATGAGCAATCAATTTTCCCAGCAGAACCACTGGATGCGGAAGCCAGCGCGGATCACCCAAAAGCGCATCCAGCAAAAAAGCCGCGGGAATCTTAAAAAACTGGAACAAAAGATATGTGTTCATCGAAAGCAATGATAGCAGATTAGCACGCTTTTGTCACAAAGTCGCAGCAATTTTTCCCAAACGGAACATGCCGCAGTCTGTCTGCCAGCCGTAATAGGAATCCACCCCTTCATTCTGACCTTCAAGCCCATGTAACGCATATTGTCTGAAAAGCGACATCTGGGTGCCGCCATGTCCGATTACAACAATCACCTCATCCCCATCAGGCTCAGCAAGGATGAGCTCAAAAGCCTTTGCCGTTCGCGCCAGAAATTCTGCAATGCCTTCACCTGCACTTTTGTCTGACGGCGGACACTTCATCTGGGCACCGCTGTCCACAAAAGCCTGATAGAGCCGTCGTGTCTTTTTATCGGAAAAAAGTTCCTCGGCAGTCTGGTTTTCAAAAAGTCCAAAATCCATTTCCCGAAAGTCTTCCACCATACAGACAGTCGCCTGAGGATAGAGGATTTCAGCAGTTTGCAGGGCACGTTTCATGGGCGAGACATATATTTTTTTAGGAAAAAGCAGCCGCTCCCGTAAGGCGGGACTAAAGGACTGGGCATAAGAAGAAAGAATTTTTTTAGCGTGCTCCACCTGCTTCCTTCCCGCCCCGCACAAATCCAAATCACTTGCACCGCCTGCATAACGCTTTTCCAGATTTGCCACTGTCGCACCATGGCGAAAAACCATGAGGTGGCGGAATTTCTTCTGCAGACAGTCAAGGCTTCCTTTTATGACACGGGGGATTCCTGCCGTCATCAGCACCACGCAATCCGCCAGCGAAGCAAGGGCAATGTTCAGCCGCCCGTTTTCTTCCCGCAAAACACGGCTTTCCTGCTCCAGGGGAATGATTCCCAAGCCCATTTCGCTTGCAATCACCGCAGCAAAACTTGCAAGGCGCACACAGGTAAGGGAAAGCGGCGGCTCCACAACTCCTTTCCCACACTCTTTTGCATAGGCGCGAGCATCTTCTGCCGACACCACGTGCCTACATTCAGGAGGAATATGCAAGCTGTCTAAAAAAATGCGGCACCCGCTATGAACGCCGCCAAGAAGTAAAATCATCTTTCCTTACGCAACCATTTAACCAGCGTGACGCTCAGAAGAATTACCTGCTGCCTCCCGTTCCTCCACTTCCTCGTAGTTGAGGGGCTTCTTTCCGTAAATCAAGCCGTGCTCGTCTTCATCAGGATGCTTTCCGTAGGGAGCGTTGGCAAGCAAAAGCTTGAGGCGGTTCAGCTGGTTCACTTCGCTGGAGCCAGGATCGTAGTCGATTGCAGAAATATTGGCCTCAGGGTAGCGACGGCGCAATTCCTTGATAACACCACGACCACAGACATGGTTAGGCATGCAGGCAAAAGGCTGTACACAGGCAAAGGTCTTTACGCCCTCGTGAATCAAATCCACCACTTCGCCAGTCAGGAACCAGCCCTCGCCTGTCACATTGCCCAGAGAAATGATGTCCTTTGCATAATCCATCTTTTCGTAAATGGAAGTGGGAGCCGTAAAACGCCTGCTCTTTTTAAGCGTCTTTGTTACATATCCGCGGAATTTTTCTGTCATCCAAATCAAGAGGCGGGCAATACGCTCTCCGCTCTTGGGAACAGCAAGATTCTTGTGCTTGAAGATATTGTCCGAGAAGTTGTAGAGCAGGAAGTCGATGAATCCCGGCTGTACGCACTCTGCACCCTCTTCCTCAATGGTCTCAACAAGATTGTTGTTTGCCGTCGGATGCAGTTTGACGAGGATTTCACCAACGATTGCCACGCGGGGCTTTTTAATGGGCAGAAGCTCAAGATTGTCAAAGTCTCGAACCACGCCACGCACAATCTTGTGATAAGTATGGAGGGACATGTTCTTAAGTTCACGTCCGATAATCTCATTCCACTTTTCGTAGAGGGCATTTGCACTTCCAGGCACTTTTTCATAAGGACGCGTACGATAAAGCACGTGAATTAAAAGGTCACCCAGAATAAAGGCCATGACGATACCCTTACCCAGCGAGAATGTCAGCTTAAAGCCAGGATTATTTTCCAAGCCCTGAGCAGAAAGAGAGATTACCGGCACATGTCCCCAGCCAGCGTCATTCAATGCGCGACGGATAAAGCCGATATAGTTTGTCATACGGCAGCCGCCACCTGTCTGAATGATTGCAAGGCTTACATGGTTGATGTCGTATTTTCCGCTTTCCAAGGCCGCCATCAACTGACCGGTGACCAGAATGGCAGGATAGCAGGCATCATTGTTTACATACTTCAGACCTACATCCACCGCTGCCTTGTCTACTTCCGGCAGGAACTCAATCTTGTAGCCTTCGTACTCAAAGACTTTCTGATGCAGACGCATGTGGATAGGACTCATCTGGGGAGCAAGAATCGTATGCGTGTACTTGAATTCCTTTTCAAAAGGCTTACGGTGATAGGCCGAAGACTTTGCGGGAAGTTTCTTTCTGTTGCGCTGCCGTTCCTTAACCGCCGCAATAAGGGAGCGGATACGGATGCGGACAGCACCAAGATTTGAGCCTTCATCAATCTTAATCAGCGTGTACATGCGGCCCTTTGCCTTCATGATTTCATCCACCTGGTCGGAAGAAATGGCATCCAGACCGCAGCCAAAGGACGTAAGCTGCACCAGTTCAAGATTCGGCATGCCCGTCACAAATGCACCCGCACGATAGAGACGGCTGTGATAAGTCCACTGGTCTACGATACGCAGGGGACGTTCCACCTTGCCCAAGTGAGCCACTGATTCTTCGGTAAAGACTGCAAGCCCCAGACCGTTAATCATTTCAGGAATGCCGTGGTTGATTTCCGGGTCAAGATGATAGGGGCGGCCAGAAAGCACGATGCCGTTTGCACCCCGCAAAATCATTTCTTCCAGAGCCTCTTCACCCGCCTGCTGCACTTCCTTGCGGAATTTTGCCTGTTCCTGCCAGCCTGCCTCCACCGCCTCGTTAACCTGCTCACGGGTCAGCTTAAAATGCGGGCTCAGTTCTTCGTAAAGGCGCTCTGCAAGACGCTCCTTGTTCTCAATGGGCAGGAAGGGGTTCATAAAAAGCACCGATGGATCCTGCCTGAGAGCATCCACATTGTTCTTCAAAACCTCGGAATAACTGGTGACAATCGGACAGTTATAGTGGTTGTCGGAGCCAGCATCTTCAATCTGCTCGTAGGGGGCACAGGGATAGAAGATGAATTTGCAGCCCACTTTTAGAAGATGCATAATGTGTCCGTGACTTATCTTTGCCGGATAGCAGACTGACTCTGAAGGAATCGTCTCCAAGCCTGACTCAAAGACATTGCGCGTAGAACGGGGAGAAAGACGGACGCGGAAGCCCAGTTTGGTAAAGAAAGTAAACCACATGGGATAGTTTTCGTACATATTGAGGACGCGGGGAATGCCCACCTCGCCCATGGGAGCGTCAGAAAGAGCCAGCGGCTTGTAGCTGAAAAGCCTGTCGTACTTCCATTTAAAGAGATTGGGAAGTCCCTTGTTTTCATCAGTTGCGCCGCTGGACTTTGCGTTTCCCGCATCCACAACGGTGTTTCCGCCTGCAGCACGCTCGGCACCTCGTTCACAGCGGTTACCCGTAACAAAGGTGCGGACTCTCCTGCTGTCCGTGCCGTCATCGCTGTTTGTGGTAAAGGTGTTTATGGTCAAAAGACAGTTGTTCTGGCAGCCACCGCAACGGCGCAGTTCCAAATCCACATGAAAATTATCCAGCTGCTCAGGCGTTGCAATGCCAGAACGGATGACCGGCGGCACAAAACCAACTTCTTCACCCGGCTTTGGAGCGGTCAAATCGCGCCACTGGTCGTAGGCAATCAAAGCCGCACCATAGGCACCCATAAGACCTGCCACATCAGGACGGTAAACGTGTACGCCCGCAATCTTTTCAAAGGC
>FLNX01000242.1_pt1 | contig 12168 bp, 10 predicted proteins | sample 1140341 | NCBI WGS metagenome assembly FLNX01 (sample SAMEA3878208, study PRJEB12797) | bioreactor metagenome | biome: Moose rumen | place: Sweden | collected 2011-10
TATGCTCCTGGACAGGAATTGCTACAGTTTGTCTTTCTTTAAGCATTCTGTGTTTGGATTGAAGGATTACTACAAGTATATGGGACTCAAGGAACTCGGAGGACTCGTCCTCTCTCGTGTCCGCAAGCCAAAGAGGCTTCCCCGCGTGCTCTCTCAGGAGCAGTTCAAACGGCTCATCGGTCTTTGCGATTTGTACGACAAGGCTTTAATTTCCACCATCTATGACTGTGCCCTAAGAGTAAGTGAGGCTTGCAGCCTCAAATGGATTGACATCAGCTTTGAACGACAGCAGGTGTTCGTCTATCAGGGCAAAGGGAAGAAGGATCGTGTCGTGCCCATCTCCGAACAGCAACTTAAAATGCTGCAGTGCTTCAAGAGAAAGTATCCCAGTGATGACTTCGTTTTCAAGACACACGGCAAGGGGAATCAGCTACAACAGCTGTCGCGACCGCCATTGTCCCAAATGCCAGAACAAGGAGCGCGAGCAGTGGATTGAGTGCCGCAGGGAGGAAATCATCCCTGCCAGGTATTTCCATGTCGTATTCACGCTGCCAGACTGTCTGCATCCTGTCGCGATGGCTAACCAGCGGGAGTTCTATGACTGTATGTTCAAGGCTGCCTGGGGTACCATTGATGCATTTGCCACCAAGAAGGGACTGCTCACTGGTATGACATCCATACTCCATACGTGGGGATCGAATCTTTTCTATCACCCCCATATTCACTGCATCGTGCCCGGTGGGGGCATTGATGCAGAGGGAGTATGGCATGAAATCCATGGCTGCAGAGGTACACCTTTTCTCTTCCCCGTGGCTGCCATGAGTCCCAAATTCCGGGGGCGTTTCATAAATCTGTTGACCCGCAGACTCAAGAAGAAGGGACTTGCCATACCACAGGCCGTCCGTAAGAAGTGCTTTGACAAGGACTGGGTAGTCTATGCCAAGCCGCCTGCCAAGGGAGTCGGGCAAGTACTCGAATACATCGGGCGCTATGCCTATCGCGTGGCCATCACTAATTCCAGGATACTCGATGTCACCGACAGGAGAATCTCCTACGACTACAAAATGTACAAGAAGTACGGCAAGCACGGAGTCTTGTCCATGGACATCGATACGTTCCTCAATCTGCTGTCTCTTCATATCCTGCCTGATCACTTCGTCCGAATACGGCACTATGGTATACTCTCTCCCTGCAACCGCGAAAAGCTGCGCTGCATCCAGAAGCAAATGGATGTGCCGCCTGTACCGAAATCACCTTCATATTGCTTCGATTTTGAGATTGAACATCTCTGATTATATGTAATTGTGCGAGCCAAAACACTCGCTTATGTATCGTGAAGTCATCGCCTGTCGCTCAGGCAACCATGAGAAACCGGCATTTTTCCCCATAGATATATTATTACTCTTGCAGCGGAAGTACACATCTTGCTTCATATCTGCTTCGCAGAGACGAAGCCTATGTCGTTAGATGAATGACGGCATGCCGTAGTCAGTGTAGCACTCTGTCTGACGGATTTCGGCATGGCCGTCATCAAGCAAGGCTTTGGCCTCTGTTCCTATGTCATATTTCTTAATATCCTCCAATATCCAATGCATGGAGTATTCTGGGGAATACATATCGTCGTAGTAGTTGTAGTGTTCGTCTTCTGTGAAATGCTTGCACATGGATTTGAGTAATTGGAGATACATCGTGACGGCCTGAGTGTATAAGCCGACTTTCAGCGCCTCTTCTATCTGACGGGTTATAGGCCTGATGTTATTGGCAATACGGTCACAATCCATATTGATAAAGTGACGGGCGAAAAGTTTCTCATATTCTGGGTTCAACTTTATTTGCGCCTTGCGTTCACGTTCTTCTGCAGCCTTGCGTCCTTCTTCTCTTTTGCGACGGTATTCTGCCATATATTGTGCTTGCAATTCCTGCTTGTTCGGCTTGCGCTCAATATGGATAGGCTCGCCTTCGAGAACAGCAGAGGACTGAAAGTTGAGCATTGCTTTGGGTTTGAGTCCCCACGAGACAAATTCTGACTGGAAGCCCTCAATGAGTGCATTGGCCTCTATAAGTTTCGGCATATTGTTCCAACGAATGGCAGAATCGGTCATGACTTGACAGATGGTTTTCACAAGTTTGCGGAGCCGAGGCTTGTACTGAATGAAGAAGCCTGATAGTTCCTCACGATGCATCCATTCTGGCAGACTGCGCAAGAGTTCTGCCGTCTGGGCGTAGGCGGCATCAGGGCGGTTTCGTTCGAAACAACGGGCAACGCATTTTGTGGACATGCGTTCGAAGGAGCGTATCTGGTAGAGGAATTCCTCATTATCCTCGGGAGTCCATCGGATGGCGCTGTCGATATACCAGCCGTATTCCTTGGCATAGTCGACATTCAGACCGTCGGGAATAAAACCGAGGGTCGGAGTTCGGCGCAGTTCTTTCTTGTGGTTCTCACGCCGATGGCGTTCCGGTTCTTTGGCGAGCCATTCCGCATGATGGCGGCGTTCCTCTTCTATCTCACGTTCTACGTTCTTGAACAGGTCGGAGTGCATTGCCTCTTCTGTGACAAGTTCCTTCACTTTTCGATGTAGATAACGTGCCCACGTGGTGACGTTCTCTGCCGTGACAAGTGGGCTATCATCAAGGCTGACGGAATGAACATGGATTGTTCCATCCTGCTTGCGCTTGAACTCAATAACCAACTTCTCGAATTTGCTATTATAACCGTAGATGTAATCAGACATATAGAAGTGCTTAACAGACTGCTTATGTTACAATTTCTGCAGATCCTGCTTAATCATCTGATAGAGCAGACAATCTCCATCCATAAACTCGAAGTTGCTTTTCAGAAGTGTCGGGATGTCAAGTTGCAAGTTCTGCAATTCTTCTATTCTCTGGTTCTTTACGTGCGGTGCCATCTGATTGTCTGCATAGATGGCTTGCCTTTCATCCGCAATGTCTATGTCTCTTAATTCTTCCAGCAAAGCAGTGACGAAGTTAAAGAGTGCATGACCGTATATGAACGAAACGCAGTTGTCAGTTGTTACATACGGAAAGGAGTCTTGAAACCTTTGGCTGAATTCTGCACATTCTCCCGTATGATACGAGGGTGCTGACCGAAGTTGCTTCAGATACTTGTCCACTCCACTTTGTACTGCCGCAATGATGTCGGTGCCTTGCTTGCCAGCCAATGACTGTCGGATGACCTTACTGCCGGGAAACACGTATGCCCAACTATCCACATTAAACACTCTGTTGCTGCCCGCACTGCGAAGATACAAATCTGCCAGGAACAGCGGGAATATGGTCTTGGAAAGAAGCAGGAAGAACTTTTCAAAGTCGAATGAAGTCTGGATAGACGTAGCCGAAGTATATATATGCCTCAGTGTTGCAGGGAAGCATAGTAGACTCTCAATGCTGTATCCATAAGTATGGAAGAGAAAATGGGCAGGGAAGAAAAGTCCTGAAGGATATTTCTGTTCTTCCAGGAAGCGGTCAAGGTCACAGTCCACGCACCCAATATAGCCTGGGCCTCCTCTGTCTGAGATTGTAGCAATGATGAGCGGTTTGCTTTCCGTCTTGTTCATACCATGCTGATATGGATGCACGTCAAACCTTTTCTGTGGGCACGATGACTCCAAGATCCGCTCCCAAATGGCTACGTCGGCACCATTTTCCACCAGCGCCGTGATTCTGTCAGGCGATGCCGTCAGCGTGTTGCGTCGCTGGTAGTACAGGTTGGAGAGGTTTTGTCTCAGTTTACTGCCCATATCTTTCCGCCTCTATTTCCGACATTTCAGCCACTCTCCCCTGATTGCCCACAATCATTGAGGGTGCATGGGTCGATACAAACAGTTGCATATTGGGATTTAGTCGCTGAAGGGTGGTAATCAGTTTTTCTTGCCAGTCCACATGCAGTCCCAAGTCCGGCTCGTCGAGCCAGAGAAGTACGGGGGCATCAAACATGTTGCTCGTTATCACGATCAGGAACAGCATCTCCTTTTCGCCAAGTGACAAGTCCTGGTATTTAACGACTTCGCCAGATTTTCTATTAGTGAATGATATCTTTGCCTCCATTCCTGCCTTGATAGCATAATGATTACCGAAGAACTCTTTCAGTGCATCATTGAATGCCGATATATATTCAGTGTCTTTAGCATTTAGATAGATGGGTTGCGAACTGCCTTCCATCTTCTGTTCGGATGCCTTCGACAGGGAATCGTAAAAAATCTGCGACACACGTTCGTTACGTCTTGCAATTGCAGATGACAGCATCACGTCAAGATAGGTCCTGTCATCACTGGGCTGGCCTTTGTCACCTTGGTTCCTTTGGGCCTCGAGTATGTTCTGCTCGAATGAAGAAGCAAAGGATGTTAGCACCGTCTTGATTAGATCGTCAGGAGCAACCACATTACTATCGTTGTCAACAACCCTTACCCGCTGCACCAGGAATGTGCCATCCTTTTCAACTTTATTTGCCTCAATATTATAATAGTTATATCCACTCTCATGTTCGGTATCCTTGCTTACACGTTGCTTATCCCACAGCAGTCGCCAATCATTGTCCATGGTCAACTCCACGCTTTCTGCCAAATAGGCATAATGTGGGTCTGCAATATAGCCAAAGGCCAACAATTGATAGCAGATATGGAATATAGTAGATTTACCCGAACCGTTGTCTCCGCCCAGGATATTCACATCCCGAAAGACCTCCCATGTCACATTCTTGTAACCGAAAAGATCTTCCATAACGATTTTCTTCAAATATATAGCACTCATCTTTTATGACTGTTTTTAATATGCAAATATAGGCATTCTTTTGCAAACAGGTTTCATAAAAGGCCTTTTTTTATGATTTTTTGAGAAATTTGCATAGCGGCTTAACTTAAGGCGTTTTCTAAATGAGTGTAAATTCTATCTTTCGTACTCGACTTCTATGACGTTGAGTTAACTCATTTTATCGATTGAGTTAACTCGATCGATGATTTGAGTTAACTCATGGTTTTTGACTGAGGATTTATATAAATTCCAGTTCATCTCTTCGATAGACGGGGAGGGCGATGGAGATGAGATCCCTCAGCGAGACAACGACCATCTTGTTCTTGTTGATACGCTGTACGCAGCCTTCGATACCCTCGAAAATGCCTTTGACGAATTTTACTTCCTTGCCTTTGTACTGCGCTATTTCCTCAGGCTTCAGATAGAGGGCGTACTCGTTGCCTTCGGCCTTTTGCGACGCAGCGATGAACTGCGTCATCTGGGCTAAGGGGATCACCGTGTCCTTCACGGTCTGGAAGCCTCTGGTGGTAAACTGTAGCGAGGTACATACCTTGTTGTACATCTTCATCCATCTGATCCGTTCGTAGTAGGAGTTGATGAAAATGAGGTTATGGATGGCCGGTTGCACGCGCTTTTCTATTTTGCGGTCAATCCTTTCGTACGTGACTTCCTTGGGGATGAATGTCTCAAAGCCATTGTCCTCAAGTTCCGCCTGTACCTTCAGTTCGCGCTGATACGACACGAAAAGGGGATACCAGTTGTGTTGTTGGGAAGGGTCGTCGTCCGGCAATGTCGAGGCATCCAGATACGCTTCTAACGAGATAAAGGAACGAGTGCCCTCATCAGTGACAAGGGGTGGCTGAACCAGGTTGTCTGTAATCAACATGCTCATCTTCAGGTCTGTACCAGACGATTGGAATCGCAATGCTTAGAATCAGCGAACACTCAAATTGGGGAATATGGCCGCTTGGCCTATGCGCACAAAAAGAGCGTGAACCCTCACCCTGCCCGTCCGTCTCTTTTGGTCGTAGGAAACCATTGCTATAAACAGACAGAATAATGACGCTCACGCCGTTGGTATATTATACACCCCTAAAGTGTGCCTGAAGGTAGCCCGTACCTTCTCAGCACACTGACGGGGCAATATGATACCACGCCACAAACGACTACTCTGCAATGTTTTTGATAGCAAATTTGAATTTCCTACGTTCAAAGAAACCAAAAACAAAGCGTTGTAAGACGCTGTTCTAATATGTTAGCCCACACCTTCACTGCCCTCTCAGACAAGTCGGCGTGAGTAGTTTTGGGTGCAAAGGTACGAAAAAAAAGTTATAACTGCTTAAAAAATCGAATAATTTTAATACTTATGCTTAAAATAATACTTTTTAAGGCGATCACAGCGTGACTCCACCTTATTTATAATATAAAGGGCTTATCTGAACGAATCGGTGAGCAGTTTGATTTCAATCTGCGGGGCGATGCGCTCGTAGAGGATGTTGTAGACGGCATCGAGGATGGGCATGTTGACGTGGCAGTGGCGGTTGATCTCCTTCATACACTTTGTGCCGAAATAGCCCTCGGCAATCATCTCCATCTCAATCTGGGCAGACTTTACTGAGTAGCCCTTGCCGATCATCGTACCAAAGGTGCGGTTACGGGAGAAGTTAGAGTAGCCTGTCACCAGCAGGTCGCCGAGATAGACGGAGTCGTAGGCGTTGCGCTCGATGGGATGGATGGCCGTCAGGAAACGGTTCATCTCCTGCACGGCATTAGCCATCAGCACGGCCTGGAAATTGTCGCCATATTTCAGCCCGCTACAGATACCGGCGGCAATGGCATAGACATTCTTCAGCACGGAGGAATACTCGATGCCGAGCACGTCGGTGCTGGTCTTCGTCTTGATATATTCGCTGCTGAGCACTTCGGCAAAGGCATGGGCCTTCTCACGGTCAGCACAGCCGACGGTGAGGTAGGAGAGACGCTCGAGGGCCACCTCCTCTGCATGGGAGGGGCCGCCGAGACATGCCAAGTTGTCGTAGGGCACATCGAAGACCTGATGGAAATACTCCGAGCAGACCAGGTTCTCGTCGGGCACGATACCCTTGATGGCCGTGATGATGAACTTGTCGCGGATGCGCGTCTTCAGTTTCTTGAGATGTCCCTTCAGGTAGGGCGACGGCGTGACGAAGACGAGGGTATCGTACTGTTGCACGATTCGATTGATGTCGCTCTCAAAGTGGATCTCTTTGATATCAAAATGTACGCTGGTGAGATAGGCGGGGTTGTGGCCCATGCGGCGGAAGTCTTCGATGCGGTCATCGCGACGCATATACCAGCCGATGTGGTGGGTGTGGCCCACCACTATCTTGGCTATCGCTGTCGCCCAAGAGCCGCCGCCTATGATTGCTATCTTTCCACAGTCGTACATTCTAATGCATAATTAATAATGCATAATGCATAATTAGGCTTGCGCTTTTTCAATCCACTGTTGGACTTCGTCCACACTCGGCTTCTGGAGGTCGAGTTTGTACTTCTTCACGATGTCGCCGATTTTCTGCTGCAGGCCCTGGGGCTTCTCATCCTTGATGTTCTGCACGAGGTTGAAGCCAGCCTTACGGAGCACGGGCACCCAGTCCTCACCGACGCCAATGGCTGCCCATTCTGCGGGCGTGCTCTGCGGTGCCTTCTTCTCGGGCTTCATCTGTGGGAACAGCATCACCTCGCCGATGGCGAACTTACCCGTGAGCAGCATCACCAGACGGTCGATGCCGATGCCGATGCCGAATGTGGGCGGCATACCATATTGCAAAGCACGCAGGAAGTCGTGGTCAATAATCATCGCCTCGTCGTCGCCCTTGTCGGCTAACTTCATCTGTTCGACGAAGCGCTCCTCCTGGTCGATCGGGTCGTTCAACTCAGAGTAGGCGTTGGCCAGTTCCTTGCCGTTCACCATCAGTTCGAAACGCTCTGTCAGACCAGGCTTCGAGCGGTGCATCTTGGTCAGGGGCGACATCTCCACGGGATAGTCGGTGATGAAGGTGGGCTGGATGAAGGTGCCTTCGCAGAACTCACCGAAGAGTTCGTCAATCAGTTTGCCCTTACCCATCGTCTCGTCGACCTCCATACCCTTCGAGAGACAGAAGGCGCGAATCTCTTCCTCGGTCTTGCCGTCGCAGTCGAAGCCCGTCTTCTCCTTGATGGCGTCGAGGATGGGCAGACGACGGAAGGGCGCCTTGAACGAGACCACATTGCCGTCGATTTCCACCTCCGGCTTGCCGTTGACGGCGGTACAGATCTGCTCCAGCATATTCTCCGTGAAGGTCATACCCCACAACAGGTCCTTGTACGAGACATACAGTTCCATACAGGTGAACTCCGGGTTGTGGGTTTTGTCCATACCCTCGTTGCGGAAGTTCTTGCCCATCTCGTAGACACCCTCGAAGCCGCCCACGATGAGGCGCTTCAGATAGAGTTCGGTGGCAATACGCATGTACATATCCTGGTTCAGCGCATTGAAGTGGGTGATGAACGGACGGGCCGAGGCACCGCCGGCGATGTTCTGAAGGATGGGGGTGTCCACCTCTGTATAGCCGGCGTTGTCGAGAATGCTGCGCAGGGTGCGGATGATGGTGGCACGCTTCAGGAATGTCTCTTTCACGCCGGCATTCACGATGAGGTCGACATAGCGCTGGCGATAGCGCAGTTCGGGATCGTCGAAGGCATCGTACACCTTACCGTCAGCATCCGTCTTGACCACGGGCAGCGGCTTCAGGCTCTTGCTCAGCAGGGTCAGTTCCATCACGTGAACGCTGATTTCGCCCGTCTTCGTGCGGAACACGTAGCCCTTCACGCCGATGAAGTCGCCCAGGTCGAGCAACTTCTTAAATACTTTATTATAAAGGTCCTTGTTCTCGCCCGGACAGATGGCGTCGCGCTGTATGTATATCTGTATGCGGCCCTTCGAGTCCTGCAGTTTGGCAAAGCCGGCCTTGCCCATGATACTCTTGCTCATGATACGTCCGGCGATGCTCACCATCCGGCTGTTTTCTGGGGTAGCCGTCTCGCGCACGTCGTTGCCTTCCTCGTCTTTGCCAATGACGGGCAGATCCTCAAAGTCGTTGATAATATCTGTGCTCCACGCTGTGACTGGAAACTCTGCAGCAGGGTAGGGATTGATGCCCATCGAGCGCAGTTCTTGCAGACTCTGGCGTCTGCCGATTTCTTGTTCGCTTAATTCTAAAACGTTCATCTTAATATTCGAATATATATGCTTAAGTGGCTGCAAAGTTACTAAAAATCTCCGAAAAAACGTACTTTTAAATAAATATTTGCAAAAAAAGTTGCAAAGATTTGGTGATTAGTAAAATATTATCTATATTTGTGCCACAATAACTAAAAGTAGAGCAATGAATCAGACTTCGGTAAAGAAACGAGTTGTAGGTGTGGACATCAGTCTGGAGCAGACGACATACGCAGTAGTCGATGTCAGAGGTAATATCCTTGCAAAGGATAGTTTCCCTACGGAGGACTATCCCGACATCAACGGATTTGTATCGACGCTGAGTGAGCGCATTATCGCCCTGGTGGAGATGAACGGAGGCTATGAGAACATCCGCTCCGTGGGTATCAGTGCGCCGAGTGGCAACTTTATGACGGGATGTATTGCCAATTCGCCCAATATGCCTTGGAAGGGGGTGATCCCCCTGGCCGCCTTGCTCCGCGACCGTCTGGGACTGGCCGTGGCACTGGCCAACGATGCCCATGTCGTAGCACTTGGAGAGCATGCCTTCGGCTGTGCCCACGGTATGCGCGACTTCATTGTCATCACGCTGGGTAGCGGTATGGGCAGTTGCATCTTCTCCGATGGTGCAGTCAATTTGGGCTATGACGGCTATGCCGGTGAGGTCGGACACGCCTGCGTGCAGCCCCATGGTCGTCTCTGCGGCTGTGGCAACAAGGGCTGTCTGGAGACCTATACGGCTGCGAAGGGTATCGTGATGACGGCCCGTGAGTTGCTGGCAGAGACCTCGGCTCCCTCGAAGATGCGCGATGCGGAGAAACTGTCGCCGAGGATCATTGCCGAACTCTGCGACGAGGGTGACGAACTGGCTATCGAGGTCTATCGCCGCACGGGTGAGATGCTGGGGCTGGGCCTGGCCAACTACGCTTCGCTGCTGAATCCCGAGGCCTTCATCTTTACGGGTGGCATCCCGAAGGCAGGTCACTGGCTGCTCGATCCGGCCAAGGAGGCCTTCGAATCGCACGTGTTCCATAATATTAAGGGCAAGGTGAAGTTCCTGTCATCGGAACTTGACAGCCGGGAGCGCGACGTGCTGGGTGCCAGCGTTCTGGCCTGGGAGGTAAAGGAGTATTCTTTGTTCAAGGAAGAGTAAAAATCACTTATCATGGAAGAAATCGATCAGATAAAGACGCGTGTCGTAGGAATTGACGTCCGTGAGACAAGAACCACTTACGCCGTAGTGGATATCAAGGGCGAGATCATCGCGCAGGACTACTTTTTGACGACTGACTATCCCGACGTGTCCGACTATGTGGCCGCACTGACGGAGAAGATCGTCATCCTGGTGGAGGAGAACGGCGGCTATGAGACCATCCGCTCCATCGGCATCAGTGCCCCCAGTGGCAACTATCTGACGGGCTGCATCGAGAATGCGGCCAATCTGTCGTGGAAGGGTGTCGTGCCCCTGGCTGCGATGCTGCAGGATCGGCTGGGACTGGCGGTGGCACTGGCTAACGATGCCCACATCACCGCCCTCGGCGAGAAGGCTTTCGGCAGTGCCCACGGAATGAAGGACTTCGTGGTGGTCAGCATCAGCCATGGTGGACTGGGCAGTTGCATCTTCACCGACGGCAAGCCCCACCTGGGCGTGAATGGTTTTGCCGGTGAGGTGGGTCATACCTGCGTGGAACTCAATGGCCGTGAGTGCGGCTGCGGTCGTAAGGGCTGTCTGGAGACCTATGTCTCCGACAAGGGTCTCGTGCGCACCGTTGAGGAACTGCTGGCAGAGAGCAATGAGCCGACGCTGCTCAGCGAACTGGACGATATCAATATCAAGACCATCGCAGACTCCTGCGACAAGGGCGACCGCCTGGCCATCGAGGCCTTCAAGCGTGTTGGCTCTATGTTGGGTCTGGGACTGGCCAACTATGCCTCGGTGCTCAATCCCGAGGCCATCATCCTGACGGGTGATATGACGCAGGCGGGCAAGTGGCTTCTGAAGCCGATGCGTACCGCCTTCGATGAGCATATTTTCCACAACATTCGCGGCAAGGTGCGCATCCTCGTGTCCATCCTGAAGGAGGGTGAGCGCGACGTGCTGGGTGCCAGTGCCCTGGCGTGGGATGTGAAGGAGTATTCGCTGTTTAAGTGAAAATTATGCATTATGCATTATGAATTATTAATTGTAAGTATGGAAGAACATGTAATTAAAACCAGAGTAGTCGGTGTCGACATCAGTAACGAGCGCACTACATACGCCATCGTGGACATTCGTGGAAACATCCTGGCAGAGGAATCGATCCCTACCTCCGACTACCCCAACGTGAACGAATTCATCGAGGTGCTGAGCGAGAAGATCGTGATGCTGGTAGAGGCGAACGGTGGTTATGAGACCATCCGCTCCATCGGAGTCAGTGCGCCCAGTGCCAGTACGGTGTCTGGCAGCATTGAGAATGCGGCCAACCTGCCCTGGAAGGGCATCATCCCGCTGGCCGTGATGCTGCGTGAGCGTATCGGTCTGGCTGTGGGACTTTCCAACGACGCCCATATCTCCGCCTTGGGAGAGTATACCTTCGGCAGTGCCCACGGTATGACGAATTTCATCATTGTCAGTCTGGGGGTCGGTATCGGCAGTTGTTTCTTCTCGGAGGGCCATGAGCATAAAGGCCAGGATGGCTATGCTGGTGAACTGGGCCATACGTGTGTGGTGCCTGGAGGCCGGCTGTGCGGCTGTGGTCATCAGGGCTGTCTGGAGTCGTATGTGGGTGCCAAGGGTATCGTGAACACGGCCAGACAACTGATGGAAGAGTCGGATGCCCCCACGCTGATGCGCAGTCTGGAGAAACTGTCACCCCGCACGATTGCCGAGTGCTGCGACCAGGGCGACGAGATTGCCATCGAGGTGTACCGTCGTACGGCGAGATGCTGGGGCTGGGCCTGGCCAACTATGCTTCGCTCATCAATCCCGAGGCTATCATCCTGACGGGTGGTATCTCCCACGCTGGCAAGTGGCTGTTGGATCCTACCTACGATTCGTTCGAGAGCCACGTGTTCGGCAATATGCGGGGCAAGGTGAAGTTGCTCACTTCCAAACTCAATGACCGTGAGCGCGACGTGCTGGGTGCCAGTGCCCTGGCCTGGAGCGTGCCGGAATACTC
>FLNX01004613.1_pt1 | contig 12165 bp, 12 predicted proteins | sample 1140341 | NCBI WGS metagenome assembly FLNX01 (sample SAMEA3878208, study PRJEB12797) | bioreactor metagenome | biome: Moose rumen | place: Sweden | collected 2011-10
ACAACGGCCTGATGGAGAAGACCTGCGTTCATCTCTACGCCGAAGATGCTGTCATTCAATTCGATATCGCCAACCTGCTTGTTGGTGATGTCATAAACTGCTACTGTAGCCATAATTTAGGTTTTCCTCCTTCCAATTAGTTTTTGCTCGGTTTAACGGTGTTCTTAATCACAACGAAGCTCTTCTTCGGGCCCGGAATAGCGCCCTTGATGAGGATCAGGTTGCGGTCTGCATCTACACGGACAACCGTGAGGCGCTGAACCGTAACGCGTTCGCCACCCATGCGGCCAGGCAGTTTCTTGCCTTTCAGCACGCGTCCACCAGGACCGGAAATCATCGCACCAGTGGAACCCGGCTCACGATGAGATTTGGAACCATGTCCCATAGGACCACGAGCAAAGTTGTGACGTTTGATACCGCCGGCAAAACCTTTACCCTTGGAAGTACCAGTAACATCGACTAACTCACCTTCGCTAAATATGTCAACGCCGATGGAATCACCGACTTTGTATTCAGAAGGATCCTGAAGACGCATTTCGCGGATAAACTTAACCGGCTTAACACCAGCCTTGTCGAAATGGCCCTTCATTGGTTTGTTTACTTTATGTTCTTTAACTTCACCGAAGCCAAGCTGAACAGCATTGTAACCGTCATTTTCAACCGTCTTGTTCTGGATAACGATATTGTTGCCAGATTCTACAACAGTAACGGGAACAACCTTGCCCTCTTCCGTGAAGATCTGGGTCATGCCCAGTTTTCTACCTAAGATTGCTTTAGACATTCATTCCACCTCCTCGGATTATAATTTGATTTCGATGTCTACACCAGCCGGAAGGTCGAGACGCATCAGCGCATCTACCGTCTTGTTAGTCGGCTGCAGGATGTCGATAAGACGCTTATGAGTTCTCATTTCGAACTGCTCGCGGGAATCCTTATTGACATGCGGGGAACGCAAAATCGTGTAGATATTCTTCTCCGTCGGGAGTGGAATCGGACCGGAAACCATAGCACCAGTCTTCTTTGCAGTATCCACAATCTTTACTGCGCTCTGATCGAGGGCTTTGTGATCATAAGCCTTCAAACGGATTCTAATCTTTTGGTTCTTAGACAATTTGTTTTCCTCCTTATCGTCCGGACTCTTGGCCCAAACATTTCTCCGTAACAGTTCCCTCGGACGCTGCCGAGCCATCTGCCACGTCATCGCGTTGGGGGGGTACCATATTATTATTTTTACCCTTAAATAAGAGCGGCGCGAGCGCCGCTCTTATCATGGGTTTAATTGACTAACGATTAGCCTTCGATTTCCGTTACGCGGCCTGCACCAACAGTGTGGCCACCTTCGCGGATAGCGAAGCGGAGACCTTTTTCGATAGCAATCGGAGTGATGAGTTCAACATCCATCTCGATGTTATCGCCAGGCATAACCATTTCCGTGCCAGCCGGCAGGGTAACTACGCCCGTAACGTCAGTCGTACGGAAGTAGAACTGCGGACGATAGTTCGTGAAGAACGGAGTATGACGGCCGCCTTCTTCCTTAGTCAGAACGTAAACCTGACCTTTGAACTTCGTGTGGGGGTTGATGGAACCCGGCTTAGCCAGAACCTGGCCGCGCTCGATTTCCTTACGGTCGATACCACGGAGCAGAGCACCGATGTTATCACCAGCAACAGCGCTGTCGAGCATCTTGCGGAACATTTCGATACCAGTTACAACCGTGGATTTCGGTTCATCCTGGAGGCCTACGATTTCAACAGTGTCGTTCAGCTTCAGTTCGCCACGTTCTACACGGCCCGTAGCAACCGTACCACGACCAGTGATCGTGAATACGTCTTCGACCGGCATCAGGAACGGCTTATCCGTATCACGAGTCGGAGTCGGGATGTATTCATCAACAGCATCCATCAGCTCATAGATCTTAGCCTGCATATCAGCATCGCCTTCCAGAGCCTTCAGTGCGGAACCAGCAATAACAGGGATGTCATCGCCAGGGAATTCGTAGCTGGAGAGCAGCTCACGAACTTCCATTTCAACCAGTTCGAGCAGTTCAGGATCGTCAACCTGGTCAACCTTGTTCAGGAAAACAACGATTGCAGGAACGCCTACCTGACGAGCGAGCAGGATGTGCTCACGAGTCTGCGGCATAGGACCATCAGCAGCGGAAACTACCAGGATAGCACCATCCATCTGAGCAGCGCCAGTGATCATGTTCTTTACATAGTCAGCATGGCCCGGGCAGTCAACGTGTGCATAGTGACGTTTTTCCGTCTCATACTCAACGTGTGCCGTGTTGATGGTGATACCGCGTTCACGCTCTTCCGGAGCCTTATCGATATCAGCGTAATCTTCGAATTTTGCCATGCCCTTTTCAGCCAGGCACTTCGTGATTGCAGCCGTCAACGTCGTCTTGCCATGGTCAACGTGACCGATGGTACCGATGTTTACATGCGGTTTAGTTCTCTCAAACTTTTCTTTAGCCATTTGTGTTTTTTCCTCCCTTATTCGCCTTTGTTCTTAGCAATAACCTTTTCGGCTATATTCTTAGGAACTTCGTCATAGAAAGCAACTTCCATGCTGTAGTTCCCTCGGCCCTGAGTTTTGGAACGGAGATCCGTGGAGTAACCGAACATTTCGGAAAGGGGCACGAATCCGTTGATTACCTGAGCACCGTTGCGTGCTTCCATACCATCGATACGGCCGCGACGGGAGTTCAGGTCGCCGATGACATCGCCCATGTATTCTTCAGGAACGACGACTTCGACCTTAACATACGGTTCAAGCAGAACCGGATTAGCCTTCTCTGCACCGCTCTTGAATGCCATGGAACCGGCAACCTTGAACGCTGCTTCAGAGGAGTCAACTTCGTGGAACGAACCATCATAAACGACAGCTTTGATGTCCACCATCGGATAGCCGGCAACAACACCGGTTTCCATAGCCTGCTTTACGCCGGCTTCAATCGGGTTGATGAATTCCTTCGGAATTGCACCACCGACAACTTTATTTTCAAAGCTGAAGCCTTCACCCGGTTCCTGCGGAATGAGTTCGAGCCAGCAATGACCGTACTGACCGTGACCACCGGACTGACGTACGAACTTACCTTCGGACTTAACAGTCTTGCGAATCGTTTCACGATAAGCAACCTGCGGCTCGCCGACCTTGCAGTCCACTTTGAATTCGCGGAGCATACGGTCAACAATAATCTGGAGGTGAAGCTCGCCCATACCGGAGATAATCGTCTGACCAGTTTCCTGATCGGTACGCACACGGAAGGTCGGATCTTCTTCAGCCAGTTTCTGGAGAGCTACGCCCATCTTTTCCTGGTCGTTCTTCGTAGCCGGTTCAACAGCAACGGAGATAACGGGATCCGGGAATTCCATGGATTCGAGGATGATGGGATGTGCTTCATCGCACAGCGTGTCACCAGTCGTGGTGTCCTTAAGACCAACAGCAGCAGCGATATCACCGCTGTAAACCTTTTCGATTTCCTTACGGTTGTTAGCGTGCATCTGCAGGATACGGCCGATACGCTCTTTCTTGCCCTTCGTGGAGTTGAACACGTAGGAACCAGCATCGAGCACACCGGAGTAAACGCGGAAGAATGCCAGCTTACCAACATAGGGGTCGGTCATAATCTTGAAGGCCAGGGCCGAGAACGGCTCCTCGTCGCTGGACGGACGATGGTCTTCTTCACCGGAATCCGGGTTGATGCCCTTGATAGGCGGAATGTCAACCGGAGCCGGCATATAATCAACGATGGCATCGAGCAGGGGCTGAACGCCCTTGTTACGATAGGAAGTACCGCAGGTTACCGGAACGAGTTTGCACTCAACAGTGCCCTTACGGATTACTTTCTTGATATCTTCTTCAGAAATCTCTTCGCCACCGAGATATTTCTCCATGAATTCGTCATCGAGTTCAGAAAGAGCTTCGAGCAGCTTTTCGCGGTACTCTTCAGCTTTTTCTTTCATGTCATCAGGAATCTCAACTTCGTCAGCAACCTTGCCGAGGTCGTCTTCATAAACGATGGCTTCGTTCTTAACGAGGTCGATGATGCCTGCGAAGGTATCCTCAGCACCAATCGGCAGCTGAATGGCCACAGCGTTGGCCTGGAGACGCTCATGCATCATGTTGATAACATTGTAGAAATCTGCGCCCGTAATATCCATCTTGTTGACATAAGCCATACGAGGAACATTGTATTTCTCAGCCTGACGCCATACGGTTTCAGTCTGAGGCTCAACGCCACCGCGGGCAGTCAGAACTGCCACGGTACCATCGAGTACGCGCAGGGAACGTTCTACTTCTACCGTAAAGTCCACGTGACCCGGAGTATCAATAATGTTGATACGATGGTCTTTCCAATGACAGGTCGTCGCAGCAGACGTAATCGTGATACCGCGTTCCTGCTCCTGAACCATCCAGTCCATGGTAGCAGCACCGTCGTGAACTTCACCAATCTTGTGGTTTACACCCGTGTAGAAGAGGATACGCTCAGTAGTAGTCGTCTTACCGGCATCGATGTGTGCCATGATACCGATATTACGAGTTTTTTCAAGGGAATACTCTCTTGCCACTTTTAATATCGCTCCTTATAAGATAGAAAAGATTACCAACGATAATGAGCGAATGCCTTATTGGCCTCGGCCATCTTATGCGTATCTTCCTTCTTCTTGATAGCTGCGCCGGTGTTATTGGCTGCATCCATCAATTCGCCGGAGAGACGTTCATCCATAGTCTTTTCACCACGGAGACGAGCATAGTTGACAATCCAACGAATGCCGAGGGTCATACGGCGGTCCGGACGAACCTCAACCGGAACCTGGTAGTTTGCACCACCGACGCGGCGAGCGCGTACTTCGAGAACCGGCATAACATTTTTCAGTGCAGTTTCGAATACTTCGAGAGGATCCTTGCCAGTCTTAGCGCGGATAGTCTCAAATGCATCGTAAACGACGCGTTCAGCAACGCTCTTCTTACCGGAAAGCATTACTTTATTGATGAATTTCGTAACCGTTTTGCTGTGGTACACCGGATCTGGCAGTACATCACGCTTAGGTACGGAACCTTTTCTTGGCATTGTTTTACCTCCTTATCATAGTCTTCATTTGCGAAGCTGTATTATTTCTTCTTAGCGCGTTTCGCACCATACTTGGAGCGGCCCTGAGCACGATCCTGCACACCGGCAGTATCGAGAGAACCACGGATGATGTGGTAACGAACACCCGGCAGGTCCTTAACACGACCGCCACGGATCAGAACAACACTATGCTCCTGAAGATTATGACCAATGCCCGGAATATATGCGGTAACTTCGATGCTGTTCGTCAAACGAACACGAGCTACCTTACGCAGAGCCGAGTTCGGCTTTTTCGGCGTAGACGTGTAAACACGCGTGCAAACGCCGCGTTTCTGCGGGCAATTCTTAAGTGCTGGTGCTTTGGACTTCTCCTGCATGCTCTTTCTGCTCTTACGAACTAACTGGTTAATAGTAGGCATACATGCACCTCCTTCCTTCATATTGAGAATTTATTATTTATTAAAATCGCAGGCAAGCCTGCGATTTTTAACAAATAGGCTTATCACTTAACCGCTGCTGCCGCTGCCGCACCGACTTCAATATTGCAAGCTGTCCCCAGCTCTTTCATTGAACTCACGCGGCTGACCGGTACATTATGTTCCATGCAGAGCATTTCCAGTGGTTCAACCACCTTGACATCTGCATCATCAGCGATAAAGACATCCGTTGCCGCTTCGCGTTTTACCGCCTTGGCAACCTGCTTGATACCAATGACCCGTTTGGCGTTTTTCAGTGCGTCCAGTGTCATTGTTTTCACTCCCCTGTATCACTAAAATCATGCGCTCGAATCAGGCACTTCTATATATTAGCACCCGCCAAAATCCATGTCAACACTTATTTTTCAAAGTTTTTCGTGTACACGCTACCCGGCGTATCAAAAGCTGAAAAAATTTATAAAAGCCGTTATCAACACTAAAAAATACACAAAAAAAATCGCCGCAACAAGAGTAAGTGCGACGCTTTTTCTTTCTGTATACCAAAATTTTATAACGCCGTTGTTCCAGTTTTGCCATAGGCAAAACTTCCTCTTGGCGTTTCAACGAGGCGGGAGATATGCTCGCCGACTGTTTTGGTATTCGTGCCCCCACCTGCTGAGGTGGGGGACATTTTCTTGCCTCGTTATAAAACTTTTTCTACAATGTAAATATAGGGCGCCGTTTGGCGATGATTAAGCAGACGGTAAACACCTGCCGTATATTTTTTTACCGGCAAGGCAGCCATGAACTTATCCAAAGCCACCGCCTCCACTGCCCCGGCCTCATGTCCGGGATAGGCGGCAATAATACAGATACCATTACAGCTCAGCTTGTCCAGCACCTTCTTTACGGCTGTCAGCGTACTGCTGACCTGAGTGGTGACTGTATGCCCCTCCCCTGGCAGATAGCCAAGGTTGAACATGGCCACATCTATTGCTTCAGCTACAACTGCGTCAATATTTTCATGGCTGTCTAAAACGTATTTTATCCTGCCGCTGTAAGCTGCTGTTTTTTCCTTTGTATGGTCTAAAGCCGCCTGCTGAATATCAAAGGCATATATTTTCGCCCTGTCAGTGGTATGCTCAGCCAGAAATAAGGTATCATTGCCATTTCCTGCCGTTGCGTCCACCACTACGTTTGCCTTGTACAAAGCAGGCATTATCGCCTGCTTGGCAAGGTTCAGTACATTACTGACTGTTTGCAAATTATCACTCCTGCTCTGACCAATAAAATGCCAAGGCACATATTTTGCGCCCTGGCACATTTTTATTCTGTTATTCGCGCCGCTGCCTCGCCGGCCTGCGGCACATCACCCTCAAAATCCACGGTAAGCTCCGCTGCCATATCCGGCATAGGCGTTTCCTTCACACTGTAATCCTTGGGCTCAGCCTCTCTGTCACGGGCGCGCTGATTCTCCTCAGATATCTTTTCGTCTTCTTTGTCCCGTTTATGCCGGTGCTTATCCAAAGCTGCCGCATTCTTCGCCATCGCGTAGAGATCTTTGTTAAATTCCATCAGTTCCTTTTCATCGGCTGACGATACATGCTTGCCGTGCATAATGCGGCTGGCCGTCATCATTACCCGTGACATCTTGTCACCGGCTTCCTTCATGGCATCACTGCTCTGTCTGGCATTGGCCGCCTCATGCAGCATCATATTATGGTGCGCCACCTGCTGGCGCACCGCCTGCATTTGCTTGCCGGCAGCCAGAAGCTGCTTTTTCACCTCATCAGACAGTTCCACGCGCTGGCCTTCCAATTCCAGATAACCCTGCTTGACCGCCCGGCTTATCATGGCCGTGCTGGTAAACCGCAGCTGAAAACGGTTGGCATCACCTATGCGGCTGTAGGCAAACTCCAATGGTTTTGCCTCGCTTTTTTCGTTTGCCTGCTCCTGCACCTGCAGGTTGTAGCCGGCAGCAGAAATTTCCACCTCGTCCTGTCCGGCACTGATGGCGGCTGACCGCTTGGCCATATATGCCGCTGCTGCCTTCTTATCTCCCGGCGGCACATAGATGCCGTCCTTCATAATTTTCTCATGCAGCTTTTGGGCTGTGGGCTGTTTGGTGTAAAAATCCAGCTCTGCCCGGCTAAGATTCTGTAATATCCGCATAACCGCCCCTCCTTGAACGAACACAAATCCTTCTATCTACTATATCGTAGAAATAAAGGATAACTTAACGGGACGGCAATTATAACGAGGCAAGAAAATGTCCCCCACCTCAGCAGGTGGGGGCACGAATACCAAAACAGGCGGCGAGCATATCTCTCGCCTCGTTGAAACGCCAAGAGGAAGTTTTGCCTATGGCAAAACTGGAACAACGGCGTTATAACGCAGATATTATCCGTTTTTTTCCTCCAGCAGGGGCTTGAGGAATTTGCCGGTATAGGAGGCTGCTACTTTGACGATGTCCTCAGGACGCCCGGTGGCGACAATCGTGCCCCCCTTGTCACCGCCCTCAGGCCCCAAATCAATAATATAGTCGGCTGTCTTTATCACATCGAGATTGTGCTCAATGACCACCACAGTGTCGCCGCCATCTACGAGCCGCTGCAAAATCCCCAGCAGCTTGTGAATATCGGCAGAATGCAGTCCCGTTGTCGGCTCGTCCAAAATATACAAGGTCTTGCCCGTGCTGCGCCGGGATAATTCCGTGGCCAGTTTCACGCGCTGGGCTTCACCACCGGACAAGGTCGTGGCCGGCTGGCCCAGTTTTATATATCCCAGTCCCACATCCTGAATGACCTGTAGTTTGCGGGCAATCTTCGGCACATTGGCAAAGAAAGCCACGGCCTCATCAATGGTCATGTCCAGCACATCGGCAATGGTCTTGCCTTTGTAGCGGACTTCAAGTGTTTCCCGGTTATACCGTGCGCCCTTGCAGACTTCACAGGGCACATAGACGTCGGGCAGGAAGTGCATTTCGATTTTCAATATACCGTCACCCTTGCAGGCTTCACAACGGCCGCCCTTTACGTTGAAGCTGAACCGTCCGGCCTTGTAGCCGCGAACCTTTGACTCACTGGTCTGGCTGAACAGCTCCCTGATGGCATCAAATACGCCGGTATAGGTGGCCGGATTGGAGCGCGGCGTCCGGCCGATGGGCTGCTGGTCGATATCAATAATCTTGTCAATATGCTCCAAGCCCTTGATTCTCTTGTGACGCCCCGGCTTGCCCTTGGCCCGGTACAGACGCGAAGCAATGCCCTTGAAAAGTATCTCATTGACCAGCGTGCTTTTGCCGGAGCCGGAAACACCCGTAACCAGGGTCAGCGTGCCCAGCGGGAATTTCACATTGATATCCTGCAGATTGTTCTCCGCAGCTCCGATGACCTCCAGACATTTACCATTGCCGGGACGACGCCGTGAAGGTACGGGAATGAATTTTTTCCGGGACAGATACTGTCCTGTTACCGATTCCGGCACCTGCATGATTTCCTGCGCCGTGCCCTGAGCTACGACCTGTCCGCCATGGGCACCGGCCCCCGGCCCGATATCAATGATATTGTCAGCCGCGTACATGGTGTCTTCATCATGCTCTACCACCAGCAGGGTGTTGCCCAAATCGCGCAAGTTCTTCAAGGTTTCCAGCAGGCGGTTGTTATCGCGCTGATGCAGTCCGATACTGGGCTCGTCCAAAACGTAGAGCACGCCCTGCAGACCTGAGCCTATCTGGGTTGCCAGACGGATACGCTGAGCCTCGCCTCCCGATAAGGTACCTGCCGCCCGGGACAGTGTCAGGTAATCAAGGCCTACATTTAAAAGGAAGTTTAAACGGGCATGGATTTCCTTTAGAATCTGTCTGGCGATTTTAGCCTCCCGGGCCGTCAATTCCAGACTTTGGAAGAAATCTTCCGCCTCCCGGATATTCAGTCCGGTGACTTCATTGATATTTTTGTCCCCAACCAGCACAGATAATGTTTCAGGTTTAAGACGGGCACCATGACAGGCCGGACAGGGTATCTCCGTCATGTAGTTTTCGTAAGCCTCGCGCATTTCATCGGAATCTGTCTCATGATAACGCCGGGCAAGCAGGGGCATGACACCCTCGAACTCCACATTGTATTCCTTATTCTCACCAAACATATTGGTGTAACGGAAACGGAATTTTTCGTCAGGGGAGCCATGCAGCAGAAGTTTTTGCGTTTTTTTGTTCAACTCATTCCACGGCGTATCCAAAGTGTAGCCATAGTCCCGCAGCACGGCATCCATAGCACACATAGCATAGGAATGGAGATTTTTTGACAATGGGGCAAAAACGCCCTCCCCCACGGAAAGCGATGGATCAGGAATCACCAGTTCCTCATCAAATTCCATGTGGCTGCCCAATCCCGTACATACAGGACAGGCACCGTAAGGATTATTGAAAGAAAACATCCGCGGCGTTATTTCCGGCAGGCTGATACCGCAGTCCACGCAGGCGAAGTTCTCACTGAACATCAGCAGCTCACCGTCAACAATCTGCACGTAGACAACACCCTCGCCCAATTTCAGCGCCGTTTCCAGCGAATCAGCCAGACGCTGCTCCATACCTTCACGTACCACCAGCCGGTCTACCACTACCTCTATGGTATGTTTCTTATTCTTTTCCAGACGTATCTCATCATTAACATCAAAAATTTCCCCGTCAATACGCACCCTGACATAGCCCTCATGACGGATATGGTCGAGAATCTTCCGGTGTTCGCCCTTCTTGCCCCGCACCACCTGAGCCATCAGCAAAATTTTCGTGCGCTCCGGCAGTTCCTTAATCTGGTCTACCATCTGATCAACTGTCTGTTGGGTAATGGGTTTGCCGCATTTGGGACAATGGGGGCGTCCGGCCCGGGCAAAGAGCAGGCGCAGATAATCGTAAATTTCCGTCACCGTGCCCACAGTAGACCGGGGATTGTGGCTGGTAGTCTTCTGGTCAATGGAAATGGCCGGAGACAAGCCGTCAATATTATCCACATCCGGCTTATCCATCTGTCCTAAAAACTGCCGGGCATAGGAGGACAAAGACTCCACATAGCGCCGCTGGCCCTCAGCGTATACCGTATCAAAGGCCAGAGAGGATTTCCCCGACCCGGACAGTCCTGTAACCACTACCAGCTTGTCACGCGGAATATCAACATTGATATTTTTTAAGTTATGGGCTCTGGCACCTCTGATTTTGATGAATTGTTCCATGAAACTACCTCTTTCACGCTCTCTCAATCGCCTTTATTGTAAAATAGTTTATTACAACGTTTCCTTTATGTCAATTTACCCTTACAATAGTTTTGTAAACCTAAATATAATTTTATGTTGACATTGTTTACTTATTCGTTTATCGTAGATTGTATCACTAGCAAAGGATATGATAATATGACAACACAACTGGCAGATTTAGCCAATGACATCATTAACGGCCGCCGCCTTTCCCGAAAGGATGATTTAGCCTGGCTGATTACTGCGCCGCTAAAAGAGCTGCAGGCCTGTGCCGGCAAGGTGCAAAAACATTTTTGCGGCAATCACGTTGATTTGTGTACCATCATCAACGGGCGCAGCGGCCGCTGCAGTGAGGACTGCAAGTACTGCGCTCAGGCAGCCTGCCATCATACGGGTGTTGAGGAATATTCCTTCCTGCCGGCAGAAGAAATCCTGCACAGTGCTCTTGCCAATGAGCAGGCCGGGGTAAACCGCTTCGCCATCGTGACCTCGGGCAGAGCTCTTGGCGGAGCAGAATTTGCACAGGCCATCGCCGCCTATGAAAAACTGAAGGCCACGCTAAAGATAGACCTCTGCGCCTCCCACGGTATTTTGAACCGTCAGCAGTTCCAGCAGCTCAGAGCCGCCGGGGTAAAAAGCTATCATCACAACATCGAAACCTCCCGGCGTTACTTCCCTCATATCTGCACCACTCACAGCTATGAGGACCGCATAAGAACCATTCGTCTGGCACAGTCTGAGGGATTGGATGTTTGCTCCGGCGGTATCATCGGCATGGGCGAAACGTGGGAGGACCGACTGGATATGGCTCTGAGTCTGGCCGAGCTGAATATAAAATCCATCCCCATTAACGCGCTGATGGCGATAAAGGGCACGAGCCTCGAAGGGCAACCGCCCCTGCCGGCAGAGGACATACTCCGCACCGTAGCCATTTTCCGGCTCATCAACCCCGAAGCCAATATCAGGCTGGCTGCCGGCCGCAAGCTGCTCCCGGAAAACGGAGCCACGGCATTTCAGCACGGAGCCTCCGCCTCCATCACCGGCAATATGCTCACCACCTCCGGCACCACTATCAAAGAAGACCTTGATATGCTGGAAAAACTGGGGCTGACCAACAAATAATTACACCGACTTATTGCAGTTTATTGGTCAGTGCGTGCTAAATATATCCCGTTCATACGATGCACGGGGTTCACGGGGAGTAATTTTTCTGTTTCCGCTAAACGACCCGCCCTGATAATTTTTAGCTGTCCAGTTACCTGCGCCGGGCAGGCCAACGGCGCTCCTTTCAGCGTACTTACTTAGCTGATTTCTACGGCGTGCCGGCCTTCGCTGACGCTCAGGCAGTCGCTCCAGACAGAAAAACCACTCCCCGTTCGCCCCACGATACGAATTAGGCAACAAACATGAACTCGTCCCTTC
>FLNX01000101.1_pt1 | contig 12124 bp, 12 predicted proteins | sample 1140341 | NCBI WGS metagenome assembly FLNX01 (sample SAMEA3878208, study PRJEB12797) | bioreactor metagenome | biome: Moose rumen | place: Sweden | collected 2011-10
AGAAAATCGCGATTTCACATAAAGTTTTTGGTAATGACATGCGACAGTTAATCTTCAAAAACGGCATTGCAATTTTTAATCATAATCACATTTAGGAGGCTTCATTAATGAAAAAATTAGTATTATCGTTAGTAGTAGTTGCTTTGATGAACGTATCGGCTTTTGCGGCTGACACGATCAAACTCCCTAACCCAGAAAAGACCGGCGGAATTGGTGTACTTGATGCTGTGGCGGCTCGTCAAAGTGCTGGAGATTTTGAAGACACAGAGCTGACCCTTGAACAACTTTCGACTCTTCTTTGGGTTGCTGGAGGCATTAACCGCGATAACGGCAAGTTGACTTATCCGACAGCTTCAAACATTCAAGACATCGTAATTTTTGCGTTCACAAAATCAGGAGTCTATCGTTATAACCCTGAAGAGCATTCAATAACGCTCATATCCGAAGGAGATCACAGGGCATTAACCGGAACACCGAGACAGGCATTTGTTGCAAAAGCTGCTGTTGATTTACTCTACGTCCAAGACACTGGGAAATGGCCTGAAGGAAGACCGGCAGATATAGTGCTTAATTGCGGATTTGCTCATGTGGGATTCTCAATGCAAAATGTGTATCTCTATGCAGCTTCACAAGGCTGGGGAGCAAGAACACGCATGAATTTCGACCGCGAAGGGCTCACAAAACTTCTTGGTCTCACCGACAAGCATAACTTCACGCTCATGCAGTGCGTAGGGCCTAAACCTTAAACAATGGAATTAGGAGTTAGAAAGCAATGAGTCAGATTTATGATTTTTTAAAAGACTGCGGATTTTATTATCTGCTCACGATTGATGGCGAATATCCATCGGGAAGACCTATAAGCCAAATCCTTGAAAAAAACGGGGCTTTATATTTCGGAACGAGGGTAGGCAAGGCAATGCACAGGCAGTTAACGGAAAATAATCATGTCGCTTTAATAGGCTTCAATAAAGGACGCTGGATTAGGCTATATGCAAACGTCATCGAAACAAGGGACATGGCAACACGAGAACAGTATCTGAACAGGATACCGCAGGAAATTGAAAGATTCGGCAGTGCTGAAAATCCGGCGTTAATCGTCTATGAGCTTCAGATCGTCAGGGCGGCTATACATAGTCCAGGCGACAATATTGAAGTCATTTTACCGGAGGAATGATTTATGCGGCTTATAACGCTTGAGGAACATTTTACGGCGCAGGAAATTATTGACGAGAACAACAAATTCAACGAAGTTACAGGCTTCTATAAAAACATGGTCTTTGTCGGGAACTCTTTAACGGATATTGACAACGAGCGAATTAAATTTATGGATGAACACAGAATCGACATGCAAGTGTTGTCTTACACATCGCCAGTTTCTGATAAAGTTCCTGCGTCTGAAGCTGTTAGAATTTGCAAGAGAGCTAACGACATTTTAGCGGAAAAAGTCAAGGCTCATTCGGATAGATTTGCTGCGTTTGCTACGTTACCTATGGCTGACCCTGTTGAAGCTGCCAAAGAACTTGAACGTTGTGTGAAAGAGTACGGCTTCTGCGGTGCGCTATTAGCTGGACAGTATCAGGGACACTTCTACGAGGAAAAATCCTTCTTCCCGATTTTTGCAAAGGCCGCTGAACTTGATGTGCCTGTTTCATTCCACCCTGCTCCTATAAATCCGGTGATTCAAGATTATTATTACACATCGCCTGAATATTCGAATTTTATAGCGGGACAGTTCGCTAGTGCTGGATTCGGGTGGCATGTTGACGTAGGGATTCATGAGGTCAGATTGATTCTGTCAGGGATATTCGATAAGCTCCCTAACCTGAAGATTATTGCTGGGCATTGGGGCGAATTGATACCTGCATACCTTGAAAGACTGGATTATATGATGACTCCGCAATCAACAGGATTACGCAAGAAAATCTCTGACTATTACAAGGAGAATTTTTACATCACGCCAAGCGGAATTTTATCGTCGATGCAGTTTGAATATATGGTGAAGCTAATGGGAGCTGAACATATTTTATGGGCGATTGACTATCCATATATCAGGGAGGGAGATTTTTACGGCTTTCTGATGAATGCGGACTTTCTGACCCAAGAGCAGAAAGAGTTGATTGCTCACAAGAACGCTGAAAGAATTTTGCACATCAAAGGAGAAAACTAATAATGAAGAAACTTATCGCAATATTTGCAGTCCTGATTTTTGTTTCCGTGTCTGCCACAGCGTTCGCAGAAGTGAACGTTAAATCGGGAATTTCTTACAGCCAGCAGTGGGGACTCTACATTGCAAACATCGTTGAAAATGACGGAAAAATTACAAACGTCATCATTGACCGTCTCGCTAATGGCAAGAGCAGCAAAGAACTTCACGACAACTACGGCATTAAACCCGTAAGCAGTCTGGGCAAAGATTGGTGGGAGCAAGTCGCTTATTATGAAAGCTGGGTTGTTGAACACGGCCTTGAAGCAGTCGAAACAGATGAGAAAGGACATGCAGTGAACCCCGATTTGATTTCAGGAGCAACAATTAACGTCGCAGAATTATCCGTAGCTGTTAAGAATGCTGTTGACGGAAAGACAGAGGACGGAGGTTACACAATCAAGACGGGCACATCATACAATGACACGTGGGGCCTGTATGTAGCAAACGTAATCTTCAAGGACGGCGCGATCTTCAAAGTACTGTTAGATTACATCACCAAAGACGGAGAAATCGCCAAAGAGAAATACGACAATTACGGAATGAAGCCGGTCAGCTCTATCAATAAAGAATGGTGGGAACAAGCAGCTTATTATGAAGACTGGGTGCTGAAGAACGGCATAGACGCTGTGAAGTATGATGCGGAGGGCAAAGCGTTGAATGTCGATTTAGTTTCTGGAGCGACTATGCTTATTGATGATATGACTATGGCTGTTCTTGACGCATTAAAGGACGAAGCAACAATAACCGTTAAGCAGGGGAAATTGCGCGGTGAAACTTCTGAAGGTCTGCGAATCTTCAGGGGCATACCATACGCAGAGCCTCCCGTCGGAAAATTGCGCTGGCATTCTCCAGTTACGGCCAAGTCATGGGAAGGCATCAGGGACGCAACGAAATTCGGGAACCGAGCATTCTCGGCACTCACTAACGATCAGCAGCAAGGCTCACCCAGAAGTGAGGACTGCCTTTACCTCAACGTTTGGACTCCCGCAAAAACACAATCCGAAAAACTTCCCGTAATGGTCTGGGTACATGGCGGAGGCTTTCAGTTCGGGAGCGGTGAAGAACCCGCATACGAAGGCTCAAACCTCGCGCGCAAAGGCGTTGTTGTAGTAACGTTCAACTACAGGCTCGGAGTATTGGGCTTTCTCTCACACCCAGAGCTTGACCGCGAAGGTGCTTCTGGAAATTACGGCCTTCAAGACCAGATTGCAGCGTTGAAGTGGGTGAAGGAGAATATATCATCATTCGGCGGAGATCCTGACAATGTTACGCTGTTCGGCGAATCTGCTGGTGCCATGTCGATCGGGATTCTAATGGCCTCACCGTTAGCACATGGGCTGTTCCACAAGGCAATATGTGAGAGCGGAGCATTATGGGACGGATATATCGGGCCTCTTGAGAGTTTTAGTGAAGCACACAAACGCGGAGAAGATTTCATGAAGGCTATGGGTGCAAAGTCTATTGATGAACTGCGTGCTATGCCTGCGGAGAAGCTAAACGACTCTGCACTATGGGATTTCAGCAGTAATCCTATAGTTACGGCATTTTCCCCGAACGTCGATAATTACGTCCTGCGTGAATTTCCCGGAGCTATCTTTGCGCGTGGTGAACAGATGAAGATTCCGCTCTTGGCCGGATGGATGGAGGCAGAATATTTCCCGTTCAAGGCGTTTGCGTTGCCTCATAGCACACCCGAAGAGTTCAGGACAGAAGCCGCAAAAATGTTCGGTGAAGACAGAATGCAGGAGTTCATAAAGCTTTACCCGATTGATGAGACGGAACGTTCAGCGTTTGAACTGACTTCTGACTACACGATAAGCGAGCAGACATTCTACATCCTTGAACGTCAGAGCAAACTTGATGTGCCGGTTTATGGCTACGAGTTCACCTACACTTCACCCTACAGCCCTATAGCCTCGCATATTGTTGACATGCCGTTCGTTTTCGGGACGCTCACAAATCAGTATATATTTGGCGGAAAGTCAGCACAGCCGGAACAGAAAGACCGTGAATTTTCCGACGCAATCATGAACTACTGGACGAATTTTGCAAAGACAGGAAATCCCAACACTGACGGTCTACCGGAATGGCCGGAGTATAAGAGCGGTTTGATTATGGACTTAGGGAACAAGATAGAGGCGAGGCAGAACAACAAACTTGACCGCTTCAACTTCATCGGGAGCTTCAGGAGTAAAGGAGTCTTCCCGTTGAGGTGGCGCAACCCAGAGACGACGACACTTATTTATTCCGACCACGAACCTTTGGGGAACATGCGCACACGTTTCCTAAATGACGTTTTGTTCCCAGCCGTCGAGAAAGAATCAAACGGACGAATTAAAATCGCTCCTCACTGGAACGGAGAACTAAGTATAAGCTATAAAGCTTTGTCAACTGTTCAAGAAGGTAAGACCGCACAGCTTGCCGTTGTAGTGCCGGAATATTTCATGGATGCTCTGCCGTTTCATCAGGTATTCAAGAGTTTCCCAATCGGACCAACAGGACAGGAACAGGTTAATTTTTTCAGAAACATTTACGAGAAAATTCCCGCACTAAAAGACGAAATCGAGAAGCAAAATCTGCACGTTATTTTCATAGCAACAGGATTTCCGGCGGCTTTCTTCAGTCATGAGGCATTGAGAAATTTAAGCGATATATCCGGGCAAAAATGGCGTTCGGCAAGTTTCTGGCACAAAGATTTTTTGAGCAATGCAGGAGCAATACCCGTAACAATGCCATGGGGCAGCGAAGTTTTCGAGGCACTTGCAGAAGGGTCGCTCGACGGCTTAATCGTGAACATTGACAGCGGTTATGACATTAAAGCTCACACACAAGCTAAATATGTTGCGGTGTCCCCGAAGTTATGGCTCGGCCACGCCTATTTAATCGCAATGAATAAAGATGTCTGGAACGCCTTGCCCGAAGATGTGAAAGCATCTTTTGAACGTGCCGCAGAGTCTTCATATAATCAGCTTGGAGCCGTGATGAATGCCGCTTTGCCCGAACAAATAAAATACTTAGAAGCTGATGGATCACATGTAAGATTTTTGAGCGATGAAGAAATTTCTGAATGGGAATCCATAACAAAGTATAGAGCTATTCAGGATAAGTGGGCAGATGATAAAGCCGGTGCGTATGAAATTCTTGAAGCAGTGCGAAATTATATTCAGGAATCAAGATAATGATGAAGCGACTTTTTCTAGTGTTAATACTAGTTGCGTTACCTGAAATGCGCAAGCAGTGTATATGAGTTCTTACGGGACTTTCGGGAAGCGTTCACATTATGTTGACGATAGAGTTATCGGAGTGCATCCGGCTGTAGAGGAAACTATCTAGTAGTGTACAAAGGCTACGGAATAGTTCTAAAAATCTCCAAGTTAATTTAGGCCATAAAAAATAAGGGGCTTTTTCGTAAAGTCCCTTTCTCCATTCAAATTTTTACATCTTCACCAGCTACCCAGACTTTTTGAATGTTCCTGATGTCGCTTATATTCTGTGTCGGGTTACCTTTACTAGCAATAAATCAGTACGACAGCCTAAAGCAATAACGCCGCGATTGTCGAGGTTAAACAGGGAGAGATGTTGCAGACACAGTACGACCTGCACCGTCAATAATTTTTTGCTTCTGCGTCAGAGCTGTCTAACTTATCACATATAAGAGTGAATTATATGCTTGCCTTTATTTTTAGGCTTATCGCTTACAGTGCTAGGAATGATTGAACCGAGATAGTCATTTGCACTGATACAGAATTTCAGAGATTTTTTCCCTGTTCAATTTTGCAAACGCCTGACAGATTTTTATATGCCTCCATACTTTCAATCGCTTCGTACAAATCCACGCGTCTATCAGTCGCAATTTTCATTCCGTACTTCCGCTCCAGTTGCACTAAAGCATTAGCCCAGCGGTTTGCTAAAGATTCTTCCCGGGGTCCGTACACATCATCAAATGTCAGTTGACGACTGCCAGAGACACTCAAATTTTGCAAGCTGATCCCGATTAAACGGACTGGAGGAATATTTACAATTCTCATGTTCTGCTTCATTCCTCGAAAGTCGGCGGCTTGTGTATGCTTCAACCGATCGAACAGGCCAAACGCCGTCATAAAAATTTCATATGCCTTATTTGTTGTTTCCCGACTCAATGATCGAGTGGTACTCTTCATGTTATAGAATGTTAATTTCAGCGTTACAGTTCTTGCGTAGAAGCCGAGCCGCTGTAATCGAGATTCCAGAGAAACAGCCAAGAGCATCAACACATCTTTCAAAAATGTGAAATTATTCGTATCGTGCTGGAATGTTATTTCCCGTGCGATTGATTGAGCATCGGTTTCATTGTACGGAGTTACCTGCCGGTTGTCTATGCCAAAAGCCAGGTCAGTCACATAAGCTCCGATTTTTTTGCCAAGCAGGTGAAGAACCTTGTCTTGATTATTCTGGACATCTCGTACTGTTTTAATACCTTCGGCCTTCAGCTTCATAGCCGTTTGCTTTCCGACCCCGTAGAGAACACGAATATCCCTGTCAAGAATCAGGCTGACGAAATCCTCTGGCGTTAAAATCTCAAAGTACCCGTCGGGCTTCCGTTCCTCGCTTGCTAACTTAGCCGCAGTCATGGAATAACCAAGACCGACCGAGCAGGTTAAGCCAATTTCTTTCCTTGTTCTATGCTTAATCTCTTGAGCGATTTGTTGGGCGGCAATGATTCTCTCTTCCCGTGTAGGCAAGGTAGACAATTTTCCTGTCAAATCAAGATACCCCTCATCAAGAGATAGATATTCAATAACATCTGTGTATGAAGCCCAAATCTTATGGAGCTGATCGGAGATGGTTTTATATTTCTCATAATTCGGGTGCATGTAGATTCCTTGCGGGCATAGGCGATACGCTTCCTTAATGTTCATGGCCGAATGAACGCCAAATTTCCGGGCTTTATAGGAACAAGTTGATACAACTCCACGTTCGGTCGGAAGAGAACCGATGATGAGAGGTTTATTTCTCAGTGCCGGATTATCGCGGGCTTCTACGGAGGCGTAGTAGCTGTCCATGTCAACGTGAACTATGATTCGATGTTGCATTGCGGTGTTAATTCAAGCGTGTGATATGTTCGTCCGTCTAAATCCTTCCAGACAAAACCCTCATTATTCAAAATCATATAACTGCGTTGGCTGTTTCGTCTTGGCTGTGAGACTGAGCCAGGGCACAAGTCGAGGTAGCCTGCCTTAGTTTTCTCCCAAGCCGGAGCGTGAGTGTGCCCGTGAAGCAGTATGCTATTCGATGACAGATTCGGGATCGACCTATGTCCATGAGTTGCGAAAATGAGTTTGCCACCAGCAAACAATAAACAATATTCAGCCATGATCGGGAAATCCAGCATCGCCTGATCTTCTGGATAATCACAGTTGCCTCGAACACATAAAATTGTCTTCTCACGATTAAGGCTGTTTAACATGGCCGCTACTTCTTTATTTCCGTCCAGAATATCGCCGAGTAGTAACACAGTCTCTGCTCGTTCCTGGTAACACGCCTTGACGAGTTTGCTACAGTGTAATTCTGAACCATGAATGTCTGATGCGATTAATAAATTCATTTTTTCCTAAGCATATTATTAATTTCGTTTGGCTTCATAGCCCGAACTCCTCACACAGTTTGTCAAACCTTGCTTGTTCCTTCTCCTTGATTGTCTTCGACAAATCGTTCATGCAATGGTGAATCACATCAGCGTCCTTCAAGGCTTCGTCCATGGGATTGTCAACAAACAGCTTATCATCATGATGATAGATTGCGGAACAGATTATTTCTGTTTCAGTTTCGTCCGTCAGCTTCAATTCGTTCAGAATCTCCCTTGCCAGTTCTGCTCCCTTGTGGGCATGGGCCTCATAAGAGCCAGTCTTGTAGGCATGAAGATCGTGTAACATGGCCGCCATTGATAGAAGCTCCCAATCAAGATGTCTCTTCCTGGCTATCAAAGTTACTGCTAATGAAACGCCGTACAGGTGGACGATCGCACTCGTTCTTTTGTCGCTGTCGGGGATATTGTTTAATTCCTTGTCAACATAAATTCTTAATTCCTTCAGTCTACTCATAGTCATTGCTCCTTTCCCGTATTATTTTCCATATTATCAGGTTGCCACACGAATAGTCCTTCCGAAAATGAAATTTTCCTGAGTAATTCTAGTAAGTCTCCACTTGCATTATAAACCGTCATGTAGGTGTCGTCCGGTTCACTCGTTATTAAAGTATCATCAAGTATAACATCAATATGCCGAGCCTTGATTGCCTTTACAATGTTCTTGGGCTTCGGATTCATCTCGCCTTCTATGAAAATATCTTTGTAACAATTCAATTTCAGAATCATATTGGCGTGTTTCTGTTTGATTATGGAACGCTGAGATTCCTGTAAAAAGTATTCTTCAACTGCGAAATATTGGCCGCCAGAATCCGCCGGGACTTGTTTGGGCAAAATATCAATTATCCAGTACGGAGCTTCGAGAAAAGCGTCAATTTCCGTTTCCGAGGCAGCTTCCTGCTCCGTAGGAACTTTGCTTATGGCTTGTAATTCTTGAACTTTCTTTTCTGCTCGTTCAATCATTTGAACGTCATTTCTTCTCCACATGTTAAGACCGTTATGATTCATGATAAACTCGTCCGTCTAAATCCTTCCAAATGAAGCCATCGTCGTTCAGAATCATATAGCCGTGCTGGCTATCATTCTTCGGGATCGACACAGACCCTGGATTCAAGTAAAGACAGCCTTGAATTTCTTCCCAAGCCGGAATATGTGTATGACCGAGAAGCATTATGTCTCCTGGTGAAACAGGCGGCATATGATTTTTATTGAAAACATGACCGTGTGTCGCAAAAATAACTTTGTCCTGAACTGACAGCAGACAATATTCAGCCATGATCGGAAATTCAAGCATCATTTGATCGACTTCTGAATCACAGTTGCCTCTGACACATAAAATTTTGATTGTCCTGTTCAGCGCATTAAGCATTTTAGACACAGCTTGAGGATTGTATTCTTCTGGCAGTGCGTTTCTTGGCCCATGATAAAGAATGTCTCCAAGTAATAAGATTTTCTTAGGGCTTTCTCTGCCTACGGCTTCTACAAGTTTCCGGCAGTAAAATGCCGAGCCGTGAATATCTGATGCGATTAAAATTTTCATCCTAACACTCCTTCATAAATAACCTAATGCCAATCCTTATAAAGGCAATGAGGCTGATAATGAATGTAAGTCCAAAACACAGCACATTCTCAGTTACAAATCCGACCAAACCAGCCAATGCCGGAGCAATAGCCGTTAATGCCAGAACTTTAGCGAACTGAACAGCGTAAACTTTTCTGTCCTTAATTTTTGCGGCGTAGCTTCGTCTGATTAGCCCTATATCCTTCGTCCAAGCTAAGATCATTGCATAAAGAAGTATCGCTCCCGAGAATATAAAATTTCTCCTCCGAGCTGAAGAAGCATCTCTCCGAACCTGTTGACTATGCCTTTCCCTTTCAGGACAGAATTTAAGTTCTCCTGAAAATCTTCAGGTAATGTTTTTACGAATTTAACCGTCATCCTGTGAATCCCGAAAGTTCTCGGCAGTTTGAAAAATCCATGCGCCTCCAACTGGTCAGCAAGTTCTTTATCAAACATAATATCATCCGAGAAAATTATCTCCCCTGTATTCTTGTCCAGGAAGTATTCGAGGTAGCTGTATGTCATTTCTACAGCATTGATAATATCTGATAGCTGAACGGTAATTTCAAGAGGCTCTTTAAATGCTGCTTCCGGCATCTCCTGTTCATCAGGTTGTTTGCAGTCTCGTTGCTGCTCAGGAAATCTCATATCGTAAGCCCATTCAGCCGCCTCCCGAACTTCTTCATGTTTGTCCCTGCGCTTCTTCTCCAGCCATAAGCACTGTTCGTGATTAAGCCTGAAGGGAAGATTCTCAATTTTCGTCAAAGTCTGAAGTTCGTTACGCTTTTCAATCGGCAGTCTCGCACAATCCTTACAAATGTATGCGGCATAGCCAGAACCGCTGAATTTCTCATTAGCCCTTCTCCGACCACAGATTTTACAATAATGACCGTATGGTTGCTTCATTTATAACATCTACAACGCCATAATCTCGTTAAGTGAAAGTCCTGTCGCTTTCGCTATATTATCTGGCTCTATCCCTATTGACTTCATTCCGAGAGCAGCTTGCAAGAGTCCTTGTTGTATCCCCTCTCTCCGAGCCTCCCTTGTAGCAAAATTCATTCTTGACTTCTCATCCCTTATTGCGTCCTGCTCAAGCCGATAAAGTCTTATCAAATTCGGATCGTTAATAGCGACATTATATTTCTGTGCAAAGTTTTTAAGTCCCTCGGACATTCCTGCAAGCATGTTCATCTCCTCCTCGTCTTTGTAACCGTTGGCAAATAAATACAGCCATGTATGAAATTTGTTGTCCTTCACAGATTCCAGCGTCTTGAATCTTTCCCTGAAGATCGGCATTTGAATATGATAAATCTTAAATATGTCGGTAGCTTCCCTTATGGGTTCTTTCTCGAACATCATGCTGACCGGCTGAATTAGGTCATTATTATCTTCCCTGACAAGGAAGTCCAAGATATTAATACAGCGAACTTGCGGCATGTCTTTATAATCCTGACCAGATTTAAATTCACTTGAAATAATGCGTGAGCCGTAAAAAATTGCTCTATTCGTCATTGCGTCCTTAGCGATTTGAACCTCGATATCAAAAATACTGCCTGACCTCGTCTTAACCATGACATCAATTCGGCCAAATTTCATGCCTACGCCTTCAGCTATGAGGGAGTATTCGCTCTTGATGTCTAAGATTTCCTCAACAGGTTCTTCGCCAACCTCTAATAGAATCGAGTTAAGAAGTTCAAGCATTGCCGCTTTTGACTCCATATCTTTGAACAAACATGAGAACATGACACTGCTTAGTGGGTTTAAACGTTCTGCTGGCATTTCGATCTTAAGCTCCTTTCATTGATCATTGTTGAAGCTATTTTAACATAATTATAGTTTCTTCAACCTCTCAGCCAGTCTCGTGTTCCGTTCCACGATCTTGTTATTTTTGACTGCGATATACACAGCCTTCTTCTCGCCAACTAAGATTAATCCTTTCTTGGCCCGGGTTACGCCTGTGTACAAGAGATTCCGTTGCAGCATCATGTAATGGCTCATCATCAGCGGCATGACGACATAAGGAAATTCACTTCCCTGTGATTTATGAATTGTCGTTGCGTAGGCTAAAACCAGCTCGTCTAATTCACTTATATCGTAAGTTACGGTGCGGTCATCGAAGCTCACAGTTAGCTCGCTGTCTTCCGTATTGACTGTGGAGATAAAACCAATATCCCCGTTAAAGACCGCTTTCACATAATTGTTCCTGATCTGCATGACTTTATCACCAATTCGATAATCGATTCCGGCTCGTTTTGAGGATACTCCTTCCGGATTTATTGCTGCTTGAAGACGCTGATTCAGATTTGCTGAACCGACGGAACCCCGTCTCACGGGTGTTAAGACTTGAATATCTTCCGGCTTAATTCGGCACTGTTTTGGCAAATAATTCGTACATAACCACAAAACCTCATACGCCGCCCTCTCGCTGCGAATATCCGCAGTATCTTCTTCAGTTTCTGATTCACCGTTCAAATTCGAATTATTAACAGGAGTGCTTGCCCCAGCGTCCGCAAACAGAAAATCTGAGTCTCGATCGGTTAAGAATGGCATCTCGCCATGATTAATCTTGTGGGCATTTGTAACAATCCGGCTTTTCTGGGCCTGGCGGAAAATTTTCTCAAGTTTAATAACTGGGATAACTCCGGAAGCGATAATGTCGCTCAGGACTTTACCAGCTCCGACACTTGGTAATTGATCCACATCATCAACTAAAATTAGAGTCATGTTATCT
>FLNX01004614.1_pt1 | contig 12123 bp, 11 predicted proteins | sample 1140341 | NCBI WGS metagenome assembly FLNX01 (sample SAMEA3878208, study PRJEB12797) | bioreactor metagenome | biome: Moose rumen | place: Sweden | collected 2011-10
AAGTCATGGCCAGCAATGCTTATGCAGGATGAAGTATCCTCAAACTCGATGCTCAAAAGAGTTACAAAACATTATAGCGTTATGATTGAGCGCAAATTAACGGATTAAAACTGGCCGTTTATACGCCGCAAAGTGGCCGCTGGAAAACGCACCAGTGGCCGCTAGACGGCGCAAACCGCAGTAAACGGCTTTTCATCATAATGGAACAAGAATTCATTTTTCTCTTTGTCCACTACGGCTTTGCTCATAGCAGCAGAAAACTTGATGCTATTGTATTCCTGCGCACTAACCGGCCCGCTATGTGCCTTTGCTCCTGCCTGCGGCTGCCAGTCCTTGTCGTATACGACAAACTGCTGAAAGGGGGAATCTTTGACTGCACCATGAAAATGACTTACGCCTGCCGGAATCTGCACCACATCACCAGGTTTTATCAGCACCGGTTCTTTGCCCCATTCCTGATAAATCCCCAGGCCTGCCACGCCAATCACGGTCATGGCCCCATGGGTATGCCAGCCGCTGTAGCTGCCGGGTTCAAAAGTAATCACATTGGTCTGCGGCACATTGTGACCATCATTCGCCACAATCAAGTCATTGCGATGAACTGTTCCTGTAAAACGGTCCGAAACGTCTTTGCCTAAAGGAAGAGGCATTTTTTGCGTGACAGCTTCATGTGCCTCTGCCGGCGAAATCAGTGAAACCATCAACATGCAAAACAAAATCCATTTGAACATATTGCTGCGCCCCCCTTACTTGGACAGTCCATTATCTTTCAGCCATTTTTCCATCGTGTCGGCCACTTCCTGATTGTTGAGGTCAGCCATAAGGAAGTGGGTATTTCCCTTGATACCAATATCCGGCAGATAAACAACCTGCACATCACCGCCATGTTTTTTCATAACCTGTTCCCACTTCCGAGCCAGATTCAAACGCACACGCCAGTTATCGAGACCCCAATGTTTGTCCGGTTCGGAGCCGGTTATGATATTATCACCGAAGTATACGACCATCGGGATTTTGAGCAGGCGCTGGAATTCTTCATCGCTTACCTCCATTCCCGGTGCCGGGAACGGACTGGTTGTAGCTTCAACCTCAGGCACTTCCCCCTTCGGGAAAGGGAACGTCCCCGGTTCCAATGCAATAACGCCCTTTACTTTGTCACTGTGCGCTGCCGTAAGCCAGCCGGGGCCGCCGCCTGCCGAATGCGTAACCAGTACGCCCGGACCTGCTTTTGCCATGACCGCGGTCATGGCATCGGCCACTACCTGCACATCAAATTTCCCTGTATCCGGCGTCATCTGATAAAAAAACTGTGCCCTTGACTCCGCATCACGGGGAACGGCTGCATTGTCGTAGTAATCCGGCCACTTGCCAATGCGGAAATTGTCATACCAGAGCTGATCCTGTGGCTGCGCCTTTAGTTCGGCAGGTACGGTAGAATTACCCGCTCTGCCCCGCCGCGGTTCATCGACAATGAAGGTTTTATAGCCCTTCGCCAAAAAGATATTCTGAAAACCATCACGTCCATCCGGCGTTGTTTCCCAAGTCTTGCCGGACTGACCATAGCCATGCAGGAAAACCAACGCATTTTTCTTAGCCTTCACCGGCGCCTGCCAAAACACATAGGCCGCATCACCATGCAGGGTTTCACCGGCAAAATTGGTCGGCTCATCGTCCTTATAAACGCCTGGAGCCGTCACTACTTTACCCCCGGCAAAGAAACTCCCCTGATCCGCCAGCGTAATGGGGCGGCTCATAGCCCCAGCGCTACTAGCAAACAGCCCCATGGCCAAAGTCATAGCCAATATTTTTTTGCTTTTCATAAATTCTTCCTCCCTTTAAAACGCAATGAACAGAAAACAGTTTATTTGTCCAAACCTTTTTCATGCAGCCATTTTACTGCCAAATCCATTATCTGTTGATTGTTCTTTTCCTGCATTAGAAAATGTGAATTTCCTTTTATGCCAACACTAGGCAAATGTACTAATGCTGCATCTCCGCCATGACGATTTATGGCCTCTACAAACTTTTGCGCCATAGCATATTCCGTTCCCCATTTATCTTCACCAACATTTTCTGAACCAAGTTTTATGTAATCACCATAATAAAGAACAATGGGGATTCGGGTAAGTTTCCTGAAATCTTCCATGGGAACTCCCATAGCCGAAGCTGATAGCGCCTTGAATCTTGCATCAATTATATTTGGCATTTCTGTTTCCGGGAATATAAAGGGCGTGCCTCCCGGTTCATAAGCAATAATGCCTTTTACTTTGTCCGTACGAATTGCTGTACGCCAGCCAATTGTTCCCCCCATAGAATGAGTAACCAATATTGCGCCGTCCTTCTGCTGCCTGACCAATTCAGCAAGCACATCTGCATTGAGTTCGTTATCCAGCGGCCCAGAACCTATTGTCCAACTCTGTTGAAATGCTTGATAATTATCTTCACCTTGGGGAAATTGGGCGTTAGGAACCGGCTCCCCCTTTTCATCGTAATGCCCCACACGCGAAAGAATGTACAATGTTTTATCCCCGTACATTGGATTACCTGCCCATGGCGTATCGGGAGTTACTGCCTCAGTTGAGAGGTTTGCTTCTCCACTGCGTGGCTGATCAACCAAATATACAGAATAACCTGCCCTAAGAAACAGCGTATTAAAACCTTCACGTCCATCAGGGGTAGATTCCCACGTTCGTTTAGACTGTGCTCCACCATGCTGGAAAATCAAGGGCAGCTTTTTAGCCTTGACGGGCTTTTGATATTCTACATAAGCAAAATCACCATAAGCACGCTGGCCTTCCTCCGATAGAAAATTATCTTGCGAGAATTCTCCTGTATGTTGTTTATAACTGCCTCCCACCGTAAAAGAGCCTTGTTCTGCTATGCTTATCGGACTGGCAAATGTCAGGTCTGTACTAAAAGACGTAATAAATACTGCTGACATAATGCTACACAATAACTTCTTTTTAATATTCATAACGATGTCCCCCTCACGTTTCAACTCTCAACCAATTCCCACCAAAAACGCCACTAGCGGCATAGTAACAACTGCAACTGCCTTCTTGAGGGTGGACAGGTAATCTACCATGCCGCTGATATCCTCAATGCGGTTGGAAGGATAATCACGGAGACGTGGTGTACCGCCGCTGGCTCCCTGATAGCGGGCATCAGCAGCCAAGGCAATATAGCCGAGTACTGCCAGGCGCTGGGCCTAAAGACCTGCTACCTGTTCCTTGCTGCCGCCGTTGGGATGGGCAATCGTTACCTCATGCTAGCTGAATCTTTCAGGCAATTAACACGCACTAAATCCTTTCCGAAAGCTTTTCTGCCTCATTGCGGTTCACGACCATCCCCATGTACTTCAAGCCATATAATCCGGCAAAGCGTTGCATAGTATACTCACCAGCCTCCAACATCCATTTCTCCGGTGCAGCCCCCTGAAAGATAAAATACATTTTCTTTCCGGACAAACCTCCTTTTGGAACTTTGCCATAAAATCTATCCAGCATATTTCGCACCGAGCCGCAAATGTTATGCCAATAAAGCGGCGAACCGATAACAACCACATCCGCTTTTTCAATTTGTGCAATGACACGATTTAACTCGTCACCTTCCAGTGTCTGCCCATACGCATTGATTCTGTAATCTACCAGATTCAATGTTTCAAATTTTTGTTTTTTGAGCAAGGCTCCTGCTATTTTTGCCGTATTACCATTTTTATTGGGACTGCCGTTTACAAATAAAATTTTCATTCTGCACATCTCCTCATAAACATCTGTCATTCCAGTTCGTTTTTCATCTGTTGCTGCCAAAAACTCACTGCATGCTCTAACCAACCATCTGCCACCGTACCTTCACCCAGGCCAAAACCATGTGGCAATCCGGGAAAGACTTCTATTTCAGCCGCTGTTCCATTCGCTTGAATTCGCGCAGTATACTGCTCCATCGTGTGATAGGAGGCAATGCTGTCTGCTGTTCCAACGCAGCTATACGTTGGCGGTTCAGCGCCAGTTACTTCCGATAGCCCTGTATATTGCATGATTACCGTTGCTGGTTTGGGATACTCTTTTTCACCAAAAGCTTTCGTTCCATAAGACCCCACCCAGGCAGCCATGCGGGCGCCTGCTGACCCTCCCCATAGGGAATAATCACGCACATCTACATTCAGCTCATCCGCATGCTTATGAATAAACGCAATAGCACGAGCCAAATCTTCACAAGCCTCCCTTGCCCCTGGGCGATAGATAATGGCAAAAGCATTATAACCACGTTTAGCTAATTCCTGTGCATGAGGAAAACTATCATGCATGGCACCAACATAAACGAACCCTCCTCCAGCACTAATAATCGCCGTTTTACCTTGTGGACTGCCACGGAAGAAAAATATGCCGGTATCGTTCTTATCTGGATCTTTGGCTTTTTCTGCCGGACTATAGATATCATAAAAGACCTGCTCACCAGCTAAGGTTCTTGCTTTTAATTCATTGACGATGCTAACAGTACGCTCTGGTTTGATATAGCTATACCAAATATAAGCTTTTCCTGCATCATTCAGGGGCGTATGCGGAGGCAATGTCCTGTCAACAGGAAAAATCAGTCTGCCAAATCCTGCAAAAGCAGAATCATTTATGACGGACGAAACTTCCGACTCCAAGGAAAAGGGTTCCTTATTCACTACTAACACACCTTCTGCGTTTGCCTGTGTCATTGCTGTTTTGAAATCACTGCAAAATCTGCCTCCCAAAAGATAAACAAGTCCAGATAAGAAAAGCAGCAGTACAAGACCGGACAACCATAATAATTGAAAATGTCTCATACCAGTTCTCTCTTCCTTTATTTTACATCAGCAAGAGATTTTTTGATCCATTCTTCCATTTCTGCTTTTGCCTCTGTTTGGGAATTCTGTGCTTTACGGCCACGCATTTCCAAACCTGGCAATACTTTTGCTTTGGTGCTTTCTGCTATGAAGCGTTCCGTATTTCCTAAGCCACTGCCTTCATGGGTACAGAAGGGAATTATCGTCTTACCGGCGAGATTTTCTCTTTCAAGGAAAGTATATACCCCCATGGGCAAATCGCCCCACCAAATTGGATAGCCCAAAAAGATGACATCATATTTACTCATATCCGGCAGTGGGCCATTGATTTCTGGACGCGCATTGTTCTCCTTTTCCTGCTTGGCAACTTCAGTTGCTGGGCGATATTCCTTGGGATAAGATTTAACCGTCTTTATTTCAAACAAATCCCCCTTGGTTATATCCGCAGCCATTTCTGCTAATATACGCGTGTTGCCTTTTTCAATATAGCCGACGCCGGTATTTTCATCTGCCCGGGAAAAATACGCGACTAACACGCGTTTTCCCTGCGCTGGCTCTGCCTGCGTCTGAGCAGCAGGAGTATCAGCAGCAGTCCGATTATCCTGAACTGCCGTTTCTGCTGAGCCACAAGCTGCAGCAGTAAGTGCCAGAAGAGCAGCACATAAGAACGTAAATACTTTTTTCATGTCCATCCATCCTTTCTTCTCTCAACATCAACCAATTCCCACCAGAAACGCCACTAGCGGCATAGTAACCACTGCCGCTGCCGTGGTAAGAGCAATGCCTTCTGTGGCCAGCAGGAAGGAATCCTTGTTATATATGGCCGCCAGCATAGCCAGCATATTGCCGGAAGGTGTAGCCAGTGCGCATAATGCAACCGCCAAAAGTATGGGGCTGCTGACAAAATGGCTAAGCCCCCATAGCGCCAACGTGGGAAAAATCAGCATCTTCCAAAGGACAAAACCTAACAATGGTCGATTGGTAAGCGCTTTTTTCCAAGGAACATCCGGCAGAGCTGCGCCAATCAGCATCATGGCTAAAGGTGCCGTAAGCCCGCCTGTCATCTGTACGATACGTTCCAAAGCATACGGAAGATGCCAGTCCAGCAGATAAATCACCACAGCTGCCACACAGGCTGCCATGCCGGTATTGCATAGTTCATGCCATTGGAATTGTTTTTTGCGTGTACCTGCGGCCTGCATGGTCTGGATCGCATAGGAATAAAACAAGATATTGAACGGAATGATAAAGGCCGTCATGCGGATTACCGCATCAGCACCATACATTCCTTGAATCATGGGCAGCCCCATGAAACCTACATTGGTGAAAACCACCATGACATTGATGATGCCATGATATTTTTTCTCGTACCCCAAAAGATACGGTGTCAACTTGCCAAAGACCACCACAATAAGAATCACCACCAAGGCAACGAAGAACGCATGCGCCAGCTCTGCGCCCTGCAACCGTGTTCCACTCCCCACTACCCCGGAGAGAATCAATGCCGGATAGGCAATATTTATAACCAGTGCAGACAGTTGTTTCTGATTTTCATTGCTCATTAGTCCCTGCCTTTTGGCCTCAATGCCCAAAAGCATCAAGCCAAAAAAGATCAACATTTGCTGTAAAACCAATTTTATCTTCCTTCCTCTCATTTCGTTTTCTAAAGTATAGCAAACGGTAGTCGCTACCGGTCAATAGAAAAATAAAATTTTTGAAAAAGTTCTTGACCGGTAGTTGCTACCGTCTGCTAATCTAAGACTCAGATAAGTCAACGCATTATGAGGGAGGAAACATTATGGAATTTGTTACGTTAAGCAATGGCGTAAAAATGCCGAAAATTGGTTATGGTGTCTATCAGGTTAATCCGACTGAATGTGAGCGCTGCGTTCTCGACGCGCTGGATGTCGGCTACCGGGCCATTGACACAGCGCAAGGATACGAAAACGAGCGGGAGGTTGGTGCAGCCATCAAAAAGAGCGGTATTCCCCGCGAGGAAATATTTATCACCACGAAAACCTGGATTTCCATTGGCGGCTACGAGCAGGGCAAGAAGGCCATCGATGCCTCTTTGCAAAAACTGGACACGGATTACATCGATCTGCTGCTGATTCACCAGCCATATAACGATTACTATGGCGTATGGCGTGCCATGGAAGAAGCCTATAAAGCAGGCAATTTAAAGGCCATCGGTGTAGCTAACTTCTATGCTGACCGCCTGATCGATTTACTTAAGCATGCCGAAATTCCGCCAATGGTCGATCAGTTGGAAACACATATTTTCTGGCAGCAGCAGGAAGCTCATAAATACATGGAAAAATACAATGTTGTCCACGAATCCTGGGCACCATTTGCTGAAGGCCGCAATAACTTTTTCCAAACGCCGTTGCTGCACGAAATCGGTGCAAAACATGGCAAGACAGCCGCACAAATTGCCCTGCGCTATCTCCTGCAGCGCGATGTCGTCATCATCCCCAAATCCACCCATAAGGAACGGATGCAGGAAAATCTGGACATCTTAGACTTCGCGCTTGACGAGGCTGATATGAATGCTATCGCCGCTCTAGATCGCAACAAGAGCCTGTTCTTCTACCATAATGAACCAGATACCGCTGAGATGCTGATTAGCCTGGAAGGCCGCGTAAAAGTCTATTAAACGAAAAGCCCTTGATGTATTGGAAAATCCAACCAATCAAGGGCTTTTCGTTTGCCTATCTAAAAAACATAATATTACACGCTTTTCCCCATTTCATAGGACTGCTTCTCATAGGGCGAATTTATGGTTTCTCCCTTTTCGTAAACCCCGTGAGCCAAAATCACGCCTTTTTCTTCAATACCGGCAAAACAATCGGCAAAACCACGGAAACATTCGAGCGAGCGCTGCATGATGGCTTCACTATCTTCTGCAGCGGTCAGGATATAATAGAATTCCTTGTTCTTCAGCTCCGTCCAGCGGGGCAACGTGCGATCCAGCATGGTCTTTACCTGACCAGCAATCGCGTAGAAATACACCGGAGAGGCCAATACCAGCACATCGGCCTCAATCATCTTGTCCAGAATTTCCGTCATATCATCTTTTTGAAAGCATTTATGGGTATGGCGGCAGGCATAACAGGCACGGCAATAGCCGATTTGCTTGTCATTGATGAAAATCTTTTCCACCTCATGGCCGGCCTCCTGCGCGCCTTTCATAAAAGCATCACATAAAAAATCTGAATTGCCTCCCTTGCGGGGACTGCCGGATAAAATCAAAACTTTCTTGCTCATCGTTAAAACTCCCAACATACAATACACAGAAAATGAGATCTTACTACAACAAAAGCGAAAGCATATAACTTTCGCTTTGCCTATTTAGGAAGAAAAAAGGGGGATTATTTATGCAATCATGGCCAGGGGAAGCCATGGCTGGCGAAAAAACGGCGCATCCTGCGCCTAACGCCAGCACTAGCTCATCCATGAGCGTCGTTATTGCCTCAAAGATTTTTATTGAAGAATGTATTAAGCTTCTTCACTGCGTCGTCCACATATTCCGGCACCCAATAGGTGCGGATGTGGCTGGCACCTTTTATCTGATAAATTTCCTTATCTTGCGTGCCGGTGGCCTTAGCAAAAGCATCCTCCGTCATATAGAGCGTATCGGCCTTTTCCCCGGCAATCATCAAAAGCGGCTGATTGATAAGATCCATCCGGTCTTCCACATCAAAGGCCATAAGCTTCATGAATGATTCCGTGGTATAGCTGCCCGTGGCATTCGGATGACGATGGGAAAGGCCATAGTACTCGATACCATCCCGATAAAGTGTATTTTCGGGAAGCTCGGCCATTTTGGCACGCAGCTGTTCGTCAGTGGAATTGGGTGGCAGGAAACCTTCGTAGACGATTTCGCCGGTCAGTTCCTTTTCTCTGGCCTCTGCCGCTCTTTGGAGACGCTTCTGAATTCCCTGCACATCCGCATCCTGAAAACCATTGCGGCGTACACGCCCGGAGTTGAACATCGACAGCGTTGCTACCGCTTTTATACGCTTATCCGTCTGCGCCGCTGCCAGCGTATAGCCGCCACCGCCGCAGATTCCCAGCGAACCGATACGGGACTTATCCACCTTCTTGAGCGTGGACAGGTAATCTACCATGCCGCTGATATCCTCAATGCGGTTGGAAGGATAATCACGGAGACGCGGCTCACCGCCGCTGGCTCCCTGATAACGGGCATCGGCAGCCACGGCAATATAGCCGAGTTCTGCCAGACGCTGGGCATAGAGCCCTGCTACCTGTTCCTTGCTGCCGCCATTGGGATGGGCAACCGTTACCGCAGCATAGGTCTTGCTGCTTGTTTCATCATAATCCGCCGGCAGATAAAGATTGGCTGCTACCCGAATGCCCTCTACCTCATACTCCACAGGCCGAATATTCACCTTGCCCTTTACGTTTTGCGTAATCGCGCCTCTATACACAAGACCATAGGGATTGCTGTTTTGTACCTGCGCCGAAACCTGTGTATTTACTGTTGCGGCCTCTGCCACATCGCCATTAAAGCCCATCGTGATAAAACCTCCCGCTATAACTGCCGCCAACGTCTTAATTGCTTTCTTTCTATACATTTTGTACCTCCCATCACACTTTATTTCCTTAACTGATTTCAGTTTAACAAACGGTAGCAACTACCGGTCAAGCATTTTTTTTATTTTTTTTAGTATTTATAGTTCGGTGCCAAAGCCTGAATCAGTTTCTTATCGTGATTATGCCGCAATACAGACACGTCATCTAAAATCATTGTAGCCTGCGTCTGTCGGGTATAACGTTCCCACTGCGGAAGTTCTGGTGCTGAGGGCTGACCATAACGAGCAAAGTTTGCCCAGGCAAGGCTCATGGTCGTAGCCAGTTTGTCTGGATTCTTGGTATTGCTAAACACATAGGGAATTTCTGCCGTATGATACACGCCAGCCCCATTGTTATCTGCGTTCTGTTTAGTAAATACATACGCATAAACCGGTGCCCCACCCTGATCAGCCTTATGACTCATGATTTTCAGCAGCGGCAAACGCAGGAACGTATCGGCTGCAGCCGCTTCATTCGGTTTTTCATTCGGATATGCTTCATTGTAGAGTTTTTGCGTATCTGCAGAAAGATTCTGCGGCTGAATAATGGGGAACAAACTGTTCCACTCATTGAGATTGCTGCCAATCATCAGCGTTACATCCCGTCCCGATTCAGCAAAACCATTCTCCAGTACAGGATTCGTCGGCAGGAAATCCGTTCCCGTCACCGGTTCCCAAGCAATTCCTTCCGGGGCCATAACGCCCAGACTCAAATGATCGCGCTTAGCCACATTTGCTTGTGCCTGACTGGTTGCCTGCCAAAGCTTTTCAATCGGCACGGTTTGCAGTGTATCGATATTGTCCTTATCAATATTCAATAGCTTCAACGTTTCACGGGTTACTTCCCGGCTGACCGCATCCGGTGTGAAGGATACCCCCATGGTATCGGTGGCTCCGCTTTCCACGATGCCCTTCTGGAAAAGGCCCTTGGCAGAAGGTGCTGCCATCAGCGTCAAAATCTTGGCTCCGCCACCGGATTCACCAAACAGCGTTACATTATCCGGATCTCCGCCGAATGCAGCGATATTTTCCTTGATCCACTTCAGAGAATCCACAATATCCACCATGCTGATATTCGCCGAATCCTTGTATTCCTCACCATAATCGGCCAGATTCAAGAACCCCAACGCATTCAGACGATGATTGACGCTGACGACCACCACATCACCAATCCTACTGAGATTTTCCCCATCATATTGCGCTTCGTTGGCTGTACCCGATGCAAAGCCACCACCATGCAACCAGACCATAACCGGCTTTTTAGCTTTTTTATCCAAGGAAGTCGTCCAGATATTCAGATTCTGGTCATTGTTGGCAGTATCCTCACCAATATCAGCAGTATCGCTGCCAAAAACCATCTGCGGAGCATGTTTGCCATACTTGGTGGCATCTTTAACTCCCTGCCAAGGTTTCACCGCCTCTGCGCGGACAAAACGCTTCGTGGCCTCCGCATAAGGTACCCCCAGATACTGATAAACACCATCATGCTTCGACCCCTGCAGTTTGCCAGCCTTTACAGACACGATAGCCTCTTTGCTCTTCACAACCGGATCATTCAGATGAGGATTATACGCTGACTGATCCCATATAATCTGCATGGGGTTTTCAGCCGCCTCGGTTAACTGCGGCTGCGAAACAATGGTACCACCGCAAAGCAAAGCAGTAACGGCGAACATAGCCAATTTCTTTTTATTCAATTCCTTACCTCCCAAAATCAACGTGCCTTTATCTGTGAACCGCCAAAGACTGCGGACATCTCCATATGCTCAAGCGCCGCATCCAGTGCTGCTACCTCCACCTGCGTCAGCTCGATATCTGCTGCCCCAGCGTTTTCCTGCAGGCGATTAAGTTTGCGCGTACCGGGAATGGGCACAATCCAGGGCTTTTTCGCAATCATCCACGCCAGAGAAATCTGCGCCGGTGTAGCATTTTTCCGTTCTGCCGTATCATGCAGCAACTGGAATAAATCGGCATTTTGTGCCGTGGCCTCGGCGCTGAACTGTGGCATGATGCTGCGATAATCCGTCTTATCCGTAAAAGTCTGCCCCTGATAAGCTCCCGTCAGCAGGCCGTTAGCCATAGGCGAAAACGCCACAAGGCCAATGCCCAGTTCTTCCAGCACAGGAAACAGCGGCTCATAGTGACGTGCCATCATGGAATAACGATTCTGCACCGCAGTCAAAGGACATATCGCATGCGCACGGCGGATAGTATCCTCATTGACCTCCGAAAGCCCCCAGCGCAGGATTTTGCCTTCTTTAATCAAATCCTGCATGACGCCGGCCACTTCCTCAACAGGTACATTCGGGTCCTGCCGATGCTGGTAATAAATGTCAATATGATCTGTCTGCAGCCGCCGCAGGGAATCCTCCACGGATTTGCGGATAACTTCCGGACGGGCATCGGGAACCACAGGCTTATTGACCGTAGATGCCGTCAAATCAAAATGCACGCCAAACTTCGTGCCGATAACCACCTTATCGCGATAAGGCTCCAGCATCTCGCCCAGCAATTCTTCATTGATATGCGGATTTTCCGGCGTACCATATACCTCAGCCGTATCAAAGAAGGTATAGCCCATATCCACGGCTTTGGCCAGAAGCTTTCCCATTTCTTTCTTATCCGCAGGCGAACCATAACCATGACTCATCCCCATACAGCCAAGCCCTACTGCCGAAACCTGCATATCCTTGCCCAATGTACGATATTTCATAA
>FLNX01002305.1_pt1 | contig 12098 bp, 19 predicted proteins | sample 1140341 | NCBI WGS metagenome assembly FLNX01 (sample SAMEA3878208, study PRJEB12797) | bioreactor metagenome | biome: Moose rumen | place: Sweden | collected 2011-10
TTTTCCAACGTCGGATAAGTGAAAGTCGCCAAAGTTGCTACCCGATAGCCTGTTTTTGTATCGTGCAAATTGGCTTTGTGAATCACACTGCCAGAAGATTGCCAAGCTCATCGGTGACTATCTGCCCCTTTACTCCTTTCGTTTAAGTCTCACAAGATGTTCCAAAATTGAGTTCCAAAGTCCGCTTAGCCGCGCTCGGCGATAAAAGCTGTGCACGGTAAAAAACGGCGGTTATGCGGCAAATTGCGCCACTGACACCCTGCTTTAACCAAGTACAACACCGCATTGACCAATTCGCGCTTTTCCCATTTGCAATTTCTCATATCTTTCTTTTTACGAACACACTTCCTAAGATTTCTCATATTCACACTTTACTTAAGCGTTTATGAACACCAGTTCTTAGAAGAGGTACTCCATCAGAGGGATTTTGTCCCGACATGCCCGATATATACCCTGATTTGTCAAAGAGAGCGAATGCGTGAATATTTATCGCTTCTTGTGAAACGAGACAACATTGAGATATTGATTTAGACGAATAGCGAACGTGTGCCCGTTGCGGCAATTGGTTATAAGGAATGGCGGGCAGGGATTGAGAAGCCGAAAAGCAAAAACACGGCGGACGATTTGGTTTTTGATTTGCAACTGTTTGCGCCCTTGCCCGAAGGCAACTACAATCTGACAATCAGAGAGAATAAGAAGCGCGGCATCTCGAAGGCACAAAAGAATATGAAGACTATGTAAACCGTCTTTCGGAGAAAAATATCATGCCGAGTAAAATGCCTGCGGATACAAATTGTCAATCAGTCGTACGAGAATTTCACGGGAAGGGAACTTACGACCCGAATCCGAAAGATAACAGTCCGCGAGAAATAGTTGACACGGGCAGAGTAATCGGGCAATATTGGGATACAGATAAAAATCAATTTGTCGATACAACGCAAATAAAAATTGTGTACTCGAAGAAAGGGACGCACATTTATCCGATTCGCCCTGTGGAGGAATGATTTATGACTTCATCCGAGAAATTTGACATATTGCTGGATATGGACAGGCGCAAAGCGAAGGCGAAGATAACGACGGTGCGCGGGGAAACGTATTATTGCAAACCGTTACATTTTGCCGAAGACGAGGACGATTGGGCATATAATTTTTTCACGCCCGATTACCCGACGCGTTACTTCATCCTCGAATGCAATTTCATATCGGCGATAAAGGAAATAAGTGAAGAGGAATGGCAAAGCCACTTAAAGGAGCAATGACAATCACAGGCACAGGTATTTTGGCTTTCACGATTTTGGGCGGTTTCATTGCTGTTATCTGTTGGCTGGTGAAAATTTAAAGGGGCAACAAAGACAGCGAAATTTATCCCTTGTTCGAGATGAATCAAGGCGAAAATGCTCCTCCGCTTCATCCGAGATGCAGATGTACCATTATTGCAAGCTTCGGAGAAGACAGAATGCGCGGCGGGCAACGAACGTCGAAAAACGACAAGCGCGAGCGTGTTTCGATAGACATGGATTATTGGGAATGGAAGAGAGTTTGTGTCGAAAAAGTATCACGCGAAACCAAAAGTATACGGGGCTGAAAGGATGCACGCGAGCTACATGCTCGTAAGTGGTATTATTTATCATGACAAAAGAATTGCGGAGTAAACGGATTCTTCATTGCCGTCGGGGAAAAGGGGCGGCGCGAGCTCGACCGAGAACATCCCAATCCTACACGGGAAGGGAAAATAGCGGAGAAAATGGCGAAGAAAAATTTGACACGCGAAGAGGCAATAGCAGACATATTTGCAACGGCGATGAAATCAAATGCCGCAGTGAACAAAAAGTTTGGTTTGGAGTGAATGGGACGAAAAAATTTGTCTACCTAATCTGTTTCGAGCCCGATGATACCTTGTTCCAAAAAACCTGTGCGCTGATTGAAAAAGAATCGAGAATAAGAGAAGGCGCATTTGGAAGACGTAGACGGCAGTCTCTTAAAATATTATAACCATGCTCGCGGAGAAATTATCGTTTTCAAATCCTATTACTTCGATGACGAAGTGCGCGTTGAATCCGATTTTGAATTGGAGCCGTATTTGGGCGACGGCTGGTTTATTAAAAAATATTGCGGGCGGCGATAAAAAAATGAGGCGGGAACTCCCGTATTTCTATGGTATATATGACAATCCCGACGCGGAATTATTCCAGCGGCAATGTGCGGCGATAGAAAAGAATATTTCTGCGCTCAAAAAGGAACCTTTCCTTGAGGATGTGGACGGCAGTTCGTTTCAAACCTACCGACATGCTAAAGGCAGAATCAACGTCTGCAATGATTATTGCTTGGGCGACCTTTATGTTGAATCTGATTTTGATTTATTGCCTTACTTCCAAGATTAGCAATGTCGTTCATTTTACAATTATCGCTTCCGGAACGTTTAGTTCGTAAAAACAAATGGAATAGATTTATTACGCCGATAGAAATTTATTTTGTCGAAGTCGACAGTTATTACCGGCGCACAATGAAACTCCAATAGTTTCGAAAAAATTTTCGGCTACTAAGAGATTTTTTAATAAAAAAATCCCCTCTTGTGAGGGGAAATTTTTTATGTATAACGACTCTTTAAGTTCAACTTTGGTGGAGACGAGGGGGATCGAACCCCTGACCTCTTGACTGCCAGTCAAACGCTCTCCCAGCTGAGCTACGCCCCCAAAGCATAGCCATCTTAAATCATTTCCCGCCGGTTGTCAAGGAAAAATTTTATTCAATTTCAATCGGAGCACAAAGTTCGGAAAGTCTTGCTATAGCAACTTTAATGTTCGCGACTTCAAGTATCGGCAAATTGAATTTGACAAGCGGCGCGGGATTTACACAAATCAAACCCGCCGGTTGACGAAATATAACGTTGATTTTTCTCTCCCCGATACCAACTCCGTCGCCTTGATTCGCTGTCGCCATATAACCTTCTCGGAACGGACGATCATAAAATATTCCGTTGCAAGACCAATCTTCGGGAGTTTTTTGAGCCATTTACCGCCGCTTAATTTTTCTATTTGTTCGGCGGAGTATGTCGATTCGGGAGGTAAATTTTCTATTTCAAGTACCCGCGCAGGAATTCCTTCGCGACTTTTTATGTAAGTGTAATACCAAAGTTCAAAATCATACTCCCTTACAAGTCCGAATTGCTCGGCGTTTTTGGTAATCCAAGTTTTGACGTAATTTAGCCCGCTGTTTTCAATATCAACTGCCAAATCGAGCCGTGAGAACTTGTACCGGGAATCGCCGCATATATCTCTTTTGGTTTCAATCTCCAAATTTTTCCTTCAAAGAGAACCCGAATTTAATCGGCTGACAGATTATCAAAGTTGTCGATGGAAACAAAACGTTGCTTGAAAATAGTCATTTTATAAGTTTTTCCAATGAAGGAAAATTCTCCGCCGTTTACAAGAACGGGCATTCTTACAAAAGATTCGGGATGCGTGCCAAAAGTGAATATATTGAGCTTGAGAGCATTTGCTTTTTGTTCAAAAATCTCGTAATAAGGCATGTCGCGATTCAATACGGCATAACTGCCGGGCGACATGCCGTCCAAAATTTTACTTTTGCCTTTCGCCAAATCTTTCAAAGAACCGTATTTCAAGACATGCGCCGGAGCAATCGAAGTAACAACCGCTACATTTGGCGTAATATCGCGAGTAATGGAGCCGCCAATTCCCTTTATCAGAGAATGTGCCGCCATCTCACGACTGCATATGCGCTTTCTTGGTTAATGGCGGCAAAAAACCAAGGTATATCGGGATAAATATTATAAACGGTAATGATTCAACAGTGTGCAAGTCGTAATTTTACCTGTCAAACCCGTCACGGCTATAACTTTTCCTTGAAAACGTTTTCGCGCCGCGAGTGCTGTTTTCCAAATTGCACATTGAATATTGCTGACTTTAAGTAACGGAAAATCTTTAGAAACTCCTTCAACATCATGTGTTACCATGGCACTGTAAATTTACCTATATTATCAAGGATTTTTGCTCGCGATTTTTGCCAATATTTATCTTCCGTTGCAAGTAAGGCAGGGCGAGGCGTATAAAAATTAAATACTTGAAGCGAATTGCCTCTTATTATTGGAAAAGATTGTATATACCAACCTTCAGGCGGTTGTACAATCCATTTTCCGCCCGTGACTTTCGCAAGTTGTTTAGCCGTTCAACATTTGCCGGGCTCCGATTTATAAATTATATCGTCAAATTCGGTGTTGAAAATCAAAACAAAAAAAACATTGCAATATTTAATTTGCTCGGATATATTTCGTCAAGCAAAAAAATAAACCGCCGAAAATTTTTCCGACGGCATATAAAATTCCTCAACAAAATTTATTCAACTTCAATCAGTTCGTATTGCGGATTGCCTATTTTCTTTTCTGCCATAGCCGAAAGTTGACGCAAACCGATTCGAGTTTCAATGCGCTCCTTCAAATCGTGACTGTCGGGAGCGGCGTAAACCAAATCACAACACGCTTGGTCGACGGCAAGAATATCTGTCGAAACCGCAATGCCGATGTCCTCCATAGTCGGCTCGGCGGCGGCGACGCCTTCGCAGTCACAGGAAACACTCAAGCGGCGCATGACATTTAAAAAGACAATGTGCTTGCCGAAATGATCGCAAGTTGCCTTCGCGCTGTCCGCCATAAGTTCCATGAAATATTCTTTGACGGGCCACGTCGTAAAATCTGCGGGAACATTATTCGGGTCGACGCCGTGAACTTGCGCCTTGCCGAGATGTCCGCTCGCGCAACCGATAGCGATATTTTTCATTGAGCCGCCGAAACCGCCCATGTAATGCCCTTTGTAATGCGTCAAGACAATCAGCGAATCATAATCGGCAAGGTGTGCGCCCATTGCAACTTCTTTAAGATGGAAGCCGTTGCGAACGGGGAAATTAACGGTTTGTTCATCTTCGTCCATGATGTCGACGGGACAAAAAGTCCAGCCGTTAATTTTGAGAGTTTCGCGGTGCCCTTCGGTGTCAAAGCGGTCGCCGTGATAAAGCGTGTTGCACTCAACGATTGACGAATTGGGAACTTGCGCTTGAAATTCCTTAACCATTTCACGCGGAAGAATATTCGGTCCGTGTTTTTCGCCCGTATGAAGTTTGATTGCGACTTTGCCGAAAATGTTTTCATCAATCATTTTGTAAAGCTTGATAAGGTGCGCGGCGTCGATTTTCTTTGTGAAATAAACTTTCGCCGCCGAGCCCTGATAATTTTCGCCGGTTACGTTCTTGCTACCGACGACGGGTGCTTGAATTGCCATGAAAATTTTCCTCCCTTTCATCCCCGCGCAGGGGATTTTTTTTATAATAACCGCTTGAGTTTGCTTAAGTCAAGAAAATTTTTCGTAAAAAAACCTTCCGCAAAATTTCTGCGAAAGGCTGAAGCAAATTACTTTTTCTGTTCGGCAAGAAATTGCGTCAAAGTTTTTCCGCCGACGCCCCAATTATCCAAATCATTTTCCTTGACAAGGACGTAGAAAAATTTTTCTTCGACGCCCAAAATTTCGCTGGCGGTTTTCGTGAGTCCCGCGATAAGCTTTTCCTTTTGTTCCTTTGTCGGATGAACCGCATCGATTGAAATTATCGGCATAAAAAATTCCTCCTCAACTCAAAAGTTTAACAACGGCATTGCCGACGGCGGCGGCAGACGCGGGATTTTGTCCCGTGACAAGCCGCCCGTCAACTTCGACGTGATTTGACCAATTTTTTTCTGCAAAATGTATCGCGCCGTGATTTTTCAATTCGGTTTCGAGCAAAAACGGCACAATTTCGGTTGCCTGAACTTCATTTTCCTCGTTATTCGTGAAAGACGTTAATTTTTTGCCCGATACAAGATAATTTCCGTCACTGAGTTTGACGTTGACAAGAGCCGCCGGACCGTGACAAACCGCCGAGACAATCCCGCCGCGTTCGTAAATTTCGCGAGTAACCTTGTCAATCGCTTTGCTGTCGGCAAAATCCCACATGACGCCGTGCCCGCCCGCAAAAAATATCGCGTCGTAGTTTTCGGCGTTCGCATTGTCGAGACAAATCGTTTCGGCGAGTTTTGCTTGAAAATCGGCGTTATCCCAAAATTTTTTGTTGATTTTGTCGGAAAAATCGAGACTGTCGCCGTCAATCGGAGGTTTTCCGCCTTTAATCGACGCCAAATCGTAATCAAAACCTGCCGCAATGAATTTTTCAAGCGGATGAGTCAATTCGCTGAGCCAAAAACCCGTCGGAATTCCCGTCGCTCCTTTGACATTGTTGCTTGTCACGACGCACAAAATTTTTTTCATAAGCATTCCTCCTAAATTTTTTCCGTCAAAACAATTTTTGTCGGCGAATACTCAACTTTATCTTCAATTTTAATCAGAGAATCGACTTGGCGGCGAAAATTTTTATACGCGGCGGACGAAAAATATTTCCGATAAGACGCCGCGTCCACGAAAATTATCATTGTGTGTAAAATGTTCGGGCGCGATTGCTCGGCAGTCACGAAGGCTCCCGCAACGCCCCATTCGTCACCGACGGCGCGAATTGCTTCAACCGAAATTATTTCTTGAAATTCTGCGAGATTGGCGGGCGCAATTTCAAAATGATTTGTTTGAACGATTGTTCCGACGCCGTGATTTTTTTGCTCAAGAACAATGGCATTGACGGGCAAAATTTTCAAGCCGCTTAAAATCGGCAGACGCTCCGCCCGATATTTTTGAAATGCCTCGCTCGTGCTGTGAATTCTGTAAGCTTCATCGCTCTCATAAATTTCAAGCAGGCGAAGTACATTCGGATTGTCTTTTTCAATCGCGCCGTAAAGTGCATAAGTTCCCGATTCTTTTGCGGTTGTCGGTGCCAAAATTCTTGTGCCCATCTCCAAAATCTGCGGCATTTTTCCTTCCGCAGATTCGACGACCGCCCATTGAACTCGCGGCATATTTCCTTCCGGCGTCCGAATTGATTTTGCGTTCGCCGTCGCTGTCAACATTAAAATCACCCCCAAAATCGCTAAAATTTTCCGCATTTCTCAGCCTCCCAATAAGTTTTTGGCATTTTCCGCATAAATTTTCCTCATTAAGCCGCGTTTTATCAATGCCGCATCGAAAAGTTGTTTCTTGCCGAGAAAAACCTGCGCGGGGACGTAAGGATAATCGGTTCCGAAAATTATTTTATCCAAATCGGCGATTTTCAGCAGGATGTCGAATTGTTCGGGCATCGGATCGCCCGCCGTGTCGAAAAATAATTTTTCAATGCCCGCTTCAAAATTTATAGGCTCCATTAAGTTCATTGCCGACAACATTTTGAACATCGCGCCTGCCCGCTGTTTCATGTAAGGCAAAAATGATCCGCAATGCGGCACAACAAATTTTAAGTTCGGAAATTTTTCGAGCGTGTCGTTCGCCAAAAGATTTAAAACCGCCCGCGTTGTGTCGGCTGGATATTCAAAAAGTGCCATGACTTTTCCCGTGACGACATTTTTTCTCGGCAAAATCTGCGCGGGGCTTGGATGAATTATCACAAGCGAATTTTTTTTATTGAGTTCCTCAAAAATCGGGTCGAGATTTTTATCTCCGAGATAAACTCCGTCGGAATTGCTTGCGACTTTAACGCCCAGTGCTCCCAATTTTTCTGTGGCGAAATAAAATTCTTCTATCGAGCCTTCGACATTCGGGAGCGGCAACGTTGCAACGAAGCCGAATTTTTTCGGGAAACGTCTGCACAGCGCGGAAAATTCTTCGTTAATCGCCCTTACCGCCGCGCAGTCCGAAATATGCGGCGTTGCAAGTGATAAAATCGTAAAATCAATGCCTGCCGCCTCCATGAATTGCAAATGATCTTCAGCCGTCCATTTCGGCAACGGAAAACCTTCAGCCTCCGCCGCGTCGATTTTGAGAATTTTCAGCGCGTCAATGTAGCTCGGCAAAATCGCATGCGCATGAAAATCGATTGTCTTTGCCGAAAATTTTTCTGTCGCCTCTGCCGTCATTGCAAAGCCTCCAATCGCAAGCGTCAAACTCAATTTCAAAAAGTCTCTCCGATTCATGATCTTTCTCCAAAAAATTTTTCTGCGAAATTTTATCATGCGGAGCAAACTTAAAGTCAATGAAAAAATTCCCCCGCCCGAAATTCGAGCGAGGGTTTATAGAAAATTACATACGCTTGCTTACTTAATTTCGACAGTCGCGCCGACTTCTTCGAGTTTGGCTTTGAGAGCTTCGGCGTCAGCCTTCGAGATTTTTTCTTTGACGGGAGCGGGTGCGCCGTCGACAAGAGCTTTGGCTTCTTTAAGTCCGAGCCCGGTTGCTTCGCGGACAGCTTTGATAACCTTAATTTTTTCTTGACCGATATTGGCGAGGATAACGTCGAACTCGGTTTTTTCTTCTTCGGGTTCAGCCGCCGCCGCTGCGGGGCCTGCCGCCGCAACCGCTACGGGAGCCGCCGCAGACACGCCGAATTTTTCTTCCAATGCTTTGACGAGTTCGCTGAGTTCAAGAACCGTCATGCTTTCAATCGCTTGAATGATTTCTTCTTTAGTCATTTTATTTTAGCCTCCAAAATTTAGGTGTTAGGTGTTAGGTGTTAGGGTTTTTCATTCCTAATTCCTAATTCATAATTCCTAATTGTCTTTACGCCGCAGATTCTTTTTCCTTCTTCTCGCGAATGGCATCAACGACGCCGACGAAATTACGAATAACAGCCGACAAGACGCCGACGCAATTTGCAATCGGAGCGTTCATGGTGCCGAGCAGTTTTGCAACGAGTTGTTCGCGGCTCGGCAAATTCGCCAGAGCTTTAACGCCGTTCACGTCGATAACTTTTCCTTCAACCATGCCGACTTTGATTGTCAAAATGCCGGGGTCTTCGAGTTTGTTTTTCTTCATGAAGTCGCAAAGAACTTTCGCCGGAGCAACAGCGTCTTCGGCGGAAAAAGCCATTGCCGTTGTGCCTTCAAGATGAGAATCGAGTCCTTCAATGCCCGCCTGTTTTGCCGCAATGCGGAGCATGGTATTTTTTACGACTTTATATTGAACGCCAGCCGCACGGAGTTCGCGGCGCAGTTGTGTATCGGTTGCGACGTCGAGCTTGTTGTAGCTTGTCAAAACGACGCCTTTTGAAGATGTCAACCAGCCTTTAATTTCGGCGACAATCGCTTCTTTTTTGGGCGTCACTTTGCTTGTAACTGCCATAAAATCTTCACCTCTCTTCATTCCTAATTCTTAATTCCTAATTCCTAATTGAAAAAGTCCTTCGACCGCGCAGACCGAAGGAACTTTTTAATGTCAAAGTTACTTTCGACCTGAGCAAGTGCTTTAATCGGCGTGCCGAACTTGCCGTCTGCGGTCATGATATTCTGAAACTAGTTCCTAATTCCTAGTTCCTAGTTCCTAAATTTGAATCGGGACGCCCGGACCCATAGCCGCCGCCAGCGTGATTGACTTAATGTATTGTCCCTTCGCCGCCGCCGGTTTTACGCGAATCAAGGTATCGATAAGATTTTGATAATTTTCTTTGAGTTTATCATCCTCAAAAGATTTTTTGCCAATAGGGCAGTGAATGTTGCCCTGTTTGTCGGTACGATACTCGACTTTACCTGCTTTTTGTTCGCCGATAGCTTTTGCAATGTCGGCTGTGACCGTGCCGAGTTTCGGGTTGGGCATCAAGCCTCTGGGACCGAGCAATTTACCGAGCCGCCCGATAATTCTCATCATGTCGGGTGTGGCAACCGCTACATCAAAATCAAACCAACCGCCTTGAATTTTTGCAACGAGATCATCCGAGCCGACGAAATCTGCGCCTGCCGCTTGAGCTTCGGCAACTTTTTCACCCGTGACGAATGCCAAAACTCTTTTGGTTTTGCCGATACCGTGCGGCAGAACAATCGCGCCGCGAACTTGTTGATCGGCATATTTCGGATCGACGCCCAAACGAACATGAAGTTCAATCGTCTCGTCAAATTTTGCCGTTGCAGTTTTTTTCACGAGAGCAACTGCTTCGTCGGCGGAATAAAACTTTCCGTCTTCGATAAGCCCTTGTGCCTCGCGGAATCTTTTGCTTTTCTTTGCCATTAAAAATTTCCTCCTCGCGGTGCAAACGATAAAATCTCCCGCATTGTCCGATTAAGCAACGATTTCAATTCCCATACTGCGAGCCGTGCCCTCAATCATGCGCGTTGCCGCCTCGACGGACGCCGCGTTGAGATCTTTCATTTTCAATTCGGCGATCTCTTGAGCTTTGGCGCGGGGAAGTTTCGCGACTTTGTTTTTATTGGGCTCGCCCGAAGCTTTTTCGATACCCGCCGCCTTTTTCAAAAGAACAGCTGCCGGCGGAGTTTTGGTAATAAAGGTAAACGATCTGTCTTCATAAACCGAAATTTCGACAGGAATAATCAAGCCCGCCTGTTGAGCCGTGCGGTCGTTGAATTCTTTGACGAACGCCATAATGTTGACGCCCGCTTGACCGAGCGCGGGACCTACCGGCGGCGCGGGTGTGGCTTTACCCGCAGGAACTTGAAGTTTGACGACTTTGGTAACTTTCTTTGCCATGTGTGCACCTCCTTTCGTTGCTGGTTCCCAGTTCCTATTTACTAGTTCCTAAATTAAATCTTTTCAACTTGGCTGACATCCAAATCAACGGGCATATCTTCAACCAAAACTTTAAGGCGTTGTTTTGCCGCGTCAATTTTCCTGATGACCGCAAGCCGGTTTTCAAAAATACCGTCGATAATTCGCACATTGTCATTGACTTTGAAGCCTAGAGTGTTATCGGTGCGTCCGTCGGCAAGTTCGGTTAAAATTCTTTGCGCCTCTTCGTCGCTGAGCGGAATGGGATCTTTTTCCGAGCCGACAAAGCCCGTGACGCCCTGCGTATTGCGAACGACATACCAAGTATTGTTGTTGACAATCATATCGACCAACACATAGCCGGGGAAAACTTTTTTCTGAACAATGCGGCGTCTGCCGTCCTTGAATTCCGATTCGGCTCGCATCGGCACAATGACATTAAAAATTTTGTCTTCGAGCCCCTGCGCGGCGATTTTGCTTTCAAGAGTAGCTTTAACCTTTTTTTCAAAGCCCGAAAAGGTATGAACAACGTACCAAGCTCTTTCAGTAATTCGTTCGGATTCAGAGATTTTTTTATCCATGATAAAAGCTCCTTTCAGCCGAGAATAATACGAAACAACTTTGCAAACGCGGTATCGCAGACCCAAATCAAGGCGCAGACAATGACAACCGCCAAACCGACGACGCCCGTATAGGAAATGAGTTCGTCTTTGGTTGGCCAAGAAACTTTATTGAGCTCGGCGCGGACTTCCTTAATAAATTGGATGACGCCCTTTTTTTCGCCCTTTTGCTCCGACAATTTTTTCACACTCCCCGCGAATTATTTTGTCTCTTTGTGAGGAGTATGCTTTTTGCAGAATTTGCAGTACTTTTTGATCTCGATGCGGTCGGGAGTATTTTTCTTGTTTTTGTTTGTCCTGTAGTTGCGATTTTTGCATTCGGTACAGGAAAGAGTTATATTTGTCCTCATGCTTCAACCTCCTTTTAAATTCCTCATTCCTAATTCTTAATTCCTAATTAATAAAACCCCTTGTGCAGGGGCATTAATCTCAAAATTGGTGGCGGCACACGGATTTGAACCGCGGACACAGCGGGTATGAACCGCTTGCTCTAGCCAACTGAGCTATGCCGCCTGAGCTGATGACCGGGATTGAACCGGTGACCTTATCCTTACCAAGGATACGCTCTGCCGACTGAGCTACATCAGCGTTGGTTGCGGGGGAAGGACTTGAACCTTCGACCTTCGGGTTATGAGCCCGACGAGCTACCGACTGCTCCACCCCGCGCTCTTGTCATGAATGCCTTATCCATAACAGGGCGAATACTATCACACACTTTTAATTCTGTCAAATTTTTTTTTAACAATTTGAAGAGATTGTTCCCCTTTTTTCCAAAAAGTGGATTCGCAAAATCTCTGTTGTTACGTTGGCTCGCGACTTCGATTGGTTCAATCATGAAATTTATTTTTTAAACTACTTTTTCTTTGTTGCGCCAAAGAAAAAGTAGCAAAAAGAAACGCGCTTAGACCGG
>FLNX01003348.1_pt1 | contig 12094 bp, 11 predicted proteins | sample 1140341 | NCBI WGS metagenome assembly FLNX01 (sample SAMEA3878208, study PRJEB12797) | bioreactor metagenome | biome: Moose rumen | place: Sweden | collected 2011-10
GTGAAAGGTAAAAGGTAAAGGGTGATGGTGAGGTAGAGATGGTGTTCTCCACTGTCCCTTGAAGAAATAACAGCACATTAACAATAATAAACTTTTGACGACATAGATAAACATTCATTTCCTATAGGGATACTTAACGGATACCGAACGGATAAGCAAACCTTGATGTAACATGAATCTTAACATTAGTACATTTGACGAATGTTAATAATGTCTATCCTCTCGTATCTGTCCCGTATGTCTCTCGTAAGTGAGGCGTGAGAACAGCAACTATGGAAAATAGAAACATCAACAATGAGCAAAGCCTATAACATACAACTTGCCTCGCATGACACCTGCACCGGTTGTGCGGCATGTGTGTCCGTTTGTCCGTCAGGAAGCATCTCTATGTGTGAAGATAGAGAGGGCTTCTTGCAGCCGCATATTGACAAAAAGACATGTATCGGCTGTCATAAATGCGAAAAGACCTGCCCGATACTAAATCCCATCAACATACCGACCGACTTCGAGACACAAGCATACGCAGCAATCAACAAAGACGAGGATGTGCGTATGCGTAGTAGCAGCGGCGGTATGTTCCATGCCTTAGCCAAATGGACGATAGAGCAAGGCGGAGTGGTCTTTGGCGCACGGTTCAATGATCAGTGGGATGTAGTGCATGATTACACGGAAACGATAGAAGGCATTGAGCCTTTTATGCGCAGCAAGTATGTGCAGAGTCGTGTTGGGGATACTTATAAGCAGGCGAAAGCATTTTTGGAACAGGGCAGATGGGTACTCTATTCCGGCACTCCTTGTCAGATAGGCGGACTGCATCAATACTTGGGAAAAGATTATGAAAGGCTTATCATGGTCGATTTGATTTGTCATGGCGTTCCAAGTCCGAAAGTGTGGCGAACATATCTGAAAGAAACATTGCATGGCGATACGTTATTGGATTTTAATTTCCGTGACAAACGAGATGGCTGGATAGGATTCCAATGCGTTACTACTACTACTACTACTACGCGGCGCGAACAACAAATGGCGAATACCTTCTTTAGAGGATTTCTGAAAAATGTGTATCTGAGAAAGAGTTGCTATTCATGCGCGTTTATCGGTATAGATCGTATAAGCGACATTACTATAGCCGACTTTTGGGGTGTGGATTCCATTCGTCCTGAGATAGATGACGACAAAGGAATATCCGCTGTACTGATACATTCTCAAAAAGGGCAAAATATTATAGATGACTTGCATCCGAATACTCAACTGTGGACACAGAGTATTGAAGATGTAATCATAAATAATAAGTCCATGGTTAAAAGTGTCCCAATGCCGACAAAACGTAGCAGGTTCTTTTTTTACAAACATTTCTTACCTTTTAATAAATTAGGTTTTGCAATCAATACCGACTGGCTTGCAGTAAGACTTATTCGCAAATTTAAAAAATTCCGAAAGCAAATGAATCGTAAAAAGAAAATAGGGATTGTAACAATAACAGGTTCGTCCAATTATGGTAACAAACTGCAGAATTTTGCTGTGCAGAAAATTCTTCAAGAGATGGGGTATGATGCGGAAACGATTATTGATTTGAGGTTCAAAAAAAATCCTATGTCGTGGTTGACATATATTAAGCCCATTATGCACTATGTTACACGCATAAAATATGTGCCAAGTGCACATAAAAAAGTTCTCTCTTTTTGTTGGTGGTCAAGACATTATATTAAATGGAGTCCTATCCTTATCAGGAAAACGGAAGATGAAAAGAAATTAAATTCAAGATATGACGGTTTTCTTGTTGGAAGCGACCAGATATGGGGACCGTATTGCCCTTGGGACTCAAGTGAGTTGGCATTTTTCACTTTTGCAGAAAGGCACAAACGCATTGCATTTGCGCCCTCATTCGGCACGGACACTTTCCCCCCGGAGCGAATCGGGGAATATAGGGAGAGGCTAAACGGATTCAATAAATTATCAGTTCGTGAATCAAATGGAGCAGAAATAATAAAAAGCTTAACAGGGAAGGAGGCAGAAGTTTTGGTTGATCCAACAATGGTATTAAACAGAAAGTATTGGGATGAAATAGCAGAACCTGTAAACCTCCAAGCGAAATATATACTTGTCTATACATTGGGCGAGTTGACCGGCGAATACTCCCAATATATCAATTCAATGGCTAAAGAAAACGGGTACAAAATAATTGACCTAATGAAAGACAACTGTTTTTCTACTGGACATCCGGGAACATTCGTAGGTTTAATCAAAAACGCCAATTATATAGTGACAGATTCTTTTCACGGGAGTGTATTCGCCATGATATATCATAAACCATTGGTCATGTTGCGCAGAAAGGGAAATGAAAATGCGATGTTTACCCGTTTGGAAAATCTGATGAGTCTATTTCAATTAGAACCTGATGTGAAAAAAAGCAGTGATAAAATCTATTTTCTTAAAACAGACTGGAAATCAGTTGATACCATTATGGAACGAGAGAAACAGAAATCATTAAATTATCTTAAGTCAGCACTGGCACTTATTTAATTACGAAAAATCAAATGATACCCAAAATCATACATTACTGCTGGTACGGGCGGGGAAAACTATCCTCGGAGATAGAGATGTGCATCGCTTCGTGGAAACGCTACTGCCCTGACTACGAGATTAAGCGGTGGAACGAGGACAATTCCCCGATGGATGTACCATGGGTGCATGATGCGTACAAGCACCGCAAGTATGCATTTGTGGCTGACTATATGCGGTTCTATGCCCTTTTTCACGAAGGCGGTGTCTATATGGACACGGATATGCTACTCATCAAACCGATAGATAAGTTCCTCAAAGACGACTTGTTCTTGGGACGGGAAGACCAATATAATGCTAATATGGCAATATTAGGAGCAGAGCAAGGCGATGCTTTTTGCAAGAATTGTCTCGACTTTTATGATAACCAAAAATTCAACATGGTTGCACCGCCAATCATAACGCGTTTTATCACTCCGCGATTGTTCGAATATGGTTTTACGGAAGAAGATACGACGCAACACCTAACAAACGGATTAGTGGTATATAAGAGTGATTATTTCTATCCAATACATTACACGCAGGAATTTGCCTTGGAAGATGTTATGAGTTATGCCAAGCCGGACACGTATGGCATTCACCTATGGAACAAGTCATGGACGGACGAATTGCAACTATTGGGCAACGGCGAATACAAACAAGGTTTTCATTTAGTTTGGGAGCGTTGTAAACGCACACCTGTCTTGCCCTTACGTTATTGGATGAAAGTGATAAAGTATTTCGGTAATTATATAGGTATATGGAAAAGATGAGCCAACCCCTCCACATCATCATGACCCCGATACGCAATGAAGCGTGGGTGATATAAAACAAAATAAAAACAACCGACATTGTTGCCGGTTGCATAACATAAACGATCTTTGACATAGTGACAGACAAAGGGATTAAAGCAATCCTGTCATATAAACAGGAACAAGGAGTGTTTCTCTGTCTTTCTGGTAGTCCTTGGTATATAATAGAATGCGTTCCCCTATATTAGATGAATATTTATTGCAAAATTCATCTAATGATTTATGTGTCTTGTACCCGGAGGATTTGACTTCAACAGGTAATAACTTGTTCCCACGCGAAAGGAGAAAGTCAACCTCATAATTATGATTGCTCTCTCCTGGGAAGGTATGATAAAAAAGTTCATTTCCTTCTGCTTTCAGCATCTGGGCAATTAGGTTTTCATAAACATATCCGAGATTTGCATCCAGTTTATCAGATAGTAATTTGCTATAGATGATATTTTCCGTATATCCTTTGTCCCAGAAAGCCAATGTTACGAAAAGACCCGTATCCGCTACAAACATCTTATATCGGTATATGTTTTGTGTGAGTGGCATGCCGACATTCGGATCGTTGACATGGTATGCTAAAGAAATAGTCATGCTATCTGCCATATCAGCCACGACACCGGCTACCCTTTGCGCATCTTGGTTCTCCAATACACTTGAAATTTGATAGCGTCCTGCATTATTGGATAATTGTGAGGGTATGGCAGCAAATAAATGCGAGGCCCGACCTGTAGGGTCAATTTTATTGAAGTCTTCTTTGTATAATTCGATGATTTCTCGTTTTTTGCTATCTACGGCTTGCATATTGTTAGTGCTTAAGTAAGTATCCACAGCCTGAGGCATACCACCAACAAGCATGTACAGGCGAAGATCACGCATGAGCTTCCTGTGAGAGTTCTCAAGAGGATGTTTCATCTCCCAAAACTTACGCAGGATGGAATAGGAGGTCTCATTACCCCTCGCCCAATAGAATTCTTCAAAATCCATAGGATATAGAGTTAGACGCGTTTCCTCTGATGGGATAACGATGTCTTTTACATTCTTTTTGATTGATAATAACGATCCGGTCTCAATATAATCATATCTTCTGTCTTTTACAAGATACTTGATAGCTTGACGTGCAACAGGTTTGAGCTGTACTTCATCAAAAATAATAACAGATTCTCGTTCGTACAAAGTGATACCGGTTTCCACTTGCAAACGCATGAAGAAGAAATTCAAATCACTCATGTCATCAAATAGAGAACTAATCTCTTTGCTGATGTGCGCAAAATCGATTGTTATGTATGTTTTGTACTCCTGTTTGGCAAATACTTCCGCAAGAGTAGATTTGCCGACACGGCGAGCTCCCTTAATAAGAAGTGCCGTGCTCCCATTACGCTCATTCTTCCATTGGAGCATCTTTTGATACAGTTTACGCTTGAAAATCATGATACTTAATTTTAAAAATCGCTGCAAAGATACAACTTTTTTTTGAAATCGCAAAATTTATATTAAGGAATATGCGTAAAATCGCAAAAATTATATTAAAGAATATGCGTAAAATCGCATTTTCTTGCCGAAATCAAGAAAAATACGCATTGAGACTTGTCTGTCACTATCGTTCATAGAGTACTGAGTATAGCTTGAAATAAAACGAATATATATGACCCAACCAATCCACATTGTCATGACCCCGACACGCAATGAGGCGTGGGTGATTCGGGCGTTTTTGGAGTCCACCACTCGTTGGGCGGATTATGTCATCATCTGCGACCAGTTCTCAACGGACGGGACAAGGGAGATTGTCGCGCAGTATGCTGCGCTTGGTCAAAAGTCGAAAGACAAAAGACCGCTCACAAGCTCGCTAAAAGAGGAAACGCCAAAGCGAGCGGAAGTAATTCTCATTGACAATCCCAATACAGAATTCAACGAGGCGGAGCGGCAGCGGATATTAGTAGCCAAGGCGCGTGAGGTGGCAGCAGGACGCGATACGCTCCTGTGGGGATTAGATGCCGATGAAATCCTTGCTGCCAATGCCTTCGAGACGGACGATTGGCAGAAGATTATGCACTCCAAACCCGGTGCAGTGTTCTGGTTTCATTGGGCGCAACTGACGCATGACAAACAGCATTACTACAACAATCGCGACCCGTACCCGTGGCTCTTTCATGACGATGGCATAGAGCCGCATGGCAACTATGTCCGCGAGATGCACTCCATGCGTATCCCCTATCCCAAGGACGAACATGATATGACTCATGTCAAGGATTTTCGTGTCCTGCATCTCGGTCCCGCTCCGCTCAATCGTGTACGAGCTAAGGAACGCTTCTATATGTTTGTGGATTGGCAGGTGAACCATCGTTCTCCATATACGATGGGACGCAGTTATATAGGCAGTAATACTTATCCGGCAGAACAATTCCCTTTGCCCGAAGAATGGATTTATACCATCGCAAAAGATGGCTGGAGTCTATGGGATAATATAGAATTGGACGAGACGCATTGTTGGATGGACGATTATATCTATGAGCGGCTCGACAAGTTCCCGATGCGAACGCTTGTCAAACTACCCATTTGGACACCCGAGTTTATGGAATATTACCATCTCAAAGACCCTCGCCCGTGGTATGTGCGGTTGGTACACAAATATCTGGAATGGACGCAACCGCACAAAGATAATATCTGTGTGCGTGCGATAGATAAGGTATTGAGGAAAATGGTAAAGAAATAACCCCTCGAATGAAGTAAGGATAATAAATGAATGAAAATATGGAAACGAAAGAAGCAAACAGCGCAGCCCAACAATCAGATGCAGAGTTGACGTACGAAATGTACAAAGAAACAAAAGCGTATATGGGCGAGTTTATGATTTTGGAGCAAAAGCACGAAGAACAGCGCAAGCAGGAAGCAGTTGCCGAAGCGCAGCGCGAGGCAACGCACGGCAAACGCAACAGGCTTAGCCAATGGTGGTATAACTACCGTCTCGCTCGCCGTGACGAGCGGTGGTGGCAAGAGGAACAAGAACTCCTCGAAATGGCAAGTCCTATGAAGGCATTTGCGAGGTTCAAGGAACATGAAAAGAAATTGAACTAAAATTGAACTAAAATCGGTCATTAGCGTTCAAATGAAAACGCCAAGTTATCGAAATTACAGGATAACGAGGAGACCGAATGGCGACACCCTATGGCAAGTTATGGTTACTATATGACCATGAACCACAACCGTAAGGAGCGCAAGAAACAACACGAGTTAGAACTTCAACAAATATGATAGCCTTATGTTCAAGTACACCAAACGGCTTATTACCGAAATCCGCTTTCAGTTAGACGAACTGAAATGGGACAAGAAAGAGGAAGAAGCCATCTCTCATGTAGAGGGTTGCTTCGGTCATGGCAGCATGGACGGCTTCCGCATCCATAAAGAGTTCGAAGCCCAACGCGCCGAGCGCAAACGGCTGCACAAGGAAGAACTGGCAGCAATCAAATAAAAGGTGTAAATACACCCGCGGGCAATCTACTACGCCCGAAAAGCAAACGTCATTAAATTTTCTCAGCGTGCAAACTCCCAGTAACTGCACGCACCCAACAAGGCATCGTGAGACGCCTTATTGTTTTTCTTGTCTTTTCTAATGGGGCTAATCAAGTGTAATTTTGCATCAAAAATTACGCTATGGCTCTAACTTTAATCTCTAACATACCTGCAACATGTTACACATCGCAGTTGCAGGAAATAGTTCTCTCCACCTCCGCCGCGAGCGTCACACTCACCGCGCTTACAGCACCACTTGCGCACGGAATTTCGCCTTTGTGGGCGAAATTAAAGCGCAGTGGGCTGCTACGCTTTCAAATAAAAAACTTTCGCGAAAGTTTTTTATTTGGGAGGAAGAGCAGCGATGGCTTTAACGGACACAGTCCGTTCTGTGCCAATCGCTTGCTCTGACGACGGCTCGCTCCTCGAAACCTTCATGCTCAATCGGGACGGGGTGCAGCAGTTCTATTTCACTTTCACGGACGGCACTGACACACTCGAAGAGACATACGCCGTCATCTACTGCAAGCAGCAACCCGTACGCTCCGCCGCCGACCTCGCCTCATCGAGTTACATCACCGCGCGTGAAGCACCACATCCGCACGGACTGACGGCTCTGCCGTCATTAAGGCGGTGTGGGCTTCCCGCTTTCAAATCAACAACTTTTGCGAAAAAGTTGTTGATTTGGGATGGGGGAAGTTTGGGGAGGATAAACAAATCAAGAACTCGTACTGCAATGGAGAGTTGTTGATTTGAGAGGAAGAACGGCGGCGACCCTAACGGACACAGTCCGTTCATTGTCGCAAGCCCGTTCTGACGAGGATGGCACGCTCGGCACTTACTCCATGATAGCCGGAGGTCGTGCCGGATATGGTGTATCGTATGTCATCTCCTCGCCCGATGCCATTCGTGAGATGTTTGCACCGGTCATTCCGCAAGGAGCAGTAGTCCTCTCATATTCCCTCAAACAAGGCAGCCGCACGGCACGTTTCTTCATCGCCGAACAAGCGATAGTGCGGCAGTTCAGCATTTGAAAAACGCTGCCAAACTCGGCTTCGGCGGGTTGCGTAAGCCCTACGGGACTTACACCCGCACTTGCTCTCGTTTTCGTGTTCCGCAATGCCTATGGTTGCCGCGAGTACATCTGTGTACCCACAGCACGCACGGAGCATTCTACAAGACCGGCATCACGACCATATCTTATGAAGTTTTTTCTTAACACGTCTCTTTTGCACTTTTAACCACGATGGTGGTATTTGGCGTATTTCAATTGTCTGACTTTCTTTTATAGTGTCTCCCTCCTGTAATTGTCTATTCTCTTGTAAACTATACCATACAATGTTGGGAGATTTGTTGTACATTATTTGTTGTTTTATAGGCGGCAATACTATACCCTTATCGCGTTTGCCACAGAGACAAATCTCTCGTTCGTGAGGAACATGAGTATAATTGTTACCAACGACTTTTACACATATCCTTTCACTTTCGTCAGATGTCCAAAACCAATACAGGAAGTCGCTACGCTCATTTAGGAAATCTTTGATGAGTTGTATGGCATCTCTATATGAAGCACTCTGTCTGATAGAATACAACTGATTATCAATTTCAGCATCCGATAGCAATAGGTTCTGCAAACTATCCATATAGTCGGATTCTAACATTTCTCTGATGGCAGGGTAAAGTTCGTAACGATATACATTTTTCACACTATCCATAAATTCCTCATGCTTACACAAATGATACAACAAATTGCCGGAGTGTGGTTCGCCGAACTCTCCCATTTTGGCTGCTACATATATTTCTTGTGCGGAATGGAAGATACCGAGCATTTTAGGAGATAACATAGCACAGTCAAAATCCCAAACAGGACCAGCATACATTTTACTCGTTTCTCCTGCATCCTTGTACATATAGAAACTACATAAGCCAGCATCTTCGTTCAGCAATAGTTCATTAAGCGCATAATAACGAGCAAAAGACGTTATATCTATATATTCCGAATAATGTTTGTGTGTATATGGATTATAACCGCACGAATCCATTATAGCCCGTTCCATATTATCGTAAAAATCGGCAATGTAATCCACTTGTTTTACAGAAGCATATTTTGGAGAACGAATGCGTATCGGGTCTCCGGCTTGGGAAACAAATCCGCTTTCTATACGCTCGTACTGCCAATCCATGCCGGTATTATCCAATAAATATCCTCCCGTTATATCTTTCGGATTATTTTCTAACATTCTGCCCTTGTGCTGTCCTATTTCACGTGGTTTGCCATAAGAAAACCACTGATAGGAAGTAAGTGGAGAAGGATTGCAGCGTTTGTTTTGCTTACCAAGGTCTTGGATATTGACACTGCGTTTCCCCACTTTAATTTTATTGGTCAATAAGTATAACCCGACATACTCATTGTTGAAATATACTCGAATGTGAGAAGCGTTGGGTGTCGCAAGACCGATTTCGCGAGCTAAATCAAAAGCGATGGAATTGCGAATATAACTCTCATCATACACATTAGCCAGTAGGGTAAAATCTTTTGTTTGAGGTATATCAAACAAGCGGGTGCCTTTGTTTAATTCTATAGAGAAAGATTTTTTAATATGTCCCCACGTTGAATTACCGCGCGTCTTAATACGAATAATATCTTCATATAGCGTATCATAATCAACAGACACAATAGTAGCGAATGCATCGGCTTTATGGTTCCGATTTGTGTAGATACTGTCTTTTTGTGCATCATCTATGGTGATATACATTGACGGTAAATGGTCGGCAGATGGTATCGGCAATTCGACAGATTGCTTCTTGCAACCGATACAAACAATAAGGCACAAGGACGTGATTGTTAGTAATTTGCGCATTGATTGATAGTGATTATAGATGCATAACTATCAATCAACGATTTGGGCAAAAAAAGGTGTAAGCCTTTCTCTCACATTCACGGGAAGTCCGGAAAGATAAAAACCCGCCTACAAACGAGATACGCTCACACCTAATGCGTGAACATCACTATGTTTGTAGTGCGGAATACCAATAAATAAGGCTTCCGTGAAATGCAATTACCCAATTCAACAAGAATTAGTTTTCCGGACTTTTTCTTTGAATGTGAATAATAGTAATGCTTGTTAATATGTCCCGCTGTTTAGCGTCAGGCGGTGACGGTATTTTATCGAAATCCTATGGGATTACGAGGTTTGTCTTGTCGTTTTTGTGTCTGCAACTCTGCAAGTGCCATACTTATAGCTTCAAGTTGCGCACTATGTTCTTCATTAATGTCATTTTGGTCTTTCAAAATATCCTCAATATAGTCTTTTACATCGTTTATCTCTCGTTGCAGTTCTTGATAGGAGGCGGCAGCTAACTGTGTTAGTCGGCGGAGTTCAACAAAAGCACGCATAATGCTGATATTTATATCAATGGCGGTATCGGAATTGAGAACACTACTGAGCATTGCTACACCTAATTCCGTGAATACCATAGGCGGCTTGCGTAATCCCATTTTTATAGAATTGGATATCACAGTTTGTGATTTCCAATCTGCCAACTCTTCTTTTGTAAGTTGAAACATAAAAATATGCTTCACATATACTATCGAAAAGACGGCGCAAAGATACGAAAAAATTAGCGTTCTGCCAAATAAAAACTAAAAAATATGAAGATTTAGTGCTGATTGTAAGGTTTTTTGAGTGTTGAGATAACAAAATATTAACTCGTGAATTGTTTTGCGGCTCGTATCTGTCTCGTATGTGTCTCGTATGCCGCTCGTGTTTGAGTAGAGGGAAAATGGTAACAGTAAGTAAATGCTACGGTAGGGAAAATTTGGGGTACAATAGGAGTACAAATAGGAAAGATTTGGATTTTAGTTGTGGGGATTAGAGTTAAATATGTTGTCTTTTCGCGAGCGTGGTCTCTATAGTAATTTTGCATCGGATTCCAAAATAAACGGCAACATTGTGCGCACAATAAGCCAAAGTTAAACTACAAAACAACTTTACAACTATGGCTTATAAAGCAATGTACAAAAATGAACTGGCAATGGCGGCAGGTGTGTCAAGTGAGACTTTCCGCCGATGGCTCTTAACAGACAAGGCTATTCTCGATGAAATGGGAATAACAAGGAAACAAAAACTGCTACCACCAAAGGCAGTAAGGTATCTATGCGAGAAATACGATATAGATGTATGAGTTCAGATATATTTATCTCGTCAGATAACCCTTTATTTCCCATTATGTCGCTTGATGTTCGGTGATGTCCCACGAAATCGCAACCGGTGGTGTGTCGGTGTTGTAATTTTGCATCGTCTTTCAGATATGCGCATACATCGAACGGACAGAAAATTAGTATTAACCCGTTGGGCGATGGGGGTACGGCAAATAGAATTTGCCGATATATAAAAACGGCGACTGATACAAGGGCAACTGCTATAAAAACGGCGACTGATACAAGGGCAACTGCTATAAAAACGGCAACTGTCAGAAGAGATGGCAGGAACTATAAATGGCAACTGCTATAACGGCAACAGTGGCTCATCGCCTGACACAAAACATTAAAAAAATGAGTAAGATTAAATTAGAAACGCCTTTTAAGGCATTCCGTGGCAAGATTTGCAGCCACTCGGACATCATCTATGCCAAACGCGGCAAGACTTTGTACACCACACAAATTTGTAATCCTCGTACCAAACCTTTCAGTGCGGAAGAAACGGCACGGCAGAACAAATTTAGTTTGGCAGTAGCGGCAACCAATACCATATTGGCAGACGCTGAACAGAGAGCCACCTACGAAGCGGCTTTCAAGAAACAAGACAAGTACTCCACATTGCGTGGATACATCATCGCGCAGGAGTATGCAAAACTGTAATTATTAACCCGTTGGGCGATTGGGCTCGGCAAATGGCATTTGCCGATATATAAAAACGGCGACCGATACAAGGGCAACTGCTATAAAAACGGCAACTGTCAGAAGAGATGGCAGGAACTATAAACGGCGACTGCTATAACGGCAGCAGTGGCTCATCGCCTGACATAAAACTAAAGAGAAATTATGAAACCCTCATGACAAGTTAATTGTCGCCAATGAGAATGAAATAGTTGATATATGCGCAAAAATTACTACTTTTACACTTTATTATACAATCTTAATAGTAGTAATTTATGCAAAACAAGACCTTTGAGCGTCTCATTCCGCGTGGTTGCGGGATGGACATCCACAAGAAGGTGGTGGTGGCGACAGCCGATACGGG
>FLNX01004452.1_pt1 | contig 12084 bp, 8 predicted proteins | sample 1140341 | NCBI WGS metagenome assembly FLNX01 (sample SAMEA3878208, study PRJEB12797) | bioreactor metagenome | biome: Moose rumen | place: Sweden | collected 2011-10
GCGATGATGATGAAGTCGATGATGTTCTGGCAGAACTGACCCCACGCGAACACGTTAGCACCGGCCTCTTGAGCAGCAGCCAATGTAGCATACTGCTTGTCGTCAGACAAGTTAACGAACAAGTTGGTGAAGTCCATACCACCAGTGCATAGACTGATGATAGGCATCAGAATGTCAGCAACCAAAGAAGATACGATCTTACCAAATGCACCGCCGATGATAACACCGACAGCCATGTCCATGACATTGCCCTTCATGGCAAACTCCTTGAATTCTTTAATAAATCCCATAATCTTTAAATTTTAATGTTTAACGTATAATGTATAATGTTTAAATTGTAATCTTGGTTTTACAATCTTAGGCTGTTGCCCTTGATTTATCTCATTTTTAATGTTTAATATTGAATCTTTAATCTTAATTAAGACTGAAATCAAGTGCAAATATAGATATTTTTTTGTAACTTTGTGCCCGAAAAGAAGAAAAAGTGTTCTAAAAACATCATTTTTTGGTATTCAAGGAAAATATTTATAAACCCTTTTAATAAAACATTAGTAAAATGACAAAAGTAGCAATTAACGGTTTTGGCCGTATCGGTCGCCTCGCATTCCGTCAGATGTTCGAGGCTGAAGGTTATGAGGTAGTAGCAATCAACGACTTGACAAGCCCAAAGATGCTTGCTCACCTGTTGAAGTATGACACCGCTCAGGGTGGTTTCGCCGGCAAGTTCGGTGAGAACAAACACACTGTAGAGGCTGGTGAGGATTTCATCGTAGTTGATGGCAAGAAGATCACTATCTATGCTATTCCTAACGCTGCTGAACTGCCTTGGGGCAAGTTGGATGTAGACGTTGTTCTGGAGTGCACAGGTTTCTACACCTCTAAGGAGAAGGCTTCTGCCCACATTCAGGCTGGTGCCAAGAAGGTTGTTATCTCTGCTCCTGCTGGTAACGATCTGCCCACCATCGTTTACAACGTGAACCACAAGACCCTGACTCCTGCTGATACAGTTATCTCTGCTGCTTCTTGCACCACTAACTGTCTGGCTCCAATGACGAAGGCTCTGAATGATTTCGCTGCTATCCAGAGCGGTATCATGACAACCGTTCACGCTTACACTGGCGACCAGATGATTCTCGACGGTCCTCAGCGCAAGGGTGATGTTCAGCGTGCACGTGCTGGTGCTCAGAACATCGTTCCTAACTCAACTGGTGCTGCTAAGGCTATCGGTCTGGTTATTCCTGAGTTGAACGGTAAGTTGATCGGTGCTGCACAGCGCGTTCCAACTCCTACAGGTTCTACCACTATCCTGCACGCTGTTGTTAAGGGTGAGGTAACTGTTGAGGGTATCAACGCTGCTATGAAGGCTGCCACCAACGAGTCATTCGGTTATACTGAGGAGAAACTCGTTTCTTCAGACATCATCGGTATGAAGTTCGGTTCACTGTTCGACGCTAACCAGACTATGGTTTCTAAGATTGGCGACGGCAACTCTCTCGTACAGGTCGTTGCTTGGTACGACAACGAGAACTCTTATACTTCTCAGATGGTTCGTACTATCAAGTACCTCGCAGAATTGAAATAAGTAGCCTGTGCATCATCAAGTTTACTTGAATGTTGCATCTAAAAAAAATAGCCGTCCGATTTTGTTGGACGGCTTTTTTTGTTTAACTTTGCAAAGACTATGAAGCGGATGATAACGATACTCGGACCGACGGCAAGTGGAAAGACTCCATTGGCGGCTGCGTTGGCAAGGGAGATCGGTGGGGAGATAATCTCCGCTGATTCCCGACAGGTGTATCGCCGAATGGATATCGGGACGGGTAAGGACCTTGCCGACTATGATGGTGTGCCCTATCATCTGATAGATATCTGTGAGCCAGGGACGAAGTATAACCTTTTCCAGTATCAGCAGGACTTCTACGATGCCTATCATAATATAATAGGTAGAGGGGCGCAACCTATCCTATGTGGAGGTACGGGGCTCTATATCGAGGCTGTGCTGAAAGGGTATCATTTGTCGCCAGTGCCACAGAACCCTGATTTACGTCAGCAGTTGGAGGGGAAACCGTTGGAGGAATTGACGCGGATGTTGTTGGAACTAAAAGCGAGGAATGGCTCGAATATGCATAACACGACGGATGTAGACTCGTGTCAGCGTGCTATCCGTGCCATCGAGATAGAGACCTATAATCTCATGAATCCTGTGCCGAGGCGTGAACTGCCTCCTGTCGACTCGCTCATTATCGGGGTAGACATCGACAGGGAAGAGCGTCGTAGAAAGATTACCAGTCGCTTGAAAGTCCGTCTGGAGGGTGGTATGGTTGAAGAGGTGAAGGCATTGTTAGACGAGGGTGTTCCCGCAGACGACCTGATTTACTATGGGTTAGAGTATAAGTTCGTGACTGAGTATCTGATGGGTAAGATGACCTATGATGAGATGTTCAGCCGCTTGGAGATAGCCATCCACCAGTTCGCCAAGCGGCAAATGACCTGGTTCAGGGGGATGGAGCGTCGTGGGTTTACCATCCACAGGATTGATGCGATGCGTCCGATGGAAGAGAAAGTAAAGGAGATATTAGAGATATGGCAATAGATGAGAAAAGATGGGGCATCCTGTATTGCCCCAAAGGACGTTCAAGTAAGCAACGGGAGAAGATACAACGGGTGTTGGACGACCGTCAGGTACAATATGACTTTGTGCAGAGTGAGTCAACTGATAGTGTTGAGAGACTGGTGTCCATGCTCATCCACAATGGGTACAAGACAATCATTGTCGTTGGTGGCGACTCTGCTTTGAACGATGCCGTCAATTGCTTGATGCAAGAGGAGAAGCAGGTGCGTGACAGTGTGGCGCTGGGTGTCATCCCCAATGGAGTCATGAATGACTTTGCCAGATACTGGAATTTCAAGGAAGGAAATATTGAGCAAACCGTTGACTGGCTCATCCGGCATCGTATTCGTCAGATAGATTTAGGCTGTATCCGTTATATGAATAAAAAGGGGGAGCAGTGCCATCGTTATTTCCTGAACTGCGTCAATGTGGGACTGATTGCTGATGTGATGAATATGCGTCGTCAGACTCGTTCGTTGTTAGGGTCTCGTACTATTTCTTTCATTGTGTCTATTTTCCTGATGATTTTCCATCGGATGGATTATAAGATGAATGTGAAGATAAACTCAGATACCATCAACCGTAAGGTCATGACGATGTGTATTGGTAGTGGACCTGGTTATGGACAGACCCCTAATGCTGTGCCATACAATGGTCTTTTGGATGTTTCGGTAGTCTATCATACAGGTATCCTACAAGTGTTCGCAGGTCTGTGGCTGTTGATTACGGGACGTTTCCTGAACCATCATAGTGTACATCCCTATCGTTCCCGTGAGGTAAGGGTTGAGGAAGCGAATCGTGCGCTTGTCAGTGTTGATGGCAGGCTAATGAATACCCCTGTGGGTGCCTATCAGATTAGTGTGGAGCAAGAAGTGGTTAACTTCTTGATTCCCGCTTAGCCATTCTTGGAGATTTTATGTAATTTCTCCTCGTTCAGGAGTTTGATCTTCTTTCCATCAATGGCAATCAAGTCTTCTGTGGCAAACGCAGACAAGGTGCGGATGGCATTGCTTGTTGTCATATTCGACAGGTTGGCAAGATCCTCTCGGCTGAGACTGATCGATAAAGTCTTTCCGTCTTCCTCTATTCCATATTGGTTCTTCAAACGGATTAATGCCTCAGCGAGTCGTCCACGGATATGCTTTTGTGTCAGGTTGACAGTCTGCTCGTCGGCATGTCCCAACAGACTCGCCAGTTGCTTGATGAAATAGATGGCGACCTCGTTATTCTCATGAAGGATCTTCTTGATGACTGGGAGGGGGATCAGACATACTGCCGCATTCTCGAAGGCGGAGGCTGAGGTGCTGTACTGGTCGCCTACAAATCCGGCACGATAGCCGAAGAATCCCTCTGGTTTTGCCATGCGGACAATCTGCGGGCGTCCTCCAATTCCCTCTTTGAAGATTTTGACTTTTCCCTTGGCGAGACAGAATAAAAATTCAGGGGTATTGTTTTCATGGTATATGAACTCATTCTTCTTGAATATCTTCAAAGAGGTGCTCTCCAACAAAAAACGCTGCTGCTCCTCTGTGAGAATTTCCCACAAATCCTTGATCGCTTGTGTGACTTGTTCCTTTTCAGTTTCTTTTCCTATTGTGACCATGATGGCATCGTCTGTCATTAGCGATGCAAAAGTACGAAAAAAGAACAAGATGACAATATTTTTCTCGTCAATAATCTTCCACTGAGACAAAAATCAAGCATTTTTACAAAAAATATCTCTTTTTATTTTGTAATCACGATGAAATTGTGTACTTTTGGAAAGTGAATATAAATCTAAAACTGAAACCTTAAAATAGGAACTATGAGTTATTTGCGATTAGAAAAAGCTGTAATGACTAACCTGGAGGAGTCGCTCCGTCGTGAATTACTTCGAACAAACCGTTCTGGTGCCTATAGCAGTTCCACACTGGTTGACTGCAATACGCGCAAGTATCATGGTCTGCTCGTTGTTCCCGTACCTGAGTTAGATGATGAGAACCATGTTCTATTGTCATCGCTCGACTGTACGGTGATTCAGCACGGTGCAGAGTTCAATCTTGGACTCCACAAATACCAAGGTAACAATTTCAGCCCGAAGGGTCACAAGTACATCCGTGAGTTTACTTGTGACGTTGTGCCTACCACACTCTATCGTGTCGGTGGCGTGTTATTAAAACGAGAGACTATCTTCCAATGTTATGAGGATCGAATTTTGATTCGCTACACTTTGGAGGATGCTCATTCTGCTACGACATTGCGTTTCCGTCCGTTCCTTGCTTTCCGCTCGGTAAGACAGTTTACGCATGAGAACTCAACGGCATCTCGTGAGTATCATGAGGTGGATAACGGTATTAAGACATGTATGTATGCAGGTTATCCGGATTTGTACATGCAGTTTAATAAGAAGAATGAGTTCGTCTTCCAGCCAGACTGGTATCGTGGTGTGGAGTATCCGAAAGAGCAGGAGCGTGGCTATGCCTCTAACGAGGATCTCTATGTTCCTGGATATTTCGAAGTCTCCATCAAGAAGGGCGAGAGTATTATCTTCGCCGCCTCTACCAAGGAAATTAAGAGTAGTAGTCTTAAGAGTCTGTTCCAGAAGGAGATTGATGTGCGCCAGCCCCGTGATAACTTCTATCACTGTCTGGTAGCCGCTGCCCATCAGTTCCATTTCCGTGACCGTCGTAGCGGCAGTTCTGCAGAAGAACTTGACGACAGTGACGACCGTTACTTGTTAGCAGGTTATCCTTGGTTCAAGGCTCGTGCCCGTGATACGTTTATCGCACTGCCTGGTCTAACCCTCGCCATTGGTGAGCAGGACTACTTCGAGCATGTGATGAAGACAGCAGAGAAAGGACTCCGTGAGTTTATGGAGGAAAAACCGCTCAGCGTGAAAATCTATGAGATAGAGCATCCTGATGTTCCCCTATGGGCTGTTTGGGCTATCCAGCAATATGCTAAGGAGGCAGGTAAGGAGCAAGGTTATAAGATGTATGGCAAACTGGTGAAGGACATTGTCGAGTATGTTATAGAGGGTGGTAACTCTAACATGCGTTTGGACGACAATGGGTTGCTTTATGCCAATGGTCGTGATAAGGCAATCACTTGGATGAACTCCACGGCAAACGGTCACCCAGTTGTTCCCCGTTCTGGCTATATCGTAGAGTTTAATGCCTTGTGGTATAACGCATTGAGGTTCTGCGCTTCCTTAGAGGCAGAGTTTGGGGATAAGAAACTCGCCGCAAAATTGGAGAAACGCGCAGAACTTTGTAAGATCTCATTCGTGGATACCTTCCTGAATGAATATGGCTATCTACTCGATTATGTGGATGGCAACATGATGGACTGGAGTGTTCGTCCGAACATGATCTTCCCTGTCGCCTTCGACTACTCCCCATTGTCACAGGAGCAGAAGAAGAGTGTCCTCGATGTCTGCACCCGTGAGTTGCTGACACCGAAGGGACTGCGCTCTCTCTCACCAAAGAGTGGAGGATACAACCCGATGTATGTCGGACCGCAGACACAGCGTGACTATGCTTACCATCAGGGAACAGCATGGCCTTGGCTGGGCGGATTCTATATGGAGGCTTGCCTGAAAATCTATAAGCGCACTCGTCTGAGTTTCGTAGAGCGTCAGATGGTAGGCTATGAGGATGAGATCAACTATCACGCACTGGGAACTATCAGTGAGTTGTTCGATGGCAATCCGCCCTTCCATGGACGTGGTGCTATGGCATTTGCCATGAATGTCGCTGAGATCCTGCGTACGTTGAAACTGTTGGAGAAATACACTTATCAAAAGTAAAATAGGAGGAGAAGACGATGAAAGTACTAATGTTTGGATGGGAGTATCCTCCTCATGTATTCGGTGGACTCGCTACTGCTAACTATGGTATCTCACAGGGCTTGCATGCTCAGGGAGATATGGATATCACGCTCTGTCTGCCAAAACCTTTTGGTGATGAAGAGCGCAATGCTTGCAACATCGTTGCGATGAATGCTGTACCTATCGCATGGCGCGATGTCAGTTACGACTATGTACGTGATCGTGTGGGTAATATTATGGATCCTGATCTCTATTTTAAGTTGCGCGACCATATCTATGCTGACTTCAATTATATGCACGTCAATGACTTGGGTGCTATGGAGTTTGCTGGTGGTTATCCTGGAAACTTGCATGAGGAGATTAATAACTACTCGATTATTGCCGGTGTTGTGGCGCGTACTTTTGATTTTGATATCATTCACGCTCACGACTGGTTAACCTATCCCGCTGGCATTCATGCCAAGCAGGTGAGCGGTAAACCACTTTGTATTCACGTGCATGCTACTGACTTCGACCGTAGCCGTGGTAAGGTGAACCCAACGGTCTACTCAATAGAGAAGAACGGTATGGATTGGGCAGACTGCATCATGTGTGTGTCAGAACTGACTCGTCAGACGGTGATTCATCAGTATCACCAAGACCCACGTAAGTGCTTTACGGTACATAATGCTGTTTATCCTCTGCCAGAGGAGTATCAGGCTATCCCACGTCCTGACCACACAGGTAAGGACAAGGTAGTGACCTTCCTCGGTCGTATCACGATGCAGAAGGGTCCGGAGTATTTCGTGGAGGCAGCCAATATGGTCATCCGTCGTACACGTAATGTCCGCTTCTGTATGGCAGGCTCTGGTGATATGATGGATGCGATGATCCATCTTGCCGCTGAGCGTGGTATTGCTGACCGTTTCCACTTCCCAGGCTTCATGCGAGGCAAGCAGGTTTATGAGTGCCTGAAGGACTCGGATGTCTATGTGATGCCTTCCGTATCTGAGCCGTTCGGTATCTCTCCGTTGGAGGCTATGCAGTGTGGTACCCCTTCGATTATCTCGAAGCAGTCAGGTTGTGCGGAGATCCTTAGCAACTGTATCAAGGTTGACTATTGGGATATCCACGCCCTTGCTGATGCCATCTACAGTATCTGCGCCAATGACTCCCTCTTCCAGTATTTGAAGGAGGAAGGTAAGAAAGAGGTAGACCAGATCACGTGGGAGAAGGTAGGTGCATGGATTGCCACTCTCTATAAGAGAACTCTCGGTTGGGAACAGTAATCTATAGGAACTATAGACACTATAGGAACTATAATTAATAACAATAAAAAATTAAAAACAATGAAAACAATTTGTTTATATTTCGAGATACATCAGATTATTCATCTGAAGCGCTATCGTTTCTTCGATATCGGTACCGATCATTATTACTATGATGATTATGAGAACGAGCGCAGTATCAGTGACATTGCTGAGCGAAGTTATATGCCAGCCTTGAATGCCATCAGTGACATGATTCGTGACAATGGTAAGGACTTCAAAGTAGCCTTCTCACTGTCGGGTGTTGGTATTGAGCAATTGGAGATGCATGCTCCACAGGTATTGGAGAAGTTGCAGGAACTGAACAACACGGGTTGTGTGGAGTTCCTTGCAGAGCCTTATTCTCATGGCTTGTCATCACTTGCCAATGAGGAGACTTTCGCACTGGATGTGAAGAAACAGTGCCAGAAGATAGAGGAATACTTTGGTAAGAAACCAACTGTTCTGCGTAACTCATCCCTCATCTATAGCGATGATATCGGAGAACAGGTTGCCGCTATGGGCTTCAAGGGTATGCTGACAGAGGGTGCCAAGCACGTATTAGGCTGGAAGTCACCACACTATGTGTATAACTGTAACATCGCCCCAAACCTGAAACTGTTGCTTCGTGACGTGGAGTTGTCGGACGATATCTCTCTGCGTTTCAACAACGCTGACTGGGAGGGATATCCTCTGTTTGCGGATGCCTATATCGACCGTATCGCCCGCTTCCCGGAAGAGGAGCAGATTATCAATATCTTTATGGAATTGTCCGCACTGGGTATCGCCCAGCCACTCAGCAGTAATATCCTTGACTTCCTGAAAGCGTTACCTGCTTGTGCTAAGGAAAAGGGTATCACTTTCTCTACACCTACAGAGATCTGTATGAAGGTGAAGAGTGTTAGTAACCTTGATGTGCCCGATACTTTGTCATGGGTTGATGAGGAGCGTGACGTTTCTTGTTGGTTGGGTAATGCCATGCAGCGTGAGGCATTCAACAAGCTCTATAGTGTTGCTGACCGTGTGCGTATTTCCAATGACCCACGTATTAATCAGGACTGGGACTATCTGCAGGCTTCCAATAATTTCCGCTTCATGACGACCAAACCCAGCAACGTGGGACTGGATCGTGGTATCTATAGTGGACCGTTTGATGCTTTCACCAACTATATGAATATCCTTGGTGATTTCATCAACAGAGTTAATGCGCTCTATCCTGCGGAGATTGATAATGAGGAGTTGAACGCTCTGCTGACTACCATTCGTAATCAGGGCGATGAGATTGAGTACAAGGATGAGGAAATTACTCGTCTGAGGGCTCGTCTTGCCAAGTATGAGGCTCCTGAGGAGGAAAAGCCGAAGGCAGCAAAGAAACCTGCGGCAAAAAAACCTGCAGCCAAGAAGGCTGCTCCGAAAAAAGAAGCAGAACCGAAAAAGTAATTGATAAAAGAAATCCTCTCTAAGTCTGAGAGGATTTCTTTTTTTATTAGATATTGACGTTGATTCTCTTGAGGTCCTTGTCATCACTGGACGAGCCGACCATTAGTTCATATTCACCAGGAACGACACGCATGGTGTTTGTTGTGGCATCCCAACCCTCAAAGCGGTCTCGTGGGAAATCTATCTCCACCGTTTTACTTTCTCCAGCCTTCAAGTCAACACGCTGATAGGCTCGTAGGGTTTTTAGTGGTCCGTCCGTGTCTGCAAGGTTGCGCATATAGACTTGAACGACCTCAGTACCGTCATACTTACCCGTATTCTTAACCTTCACGCGTACCTTATTATATATATACTGCGGCTCGCCAATCTCAAAGGTCGTATAACTCAATCCATAGCCGAAGGGATAGAGTGGGGCACCTTTGAAATAGCGGTAGGTGCGGTTGGTCATCCGATAGTCAAGGAAGTCTGGCAAGTCTTTCACACTTTTATAGAAGGTTATTGGCAATTTTCCACTGGGATTACAGGTCCCGAATAAAATGTCGGCAACAGCCTGTCCACCTTTCTCTCCGCCATACCAAGCCTGTACGATGGCATCAGCAATCTCATCCTCAGGAGTTAGGGCGATGGCAGAGCCGGAACAGTTGACATAGATGATACGCTTACCGACTTTCTTTAGTTTTGCAAGCCACTCTCGCTGTACCCGAGGCAGTTCGATACTGGTGCGGTCACCACCCTTGAATCCATCTTCGCGAACCTTCATCTCCTCGCCCTCCAAGCGTGGAGAGATACCTCCTACGAAAATGACAATATCCGCATCCCTCAAAGGAGATTGTGGAGCAGTGAGGGGTGAGAGGGCTGCGGGTGAATGGTCTGTCATGTTGATGTCGAACTGTAGCATGGCATGTCCTGTATGTTGTACATAAATAAGTTGTAGCGGATAACTTTTGCCAGCCTCCACCTTGTAGGTCAGGTGAGCGTCACGTACACCGTGGTTGTTCATGCGGTTGAGCAGTGTGTCTCCGTTGAAGACCAGCATCGAGTAGTCATCGTTGAGCATGTCGATGGTTACGTCGCCATCCTGTAGCGGGTGGAACACCCCTTCATAGCGTGCAGTGAAATGTTCCAGGTTCACACCAGGAGCAAAAGCCGTGTTACCCCCATTATCAAGATGGAGAGGCTCTGTGAGGCGGATTGCCATGGCGGGCAATCCCTCCATGCGTTCATTATTCCAGTAGTTTGCCTGTAGTCCTGGGCGTCCATCATCCGTGAACACTTGGTTGAACATGCTCGTAGGCACTTCTTCCCTGGTCCATGTGCATCCCTGAATGAAAGGCACGTCAGGCAGGTACTGGCGAATACCCTGAAGAATCGTGGTTGTCTGGGTAGGTTGTCCGTTATAGTTTCCCCACATCATGGTGGAGTCGTTAGCGTTTGGTCCCATGACGACAACTTTGGGTTGTTTGGCTCTTAGAGGCAGAATGCCATTGTTTTTCAGCAGCACGATGCTTTGGCGACCGGCATCAAGGGCTATCTGTTTGTGTTCCTTGCTGGCAACAACGCTCATAGGTATCTTGGTCCACTCCACCAATTCATCAGGATCGAAGTCACCCAGTTCAAAACGACCTATCAGCAGACGACGCAGCGAGGTGTCCAGTTGCTGCTCAGAGATTCTGCCTGTTCTCACAGCCTCCGGCAATGACTCATACACATTGCCACATTCCACATCTGTTCCTGCAATGACCGCTTGTGCTGAGGCTTCCTCCCTCGTCTTCACAAAATGGTGGCGACCAGGCTTATAGAAATCGTCAATGGCACCGCAGTCACTGGTCACGATACCTTGGAACCCCCATTCATCTCGCAGGATTCGCTGTAGATAGCGAGTGTTACCACAGCAGGGCTCTCCGTCGATGGCTTGGTAGGCACACATGATCTCCTTGACATCCCCTTCCCTTACCAGTGTCTTGAAAGCGGGTAGGTAAGTCTCCCAGAGGTCACGCTCAGGCAACTGTTCAATATTGAACTCATGGCGATTCCATTCTGGTCCGCTATGCACGGCATAGTGCTTGGCACAAGCAAATAGTTTCTTGTATTGCCCATTGCCTTCATGGGTTCCATCATAACTATCCCCTTGCAATCCTCTGACTACGGCAAGTCCCATCCTGCTGGTCAGGTATGGATCTTCCCCATAGGTTTCCTGTCCACGTCCCCAACGTGGGTCTCGGAAGATGTTGATGTTTGGTGTCCAGAACGACAATCCCCTATAGCGTCTGATATCATTCTTCCGCCGTGCCTCTGTATTCTTGGCGCGTGCCTCATCACTGGCAGCAACGAAAGCCTGATATACTAAGTAGTCATTGAAGGTGGCTGCCATGCCCATCGTGATGGGGAATACGGTGGCAATGCCGTTTCGACCGATGCCATGTAATGCTTCGCTCCACCAATGAAATTCGGGGATACCCAGCCGTGGGATGGCAGGCGAGACATCCATCATCAACTTCGTCTTTTCCTCTAAAGTCAGTCGTCCTAAGAGGTCTTCGGCTCGCTCTTCCGCACTCAGTTGCGGATTCTGGTAAGGTAACATCTGTGCATAGGCGGAAAGTGCAACGGCAGCACATAATGTGAAGATAGTTCTTTTCATAAGTCTTGTTATTGGTCTAGTATTCTTCTTCTTCTATATAACTAAATCTTAACGCATTGATAATCAGAAGCAAGCGCATGCGGCACTTTCGTTCTGTAGTCGCAGGATTTTAGCCTGTAACCTCTCGATGGAGCGGTCCAGTACTTGCTTCCTGTGTTTGCTGTATATCGTTGCGTCATATTCTTTCTTTTCTTTCACCATTGTGTAAAATATACCGGCGAGTGTCTTGCCAACGGCAACCATTGCCTGCTTATGTCCGCTTCTGGACTTGATTTGCCGGAATCGGTCGCCCAGCGGTTCC
>FLNX01003883.1_pt1 | contig 12062 bp, 17 predicted proteins | sample 1140341 | NCBI WGS metagenome assembly FLNX01 (sample SAMEA3878208, study PRJEB12797) | bioreactor metagenome | biome: Moose rumen | place: Sweden | collected 2011-10
GTTTCAAGAGGCACAAAGCTCATTTTGCTTGGAGTCCTTCTCGTAGTAATAGACCAGGTCAGCAAGGTCCTGGTCAAGACGAACATGAGCCTTGGGGAGCAGATTCCCGTAATCGGCCAGTGGTTCCGCATCTGCTTCATAGAGAACGAAGGCATGGCCTTCGGCATGAAGTTCGGCGGCACCGCGGGCAAGTTCATCCTGAGCCTGTTCCGCATAGCCCTGTGCGGAGTGCTCGTGTGGTGGATTTCATCCCTCAACAAAAAGGGCAAGGCGCCCGTGGGGGTCCTCGTGGGGCTCACCCTGATAACTGCCGGGGCTTTCGGCAACATCATCGACAGCCTTTTCTACGGCCTCATCTGGGACTACGCCCCGTTCATGTTCGGAAAGGTGGTGGACATGCTCTATTTCCCCATCATCCGTTCGGGGGAAAGGGTGATATTCTTCAGCCCGGTTTTCAATTTCGCCGACAGCTGCGTGACGGTAGGAGCGTTCTACCTTATTCTTTTCCAGTGGAAGTTCTTCTCGAAGGAAGAGAAGGATCAGAAAAGCAGTGAGATTCCGCCGCGCCAGCTGAAGCGGTGAAGTTTCGTGGCGGCGCTTGCGCGGTCCATAAGGCCGTAATCCACCGCTCCCTCAATCCTCACATATCCTGCGATGATGCAGCCGATTCCTCCCGTTACCACGGCGTCGAAGCGGCTGTAGCCGTTGTAATTGGTTTCGCCGTCCAGATGGTCCACGTTCCAGATGTTGGTGCCGTCCAGCCCGGGCCAGCTTGTCCAGGATTTTGAAGAAAGGCAGTAGCTGACGCCAAGCCCGGCATTTGCGAAGACGCCGAGGTTCCCGGAGGGGCGGAGAGTATATTCCACCACAGCCGGAACCGTGAGGTAATGCTCGACTGTAAAGCACTCTCCGGAATCCGCTATTATCTGGTAGCGGGGATCTCCCATGATGTAGAGGACGTCCGTTTCGGGAGTTGTCAGGCGGCTGTAGAGAATGGAATACCGGAGGCTCAGACCTGCAGGCAGCTCGTAGCTTGAGGTGGCGCCGGCATAGAAACCGTGGCTGACGGCCCGGACGAATGTCCTGTAGCCGTCTTCCGCAACAGTGACGTTCTGCAGCACGGAACCGGCATAGCCGCCGCACACCTCAATCTGTGCGTGCGCAGCGAAATGGCCCAGCAGGGCGGCAGCGATTATGGCCGCAATTTTCTTCATGAGCGCAAATATAGCAAAAAAGAAGAAACGGAGGACGGATTGGAGAGTTCTGTGTCTCTGCCGATGATCTTGTCCGGCTCACCCGCAAACTTCCGTGTCTGAGCAGTAACAGCAAATAATGCCAATGTCTCTTGCGGGTTTCATTTTTGTTACTTATCTTTGCAAAAAGACTTGTTATGCCCGAGTTATTCAGACAATACGGTTTCATTTTCATGTTCTTCTCCCGGGAGCATGAGCCAATCCATGTGCATGTGCGCGGCCATAACGGAGATGCCAAGTTCAATTGGGACGGAGAGGGCTTTGTGATGGAGTATGCCCATAACATCAAGACGAATGACCTCAAGCGCATCGAAAGGATGATTGCCGAGAATACGGATATCATCATCAACCGCTGGTATGAACTGTTCAAGACTGCCGATGAAGACGATAAGTAAAATATGGTTCGATGGCGACTGGATCTACGGCTTGGGGGACGATGGGAAAACCTATCGCCAGTCCATGTTGTGGTACAACAAGCTCCGGAAAGCAACGGATCAGCAGCGTGCCAAGTATGAAATCAGCACTATCGGCATCCATTGGCATGAGCTTGACGAGGACATCAGTTTCGAGAGTTTCCTTTATCCCGATGCTGAGCCTACCCGTCTCCAGCACTTCTTCCTTACGCATCCGGAAATCAACGTATCAGGCTTCGCGCAAAAGTTTGGCTTCAGCGCTTCACTGATGCGCAGTTATATCAACGGATTCAAAAGACCTTCTCCGGAGCGCGAGCAGGAAATCATGCGCTGCATAGAAAAACTGGGGAACGAATATCTCTCCATTGCAAGTTAAGCGAGAATGACCGGAAGCATCTCATATTGCATAATTCCGGCTCCTCCCTCCACGATTGGAGGGGGGGTAACAGCGTTGTAATCAATCGTTTAAAGAATATTGTCGCGGACTCCGCAAGGAGGGCCGCGGAATTTCTGCGTGCCTGCCTGAACAATAATCATTAAAAACATAAGCTTATGATACTAAACAAAAAAGAATTGTTCTTTTCACCGGAGGTCAAGACCTTCGAGGTGAAGATTGAAGGCGTCATCTGCGGCAGCCTCACGGACCCTGATGATTACAACAATGGCGGCGATCCGTTCGCATTTTAAACAATGGAGGACAAGACAATGAAGAAAGTATTCGGAATGTTTGCTATGGCACTTGCGTTGGTAGCCTGCAATAAAGTCGAAACGGAAATCACGCCAGTAGAACAGCCGTCTGACAGCAAAGGCATCACCATCACAGCCACACTGGCTCCCAAGACGGCCGTCACCAAGGCCGTGGCCGACAAAGGAGACAACAAGATAACCGTAACTTGGGCCGTGAATGAGCATATCGCCATTCTTTACGATAAGGACGGCGCCCACTGGCCGAGGCCACGGCTGACGACAAGGGCAAGATAGCCGGTGCCGACGGCCAAATCTACGACACGAAGGCCGATGCCACTGCCGCCGGCACCACCGCCGTGGCCATGATCATCTACGTAGGCAGCGAGACGGACAACACCACCTACACCCATGGCCTGGCACTTGCGCTGGCCGACGAGAGCTGGGACTCGATGAACTGGAGCACGGCCAAGAGCACCTGTGAGGGCAAGACCGCCGTCAGCGGTGCCGCATGGCTGCTGCCCAGCTGGAATCAGTGGGACACCATGATTAGCGCCGCAGGCAGCTACACCGCCCTGCGCGATGGTTTCAGCAGCGTCGGCGGAACGAACTTGCGGGAGGTCGACTATTTTTCGTCTACGGAGCTGCAAACTTCCGCCGAAGAAGTGTGGGTCTACCTCTTCTCCAGCGGCAAATGGTCCTACAACGACAAGGGCAGCGAATGGGCCTATGTTCGCGCCTGCCTCGCTTTTTAACCTATTTATCCATTTACCCATTTATCTATTTTAGCCGCCTTCGGCGGCAGTAGATACCACAGAGGAGGGCGGCCCAGCAAGGGCCGCTTTCTCTGTTTTAACACATCCTGCCATCCCATGGACAATGCATTTCCCACGGAAGTTTGCGGGTGATCCGAAAAAAGCCGAGAGATTCCCCAGGCGTATTGACACCTTTCCTGGGATTTTGCAAAATACTATCCGCGAAGATCAAATGAACCAATGTGAACTTGATAGGGTTGGCTCAATGTTATTTCTTTGTATGGAAAGATTTAAACACGAACTGATACGTATGAGCCACAAGAAACTAACCCACGAAGATGTTAAGGATTTCCTTCTGAATGCCTATTTTGGAGATGTCTCAGATCCGATTTATACGGCGGCAAACTCTGCCTATTTAGACTTGAACAGGACCATAGAGTTCAAGAAGACGCCTGATATTTCCGAGGAGAGAAAGTCCGCTCTGCGCCAGGAGTGCGTAGAAATAATCAAGGCGCGAATCGCCGGCCTGTCCAAAGATGGTTTTTTTGACAAAGAAATGTTTGAATCGTGGCATTCAGAGCTCTGCGAGGCCATTTGCCGGAAATACAATGACTCCGGTATTCATTTCCACTACGGGCAGGCCCAGAAATGGGTTAATATGACCATGAAGTACTTGTCTGTCATCGACTGCAAACAGACAGAGGGTTATTTTGAATGCCTCCATGTGCCGATTGATTCGATTGTCTTTGATTTGGCGTATGAGGAATTTGAACTGAAGCGTCCGACAAACCGATGGAGTCGGATGACCAAGGAAGAGTATATCTCTTACCAGGAGGCATTGCGTTCCAAAATCAAGGAGAATACAGGTCTGTCACCCCTTCTTTGGGAGTTCAGAAGTTGGAATCGGTAAAACAGAAGATAGATTCAAAATATTATGCATCCGGATATAGAAAAACTTATCAACATCGCTAAAGAAGGTGGTGAATTAACCGATAAGCAGAAAGAGATTATCATTCACAAAGCAGAAAAGCTTGGCGAGGACGTGGACGAGGTAGAAATGCTTTTGGAAACCATTATACATCACTCTCCACAGAAGAAAGAAAACTCCGCGCGAATTAAAATGAGGAAATGCCCCAATTGCGGTGCTATGGTTCCTGCTACCCTAGTAAACTGTCCAGAGTGTGGAATGGTGATGGAGTCAGAAGCAGAATCCAGTGCCCAGAATCGGGACTATATTTCAGATATTCAACGGGAGCTTAAAAGAATCGATGGCAGAAGAAGAAGAAAGGATGAAGATGAGTGTGATGTGGATCATAATAAACATGGAGAGAAAATGGACGCAATCCGGTCTTTCTCTGTCCCCTTTACAAGAGACGCCCAGATAATGGCATTCAATTATGCAAAAGCCCGCTTTGATGCTGTTAATCGAGGAGACGGAAGTGAATGGTCAGAAGAAGAATCAAGGGCGTGGCTTGCAAAGGCCCAAGAGTTCTATAGTAATGTCGCCACTATGTCCAATCTGGATGAAAATAGTCAACAATGGTTGAAGTCCAATGAGGGGATTCTGAAAACTAAAGCTAAATCATCCACCACTATCTGGGTTGTAATTGGGTGTTTGCCTTTTATAATATTGGGCATAATAGCATTTTTTGTTGCAAAAGGTTGCGGATGGTTATGATAGATAATTAGATATACTCAACCTTAACCACAGTTACTATGCAGGAAGCAAAAAATGACATTGTCATTCTGTTGAAATACTACGATATTAACGGCCATAACTGGGGAGTAGAAAGTGAAGTCCCAAATAGAGAACGTGTAAAAAAGGTGTTTGTCTTTCTTCCCGGCCAGGCATATCCAGACTCATTGAAAGCCATCGCAACATATAGAAAGGCAAAGAGAGTGACTCTGAGATCAAAAACGATTGATAAATGGCTGAGGAAAAATTCTCATGTTGGACAATGTTTTTCTGCGAAGCTCACTATATCTGAAGATGGGAGTGAACATTGTTACAGTAATATCTCCCCTATATGGATACCAATATAAAGAAATAATGGGACTTTTCGGTAAAAAAGAAGGCGGCATCATGGACATGATCCGCTGCGATGAGAAAGACTTTCTCATCTGGAAATGGCGGCCGGATGCGAGCAGGGCCGCTACGACTTCGCACAGGGAGAACAGCATCCGTTACGGGAGCAGCCTGCGGGTACGCCCCGGCCAGGCGGCAGTATTTCTCTATCAGAACAAGGGCGAATACGATATCATCACAGGGCCGTATGATGATATTATCAGGGCCGAGAATATGCCGGTACTGGCTTCCATCGTCGGCCTTGCCTACAAAGGCGGAACACCGTTCCAGGCAGAAGTATATTTCATTAACCTGGCAAAGGGGATGGAACTGCCGTTCACCATTCCTTTCTTCAGGGTAATCCCGTCTGAGCCGGAATACAAAGCCTATGATGTGGAAGTCGCTGTAAAAGGTGCACTCGCTTTCCAAGTGCCTACGGACCCTCAAATGGTAAAATATTTCCTTGAGGCCTGGGGAACCGTGGATACAACCATGACTGAGTTCCAGACCAAGGTAAAGACACTTTTGAGCCAGGAGATTAAACAGATTGTCGCAAATGCCCCCAGGGACACCGGCATCTTCATCATGCATTTCAACAGTTTGATTGGAGAGATGGGCCACTACATTCTTTCACGGATTCAGGAGCGCATCATGCAGCGTTTCGGTATATTTGCCAGCGATGTGATGATAGAGGATATCCGCTACGATGAAGACAGTGAAGGTTACCAGCGCTTGAAACGCCTCACCGAGGAGCAGGCCCAGAAGTACAATCTCGAAAACGAAAAGACCACGCTCCTCAGCTTTGAAATCCAGCGTGAAACCATGCGTACCGATGCTGACATCCGAAACCAGACTGCAACGGAGATGGCCCGGATGCAGATGGAGCATATGCAGGATGCGATGGCCAGGATGCGGGAAGAAAGCCAGTACGCGCAGCATCTGCAGAGTGAGCAGGCAGCTAAACAGGCCGGCCTTGGCAGTGAGTCCACCTATATCAATGCTCATAGTATCAACAAGCAGGCAGAAGTCCTCAAGACCGGCATGGAGAACATCGGCCAGATGGGCAGCATGAATTTCGGCGGCGGAGACGGACACATGAATCCCGCCGGCATGATGACAGGCATGATGATGGGCGCGGCCATGGGCCAGCAGGTGGGCGGTATGATGAATCAGATGGGGCAGACCATGCAGCAGGGCATGGCCGGCGCCGGAAAGCCCCAGGCAACTCCACCGCCGATTCCTACACCACAGCAGAGCGTGTTTTATCTTGCCATCAACGGTGCTCAATATGGTCCCTGCGACACTTCGGCTTTGAGCCAGATGCTCTCTGCCGGGCAAATCAACGGAGACACGCTGGGATGGTGCGAAGGAATGCCCGCCTGGCAGTCTCTGAAACTGATTCCCGCCCTGAGCGCACTTTTCGCTCCTCCCGGTGGTGCAACTCCTCCGCCTATTCCCGGTGTTTCACCCATCCCTAAACCGTAAGCAGTATGAGACAATTGGATTTCAATACATTGGATAGGCTGGTCGCATCTGACCAGTGGCAGGCGTTGGCCGGTCAAGCCATCAGCGGCATCAAAGCGATGCAGACCGATGTTCCGCAGTTCGGCATCCAGCCGCACGTGGTGCTTCCCGTCTTCCAGAACAAGGAGCAGGAGCAGTACGTGCTGGCAGCCGGAACGGAGCAGCGGGGCCCGTTTACACTTGCCCAGATTCGCGAACTACTCAAGGCCGATGCCATTACGCCCGACTTCTACATCTGGACACAGGGTTGGCCTGAGTGGAAGTACATAAAGGATTGCCCTCACATTATTTCAATGATTTAGCCATGGCGGAAGACAGCGGAAACTTCATCGAAAAGATGATGGAATTAGGCATCGGGATGTCCATGATACAGCAGATGCCGGCGATGATCAACAGCGTAATGCCACAGTCCGGCCAAGCGCCCGGAGCGGCTGTGCCCCCTCCTGTGCAGGAAAGAAGCCGGACCTATCTGGCCGTTGACAATACTCAGGCCGGTCCTTTTACTGACGAGGAACTGGTGAAGCTTATCCGGAACAGCCTCCTTTCTCCGGAAACGCTGGTCTGGAAGCCGGGCATGGCGGCCTGGACTCCGGCATCACAGGTGCCGGATGTGAACAAATTGTTTATCCTCTCAAGAATCAAATGACATGAAAGCAGAACCTGTAAAACTCATATTGGCACTAGCCATCGCCCTGCTGCTGGGATTCGTATGCGAAATTATCGCTCCGGAGACCGAAAGCCGCAATTGGATATCCCTTGCGGTTGGGTTTGTATCCATTGCCAGCATGATTATTCCGGCCATGGGACTCAAGTATGAGAACGTCAAGAGGGGTGTTTCCATCAAAGTATTTGCCTGGATTATGGTTGCCGTCATTACTGCCGTCAATGTGGCCTTTGCCTGTTTCGAATACAAGGTGGACATATATATAGCCGTTGCCTTGCTGACCGCTGTTATTGGTTGGGGTATCATTTACGGCTTGTTCAGCGCCAAAGCGGCAGAGTAGAAGCCGGATTAACTGTGATAAATGCCTATCTTTGCACAACGAACCATGCCCAACCAGATTCCGGAAATAGCGTTCCTGCTGAAGGAGGTGGAACGCAAATATGGCCGTGAGGTGCACACCTCCACGGACTTTGAGTCGCTGTCGGTGGTCATCGAGCGGGATATCAACGAGTATATCTCATCGGCCACCCTCAAGCGGCTGTGGGGCTATGTGACCCTGAAACCGGCGCCCCGGGTAGCGACGCTGGATGTGCTGTGCCGGTTCATCGGCCATCCCTCGTTCAACGCCTGGCGGGAGGAGCTCAAGCATTCTCCGGCCTTCGAGTCCGGCTTTTTCAGTGCCACGTGCATCACCTCGGAAGAGTTGAAGCCCGGGGAGATGATTCTCATCGGCTGGGCGCCCAACCGCCTGGTAACGCTGCTTTACGCGGGAGACGACACCTACACCGTCGTCAAAAGCGAGAATGCCAAACTCCTGGCCGATGACCGTTTCCGCGCCACACAGTTCCTTCTGGGGTACCCCCTGTTCATCGACCACATAGACCGCGCCGACGGCCCTACGCCCTCTTATGTTGCCGGAAAAACCGGCGGACTGAACCGGCTGGAGAAGATTTCATAAAAAATTCTTATCTTTGATGGTTGTGCGTAATTTGCATGCCATCTTTGGAACCTTCTTCTTTCTTGTCGCCTGCAGCGGCAAGGAGAGCGGGCAGTTTGCCCCGCCGGAGTTCCTGAAGGCCGAGGTGGAGGTTACGGGTGCATCGGCCACGTTTACCTGCCTGCTCAGTTCCGACAGGGTGGAGGAGTGCGGCGTCCTCCTGGACGAAAAGGTGATTGCGGGAACGATGGACGGCAATGCTTTCACGGCCATGGCCAATGGCCTGGAGATTGGCAAAGAGCACGTCTGGAGTGCATTTGCCAAAGCAGGGGAGAGTGTAATCCATTCTGAAGAAAAGACTTTTGAAGTCCCGGACGGAGCCATCCCCATTCCGGACCCGGCCTTCAAGGCGTATCTCACGGAGCGTTACGACATCAATCACGACGGAGAGATCTCCCTGAAGGAAGCGGAGACAATTTGGCGGATAGACTTCTGTTCCAATGCGCTGGGCGTAAAATCCATCGAGGGAATTGCCTATATGCCCAATCTGGAAGAGATTCACTGCACAGGGGATTGGCTGGACAGTTTCGACCTCAGCGCTTACTCCTTCTACTACAGGAGCAGACACTATGGCTGGGATACTTGTATCGGCCCTGTAGGAACGCTGGAGAGTCTGGATGTTTCCCGGAATTCGAAACTCCGCGTGCTGGATGTCTCCAACAACAGTGCCCTGGGAGACCTTCTAGGCAGCCTGGACCTTTCTCACAATCCCAACTTGGAGGAGGTGAATCTGAATATGACTTATCTGGTCATGCCCGATGTCTCCCACTTGGAAGGCCGGCTTGCAGCCTTACTTTTTTCGCATCTTCGTGGAACATTCCCCGATGTCACCCGAATGCCCCTGCTCAGGAAACTGGAAATCTCCTTTGAACAAACGGGTAGGAAAACCGCCGTGGACATCTCCAAATGCCCGCTTCTGGAGGAGCTCCTGATCGGCGGAAGCGGGACGTCCCTTTCCGACCTGCACTTGAATCACTTGCTTCGGCGCCTGGATATCACCTGCTGCGATTTTGCCGAAATGGATATCTCCATGCTGCCTAATCTGGAGGAGTTCAATGCCAGTATGAACTTTTTCAGGAGCCTGGACGTATCGGCCAATCCGGCATTGCGGAAGCTGTACCTTTCTCCCATGAACGACGATAAACTGGAAACCCTTTACATTGCTCCGGGTCAGGTGATTCCGGGCGTAACGGAAAACCGGAGCACAGACTATATTCCGGAGAAGACCCAAATTATAGAGAAATCAGTTGAATAGCTCGGTTGCCTTGCGGAAAAGTCCGTCAATGGCGGCTTCGTCCACCGTTTCCTCCTGCGCAGGCTTTTCCTTTTTCTGCTTTTGAGGAGCTGATGTCCGGGCAGGGGTCTCGGGAACAAGCTTCAGGGTATCTGTGGCGGGAACAACTGCGGTATCGGCCGGCACAATGGCGGCCTCATCTTCCCTGGCGAACCACTTTGTGACATAGGGGGCCAAAACTATAGCCGCTGCCGCGACAATGAAAAGCACCCCTGAGATCATGGGCCAGCGGCTGTGCAGGGCCTTTTTCACTTCTGCGACCGATGCATATCGGCGCCATGGCTGCGGCTCGCAGCATTTCCGGGCCACCCGCCGGAAACTGCGGGAAATCCGGGAAAGGATGAGCCCGAGGGAGTAAATGTCACTGCGAACATCGGCCTCACTTCCCTTCAGAACCTCCGGCGCAGTGTAAACGGCAGTTCCGGCCGACACTTTCAAAACGGAATGGGCATCTGAATCAGAGAAACCGAAATCGATCAGTTTGATGGTATCCCCCTTGTAGGTTATCAGGATATTGGATGGCTTTAAGTCTCTGTGTATGACCTGTTTGGAGTGGATGTACGACAGTGCGTCGCAGAGCTCGTCAGCCATTTTTCCCGCCAATGCACTGTCGGGGCTGCCGGTTTCCAGCAACTGCTCCAGCGTTCTCCCGTCCACCCATTCCATTTCGATGTAATTCCCCATCGTCTCAGACTGCCGGAAGGAGTAATATTCGCAGATGTTGGGGTGGTCCAGAGAGTACCCGATCTCGAACTCCTTGCGCAGCAGCCGCTCATACAGATCTTTCCCCCGATAAGCCGGTTTCAGGCATTTGAGCGCCCGGAAACGGCCGTGGCGGTCTATGCGGTACACCTCGCAGTACCCTGTCCCGGAACTGTGAATCAGTTCAGGCCGGCTGACCGCTTCTTTTTCCGGTAAATCCGGTGAAGAGAGAAATGAGGAGGTATCGTCCATTTTTATCCTTTCAAAGATAGTATTTTTTGTGTAAATTTGTTGGTTCATGAAGCGTTTCCCCGCATACTTTTTGGCGCTTTTTCTGTGCACGGCCCTCCATGCCCAGTCGTGGGACGCGGCGCTGGACCAGTATGAGCAGATCAGCGAGGAATGTATCCGCCTCAGAGAAAGGTCTTTGAGCGGTGAGAAGATATCCGGAAACGCACTTGTTCCGCTTTTGAATCAACTCTCATCCTTGAGGAAGACCTTGCAGGCCACTGGCGGCAATATGACTCCGGAACAAAAAAGACGGTTTGAATTCATAAGGAGCCGTTACGATTCGGCTTTCGGGACTCGAAGGGAAATCGCGGCGATTCCTTGTATGGAACCGGACCCTCTCCTGTCCCGGGCCTTGTCGCCTCCTGTCATGGAAATAGTACGGCCTTCCCCTGAGCCCGTTCGTGAGGGGCGGCTGCCTCAAGCTTTTCCTTTTCATGTATCGGCTCTCCTTTATGTCGGAATTCCCGATATCAATCCGGGCCTGATGCTGCGGCTTTCCAAAGGCCGGTGGGGCGGGTTCATCAAGGGCTCCGCTACTGTGACTTCCATGCGGGCGTCGTATTCCTGCCGCGCCGACGGAACAACCGGTACGGGTTATATCTGGACTACGGGAAAGGAAGCGACAAAACACTTTTCCGCAACTGCCGGTACCACTTATTCTCCGCTGCCTTTCTTGTCTGTATATACAGGCGCCGGTTGGGGGAAGCATCAACTGTTCTGGGAAGATACCGCGGGCCAGTGGGCTGTCGTCCGGGACCGCTCCCTCTCAAGTGTGGCTGTGGATGCGGGCCTTGTTCTCACCTGGAAACACTGGTCCGTGATGGCTGGGGCTTCAACCATCGGTTTCCAAACCCTCTCCGCGGAGCTGGGTGCCGGCTATCGTTTCTAAGGCAGGCAATTGGGATTCTTTCCCATGCCTAAAAGGTGACTCCGATGCCCAGGGAAAGGCCGAGCGTCTGGAAAGAAATTGTATTTATCTCCAAGAGGGCCGCCAGATGCCCGTATCCGAACAAGGCGCCGGCCGACAATGCCGGCCCTTCTGAACTCAGATCTTTCATCAGGGCCCATTTCTCTTCCGTGTCCTGCCAAAAGATTTTCCGGTATCCGTATCCGGCGGTGACAACGATATCCAGCCGGGGAAGGACGCTCCGCGAGGTGCCGGCATAAAGACGGAGCTGTTGGACAGACGTATTCCCGTTGGGCCAGATATAGCCGCTGCCGTCTACCGTGCCGCCTTTGCTCTCTGCCGTATAGGAGGCCGATGCCGGGAGGAAATTGCTTTGGAATCCCACCAGGGCGCCCCATTGTTTTCTTGCGCTCACAGCTGCTCCAAAGAGGAATTCGGGGCAAAAGCCTGCGGTGGCAAGGACGCTCACTTTCCATGCGTCGGCCTGTTTTTCCGGGAGGACGGCCGGGCGGG
>FLNX01003684.1_pt1 | contig 12047 bp, 9 predicted proteins | sample 1140341 | NCBI WGS metagenome assembly FLNX01 (sample SAMEA3878208, study PRJEB12797) | bioreactor metagenome | biome: Moose rumen | place: Sweden | collected 2011-10
CTCCGGCAGATTGGAAAAGATTTTAAAATCCGATTGAGACAAGAACGCTGTGCCGGTGACCGTTGCACTTTTCGGCAGCAGTCCCATCAGGGCCATCGAACTGACGCTCTTGCCGCTGCCGCTCTCGCCCACGATGCCCAGCGTCCGCCCGCGCCGCAAAGTGTAGCTTATGTTGTCCACCACGCGGTTGCCGCCAAAGGCCACCGTGAGGTCCTTCACTTCAAGTATTGTGTTGTTGTCCACTTTAATCAAACTGATAGTTATAAGTAATTGTCTTCTGATTGACCATTGATTAATGGATAATCCGTGGCAATTCGTGTTATAATATACGAATATTAGCTTACTGGTTCATTCCCGAACAGGACACGTATATCGGCAGTCAGGAAATTCTCGGCGGGATAGCCCTCGTAGCCCACCACGAAGGCGGCATGGGGATTGAATCGCTCGCGGAATGCCGACAAACCATGGTTGTATTTTTCATGACTGGATTTCACTTCCATCCCTACAACCTTGCTGCCCGACTTCAACACAAAGTCCACCTCTTTGTCGCCGTCGCGCCAGTAGTACGGCTGCATCCGGTACGAGTAGGCGGCATTGACAATGTGGCACCCAACGGCCGACTCGAACAGATGCCCCCATAGTTTTCTGTCGTTCAAGGCTTCCTTGAACGTCGCTTCGCAGAAAATGCTTTTCAGGGCGTTGTTGTAAACCTGGTATTTGGGCACCGACGCTCGCCGACGGCTATTGTCGACGGCATATTTCTGCAATCCACACACCAGGCCGCTGTCGTCGAGTAGTCGCAGATACGACGAGAGTGTGGTGGTGTTGCCTGCATCTTGCAGGCTCCCTATCATTTTGGTCAACGACAGAATCTCGCCCGAATAGGCAGCCGCCAACTCGAAAGTCTGTCGCAACAAAGCCGGTTTGTTGACAACAGCGTCCACCAGCACGTCTTTGTTGATGGTGGCATCGATGATTGACGACCGTATGTATTCCGCCCAGCGCTCTTCATTCGCTATCATGTCTGCCACAGCCGGATAGCCGCCAAAGTAGATATACTGTTCCAGGGAGAATCCGAAGGCATCCCGCATCTCGCCAAATGTCCAGTGGGGTACGCGTATGGTCTCGAAGCGTCCCGCCAGCGAATCGGCCAATCCTCGTTCAAGCAATACACGGGAAGAGCCGAGCAAAAGCACCTTGATGGGGGTGTCATGGAACGTGTCTTCGTCCCACATCTTCTTCACCACCTCGCTCCAGCCCACAACTTTCTGCACCTCGTCTATCACCAGGACAACACTCTCGCAGCGCTCTGCGCGAACCTTCATGCGGGCATTCTCCCAGCAGCTGGAAATCCACTCGCGCTGTGATGTCGGAACATCATCGGCAGAGTACATCAACCATGGCGTCTTAAGGTTCGAGAGCACTTGTTTTACCATCGTTGTTTTGCCCACCTGACGCGGGCCTGTGACAATCTGGATGAACTTCCGAGGTTCTTCCAGTCGTTCCTTAATTACTTTACAATAAGCGCGTTCCAACATATTGTTATGTATTATTCAATCATCCGGGTATCTTTACTCAATACATTGAGTAATTTTACTCAATCACACTGCAAAAGTACAACTTTTTGAAAAACTGACAAAATAATAATTCGTTAATGTGTTAATTCGTTAATGTGTTAGTCGCTTGCGCAGCCTGACTCACGAATTCACAAATTAACAAATTAACGCATTCGTTAATATTTTTTTTCATGCGTCTGTGTTTAAATAAAAGATTTTTATGTAAATTTGCACCTATGATTGGATAACATAACTTAACAACATAAAACACTGCAACTATGACAAAATCAGAACAATTCATGGAGATGGAAGCCCGCTACGGCGCCCATAACTATCATCCGCTGCCCGTCGTTCTCGCCAAAGGCGAGGGCGCTTTCGTCTGGGACTGCGAAGGCAAGAAGTATTTCGACTTCCTGTCGGCCTACTCGGCTGTGAACCAGGGCCACTGCCATCCGAAGATTGTCAAGGCCATGTGCGACCAGGCCCACGAGCTGACCCTCAGCAGCCGCGCTTTCTACAACAACTGCCTGGGCGAGTGGGAGAAGTACGTCACCGAATATTTCGGCTACGACAAGGTGCTGCCGATGAACACCGGCGCCGAAGCCGACGAGACGGCCCTGAAGCTGGCGCGCCGCTGGGGTGTGGTGAAGAAAGGCATCCCCAACGACGAAGTGATGATTGTCTGCTGCGAGGGCAACTTCCACGGACGCACCATCACCATCATCACCATGAGCAACGACCCCGAGAGCTACGCCAACTACGGCCCCATGACCCCCGGTTTCCTGCGTATCCCCTACAACGACCCCGATGCATTGGAGAAATGCCTGGCCGAGCACGGCGAGAAGGTGGCCGGCTTCCTGGTAGAGCCTATCCAGGGCGAGGCCGGCGTCTATGTGCCGGACGAGGGCTACCTGAAGAAGTGCTACGACATCTGCAAGAAATACAACGTGCTGTTCATGGCCGACGAGGTGCAGTGCGGCATCGCCCGTACCGGCAAGATGCTGGCCTGCGACCACGAAGGCGTGCGTCCCGACCTGCTCATCCTCGGCAAGGCCCTCGGTGGCGGTGTGATGCCTGTCAGCGCCGTGCTGGCCGACGACGACATCATGCTGAACATCAAGCCCGGCGAGCACGGCTCCACCTTCGGTGGCAACCCCATCGCCGCCAAGGTCTCCATCGCCGCCCTCGAGGTTATCAAAGAGGAGCACCTGATGGAGAATGCCGACCGTCTCGGCAAGATCTTCCGCGAGGAGATGACCAACTTCAAGAGCCCCATGATAGAGAAGGTGCGCGGCAAGGGCTTGCTGAACGCCATCATCATACGTCCGCACAACGGCAAGGAGGCATGGGACGTGTGTCTCAAGATGCGCGACCTGGGCGTGCTGGCCAAGCCGACTCACCAGCACATCATCCGCTTCGCCCCCCCGCTGGTCATCACCGAGGAGCAGCTCCGCGAGGCCATGGAGCTCATCAAGGAGGCCATCAAGTCGTTTGAATAATCGGCCGGAAAACGAATAAACACACAATATTATGGAAGAGAACATTAATACCAACATGCCGGTCATGTTGCCGACGAACAAGGAAATGCGTGCTGCCGCCAAGGCCACCCTCAGCGGTCGCTGGCTCAACCCCGTGCTCTGCACGCTGGTCTATTTAGCCGTTGCGGGCATTCTGTCAGCCATTCCGTGGGTCGGCTACGTGGCAAGTCTGCTTGTCGCGGCGCCGTTGAGTTTCGGCTACAGTGTGGCCTTCCTGCGCCATGTGCGTGGAGAGGATGTCGACAGCTTGGTCACACGTCCGTTTGACGCCTTCAAGCAGTATAGCCGCTACCTCGGCACCTCGCTGCTGACGACAGTCTTTATATGCCTCTGGACGCTGCTGCTTATTGTGCCAGGCATCATCATGGGTTACGCCTATGCCATGACGCCCTACATCATGCACGACAATCCCGAGATGGGAGCCATGGACTGCATCAAGAAGAGCAAAGAGATGATGAATGGCTACAAGTGGAAACTCTTCCTGATGGACCTCGGCTTCATAGGCTGGCTGCTGCTCTGCTGCCTCACCCTCGGCATCCTCACTCTTTGGGTGGAACCTTGGATGACGTGCTCGCACGTCAAGTTCTACGAGGAACTGAAGGCCCGCGTGGCTTAACGGGTGATTGTATACGTCCTGCGCGTCGAGTTGCCGCAACCGTCGGTAACCTCGACGCGCAGTTCGTTTTTCCCTGATTTCAGTTTGCCTTCGGCATTGATTACCAACATGGCCGTTTTTCCGTCGTACTCGGCCAGAATCCAGCTGCCACCCAGGTAGCAATTGTAACTTTCGATGCCACTTAGGTTGTCGCCTATCTTCACCTTCAGCGTGGTACCTTTCAGTGGCCTGCCCTCGCTGAAGTTCAGTGGTACTACGGTGGGTGCCGTAGTGTCGACGGCAAGGGTAAACTGGCCGAAATCGCGCACCTGCGCCGTATACCATCCGTCAGTACAGACGGTTTTGTAAGCTGTCAGTTTGTTGGTGCCGACCAAGGCCACCAGCACCTTTGACGGGTCGACACCCTGCAGTGTCTTGGCCTTAAGTTTCAGAGAGTAGGGTCTGTCGGGCGGTATGTCGTTCAGCGTGGGACGTATGGTGACGAGCGGTGCGCTATAGGGGGCGGCATCGGCGTCGCGTATGTCGAGGTAGTCGTCGGCGTAGAGTGTCATCGAGGCCATCCTGATATGGCAGGTTGGGAGAACCCTGTCGAACGGCTCGTTGTATTTCACTGCCACGCCAGAGGATACGGGACATGGGGCCGGCTCTTCGTCGATGGCGACAGAGAAGGTGCGCTCGGCCAGATTGTCCTTGACGTCGTAGGCTCGCACCTGTATCTTGTGGCGTTCACCCTTCTCAAAGCGGAAGATGCCGTCGCCCTGTCTTACAGGTATCCACTCACCCTCGGCGCCGGGCAAGGCGCGGGTGAGCAGGTAAGCCTGCCGTGTGTCGACATAGTGGCGGTAGTCGATGAGGGCGTTGACCATGCGTGTCGAGTCGACGGGGAAGGCGTCGGTGGTGTACATGAACACCAGCTGGTTGTCGACGAGCACCTCGATGCGGTGCAGTCCGTTGCGCTGCGTGGAGCCTTCGGCGGCATCGGTGGCATAGATGCCCAGGTAGAATGGGGACGGCAACTTCAGCACGTTTTCCTGGCCCAGGGCGAAAGGTTTCCCTCCGACGGGGTAGATGCGTATACCGCGTATGACGGGCTTGACATTGTCGGTGTAGGGCAGGCCGAAGAGCAGTGGGTTATAGGCGCGCGAATGCGTGTGCAGGTCGTCGAGGCCGCCGCTGCGCACCTCGAAGTGGAGATGGGGGCCGCCGCTGCCGCCGGTGTTGCCGCTGTAGGCCACCAGCTGGCCCTGCTTGACGGGCAACTCGTCGGGGGCGAAGGTCTTGCTGATGCTGTACGACTGTGTGGCATACTGCTCGCGCAGCACGGCCTTGCCTATCTCGCCGGCATAGCCGTCGAGGTGCATATAGACGGTGGTGTAGCCGTTGGGGTGCTTGATGTAGAGTATCTTGCCGCCGCCCCAGGGCGAGATGCTGACGCGTGCCACATAGCCGTCGGCAGCGGCGCGGACGGGTCGGTCCACCTCGCCGCCTGTGCGCATATCGATGCCGGCGTGGAAGTGGTTGGTGCGGAATTCGGCGAAAGTGGCCGAGAGGGCAATGTCGTGGTCCATGGGGTTGCGGAAATAGCCTTGTGGCAGTTCCTGGACCATGGCTTGTCCGACCAGTCCGACCAGTCCGACCAGTCGGAAAATATTCTTCACCAGAATTCTCATTGGGCTTTCGAGTTGTAGATGGCTATGCGGTTGATGACGGGCGGGGCGAGGGCGTGGAAGGTGAACACGAGACGGTCGGTACGCGTGGGGCTGTCGAGACGTATGATACGCTTGTAGCCCACGGTGGTGCAGAGAGGATAGTCGGCGGTTGTACAAGGGTATATGCCGTCGCCTTCGTCGATGGATAGTTGTACGTTGGTGATACGCTGTCCTAAAGGGATATACTCCTGAATGACGACGATGTCGAACTCTCTGATTGAGTCGAGTTTCATATCGAGTTCGGCATTCTTGCCCATGGCGGCCCAGTAGGTGTGGTAGGCGGTGTCCAAGACACTTTTGGCCTTGTGGCCGCTACGGGAGAGGGCACTCACCTTGGCACCCTGCGCCAGGTCGTGTGCGAAGATGCGGTCGCGCTCGTTGCGGAAGGCCACCAGCACGGTGCTATCTTCGGCACTGATGCGGCCTGCCGTGTCGGGCGGCACGTTGAGCAGCAGCAGGCCGTTGCGACCAACGCTGTTGTAGTATATCTCCATCAACTCGTCCACCGTCTTGGTGTGTTCGTCGGGGTGCCAAAACCAGCCGGGGCGTATGCTCACGTCTACTTCGGGCGGCACCCAATGGCTGCCGCCTTGGTGTCCAGTCTCCAGCACGGATGGTTCGGGCTTGTTCTCCGACGGCGTGGCACCCTCGGTCGTCAGGGTGCTCCAGCAGGGGTCGCCGGTACGACCCTCCTCGTTGCCTACCCAGCGGCAGCCGGGGCCTATGTCGCTGAAGAGGATGCACTGTGGATTCAAATCGCTCATTGTCTGCATAAAGCGTGGCCAGTCATAGCGCTGCCGCTTGCCGTTGGGACCCTCGCCGCAAGCGCCGTCGAACCACTGCTCGAACAGCGGCCCGTACTGTGTGTGCACTTCGCGCAAGGTGTTGGCGAAGATGTCGTTGTAGGCGTCGGTGCCGTAGGCGGGGTGGTTGCGGTCCCACGGCGAGATGTACACTCCGGGCCTGACGCCCCCCTCGCGGCAGGCGTCGGTGAAAGCGCGCAGCACGTCGAGCGTGTCGGCGACGGTGTGTGTGCTGAAAGCGCTGGGCCAGAGGCAGAAGCCGTCGTGGTGCTTGGCGGTGAGTATGATGCCGCCCATGCCGGCCTGCCGCGCCACGTCGACCCACTGGCGGCAGTCCAGCGCGCGGGGACGGAAGAGGTCGTCGGGTTCGCTGCCGTCGCCCCATTCGGCACCGCTGAAGGTGTTGGGGCCGAAGTGGCAGAACATGTTGACCTCCATACGCTGCCATGCCAGCTGGGCGTCGGTGGGGAGCGGGCCGAACGGCTCGGGTTCGGGGGCGACGCAGCATGCCATAAGCGTGGCAGCGGCTATGGCAAGTACAAGGTGGCGTGGTTTCATCGGCAGCAATGTTTACAAGCGGTTGCCCCAACGGTCGTAGTTGGTGGCAATCGGAGTGTAGCGGATGACGGTCTTGTTGCGGATGAGCATGTGGCGAAAACGAGAGGAATGCAGGTCGCGATGGTCGCGCATGAGGTTGATCATACGCCGCTGGTGCGACACAAAACGGGCACGGTCGTCGGCTATGTTCTCCATGACGATGGCGTAGTTGGCCGGCTCGAAGTCGATGTTGCAGTCGAGAATCCAGTTGAGCATACGGTCGTCGTCGATGTCGGTATCGATAAGGTTGGGGTAGATGTTGTTGAACGAACGGCGGTGCTCCTCGCCAATGCCGCAATACTGCTTTATCTGGTTCCAGATACGGTCGTAGGTCTGCTCCAGTATCTTGCGGTGAGCCTCGGCCTCGTTGCGTATACCGCGGTCCTTCTTGTTGTAGACAAACTGCAGCAGCATGACCACCAACCCCACGGGGATTGCCATGACGACCAGCAACACGAAGAAGACTATAATATACCCAAACATAGCGTATTACGCCTTTATTACATCATAATGTGAAGTGCAAAGATACATAAAAAAAGCGATAGCGGCAGAAAAAATATTAATTTTGCCGACACAAGACGTCACTGCAAGATGCCCTCTGAAAAAATCCACGTATGCATCACTCGCGCTGCGATATGACTACGCCGACAATGACCAGTGCCATGCCGACCAGCTTGTTCCACAAGAACGTCTCCTGTCCGATGGCCAGGGCAGCGATAAGCGAGAAGATGGGTATGGCGTTGTTGAAGATGCAGGCACGCGAGGCGCCGAGACGTCGTACACCATAGTTGTAGAACGAGTAGGCGAGCGTGGAGCAGCCGATGCCAAGCACCAGCAGGATGCCCAACATGCGTGGCGAGAAGCTGAGACCTGCAATATGCGGAGCGTCGGTGGCGAGCATCAGTGGGACGAAACAGGCCAACCCGACGATGTTCTGCCACGTGGTGATGACCAAGGGGTTGTAGCGGTCTACGACCTTGACCAGGAAGAGCGTATACACCACAGCAATGACAACGGCGCCGACGAGGAACAGCAGACCCGAGAGGCTGCCGCCCAAGCCGTCGCCGCCGACAATCATCACGGCGACGCCCACCAGCGAGAGTGCCACGCCGACGGCGACAGGCCATCCGATGCGTTCGCGGTAGGCGACCCACATGCCGAACGGGACGAAGAGCGGTATGGTGGCGATGACCACCGAAGCCAGCGAGCCGCTGACACGCTGCACACCGCTCGTCTCGCACAGATGGTAGATGAACGGCTCGCAGAGTGCCAGCAGGAGGAACCACTTGACGTCGTTGCGCGCGATGCGCTGCATTTTGCCCAACGACGTCAACACAGGCACCATCACCAGTGTGGCTATGGCCAGCCGAAGGGTGATAAGTATGGTCACCGTCATGTGCTCCTCGGTGAGGAAAAGCTCCTTGGTCAGTATGAAACTCACACCCCAGAAGATGGTTGAGAGCGTGAGCAATATGTATGTCAGGATATTGCTGTCGTTTCGTATTTTCATTTAAATGACGCCTTGGCTAGAATGGGTAGTTGATACCGAAGTTGGTTACTATCTGGTTGAACTTCCAATATTGTGGTCGCCAGCGACGGCTTTCGTCGAAGCCGGGGTCGTAGACCGGTATGGCGAAGTCGACACGCAGGATGGCGATGGATACGTTTAGGCGCAAGCCGACGCCGACGCCGAGGGCTATCTCGCGGAGCACGTCGCGGGGGCGCAGCTCGCCTCCAGGATACTGTTCCGAGGCGTTGAGGAGCCACACATTGCCCATATCGGCGAACACGGCCCCCTCGAAGATGCTCACAATAGGGAAGCGCCCCTCGACGTTCAAGACCATCTGCAAGTCGCCGACACGTTCGAACATGCCCTCGCCGCTGTTGTAGCTGCCGGGGCCGAGGTGACGCAGCTGCCAGGCGCGCATGGTGGTGGGGCCGCCACCGAAGAAGCTCTTCTCGTAGGGCATGGCGACCGAGTTGCCATAGGGTAGGCCGAGACCCAGCAGCAGGCGCGACACGAAGGTGCTGCCGCGACCGAAATAGTGGTAGCGCGTCAGCTCACCGCCCACACGTACATACTGTGCGTAGGGTGAGCCGAAAATATGACGGACGCCGTTGCTGTCGGTCACGGCGCCGAGCAAACCCGAAGCGGCACCCAGCAGGTTGCCGGCGCTCTCGGCAGAGAGGTGTACCACCGAGAAGTCGCTACGTGTGCCGAACTGCTGGTTGCTGTAGGCGTAGTCGTAGCGTGCGCCGAAGATGAAGTGGTTGCTGTACTGATACTTGATGCGCAGGTCGTTGAGGGAGACGATGCGTGCCGCAAAGTCGGCGTTGATGTTGAACATGCGCACGAACGTCAGCTCCACGGGCAGCAACTGGTGCTGCACGTTACGGCTGTGGCGCCACTTGTAGCCGAACGAGGTGTTGGCCAGCACGCGTTCGTAGTAGTAGCGATACTGGTAGCTGCCGCCGATGGTGACAAGGGTGTGTGGACGGGTGCGTTGCCACACGATGCCGTCGGCGAAGGGTAGTAGAAACATCGGCATGTCGAGAGAAGCGTCGAGGCCCGTCTCGAAGGCACTGAAGTTGTCGTAGAAGCCGCCACTCCCGCCACGGAAGATGAGTTTGGGCAGCTCGAGCAGTAGCGAGCCTTTGACCTTGAGCTGTTCGGCCCCCCCGAAGAGGTTCTTGTGCATGTATTCCACTGCCGTCTCGACACCCAGGTTGCCGCCAGCCAGGAAGCCGACACTGTCGCTGCTGCCGATGGGCGAGGCGTTGGTCAGCTCGACAGACAACGAGAGCTTCTGCTGCGTGGCCCTCATCAGGCGCACATGTGCGTCGACAAGCGGCAGGGTGTCGCTCGACGAAGGCGACTCGGAGAACTCGATGTTGATATATTTGAAGTTGCGCAACGAGAGGAGCGAGTTGTAGGTGTTGGTGATATAGCGCGGACGGTAGGTCATGCCGGGGAAAAGCATCATGGCGCGGCTGACGGTCTTGGGATTGAGCGACATAGGCTCGCTGTAGACAAACTGGTAGTCGATGTTGCGGCTGATGCCCGGGTAGCTGTATATCAGCGTATCCGAGTTGGGGCCGGCGGCGCCGCCGGGGTAGACATAGACGTTGTTGATGTGGTACACGCGGAGACCGCGGCTGTCGACCATCACGTCGATGCTCAGATGAGAATTGTCGTAGGTGGTGTCGATGACGAAGGTGATGCGGTCGGCAGTAGCGTAGTAGTAGCCATCTTCGCGCAATGCCGAGAGCAGACGAGCCCGCTCGGCAACGATATTCTCCTGGTCGTAGTTGTCGCCCGGTTTGAGCAGAGCCTCGGGTTCCCATTGCCGCAACAGGCGCGCCACCTCGGGTGCATCGGTGCGATAGGTCACCTCGTCGATGGCATAGCGTTGTGTGGCGCGCACATGGTAGCAGACGCTGATGTCCTTGCCATCGATGGCCACCGTGTCCATCGTGACAGTGGAGCCGAAGCATCCCTTGCTTTCGAGCAGGCCGGCCAGCTGCACCACGGTGCGCTGTGCCATTGCCTCGTCGTACACACGCGGAGCCTGACCCAGGCGACGCCAGTAGCTGCCCCATATAGTGCTGTCGCTTGGCGAGGCCCAGCCGTAGATGGTCATGCCGACACGCAGACGGTCGATGCCGAGCACCTTCGAGTTAGGCTTCTGCCGGTAGTAGTTCTTGGCACGTTTGAGGGCATCCTGCACCTCGGGTGTCACGGCACTGCTGTCGGCCATCTGCACGTCGAGCATGTTCTTGTAGAGTATGTGTTCGCCGTCGGCAAGATAGCGCCTCACGCCGCCACACGAGGTGAGAGCCACCAGGCAAGACAATGCCACCAGGATATGTGCCGTTCTACTTCTCAATAGCATCAAGTATATTACAGGTGCTGCCCAGGTGCTGCCTCATATAAGCCAGACATGCCTGCGACGGAGCCTCGATGCGACGGCTGTCGGCCACCAACGGGGCCAGGCACTGCATCAGTGCGTCGGCGTCGGCCACCGACCATCCGCCACCAAGGGCTATGATGTCGCGAGCCTCTTTGAACTTGCCATAGTTGGGACCGAAAATGACGGGTTTGCCGAAGGTGACGGCCTCCAGTATGTTATGTATCCCCACGCCAAAGCCGCCGCCGACATAGGCCACGTCGGCATAGCGGTAGAGCTGTGCAAGCATGCCCACGTTGTCGATGACGAGCGTACGGGCAACGCCGACGTTCCCGTCATTCAGAGTCCGCCATTCGGGATTCGAAATGCGCGAGTACCTGACGCTGTCGGGGAAGCGGGACTCTATTTGGCGCAGGTGGTTCTCGTCGACGACGTGCGGTGCCAGTATCAGCCTGACGGGGCGTGGCGACACGCTGACGAAGCGTGCCAGCAGCTGCTCGTCGGGAGGCCAGCTGCTGCCGGCGACAATGACCTTGTCGTCCTCGGAATTAGCGTCGCTGCGGCGTGTGGCTTCGAGCCAGGCTTCCACCACGTCGTTGCCGACAGATGCCTGTGCAATCTGATGGACACGGTCGAAGCGGGTGTCGCCAGCCAGCGAACAGCGGCTGACGCCGTGTTTCTGCAAGAGGCCCAGGCTCTCCTCGTCCTGCACGAAGATATGGTCGGCACAGCGTGCCAGCTGACCGAGACACCAGCGGCCATACCAACGGAAGAGGTAGTGGCCGGGGCGAAGTATGACAGAGAAGAAATAGGTCGGGATGCCGCGACGGTGCAGCTCGCCGAGGTAGTTGTACCAGAACTCGTATTTCACGAAGAAGGCCACCTTGGGACGGTAGGTGTCGACGAAACGGCGCACACGCGACGGCAGGTCGGGGGGCAGGTAGAGCACCGTGTCGGCACCAGCATAGTTCTTGCGTACCTCATAGCCAGAAGGCGAGAAGAAGGTGAGGAGGATACGCCATTCGGGGTGACGGCGACGGTACTCCTCCATCAGAGGGCGAGCCTGCTCGAACTCACCCAGACTGGCTGCATGGAACCAGGCCACGGGCGTCTCGTTGTCAGCGGCAGCGGGTGTCGTCCCACCGCGCCAACCGACGACCATCTGCTGCGCCTTGACGTGGCCAAAGAGGGCCGCAACCCTGATGCCCAGGGTATAGCAGAATATCCCGATGTTATAGAGTAGCCGCATGTATATTTGTTAATTCGTTAATTTGTTAATTTGTTCAGGGGGAGTGATGAGGGAGTGAGGGGGGAGTGAGG